>Ga0210400_10000316_pt1 | contig 56389 bp, 59 predicted proteins | sample IncBWH26MmetaG_FD_155456 | JGI IMG/M metagenome (GOLD analysis project Ga0210400, IMG submission 155456) | Forest soil microbial communities from Barre Woods Harvard Forest LTER site, Petersham, Massachusetts, United States - Inc-BW-H-26-M | ecosystem: Environmental > Terrestrial > Soil >...
AATGTGGATGAAATCGATCGACTCCGAGAATACGATGTTCCCGGTGGTCCGCTGCGAATCCTCTACCTCTCGACGTTCCAGCCAGAAGCTAATCGGCTCGGATTCATCCTCTCCAACGGTGAGAAGGTCACGGAGTGGATTCATTGGCTGCCGTTCGTGATGTTCGCGAAAAAGCAGAACGACGACAGTGCTGCGGCCCTCAAGATTTTCGAAGTCTATCAGGATCGGCCGTGGACCAAAGAAGGGATCCTGATGTCCACGCCGCCTGCCTACAGCATCTTCCGGCCAACCATCTCGGACCCGAAAAAGATGGTGATCGATGTCAGCAAGTTCAGTAACTTCCCCAATCCCAGTCAGATCCGAGCGACACTAGTGGTGACCCCATATGACAACGACTGGATGACGCGGGTGGTCCGCCAATACGGCTACCGCCCTATCGAGTTGTACTACGAATAACCTGCCGCTACCGCAGCCTCCCAGTGAGTCCTGCGGTTTTTTATTAAAAGCCTCCGGTTGGCAACTTAGAAACCCGCCCGGAGCGTTGACTAAAATCAAATATATGCATATAATTAGCTGTTCTGTGGGCAATGCCCGAGAACCGGTTTGTAGGAATTAACCACAAACCGTTCATCCCTTTAAGGAGGGTGAATGAATCTCAGTTTCGACGTCCATTCGGTTCGGAAGCTCGAGAGCCCTTACGATCGTGAGGGCCGCAGGACGCACATGGCCGTGGTCGGTGCGCGCAACTTGCCGCCCGAACTCGGGACCTGGCGAGAGGTGAATCCGCGTGACGCGAACGTGAAATCGTACGTCTCGCGGCAGATCCGTCAAACTCTCCAGGAAAATCCGGAAATGTTTTTCTTCCGGAACCGCGGGCTGGTGGTCACGGCAAAATCAGTAAAGTTCGACAACGCCGCGAACCGCCTCACGCTTGTGCTCGACGACAAGGAGAAACACGGGATAATCGACGGCGGGCACACGTTCAAGGTCGTGCGCGATTTCCTGGAAGATCCAGAGGCAGAGAAAGAGAAAGAGCTGGTCGACCCCATCCTCACGATGCAGGTAATTTCTGGATTCGACGATCTCGACGACATCGTTGATCTGGTCGAAGCACGCAATACCTCTCGACAGGTGCGTGAAGACAGCATCGAAGGGATGCGCGGACTGTTCAAGCCGATCCAGCGCATTCTGGCAAGAGAACCGTACGCGAACAAGGTTTCGTACTCGGAATTCACTTTGGGCGCCGACAACCTGCCCAGGCCGGTCAACGTGCGCGACGTGCTTGCCATGCTGATCTGTTTCGACATCGACACCTTCTCCGAAGACAACCATCCGCATCGCGCGTACCACTCAAAGCACGCCGTACTCCAGCACTTCAAGAAGAACGAAAAACGGATGAAGAAGCTGGCGGTACTCCTGCCCGACATCCTCAAGCTGCGCGACATGATTTACCGGGATTGGCCGACCGTTTACAAGGAAGTAGGGGGACCCGAAGGTGGATCCGGGAAAGTTGGCAGCGTCGCCGGACTGACAGTTCGAGAAAAAGCGACGATCCCACTGCACTTCGTCGGTGGCATGTCACAGTTCTCGATCCCCGACTCGTATATCTACCCCGTACTTGCGGCGTTTCGGACGCTCGTGCGCCGACAAAACGGTGGCTACAGCTGGAGAAAGGATCCGGACAAGATCTTCGAGTCGCACAAGGAGAAACTGATCAAGCGCATCGCCTCCAAGGTCCGCGAGTTCAAGAGCCCGAATCGCGTCGGCAAGGACACGGGAACCTGGGAGATCTGCTACATTACCCTGGCCCGAGCCCTGGGACAATAGCAACGCTCAAGCCGAGGACCTACCGTGTAGGCTCTCGGCTCTTTTTTTAATAAAACGAATACAGCTTCAGGTCTTTTTTTATTCTTTTGTAATCCGGGGTTGTTTGAGCCACCAGTTCCCAGAATTTTTTGGAATGGTCAAACTGCCCGATATGGCACAGCTCGTGGACGATGATATAGTCCGCCTGCTCCTGGGGTAAGCCCGTAATTTTCGCATTGAAACTTAAATCATGCCGCCGCGAGCAGACGCCCCACATTCTTTTGTAATTTTTTATCTGAACTTCGCCGACTGTAAATTGATAATGCTGATTGAATTTGTCGATTTTGGATTTCACGAAATCAAGCGCAACTTGGGGCTCGTCCGCCTGCCAGCTGGTCCAATCATAAATTTTGGCGGTTTTGTAAAATTCCAATCGCTTGCGGATCCACGGCAGTTTCCGCTCCACGAATTGCATGGCGACACTTACCGGCACGACCGGATGTTTGGTCACTACCACTCGCCCGTCACGATAGACATTTATCCTCATGCTCCGCCTGGATCGGCTGGATTTAAATTCATATTTGATTTCTGCCATGCGCTAATTGTAGCAAATCAAAAAGGTCATTCAAAAATTGGTTCGGCTGGGGACATTTCGTCTTCCAGCTGAGCCAGATCCGCGTAAGTTTTGTCGGGCAATGATTCCAGGAACTCCAGTAAATCTTCGGGCGCTCCGCGCAGGCTGGCGTGCGCGATGAGATGAGACTTGTCAGCAGGAAATGGCAAGCCTTCTATATATGACTGCAACCGGTCGAATTGAGGCGTAAGAGTAGACATAAATTTCTTTCATTCTGCGCTATCCGTACCGGATGTAAACTGGATTTTTCACTAATTACCTTGACAGGAGCCTGGAATAGGAGTATGCTTTTCTAGTAAATGGTTTCCCGAAAGGGAAGCTCCGAGACCCCGAGTAATCGGGGTCGTTTTTAATTTATGAGGGATTTAAGTTTTTCTTTAATCTTTATGAAATGAATCGAGGAAACTTTGCCAATCTTACGAATCAGTCTTTTACTGCTCAAAAGCCTCATTTGAGAAGTATCAGCGTTGATTTATAACCTGCAGGACTTAAATCATAATAAAATATCCCGTCTCTTGATTTGGAAGTTAGGGGCAAGGCCCAAAGCATATCTTTATTGAATTTTCGAATTACCAAATAGGACGTTCAAAATTTTCATTTTTGCCATTTTGCTCAAATCCGATATTAGCACCTAAACAAGCCCACCAGATTTCTTTTTCTCGGAAATAAAAAAACTTTTTCACTTACATGAATGCTTATTTTTAATTTAGTCCAATTTTTGAACCACTCAATTACTCCGCTAATATCCATAAAAACAAAGACGGCCTTTTAAAGCCGCCTTTAATTGCTTAAATTATATTTTCTTTGCTTACGCTTGTCAACTAATGTCTTGGTCGGAATCCGCCACTGCGGTGAGGGCCGCTGTGGCCTCCGCGATCGCCGCGGTCATAAGGCCTTTCGTCCACAGTCCCTCCTTCAGGACGGGGCAAGAGAATTTTGTGAGACAAATTGATACGGCCCATGTGGTCGATCTCCACGACTTTCACTTCCAGCTCATCACCGATTTTGACTACGTCTTCGACGCGGCCGACTCGGTGCCAAGCTAGTTCTGAAATATGACAGAGGCCATCGTGGCCGGGAGTCAGTTCGACGAACGCGCCGAAATCCATGATGCGGTTGACTTTACCTTTGAAAGTTTCCCCGACTTTGATCTCGCGGGTAAGGTTGTGGATGATCTCCAGAGCCTTCTTCATGCCTTCGGCATTGTTTGACGCAACCATAACTAAGCCACTATCTTCGATGTCGATTTTCACGCCGGTGTCGGCGATGATTTTGTTGATGACTTTGCCGCCGGTGCCGATGACGTCGCGGATTTTCTCAGGATTGATCTGCATGGTTTCGATTCTAGGAGCCAGCGGCGACATTTCCGCGCGCGGTTTGTCGATAGTTTTTTTCATGACGTCCAGGATGTGCATACGTCCTTCGCGCGCTTGGGTCAGAGCTTTATCGAGAATTTCCACAGTCAGGCCTTTGGTTTTATTGTCCATCTGAAGAGCAGTAATGCCTTTTTCAGAGCCTGTGACTTTGAAATCCATGTCGCCGTTGGCATCCTCGATGCCTTGGATATCAGTCAGGACTTTGTATTTGCCGCTGGATGAATCCAGGATCAATCCCATAGCGACACCGCCAATCATATCTGTGATCGGTACTCCGGCATCCATCAGAGCCAAGGTCGAGCCACAAGTAGAACCCATGGAAGTCGAACCGTTGGAACCGAGCGCTTCAGAAACTAATCTAAGAGTGTACGGGAAAGATTCTTTGGGCGGGATCACGACTTCGACTGCTCGCTCAGCAAGCGCCCCGTGGCCGATTTCACGCCGACCAGGGCCGCGAATAGGAGCAACTTCGCCAACCGAATAGCCTGGAAAATTATAGTGATGAATATATCGTTTGGTCGTGCCATCCACACCAAAGTCTTCCATGCCATCGAGGATCTGCGCATCGCCGGCTGAGCCAAGAGTAACAGTAGTGAGAATCTGGGTTTCGCCGCGATTAAACAAAGCCGAGCCGTGAGTACGCGGCAAAACGCCAACTTTGGCTGACACCGGCCGCGTGACATTGAGCGGGCGCATATCCACGCGCTGATCTTTTTCCAGAATATTTTTGCGGATGACTTTTTTCAAAAGCTTGTCAAACGACAGCTTCGCATGCTTCTCGCCGTTGATCTCGGCATTGTCTTTATACTTCTCCGCGACTGCGGCAACGATTTCTTTTTTCACTGCATCCACTTGCTTTTCGCGGGTTTCTTTGTCAAATGTTCCGTACAATGCTTTTTCCAGCTTATCCGCGCTTTTCTCGACTTCTGCCAGGACTTCTTTGTCCGGTAAAATATAAGTCAGTTCGGCTTTCGGCATTTCCACTTGCTTGATCAAATCTTTCTGAAGATTGATGAGTTGAGTCAGATACGATTGTGCAAATTTTATAGCCGCGACCATGTCGGCTTCCGTGATTTGTTTGGCTCCGGCTTCCACCATCATGATGTGCTGATCCGTGCCGGATACGACCAAATCGAGGTCCCCGGTTTCGCGTTCTTTGTAATTGGGATTGGCTACGTATTGGCCGTTGACTCGTCCAACGCGAATAGCCGCGATCGGACCTTCAAATGGAATGTCAGAACCAGTCAGTGCCACGGATGCGGCGTTGATGGCGACGATGTCAGGGTCGTTGATCTCGTCTACAGACAGGATAGTGGCCACGACTTGCACGTCGTTGCGCATGCCGTCTGGAAACAATGGCCGCAATGAACGGTCGATCAGACGGCCAGACAAAACTGCTTCGTCTGTAGCTCGGCCTTCGCGCTTGATAAATCTAGATCCTTTGATTTTGCCCGCGGCATAGAGCCGTTCCTCATAATCAACTAATAGCGGAAAATAATCCATGCCTTCGCGCACGTTTTTGCTCATGGTCGCTGTGACCAAGACCACTGTGTCACCCAATTTAGCCAAGACTGAACCATTGGCTTGCATAGCCAACTCGCCGGTTTCCATTGAAAATGGTTTTCCGGCTAGATCTTGCGATACTTTGCCTTTCTTCATTTTTTACCTTTTTGTTTCCGCGTTTGTGCTTGAGCACAGAAGTTGTAACAGAGCACCTGTCATTCCCGCGAAGGCGGGAATCCAGCGGTCTGGATCCCCGATCAAGTCGGGATGACACATGGACTAATACAGCCTCTTTGCTATCAGCACTGCTGCGGAATTTAATTGTTAAATAGGGTTTGGCGTATCGGGGACCGAGTACGAAATATACCCGAAACCCGCCACCCCATACCCGACTATTTACTTAATTTAAGCTTATCGGTTAATTTGTCCCAGCGCTTTTCATCTTCGGCCTTGAGATAGCGAAGCAAGCGGCGACGGTTGCCGACCATTTTCAGGAGGCCTCGGCGAGAATGGTTGTCTTTCTTGTGCTGATTGAGGTGCTCGGAAACTTTTTCTATCTCGCGAGTCAAAATCGCAACCTGCACTTCAGGAGAACCAGTATCGTCCTTGTGGACTTGGAACTTCTTGATAATCTGTTCTTTCTCTTTGGGGGTTAACATCTGTTACCTTTCGTCACGAACAGGTCAGAGAAACCTGCCGTCGAACTAATTAATAGTAATAGGATTTTACCACGATTAGGCCGGCTTGGCAAGCCTTGACTTATGGGGTTGAACCTGATATTTTGACTAGCTCTAAGAGCTGCTAAGGAGAACAGGATGGACAAGCTTCATGAACGTATCGCCGAGGCTGAACAAACGCTCAAAGCGTTGATTTCACAGATGGAATCTTCGCTTGGCTCTTTCGTGTTTCAAGGATGGGACGAAGCAGATCAAGCTCGAATGAAACCGTTGCAAGAACTCACGGCCAGGATGCAACTACTCATCGATTCGCCTGGTGTGGCCATTCTCGATCGTTCTATCGATGAGCTCGAGCTTAGGATGCGAGCCTGGCATGTAATGAAAAATCACGATATCAGGACCCTCCGAGACCTCGTTTCCAAATCGCCACGAGACTTGCTGAACATGAAGAACTTCGGCAGAAAATCATTCTACGAAGTCAAGGATCTTTTGGGATCCATGGGACTTCGACTCGGAATGGATTTGCCGCCCGAAGCCAAGTAGAGACATGGTCTCTGCTTTTTTTATTTCTATTTGTTATACTATAGTCGTACAATCTTCGTTTTTCCCCATTGCACGACGCCCCTCTTTGTCATTCCCGCGAAAGCGGGAACCCAGAATTAAGCTTTTGTCTGGATCCCGGATCAAGTCCGGGATGACACAATAAAATACCATGTCAGAAACCAAGACCAAACTCCAACGCTACTATCATCAGTTTTTAGAATACCTGGAAATCGAGCGCAATCGGTCCAGGCTGACTTTGCGCAATTATGATCATTACCTCAAACGCTTCGTGGATTTCTGCGCCAAGCAAGGAGTAAATAATCCTGAAGACGTGGATCTGGAATTAGTGCGATCTTATCGGCTAATGCTCAACCGCCTGACAGCCAAAGACAAACAGCTCAAAATCATTACCCAAAACTATCATCTCATCGCTTTGCGCAGTTTCCTTAAATATCTGGCCAAGCGCGACGTCAAATCCTTGGCCGCGGAGAAAATTGAATTGCCGAAAACTCCGGCCAGGACCGTGGAATTCCTGGATATCGACGACGTCGAACGGCTTCTCAAAGCTACTGACGAAGAAAAGGACAAGTTAACCCGACTCCGCGACCGCGCCATCCTAGAAATGCTTTTTTCCACCGGACTGCGCATCTCAGAGCTGATTTCGGTCAAACGCGACGGGCTCAATCTCAAGCGCGGTGAGTTTGCCGTACGCGGCAAAGGCGACAAAATGCGCCTGGTGTTTCTTTCTCACAAAGCCATAGAGTCGCTGAATCAATACCTCAAAGAACGCCGGGATAATTCCAAAGCTTTGTTTATACGCCACGATGCCAAGGAGTCTGTGGACAAACAAATGGAATCCATGTCCGAGAAAATGTCCGGCCTGACTCCGCGCTCCGTCCAGCGGATTATCAAAAAATACGCCAAGCTGGCCGGAATCATGAAAAAAATCACACCGCACACGCTGAGGCATTCATTTGCCACGGATTTGCTGGCCAATGGCGCCGATATCCGCTCAGTTCAGGAATTGCTCGGCCACGCTTCGATCTCGACCACGCAGATTTACACTCACCTGACCAACAAACGCCTGCGCGACGTCTACGACAACTTTCACGACAGCAAAAAATAGTCTATACTGCATGCAAACAATCGCTCTTCGTGGACGGAGGTCCATATGTGGCTAATTGAACGGCTGAAGAGCTTTCTAAAGAGGAAAGAATCGCGCGACGAATCCGCCGACTTTCAGCTGGACTCGGGAAGCCTTCCCTTGCTGGCTGTTATAGTCACTTCCAGTTGCACCAAAGCCAATCTCGAGACCGCAATTGAGAAACTCCTAGACGGTTCATCCACACCGGCTCAGCTGGTCATGTATGGCTGGGATGAGGACAATCTGATCGAGGAGCTGGAGCAGAGATGCTTCTCGGCCATTGCCATAGTTGACACCATTCTTGATCAAGACGAAAGCTGTGAAGTCTTGAACGCGATCCAATCTTCTTCGAAGATTTCAGGAATCTCCAAAGGCAACATCACGATTTGGAAGGTACCTGCGGTCAAGAAAGCAGAATCACCCAAAGTAGAAAGCGAGGAGCAACTCTACTTACTGGACGCCAGCAAATGTAATTAACTGCTGGCTTTTTCTTTTGCCCCAAACAAAAGGGCCGGCCGCTGATCAGCGGCCGGCCCTTAAATTTATACTCTTACTGATTCTTTGCTGGCAATCTGCTGGCGCCAGAGCGCGGAGTACAATCCTTGCTTGCGCAGGAGTTCATCGTGACTGCCGACTTCTGCGACGTGACCTTTTTCGAGGACATAAATCCGGTCGGCGTGCATGATCGTCGACAGCCGGTGCGCGACCATAACCGTGATCAAGTTGGGATAGTTTTTTTCAATCTCGCGGATAGTCGAGGTAATGGATTCTTCGGTAATCGAATCCAGGCTGGAAGTCGCTTCGTCGAAAATTATCAGCTCCGGTTTACGCAGGAGTGCGCGGGCGATGGCGAGGCGCTGTTTTTCGCCGCCGGAAATTTTCAATCCGCCTTCGCCTATCCTCGAATCCAATCCTTTGCCGCCGCGCTCTACCAAACTTAATGCGGCCGAAGCTTTGAGAGCGGCCATCGCCTGCTCGTCTGTCGCATGCGGGGAAGCAAACAGCAAATTTTCCCGGATCGTGCCGGCGAAAAGCTGGGTGTCTTGTGCTACTAATCCGATCCGATTGCGGATTTTTTCCAAATCCAATTCCAGTAAATCAGTGCTATTGAACAAAATTTCGCCCGCGGTCGGTTTATAGAGTCCGACCAAAAGCTTGACCAATGTGGTCTTGCCGGCACCAGAAGGCCCTACGAAGGCAATAGTTTCACCGGCACGGACTTCCACGCCGATATTTTCCACAGCAGGCTTGTCATTGGATTCATAATTAAATTCCACATGGTCGAATTTAATTTCCTTGATAGTACCGATTTCCTTGGGATGAGCCGGTTTTTCCTCAGGCTTAAGTTTGAGAATTTCATCCAATCTATCCAGTGACGCTCTCGCTTCCTGGTATTGCTGGGCCACATCGCCGAATTGGCCCAATGGGTTGAAAAGGAAAAACGAATAAAACAGCAAACTGAAAAACTGGCCAAACGTGATGGCTTGAGTGAATACCAGCCACAGCATCACCAGCTGCAGAGCCGAGCGCAGAGCGTTTATGGTCGTGCCTTGGATAAAACTGAATTTGCGGATGATTTTGATTTTTTCCAGCTCCAGTTCTAAAATTTTGGAATTGGTGTCATTGAGCCGTTTAATTTCCTGATTTTCCAGGCCCAAACTTTTCACGAGTTCGACGTTGCGGATGGTTTCAGTGGTCGAGCCGGCCAAAGCCGCGGTTTCTCGGATGATTCTTTGCTGGGCAGTCTTTATTTGTCGGCTGATAAGATATGTCGTGCCGCTCAAAATCGGAATTACAAGGAAGTACATGAGTCCTACGAGCCAATGGACATAAAGCGCGTAGCCGATTACAAAAATAATCCCGATCAAGGCCAGGAACAAAATATTGACTGAGCTTTGCATAAACAGCTGGGCGTCGGTGCGGGCTTTCTGCAATTTTTGCAAAAATTCCCCCGATCGCTGGTCTTCAAACACGCTGTAAGGCAGGGAAAAAGAATGCTCGACGCTGTGCGAGTACATCTGCGTGCCGACTTTCTGCACCACTACATTCAAATAATAATCCTGGAAATTTTTGGCCACGCGGGAAATAAACGCCACCGCTATGGATGCCAGTGACAACAAGGCCACCCCTTTCAAAAAATCATGAGAGGAGATGTGCCCGACGCGGCTGACATATTTATCGACTATAATCCTGAAAATTTGCGGGTCCAAAAGCGAAAAGACCTGGTTGATGGTGGCCAGGATCAGGGTGCCAAATAAAATTTTTCGATATTTTTTAAGATAATTCCAAAGTAAACGCATACGGCTGCGAAATTACGAATTTTTTACGAAAATACGAACGAACTCGGCATTTTTCGTATGTTCGTATTCTTTTTCGTACTTTCGTAGATTACCATCAATCCGACGCGGCGTCCAGGATCGCTGCGGCGCTCCAAGCTTGTTTTTTGCAAGAGCGCTGGCCGGCCGGAGAAGACCAGTCAGTGAAATTGCCGTTGTAGACAAACAGCTCGATCGGGGTTTGGAAATATTCGATGGCTGACAAAAATGCCTTTTTGATCCGTAGTGCTTCGTCCGCAAATCCGTGGATTTCCAATCCTTCGGCGATCATGGCGTTGTCGTGCGGCCAGATCGAACCGTTGTGATAACTGTTCGGCTGATAATTTCTCGATAGCGAACTCAAAGTGCGGATGCCGGCGTCCGGCTCAAACATGTCGGCCATCATCAATCGGCGCACGATCGCCGGAATATACTCCGGACGCAAAATGCAATCCAACTTCCCATCATCAGCTTGATTTAACGACGCCCAAAGCACGTGTCCCATGTTTGACCGCACGGAACGGAACGGCTTGCCTTCGCCGTCGAGTTTGGAAGCCAAAAAAATATTATGACCAGGGTCGGTTGTGACGTAGCTGGCATTAAACGCATCTTTGAGCTCAGCAGCTTTGGTTTCCAAAATTTCACTTTTCGTAGAATTGGTTTTCGCGAAATACCTCGCCCAAAGCCGAAAAGCCAGATAAGCATAGGCTTGGACTTCGACCGGAGCCATGGGATAGATCAATACGCCTTCGGTTTCGTGGAAAACTGATTCCACGCTGTCCATCCAATTTTGATTGAGCAGGCCGCCGGATTTTCTTTGCTTGTGAAATTCATAATCGATAAATCCGTCGCCGTTGGTATCGCCGAAATCAAAACACCACGAAAGTGCCGCTTCCAGATTCGGCTTAATGATTTCCAAAAACACGTCGTCGCCCGAATACTGCCAATACCGGTAAAACGCGATCAGCATCAAAGGTGTGGCGTCGACTGTGTCGTAGTTGCGCATTTTTGAATCTTCGTACAAATACCACCGCGGCTCCATGTGCAAGGTCAGCCGCTCGTGGCCGGTGGGACGGTATTCGTGAATGCATTTGCCCGGCTCCTCTCCGCTTTCGATGTTGATTTGCTTGCCTTGCAGAGAAGCCAAAGTCAAAAGCGACTTCCGGACAATCGAAAGCAGGATCGGATCCTGCGTTTTTTTGTACACCCGCAGAAGCTTGAGGCAGGTGACGAGAGTGTCCCGACCGAAAATACAGCCATAAACTTCCTCGCGGGCCGAGGCCAGAATCCCATCATCGGTTTCCAGCTCCTTAATTGTAGACATCGCTAAGTTGCGAAAGTAATCCTGACTTGCGGACGGGTTCATTGATTGGTTTTTTTAATTTTAATCTATTCAGTTCGATCGCTTTTCTGTAGGACCGCAGGTAGCCCTGCGCCATTTTTTTGGCGGAAAAATTATTCAGCGCGTGCTGCCGGCAAAACGCCCTATCGATCGTGCGGATATTTTGGATTCCCGCGATAAATTCCTCAAAACTGTGCGCGAGAAATCCGGTTTTTCCGTGGATGATAAGTTCGGGCATGGACCCCAGATTGTTGGCCACCACCGGACAGCCGCAAGCCATGGCTTCTATGACCGTCAGCCCAAATGGTTCGGGCCAAGTGATCGGATGCAGGATGCATAAAGCATTCTTCATCAATTCATTGCGCTCCGGCTCGCCGACTTCGCCAACCCAAGTTATCAGATTCTTGTGCTGATTTAACCGAGGGAGAATATATTTTTCGTAATACTCCCGGACATGCGGCACTATCAAATCCACTTTCGCTGCCACGACCAATTTCATCCTCAGCCGCACCGCCGCATCAATAGCGGTGTGCAGACCTTTCTCCATATCCACGCGGCCGACATATAGCAGATAATCGCCTGCTTGCTCGCCAAAAGGATAGTCTTCCATGGATAGTCCATTGTAGACGTTGCCGATCCAATTGAGCCGCGGCGCTGGTGCGGCTTGAGATTTGGAAATGCTCACAACATAAGGCTTTTTCAAATTCGAGAACAAGTATCGAATTTGCTCATCAAACGGCCCATGCCACGTCATGACTACTGGAGTCTGAGCCAAGTTTGCCACCGGCAGACCCATGTGCGGGTTGTGATCATGAATTATATCAAACTTATCCTGGGAAGCGTAAGCTAAGCCCATGTTCAAAATGCTATAAACGTTATAGCCGTAGATATCTTTTAATTTTGATTTTCGCAAGGAGACCGGATATACGGAAACCAATTTGGCGGAAGTGATCGAATCGCCGGAAGCAAACAAGGTGACGTCGTGGCCCATTTTGACCAGTTCTTCTGTGAGATGGTAGATGACTCGTTCGGTACCGCCGTATTTTTCCGGCGGCACTCGCTCTGCCAGAGGCGCAATTTGTGCTATTCGCATACAGCTCCTTTCTTATCAGGATTTTAGCTGATATGCAAAAAGCAGTCTTTTGGATGAATTTACAATGAAATTATTTTTCTTCGGTGACGTGATGCTGGCCGAATTCGCCGCGCAGAGCAGAAACTATTTTGCCGGCATACGAAGGATTGTCTTTGGAATTAATGCGAAAATCAAATGCCGCGGACAGCACGGCTGATTGCAAATTCAATTCCTGAGCCGCGGCCACCGTCCACTGTCCTTCGCCGGTGTGGGTCACTTCGCCCGAAATACTTTGCAAATCAAAACCGTATTTTTTGTATGCATCGGCAAGCCAGCCGACCAAGCGCGATTCGATGACACTGCCGCGGTTATATATGTCCGCGACGCGAAGCAAATCCAGATCGTAATTGGAATTTTTTAAAATATCAAACCCTTCGGCCAAAGCCTGCATCATGCCGTACTCAATGCCGTTGTGCACCATCTTTACGAAATGCCCAGCCCCCGCTCCTTCGAAAAATTGCAGACTTCCGTCCACGGCCATGTCGGCAAATAAATCTTTGATTTGCTCGTAAGATTCTTTTTCTCCGCCGATCATCAGGCACGGCCGGTGCCGCGCACCCCACGGCCCGCCCGAAACTCCAACGTCCAAAAAATTAATTCCCAGCTCTTTCAATTTTTTATGGCGGCGGATCGAATCTTTGTAAAACGAATTGCCGCCGTCGATGATAAAATCGCCTTTGGTCAAAAGCCTGGTCAGATTTTCAATTGCCTCATCAACCACTTTACCGGCCGGCAGCATCAACCAGATAATTTTCGGTTTGAGCAAATGTGCAATCAAATCGTCGACCATTTCGTAAGCCTGTAAGCCGACATCTTTTAGCTTTGTGGCAGTTTCGAGTGTCCGATTCCAGCCCAAAACTTCCCAGCCTTGGTCGAGCATTCTTTGCGCAAGTCCGGCTCCCATGCGGCCCAACCCCAAAATGCCAAAGGTTTTTGCATGGTTTATTGTTTCCGCTTTCGGCTTGGAAAATTGCTGAGCCAATATCGATTTATTTTTATAGATTATCAGCGGCAACAAATTTTCGCGCCAACCATGCACGATCGGATCGATAAACCGCCAGCCGGCCATGGTCTCTTCGCCGGAGACGAACAATGTCTGATCCCCTGCCATGGCGTCGGAAAAAAGCTGAGCGTATTCCTCAAGGTACCGCGTTTCGCGGCCGGCTTCGTATTGGAAACTCAGCAGCTGCTGTTCGAGCTCCATTTTTTTGCCAGGTTTTTTGGACCAAAATTCGATAGTGATGCCGGCATTGGGCTGGATGCGAAAAATTATGCGGTTTTTGTAATGTTTTCCCGGCGGGCAAAAGCAAGGCGACGGATGGCGGAAAGTCACGACAATTTCCTTCTGAACTTCGGGGAATTTTTTGCCAGACTCCAAAGTCACAGGGACGCCGCGCCAGCGGTCGGTCTCGATTTCCGTTTCAATTTTGAAATAAGTTTCGATAGTTGAATCGGGTGCCACGTCTTTTTCTTTCAGGTATCCGTCATACTGGCCGCGGATGGTATGAGTCGCGATGTTTTCCGCAGACAAAATTTTGGTTTTTCCCAAAATCTCGGCGCGCTTGGATCGGATCGCGTCGCCGCTGGTTTGTGTGGGCCTGTCCATGGCGATCAGCGCCAGCATCTGAAGCAAATGGTTTTGGCCCACGTCCAGCAAAGCGCCGACATCTTCGTAAAATTTACCGCGGCCTTCGATGTCGATTTTTTCCAGAAGCTTGATGTCGATTGATTCGATGAATTTGTTGTTCCAGACGTCTTCCAGCAAATTGTTAGCAAACCGAAACGCGACGATATTCTGCAGAATCTCTTTCGCCAAATAATGATCGATGCGATAAACTTGATCTTCGCCAAACAATGAATTCAACAATGCATCGAGTTTTTCGGCTTGCGCCAAATTGTTGCCAAATGGTTTTTCTACCAGTATCCGCGACCAGATTCCGTTTTGCTCCGCGGCCAAACCAGCGGCCGCGAGATTTTTGAAAATCGTTTCATAGTGGCTAGGCGGCACGGCCAGATAAAAAAGTTTGTTGCTAGGCTCAGCTGAAAGTTCCTTAGCCAGGCGCTGGAAGTCCGCAGCTTGGTCAAAATTGCCCTGATGGTAAGTGAAAAGTTCCAGAAATTTTTCCATGCGCGGCGGCATGATGCCGAGCGAATTTTTGACGTGGGTTTGCTTACAAAACCCTTCTTGCAAAAATTGGCGGAAGTCAGCGTGACTAAAATCCCGGCGGCCAAAGCCAATTATAGAAAAATCATCCGGCAATTGGCCTTTGCCGTACAAATGATAGAGCGATGGCGCGATTTTGCGGCTCATCAGATCACCAGTAGCCCCAAAAATGATCAACTTCGTGTTCATATAAAGCAATCTTAGACAAAAACTGCTACAATGTAAATGCTGTATTTTTCACCAATGGTTTTCCGTGGTCTTCTCTATATACTTTATACTTATCCCTTTATACTTAACTTATGAAAGCAATCTGGTCAGGCTCGCTATCATTCGGCCTTGTCAACATCCCTGTCAAACTTTATTCCGCCACTGCCGGCAAGGGGTTGAATTTGGACATGCTTCACAAAAAAGACCTCTCGCCCATCCGCTTTGCCCGCATCTGCCGGGCTGACGGCAAAGAAATTCCCTGGGAAGATATTGTCAAGGGCTACGAGTATCAGAAAGGCGACTACGTCGTGCTGACTGAGGAAGATTTCAAAAAAGCCAATGTCGAGAAAACCAAAGCTATCGAAATCGAATCGTTCGTGAAAGAATCCGAGATCGATCCGATTTATTTTGAAAAACCTTATTATCTGGAACCGGAAAAAAATTCGGCCAAAGCCTATGCCCTGCTGCGAGAATCTCTGAAGAAATCCAAAAAAATCGGTTTGGCTAAATTTGTCCTGCGCAACCGCGAGCATCTGGCGGCTCTGAGGCCAGAAGGCAAAGTCATCGTGCTCGAGCAGATGCGATTTGATGAAGAAATCAGACCGACGTCAGAATTAACTTTGCCCAGCTCAGAAAAAGCCGGCAGCAAAGAAGTCAGCATCGCGCTGGCTCTGATAGACCAGCTGACCGAACATTTCGATCCAAAAAAGTACAAAGACACTTACACTGATGAACTGAAAAAAATCATCAATGCCAAAGCCAAAGGCAAGCCAATCAAAGCCGGCAAAGCCAAATCCCGCCAGCCAACCGAAGTGACCGACATCATGGCCATGCTTCGCAAAAGTTTAGAAAAAGAAAAAGCCCGAGCCTAATAAAGGCAGCGCCTTTGCCACATAGCAACCTACTTTCATTTCTGCTCGATCGAGCATTTTTGAAAGTCGTTAAAATAAAAAAGATTAGGTGCTCTTAACAACTAAGCCTTACTCTCATCTTATGAGGGCTGACCATCCTCACCCGAAACAAGCTCGCGGCGCTTGCGCATGTCTTTCTCAATCGTCTTGGTTTCTTTGTCCCACCATGCCATTGCTTCCTCCTTTGGAAAAAGAATAATATCACATACCAATTCCCAAATCGATGCCGGCGCTATATAATTACTTTGTCATTCCCAATCAAGTCGGTGACAAAAACACATGACACTTACCAAGTACCACCAGAAGCGCAAGTTCAATCAAACGCCGGAACCAAAGGGCCCGACTTCGCCAAGGCTACGTCGGGCGAGCAAAACCCTAAAGGCTTTGCATTTCGTCGTGCAAAAACACGCCGCCACCAGATTGCACTACGATTTCCGCCTCGAACATAGAAGCGTTTTGCTAAGTTGGGCAGTGCCCAAAGGTCCGTCGCTAAATACCGCTGACAAACGACTGGCCATGATGGTCGAGGATCATCCGATTGATTACATGAAATTTGAAGGCGTGATTCCTCCGGGCAATTATGGTGCCGGCACAGTCATGGTCTGGGATTTTGGCAATTATCTAGCACTCGGTGCCAAAGATGTGGCGGAAAGCGAGAAGCTGGTGGATATCGGCCTCAAAAAAGGTGAAATTAAATTTGTACTCAACGGCCAGAAACTCAAAGGCGGATATGTGCTGGTGAAAACTAAAGGCTTTGGCGGCAAGGACAACGCCTGGCTTTTGATCAAAGAAAAAGATGATTATGTGAAAAAAACCGACATCACCAAACAAGACAAATCCGCGCTGACAAAAAAATCCATGGACCAGATTGCGAAGAGCACTAAAGTTTGGAAGTCTAATCGAAAGAAATAACCCCCATCCCGGAATTTCGCTAATTAAGAATTAAATTTGGCGAAATATCCGGGATGGACTCTAAGAGACAAACTCATGCGCCACATCAAGCCGATGCTCGCCACACTATTTGACCACCCGTTCGACGACCCGAACTGGGTTTTTGAAATCAAATGGGACGGCTTCCGCGCCATTGCGGAAATCGAGAAGCCGAAAGTTGAAATTTATTCGCGCAACCTGCTTTCATTCAACGAAAAATTTCTGCCTATTGTCAAAACATTGAGCAAAATTTCTATATCTATGATCCTCGACGGCGAGATCGTGGTTGTGGACAGCCGGGGCAAATCACACTTCCAATTGCTCCAGCAATATCAGGAAACCGGCAAAGGCAATCTGATTTATTACGTTTTTGATTTGTTGTTTCTCAAAGGCAAGGATTTGCGCGGCTTGCCGCTCCTGGAACGAAAAAAACTTTTGGAAAAAAACTTGCCCAAACTTTCGAATGTCAAATTTTCCCATCACGTCCCGCAAAAAGGCATAGCATTTTTCAAAGCCGCGCAAAAACAACAACTCGAAGGCATTATGGCCAAAAAATCCGACAGCATTTACCAGTCCGGCCGCCGCTCGCGAGACTGGCTCAAAATCAAAATCCGCCATCAACAAGAAGCCGTAATCGGCGGACTTACCGAGCCGCGAGGCTCTCGCAAAAAAATCGGAGCCCTGGTCCTTGGTGTTTACGAACGCGGGAAATTAGTTTACATCGGCCACACGGGCACCGGATTTGACGATAAAACTTTGAATTTAGTTTACAATAAACTTAAGCCGCTGATTCAAAAACAGTCGCCTTTTGAAAATCCGCCCAAAACCAACGCGCCCGTGACCTGGGTCAAACCAAAATTGGTTTGCGAAGTTGCGTTTGAAGAGTGGACTGCAGACGGCCATATACGCCAGCCGGTTTTCTTGGGCCTGCGCCCGGACAAAGACCCTCAGGAAGTCAGGCGAGAAATAATTTAAACTATGCGACAAGAGATCATCACCAAAATAGACGGCAAAACTTTGAAGCTCACGCATTTGGACAAAATTTTCTGGCCCAAAGAAAAGCTGACCAAAGGCGATTTGATCGCGTACTATGACAAAATTACACCTTATATACTTCCCTATCTCAAAGACCGGCCGGAATCGCTCAATCGCCATCCGGGCGGCATCACGGGTCCGAATTTTTTCCAAAAAGACGTGGATCACCAGCCGCCGGCGTGGGCCAAAACTGCGAAAATTTATTCGGAGTCAAACCAAAAATACATCAACTATTTGGTTTGCAACGATAAAGCCACGCTTTTGTACATGGCTAATCTTGGATGCATCGAAATCAACCCATGGTTTTCTACGCTCAAGCATTTGGACAAACCCGACTACGCGGTAATCGATCTGGATCCGGAAAAAATTTCATTTGGAGCCGTGATCGAAACGGCTTTGGCCGTGCATGAAATTTTAGATAAATTAAAAATCCCAAATTTTTGTAAAACTTCGGGCGCTACCGGCATGCACATTTATATACCGCTCGCCGCCAAATACACCTATGATCAAGCCAAAGAATTTTCACATTTGATTGCAATTTTGGCCAACAAAAAACTTCCGAAAACCACGAGCCTCGAACGTCACCCGGCTAAAAGGCAAAAAAAAGTTTATCTGGATTATCTGCAAAACCGCAAGGGACAAACTTTAGCCGCACCTTATTCAGTCCGGCCCAAACCAGGCGCCACAGTAGCGACACCACTTGAATGGAAGGAAGTCAAAAGAGGCCTGACACCAGGGCAATTTACAATGTTAAATATTTTTGATCGCCTGAAAAAGAAAGGCGACATCTTCAAACCGGTTCTCGGCAAAGGCATTGATCTGAAAAAAGTTCTGAAACAAATCGAAAAACTTGTGTAAAGAGAAAGAGACCACCGGCAACTGCGTTTAGCAGTTGACCAATGGTCTCTCGTCTCACTTTCAATTAGCGAATACTGTTCGGCATACACAGTTCGCCTTCACCCAGCACTTCGCCAGTGCGGCGGTCAGTGGCCTGGCTCCGCACGCAGTTCTCTTCGCCATAGCTCTGACCGTTCTGCCAGCTCGGCATCTTCCATCGCTCGTAGATCACGGCCCAACCCTGTGGCAGCAGATTCGCATACGTCGTCGTGCCATGCGCCGTCAGCTCTTTCGAAGTGATGCCAGCGTAGCGGCCCTCGGTTTCGAGCCGCAAGCGCAGGATGTCCTGCGAAGAGCTGAAGAGGTAATGCCAGACCTGGGTCGTGCCATTACTGTCCATGTAATACGACGAGTACATCTGAACCGGCGACGGTTCGAGTCGCAGAAACGTCTGCGTAAATCCGTTCTCGTCCATATAGACCCATTCGGCCTTGGCCTGCCGATAGCCCGGCGCGTTGATTTTGATCAAGTACAACGCTCGGGTGGCCAAGTCGGCCCCTGAAGCATCGGTCATGATCACCGTGTCGCCGTTGCTGTCAAAGCATCCCTGTGTGACCTGCCAGCTGGATTGCTGCTTGTCTTTGCAGGTGTACTCGCCGACGGGCTTCTGCCGCGTGGTGCTGTTGTCCCACACCGCGACCGCGATCAAGACTTGCGAGGCGATGTAGGAGTTGATCGGAGCACCCCACTGGTCGGCGAGGTGGATGTCGAGCTCGGCGGCCGATGCGGATTGCGCGGCGAACAGAACGGCAAGGATCGCGAAGACGAACAATAATACGGTACGCTTCATGTGACTCTCCATAACAGCCGAAATGGCTACAAAAGTGAAACTGAAAGTGAGTAAACTAACCCCTCCTAGGGGAAATATCTGTTAATGGCTTGCGCCAAAATCAAGAAAATTTCATATTTTTAAAGAACCGCTAAGTATACTCTTTTTTGTGGTTTTGTCAAGAGAAAATAGCCATTTTTGGGCTAATCTTAGCCAAAAAAATTAAATGTTAGCCAATCTAAATCCTTAAAAAACCTCCTTTCAGGAGGTTTTTAACTATCGACTATAACCTATACTTTTATTGCACTACGATATTGATTTTATAACTTTTCGCTACCTGGCTTGCTGGCCAGTAAGGCGTAAACGAAAAAGATTGGTGAGCGGTAAATGAAATTGTCTTCGACTCGCCCGAATGCACTGTGCCGGAATTCACCACCGAGCTTCGGAAATCCAAACCGCCATAATAAACATTGGTACTGGCGACATTGAAAGTAATCTCCACTATTGTCCTTGCTGGAACAGAAATTTGATTGGGAGTGGCTGAGCTGTCATCCGCGATTATGGTAAATGTCTGAATCGCGGAAGTAGGATTCGGTGTTGGGGCTGGTGAAGGATTTGGCCCAGGCGTTGGACTCGGTGCTGGTGATGGCGCTGGAGCCGGAGTCGGAGAATTGGCTACGGTCGGACTTGGTGAAGCTGCTGCCGGCTGATCTTTGGTAAACACAAATGATCCCAATGCCGTCAGATAATCTTCGGGTTTTGCAAATTGTCCGTTGTCGGCGTTATCATAACCTTTCGAATATCCGTCGATAAACACATCATAGCTTTTGCCGGTGATGTAGGCGTATTTGGCACCACCGCCTTCGCCGGAACAAGTCACGGATTTGATACTGACGACGTTTGAATTGCTGACTTTGTCCAGAGTACAGGCAATCGGCCCCGGGCCGTCAGCTGGCTGAGTCGGCGCGGGATTCACCGCTTCATTGTAGTAGCCGGCAAAATAATCCTGAGCTTGTTTTTTCAAACCCGCATCCTCAAGCGCGATCAAAACCAGCGGGCCGACATGCAACCCTTTCACCGGCACTTGATAAGTTCCCAGGACGGAATTCGAAGACACTGACCCGGCTTTCATCGCGGATGGATATTTGACGCTAAAGCCGTGTTTGTCATTGGTATAAGTTTTCCAATCCGCCGGGATGACTGCATTTTGCGTAGCTGGAGTTTGTGTGGTTTGATTGGCGGCAGGGGGTTGATTAGTAGAATTTTGCTGTTGATTGTTGTTCGTGGAAGCCGGCGTTTTGATCCGCTGTCTGATTACCAAATATCCGACCAAACCAAACACCACAGCCGCAATCAGCATTATTACCAACGTTGTGTAGCCTTGTTGATTCCTTGTATTCATTGTGTTATTTTATCTCATTTACGATAATTTTTCCAGTTATAGACTGGTTGTGCTTATCATAAAACGAATAACTCCCGGACTTCGTTACTCGAAATTCGGCGTAATCAAACTTTTTTGACATGCTCGTAATTGCTTCGGTACCAACGACGATTTCGTGCGGCGTGCTGTCCAAATTCAGAAACACCAGAGTGTCGCAAATTTTTACAGTCAAATCCCGCGGATCGAAAGCGTTGTTTTCAATTTTGATCACTTGGGCGTTTTCTGCTTTCGGAATCTTACTGCAGTCATGGGGCTTAGACGGAAATTTAATGACACCAACTTTAATCAGCCCATAAAAAACCGCACAAACCACGCCCCCGGCCAAAACAATTGTCCATGGCCTGCTAAATTTTCGGAAGTTCATCATTAGCACGCGCCGTTTCAACCGCTGGCTTTGGCTCAGGTTTATAATTGTAAGCAAAAATTGCTGCAAACGACACGACCAGCATAATCCCCCATGCCGCCGCCGTCATCAGAAAAACCCGGTCTATTCTTTTTTCCACTTCGCGAAGTGATCGGCCCACTGCCACAAACTGCCCTTTATCATTTGGCACGGGCACGATTGCAAGAGCCTGACGAACGCCCGGCCTCGGCTGCCAGGTGACGCTATATAGCCCTCGTTTTTTGGCTGTATCAAAAATTCCCGCCGGTGGAGTCGGGGCTTGGCCGTCCAAAATTGCGCTTGTGGCCAGGACTTTTTTATCTTTATCCACGACGATGATATATGGGCTCAGGCTGTTCGCTATATCCACTTTGCCCGTGCCGACGTCAATGTTTTGCACTTTGGCCAAAGCCTTCGATGAATTTTCAGCCAATTCAATTTGTGGATCATTTGCCCCTTGCCTTAAGTCTTGCTGAACCAGCGTATACACAAAACCGCAAATGCAGGAAACCAGAACAAAAGCAGTTAAATAAGGAATATATTGTTTATATTTTGTAAGCATATGATAATTTTACGCAAAAAATATAAAATAGCAAAATCCGTCAAACACTACCATACTTCGTAGTATAGTAGTATTTACCACCTAAATCGGTTAGAAAAAAACGCAAACCTTATTGCGGCTTACGCTTGCAGCTATTCGTCTGGATCGCAAAATAGAATTTTACCCTGAGCGAATCGCGAATGGATGGTCATGAGAGTTTTAAAATTAACATCCGACCCGACTTTGTCGAGCGTTGGAATAAAAAAAGCGCAACGCCGAAGCGATGCGCGATCACATTACGTCAAATGCAGCTCCACAGGGCTTTGTCCCTGCGGTAGAGCGACTTCCACTTGCCGGCAGAAATCCTCCCGCGCCGCTTCGATGTTTGGCTCCGAGGTGTAGACTCGGACTTGGAAGCCTTCCACCCAGTTATTCTGGTTGAACAGCAGACGCTTGAAGCCGCACAACTGCTTGCTTCCTTCAAAGCACGCTGCTTCAAGATAACTGCAGTATGGAGCGTCCATCCAGAAATGAACTCGCAGTTCTCGCAGTCCCGATCGGCAAACGAAGGGCCAGCTTTCCAGGGCAACTCCGGTCTCAACGATGTCGTTGATCGAAACCGCCACCCACAAAACCAGAGACGTAAATGGGTAGACCATGGCTAGACGGTCAAGGCGGCCTTGAATCTCTACCTCCGACAGACCTTGAGCAGTTCGCAAAAACGAAAGGACCTGTTTTTTGATAAGGTCAATCTGCCCCAAAGATGGCTCTTGAAGCGTTGTCATTAAACCTCCTAAACAGTTGAAGAGAACGGATATATACTATCATATTTGGCAAAAAAGGGGGCAAATCAAAAATCCCCACTCCCGCGGGGATTTTAAGTTTGCTTATTTACCCAGAACTTTCTTGATGATGCTTTTGACAGTATTGATCGGGATGCTGAAACTGATATTGTTTGAACCCTGGACTGTGGCGACATTGATGCCCATGACTTTGCCGTTTAAATCCAGAAGCGGGCCGCCGGAATTGCCAGGATTAATCGCGGCATCGGTTTGGATGACTCCATTTAATTGTTCGGTGCCGATGTTGCTACCCGACGCTTCAATGTTTCGGTTCAATCCTGAGACAATACCCACTGACACAGAATTGTTGTATTCACCCAAAGCATTGCCGATCGCGATCACCGACTGACCCAACTGCAAACTCGCTGAATCGCCCAAACTCACTGGTGCAAATTTGCCATCGATTTTTACTATCGCCACGTCATTGTCCGGGTCGACATAAATCACCTTTGCCGGCTTCTGAGTTCCGTCTGAAAGCAATGCGGTATACTCAGCTTGATTATCGACGACTACGTGCCGATTGGTCAAAATATAACCGTCAGAAGTAATGATGAACCCAGTACCTGCTCCGACCTTTTTTTTGGTGGTGCCGTTTTGATGATACACGGGTACCTGGAAGCCGAAGTTTTGATAAAAAGGATCATTGCCAAACGGATTTTCATAAGTCACTGTGAGATTCGGCACTTCTTTGGAAATCACGATCGAGACCACGGATGGACTAACTTTCGCCACTGCGGCTGTGAGCAATTCGTCCTGAGATTTCTGGTGGATAACCTGCCTGTTCGCCGCTTCTTGGTTAGACAGGGTTTTCTGATCCGCGGACAAAGTCTGCTGGTTTGCGCTGACTCCCGAAACTTTTTGCTGAAGATCCGCCACTTGCTTCTGCAAATTGGCAATTTGAGCTGATGCAACTTTTTCCAGATGCTTCTGGTCCAAAGACTGCAGGCCAAAATATGTCGCAGAACCCAAAACGCCGACCAACAAAACCAAGGTAATTATTTCTCGAATTTTTTGCATAAAATTATAGTGTTAGTTATAGCAATATAAATTTAATACAAAAACAGCTCTTTTTCAAGAGCTGTTTTTTAAATTCCAATTAACGACCCATGCCCATGCCGCTACTGCCCATAGCGCCAGCAGGATTGCATTCCCGGCATCGTTTGCCGTGAGTGGCTGCTTCATAAATTGCCGAAAGAGCGACTAAGGCGTAAACAATTTTATCCACAGTCATGCCGAGGTGCCAATGCGACAAATCCCAGCCAAAAATGGCCAACCCCCAATTCAACCCTCCGATTACCAGAAGGATAAAGGCTATCATATGTAATGATTTCATTTGTTTCTCACCCCCTTTTATAGAAGGTTATGTTTTTGTTGGTGCGTGCAACCTAAGCATATGCCTGAAAAACCCATTTGTAAAATCCCCCGGTAATTGATACTCTAGGACTGGTTCTTCTCACATTTTCTTTGGAGGAAAATAAATAAAATGGCGAAAGCAACAGCGCTGGTGCTTGGCGACGATTCCCGCGCGCAATCGATGGTCGAAGCCCTGGAACAAAGTCTCGATATCGATACTGTTTACTGGTATCCTGGCAATGCCGCCACTGGCTTCGTAGGCAGAAGACCGAAGTTCAAACTCTTAGCGCCCATCACTGACCTGGATGCAATGCTGCAGCTTGCCTGCGAGGTGGATGCTGATCTAACCATGGTCAGTCCCGAACTGCCTTTTTCGTATGGCATCGCTGACAAATTCAAAGCCGCCGGCAGATTGATCCTGGGCCCAACTCGAGACGCGGCAAAATTGGAGACCAACAAGGCCTGGGCCAAAATGTTCATGCAGCGGCATGGCATCCCCACGGCTCCATTCGACGTCTGCGAAACTGTGGAGCAAGCCAAGGCCGCGGTCTACAAACGCGGCCACAAATGCGCGGTGAAAGGAAACGGCTTGGCGAACGGCACAGGCGTTTACATCTGCCACACTGCAATAGACACTGAAACAGCCATCACAAAACTGATGATCGATGGCATTCACGGCGATGCTTGCCGGATCGTGGTCGTAGAAGATTTGCTGATCGGCGAAGAAATTTCTTTTCACACCCTCGCCGACGGCCGCCATGTCATCGAGTTCGATTCAGCCGGCGACCATAAGCGGGAGTTCGACGGTGACCGCGGTCGCAACACCGGCGGCATGGGAGCTTTTGCTCCACACCCGTTGATTTCGAAAAATCCGGAGCTACGCGATCTGATAATGAACGAAATCGCGTACCCCGTGATCGAAGGGATGAAAGCCGAAAGAACTCCGTTCAACGGTTTCCTTTATATCGGCCTGATGCTCACGGCAGAAGGCCCGGTGGTTCTGGAATTCAACGTGCGGCTAGGTAAACCCGAAGCAGAAGTAATGCTGCCGAGGATGCGGTCCAACGGCTACGCTCTGTTCCGAGTGGCCGCCGCTGGCGATCTCGAACACGGTTCCAAGGTTTCCTTCGCTGGCCACGCGGTCGGGGTGATTCTAGCAACCCAACACTACCCAGAAAAAGAATCTGTCCGGCTGAAAATCACCGGACCAATCCTGCCGTTTGGACTGCCATTAGGCTTCCACGTCTACCACGGTACGACGATCAGAATCGGCGACGATATCTTCGCGACCGGCGGCAGAGCGCTGACAGTGGTGGCCACAGGGACACATCGCTACCCGATCGAAGAAACATACGGCCTCGCGCGGCAAATCCATTTTGAAGGCATGCGCTATCGCACCGACATCGGCCAACGCGCGGTCGCCTATTTGCAAAAAGACACCCAGGTCTGACCTCGGTGTCTTCTTTTTTTACATAAATAACCCTATAGTTGTAGCAATACTAAACTACGAATTCCATGCGAATAATACGAACGTTATTCGCAACATTTGTTGCATTCGAATGTGAATTCGTATTTTTAGTATTACAAAAATAAAAAACCGGCAACATTTGAAGTTACCGGAGGTGATCGGCAAGCCAAGACAGGATTTGGTTGCCGCGGCTTGCGGGTAAAGTGCCGTGGCTTCCCTGAAGCGCGCTTTCGGTGGCGAACTGCGGCAATCCGAATTCAAATTTCAGCAAATCAGACCTATTGCCCAATGCATTATCCAAATCCACGCTTTGCTGGCAGGGAACCATGAGGTCGTTGGAACTACAAATCAGCAGGAGTGCGGTTTGTCTGGGCCATCTGGCCGCGATGGAGTTGATGGTGAAGTAATTCCAATCTGCTGAATCGAGCGGACCCAGACTCCGGTGAAGACGATTGTAATACGGTTTGGAGAACTCCAGACTCAGCAGGTAGAGGTCTGTGGGCTGTTTGACTTTCAACTCGTTGAGATAGTAACCGATGATCCACGGCCCGTCAATCGCGGCGGCTTCCGCAACCACTGCGCGAATCGGCAAAGGACGATTCGAAATAGTCACAGCGAGCAAAGCCATAGTTCCGCCCCAGCTGCGGCCCAGCAGAGCGATTCTGTCTTGATCGATCTGGGGGTCTAAAGTCAGAGCCTCGATAGCATTGGCTACCGTGTGTACATTGGCCGCAAATGACCGGCCTTGGTAAAACCGGACATACGATACGACCACGGCGCATCCTGAGGCCAATGCCGCATCCACGACGTTTGGCCCTTCAAACACGTCGCCTTCGGCCGCGAGATTCGAATAATTCGCCGGCCCTTGCAAGTTGATATAGCAGTCGCCGCCGCGGCCCAAGCATTCAATCGCTCTGGCTTCCCGGGGGAATGACGAATCAATGCGAAGACTAGGAATACTTCTCAGAGGAGGTGCCTGCCGTAATTCTGCGACCCATGCGGCGTCCTGCGGGATCACGATGTACGGCGCTACCATCACGAGCACCGGCCAGCGTTTGATTTCCGCACTGGGATAAGTAATCGTGAAGTAATCCATCTTGCCATCACTGCTGTTGATCGTGGTCTTCAGCTGGACATTGCGGCCATTGTAGGTTGCTACGTGGGCGTTCGCTGTTGCGGGCCGGATTTGGGCCAGCCTTGTCGGCAGATCCAGGACTTGAGCTAAGGTCTGGGCTTGCGAAAACAAAAACGACGCGACCGTCGCCAAAAGAAAATGCCTGACATTCATTATCCCCTCCAGTAGGGTATAGTGGAAGAACCAGTTCGAATAGTATATCGGCATTGCTGATATAATTCAAGCGAAAAAAACCCCAGAATGGGGATTGGTTTTCTCAGAGTTAATTCTTTTGGAGTGTCGCGATACTAATCTACAAATTCCATTGTGAATTCGTATTTTTAGTATTACTTGTCCCTTGAAGTTCTCCGATAAGGTAACATCATTTTACTGCAATTACAATTCTGGCGGTGCTTCTGCCGCCATTGTTCTTTCTCTTCTTCCGATCCCGTATCCGGAAAGGGATTTCTTGCATGCCAATCTTTATTCATATTAGAAGCATTCTACTCGGATTAATTATCTTCCGCAAGCAGGTCAAATTTTGCCCCAAGCCAAAATCACTGCCATCGCCACCATCATCAGATCCTCGACCAAACTTATAGTCGTCAGCGGTAATTTTATAAACGTCCCCAGGCAGGCACAGCGGACTTTATTGCCACGCAAAAGTTCTTGAAAAACGCCGATGCCGCCGATGGCGAGTATCACGATCGTGGCCGGGTTGGCAAAAGGCCAATGGAAAAAATATGCAGCAGCCAGGACCAACTCGATTACGGGATAAGCATAAGCGTAGCGGATATCTTTTTTCGCGATAATATCATAGCCGGAAAACGCGGACACAAATCCTTTCAAATCCAAAAATTTAAATCCGGCGAATGTCAGAAAAAATACGCCCATAAACATCCGCATGTATCCTTCGGGCTGCAAGTTACGCGTCAAGCCCAGCAGGAGTGAAACCAAAAGCACGGACATCAGCACGCATGCCAGCAAAACATAGTCCACCAGCGAACCCATGGATTCATGGCTGTATGTTTGGTTTCTGAATGAACGGAGATAAGAGGCTTTCATGCTTTTATTTTAATGGAAATGGGGATGAGTTTCAACCTCTGAAGCTCCAGTTTTGGCAAAAAAGTACGCGGCCAGCAAAGTCGTAATCGGAACGGCGATAATCAAAGTGATACTGCCGACGATCGTACGGACCATCTCTTCGGCGATGAATTCCGAGTTAATTGTGGCCCAGATTGGTGTCCCCGTATTGATGGTCAGAAGCAAAAACAAAGGCATAGAGACACCGGCGTAAGCCAAAAATAGCGTATTGATCAGCGAAGAAATATGCTCTTTGCCCACGGAAGTAGCACCCGAGTATAATCTTTTGAAACCCAAACTGGGGTTGGCTTTTTTTAATTCATCCACGGTGGCGGCTTGGGCGGTCGTGATATCGTCCAAAACTCCCAATGCGCCCAAAATAATCCCGCCCAAAAGCAAACCCTGTAAATTAACTTTGTGGCTTTGGTCAACCTGTAGATAGACCGATTCCTCACTGCCGTTGCCGTAAAGTTTCGCCGCGTGCACAGCTGTGACTGCCAAACCGACAGAGAAACACAAAGTCAGAATCGTAGCCAGCAGAGCGATCGAAGTGCGTTTGTTGAATCCATGTGCCAGATAGAGCGAAGTCACAGCAATAATGACGGTTCCAATCAAACTGATCAAAAGCGGATTGTGGCCGGCTACGATCTGCGGAGCGATAAATTTCACGATTACCGCAATACTGATGCCTAGACCAATAATCGAACTAACCCCTTTCCAGCGCGAGAACAACACCGCGATCGCCAAAAAAATCAAAATCAAAACAATCAGCGATGGCAGGCGGTAAACATCCTGGACATAGTAATTTGTCTGGCCGTCAGCTGTGGTTTTGTTTATCACCAGGATTTGTCCAACTGTAAATGCGCGGCCGCCGTTGATCGTCGTGCCGCCGACATTGTCGATCTGCGCTATTTTGTCTTTTTCATTCCCGTCGAGGATTTTGACTTTCAAAGATTGAAACAGCTGTTTGTCAGCGCCGGTGCCCAAATATCTTGAATCAACAATCGCTTCTACGCGAGCTTTGTAGTATGCGTCAGGCGGAATATTCTGCGTATCGCCCAATCCTTGATTACTCTGGGCCAAACTCAGTTTGGGTAAAAACAAAACCGCGAACAAAAAAATTAATGCGGTTTTTTTCAAATTCCTCATCTATTTATAGTATCATTTGGCACAGGTCTTGCAAAGCCCAAAAAGCTCCAGTGAATGCTCGTTTACGAAACTAAAGTGCTTGCTTTGCTTCAAAGCTTGCCTTATCAGGCTTTCGGAGTTACAGCCTTCGAAATTTTCCACTCGGCCGCAGTTTTGACAAACCAAATGGTGGTGGTCCGAATCCGCCAGTTCATAGTAAGCAAAGTCTTTTTGGAAATTGACCAGTTTTACCAATCCCAGCGTTTTAAAGTTTTCCAAAGTGCGGTAAATCGTGGCTTGGTCCATAGATTTGGAGCCGATGGCTTTGCTGATCTCCTTGATCGACAGCGGCTTTTTGGCATTGTGCAAATAAGTCAGAATTTTAATCCGGCCCGGAGTGACCTTGAGCTTATGGCTTCGCAGAAGTTGTTTGTAATTCAATTCCATAATTAAAGTATACAATAATCATTCGTATCAAACAAATGCGAATGATTTGCATCTACTTGACATTCGGACTAATTTATATTATCATTCTTAAATGCGACTAATTCGCATTTAGCTAACCTGATGAATACAAAAAAAGACCAATTAAACGTTTATATTGGACCAAACGCACTTAACGAATTCCTTGATCCGGAAAAGTATCCCATCCTGCCTCTTGTAGAGCTCCCTGATTCGCTCAATCCCCTCCATAAGGATGGCGTCCATATCTATGCTAAGCTTCTAAACTTATTGCCTCTGGGTAACGTAAAGGCTATTTCAGCGTATAGCATGATCCACAGTGGCGAGTTAAAAAACAAACAAGCGATTATTGAATACTCTTCTGGTAATACGATTTTCTCCGCTGCCGCGATTGCGAAAACATTTGGGGTCAAAAGGGCCAAAACCCTTATTTCCCACGAAGCTTTCTGGAGCCGGATTCAAACTCTCCGCTTCCTCGGTGTCGAAGTTACAGTACACAAAGAACCAGTTTATCCGAAAGTCCGTGATCCGCGAAGCGGTATTTATCGGGTCCAAAACCTGGCGAAACAGCTGGAATATTTTTGCCTCCGACAGTATGAAAACCAAGCCAACCCCGACGCGCACGAAAAACTAACCGGCCCGCAGATCTGGCAACAGCTGGGCAAAAAATTACACGTTTTCTGCGCGGGCATGGGTACGACCGGAACCATACTGGGTACGAGCAAGTATTTAAAAAGCCGCAATAAAAAAATTACAACCATCGGAGTCACGCGCACCGTGGACAGTCCAGTCCCCGGTGTCCGTTCAAAACCGCGTTTAAACCTCATTGATTACAATTGGCAGCCATTTGTAGACCACCTGGAAGAAGTGGGCCTAAAAGAATCCTATACTCTCAGCCTCAAAATGTGCCGGGAAGGAATTCTGGTCGGGCCAAGCTCTGGTTTTGCATTAGCTGGACTGATTAATTTTTTGAAAAAACAGAAAAAAAACAAGACTCTGGCGAAATTAAAAAATGGCAAAAAAAATATTCACGCCGTATTCATCTGCTGCGACGGCCCATTCCAATACCTGGACGAATATTTTGACTACGTTGATCCAAAATTATTTCCGCCGGTAAAGAATAGTCATTTGCTCGCCAATCAAAGACACATCGACTATCACAAGCACAGATGAATAATCCGTCAGCGAAGCAATATCTGCTTCGCTGACGGTGACATTTGTCATCTATCCCTGAAGGAGGGTAGTTCTTTGAAAACGCTTCTACTCGTCGGTCCCCCCGGTGCAGGCAAGACAACGCTTATGGAAGAAATCCTGACGCAAAGCCAGCTCCCCGGTCGGATCGCGCGAATCCAGAACGAAGACGGCACACCGGAAACACTGGACGCGGGTGCCGCGACGCGCGAGCAAGACTTCTTTCCCATGCTCAATGGCTGTTTCGGCTGCAGCAACCGCGCCGAGTTCGTGGCCCTGCTTGAGCAGCTCAAGTCTTCGAAAGACTATGATTGGCTCTTGATCGACCCGCTCGGGTTCGTAGCCGGCCATGAAGTGCCGGCGGTGCTCCGAAGTGTCGGCATCGACCCATACGTCATTGCGCTCCTGGACGTAGAAAACCTCGAGTTCAACGACGTGCTCGGGATTGTGCCGGGCCAGCTGAAGGCCGCTAATGTCGGAGTGGGGCTAACGAAATACCCGCCTCAAATCGAAACCGTGGAGGACGTGCTGCTCGAACCTGTGCTCGACTACGCAGGACGACATGCGCCGGGCAGTCATGTATTCCTCATCCCCCGCCACAAGGCTCTCCCCGATCACATCCTGTCCGATCTTCTGGGTGGCATGCCCGGGCAAGTGCATGTGCATGACGAACACTGTCAGCATGACCATCACGATCACCACCGCGACCACGGACACGCACACCATCATCATCACGATCACGATTTCATCACCTACAGCTTGGTGCTAAACGAGGGCGTCAGTTTCGAAATCGTGCGCAGCCACTTCGACTCGGGGCCGGAAAACATCGCAAAAATCGGCCGCGTGAAAGGCGTGGCCGAAGGGATGAAGTTCGGCAAAGTCGGCGCGCGATGGGAGCAGATCAAACCCGACTCCAGCCGGCCGTTCGTGACATTCTACAGCCGGACACCGATCGAAACGGCGTATTTCGCCGACATCGCGCATCCGGAATACGACCAGTACGCGGACAAAGACACCCGTGCAATCCTGCGCGCCAGCGACGTGCCGATCGAGAAGACCATCGCGGCGATCAAGACCCTGCTCGAGGCTTTCCCGACCCAGGCGATCATGACGCCGGATGGGCCGATCACCCACCCAGAGATTCTGGAGATGACGAACGAACTCCGGAAACGCCCGGGCGTTCCGAAGACGCTCGAACGCGAAGCCATCCGGCGACGGGTGAAGTACTTTCTGCAAGTTGCCGAAGTGCTGAACCCAAAAAGCGGCTGGTGGCATGTCCCCGGTTGTGACGAGCGTAACCTGAACCTGGCAATCGGCATCGGTTGGTTCGCCTACAACAAATCGGCTGACCTGGGGGAAGAAATCATGGCTATGATCGCGGCCGTGGACCTGGATGCCATGCTGGCGAGCGGACTGGACGGCGTGCGGAGCCTTAACAGCGATGTACGCAAGGCGCTGGTATTCTTGGATGAACTGGACGACGTAGTCAAGTTCATAGGCGACCCAAGTTTAGACTTGAGACTGGCGCTGTCACGCTTCGGTCGGCTCGTCTCGCGCGACGGCCGCGTCGAAGTGATCCGAAAACTGTACGACGATATCTCAACCCTGTTCACCTGCCACATTCAACAAACAAATACAATATAGGAGGAAATAAACAGCATCGCGGATCAGCGATCCGAATCAACTGGCATTCTAAATGCCAAAACCGTGAATTCCACAAAGAGTTCACGGTCTTTTTTTAAAAATTTTATTTTACGGCGTTGGTTTGTTCACGACCGCCTTTGAGAGTCGTAATCTGACACTGGCCGCTCCAGAGGCCCAGTCTGTGCTCGCGGGCGTATGTTTCGTCTGCGCGCAATTGACCGGATTTGGAAATGTCGGGCACGTAATCATAGGCAAACGCGTAGCCGGATCGTACCAATTCTTCGTTGACAAAAGTGCCGTCTTCGAGATAGACAAAACCAAGCCATCGGCCGTATTTGTCGAATTGATTGATGTCTTTATAAAACTTAATAGTTTTACCTTCAACCAATTTTCTGTTTGCTTCGGCCGCTTCTTTGGCAAAACATTGCACGGGTTTGCGCTGGTCGAATTCTTCCGGCGTGTCGATGCCGATATAGCGCAGATGGTCGCCGTTGATCAGCACAATCGTATCGCCGTCAATAACTTGTGCGACTTTGATCGGCTGGCCTTCCATGGCTTTGATGGATCGGTCAAAGCTGATACCCGCGACTTGCGGCATGATATGGTGGCTCTGGAAATAGATACCGGCCAGAATCAAGGCGATCCCGCCGGCTAGGAATTTCAGTTTTTTATTCATGAGTTAAATATAACAAAAAAGCGCTGGCAATGCCAAAGCTCAATAGGAATTAGGTAAACGGCATTATTTCATAGGCAACCAGTTGTGGAAAACATTTTGACAACAACTGTAAAATCTTGCCGGTAATTCTGAATCTCACCAGAAAAAAAGAAATCTTCAGCAAAAATTCCCGGTTGGGAAATTGTTCCAGCCGATAATTAACAGCACCGGCGTTTTGCTTAAATTTTTGATATCCGGATGCATATTCCCCGATCCCCATGTGGATGTTCAAATTATTAGCACAGGCGTATTTGATCAATTCATCGTACAATTTGTTGGAGCTTTTGTGGGAAAAATACCGCGGATCGCCGCCGCCGATCGAAGAATAAATATTATCTCGGTATTGAAAACAGCAAAAATATGCGATGATTTGACTGTTGCTTTCGATTAAAAACAATTGCGCTGATGGTTTGGATAAAAAAGCTTCAAAAAAAGACAAGGGCAGAATAAATGAATTACGCCGCCGCATCTGCAAAGTGTAGATACGGTAAATTTTCTCGATCAATTCCCGATTTGGCTGGCGCTCTATCCGGACTGTGTGGGGAAATTTCCGGCTTTCGCGCAGACCATGAAAAAAAGAAGTTGAATAATTTTTGGCCGCCTGTTCGTACGAGATTTTATGAAAAATCGAATACTCCAGCGCCGAAGGCTTACTCGACCGGTTATTTACTTCAGATTGCACCGTGGAATGTGAAATTTTATGACTTCTGAATTTTTCTCTGACATGCTCCGAATAATTACTGATCGAAATATTTTTGTTTTTTAAAATAAAAAAATTCTGATCATCAATTGAAATTCTGCCAAGTGGCAAATGGCTAACCTGCGCGCAAAAATCAGCAAATTCTTGCGTCAGATAAAAATTATTTTCAAATGCCTGGCTAAATTGATCCATGTTTTAGCTCTCCGCATTTAGCCTGCTGCGCAAGTATTTTTGGAAGCCATAAAGCAAGGCTATGACAATGACTATGAAAACGACCAGCGATGCGATACGAAATCCGGCGTCGATTTTCGTATAAAGCCCGCCGAAAAAATATCCGGCACTGATCAAAATCGCACTCCAGACAAATCCGCCGATAAAATTCATGAAAAAATAATTCTTCAACGGCACACGGATGGTGCCGGCGGTGATCAAAGTCAGGATCGCAAATCCAAACCCGGAAGTCATTTTTGAAATCAGCAGGGTTTTATTCAGATGCCGGCGGAACTTCGTCTCAATTTTTCCCACGACTTCAGCGTCCAGGCTCACGAAATGTCCAAACCGAGCAATCAGGCGCCTGGCACCAAAATATCCGACCGCGTACCAGATCGCATCCCCCACCAGGTCTGACCCAATCAAGACCAGATACAGCGGCCAAAAATCAAAATAGCCGAGGCGCAGTAAAAATCCGCAGATCACGCCGATGGTGGGTCCTTCGATCACGGCCGCGGCAAAAACCATGCCGAATTTGTATCGGATCAAAAGCGCAATTATGTTTGCCAAAGAAGTATGCATGCCCGGGAGTTTATTTCAAATTTTCGAATTGATATCCGCGGACCTGCAGAGTTTGCAGGATTTTCGGCAGCGCGGCCAGGGTACTGGTGCGATTTTTGCCTTGATTGGTTTTCTGGCCGTCGTGAAGCAGGATCACGCTTCCCGGCCGGACGTTTGATATAACCCGTTTTTCGATGAAAGACACCGGCGGCTGCCACCAATCATAAGCCTGGACGTCCCAGAAAACAAATTTGAAGCCGCGGGCTTCCAAATTTTTCCGGATCGAAGACCGGATCAGTCCCCATGGCGGCCGCAATAGCTTAGTTTCGACGCCCGTGATTTTTTTTATAACGGCATCAGTGTGGTCGAATTCTTCCGCCAAACTTAAACTAAAAGTTTTTCGCCACGAATGCGAATAAGCGTGATTACCGAGAGCGTGCCCGGAATCCGCGATCTGCCGGACGATTTCCGGATAAATTTCCGCATTTTTTCCGCAGACAAAAAAAGTTGCCTTTGCTCCGTGCAGATTTAGCAACTCGAGAATTTGCGGCGTATACGGCCGCGACGGGCCGTCGTCAAACGTTAGATAGAGGCTTTTGGCGCCCATGTTTTCTAAATTTAAAATGAATATGCTTTTTGCTGCTGGCCACAAAAGACGCCATGCGTTTGACTTCAGTGCGGAAGCTAATGCTATCTTCGGTTTTTTCCTTCGCTTCAACCACGGCTGTATTGTGGAACAAAAACGGCAAAATCAAAAGCAGAGCCGGGATCAGAGGCTTGAGTAATGAAAGCCGCGATACTCTCTCGATTCGCACGTTCTCCAGTTCGGTTTGCGCCCTGATTGTCGGCAGATATTTTCTCGCACCGCCGATCAGTCCTTTGCGGTAGCGGCGGCCCGAAGTGCTGACCAAAAAATTCCTGTCAAACAAAACTTTGCCGGTCTGCCGCAGGCGCTGTGAGAGATCGCAGTCTTCCATAATTTTCAAACTGGTATTAAATCCCCCGACTTTTTCAAACGCGGTTTTGCGCACGGCCATGTTCGCACCGGCCAAACTCCAGCCCCCGCGCACGCCGCGATCCAATAGCCAGAAAAGATAAGCGATATCCGGAAATGCCAGCTTGGCGGACAGTGATCCGGAATGCAGTCTATACAACCCCCCGAATCCGGCCAAGTCCGGATCAGATTCAAATTTTGACACAATCTGCTTCAGCCAATTTTTTGGCAGTAAAGTATCCGCGTCAGTGGTAGCGATAATTTCACCTCTTGCCGCCGCAAACCCGGCTTGCCTGGCCGCAGCCACGCCGCGAATGGATTCCAAAATAACTTTCGCTCCAAGTTCAGCTGCAATCTTGGCTGTGTCGTCGGTAGAAGCATTGTCAACCACGATCAGTTCAAAATTTCTGTAAGTTTGCTTGGCTAGGCTTCCGAGAGTCCGGCGGATAAATTTGGCTTCGTTGAACGCCGGGATCACCACGGAAATTTTCGGGTTCTCAGGATTGGAATGCGAGACAGGAGTGTCGTTGCCGAGTTCACTTTGTGAAAGCCGGTGGTAAAACACCAGCAAAATTACGCCCACAACTACGGTGGCGAAAAAATTGAAAAAATTCCAGTAGTCAAATCTCAACAGCGACCAATACAAAAATTCATCGGCAATCAGGCCGAAGCTGACGCCGAACAACATGGCTGAAACTTCTGGGGCGACAGATGGGCGGCGATAAAAGTACAATGCCGCGCAAAGCACAAGGAAACCCACGCCGAAGTGATGGAAATGCACACTACCGGCGCGGATGGCCGGGGTAATATTCCAAAACTGCAAAAAGAAAATTGACATCCTGACAACCAGGATCGTAGTCCAAAAACTGCCGTAAATAATGGCTATTTGGCGCAAACCAGTCAGCTGGGTTTTCATCTATATATTATAGCAAAAAACCCGGGTTTTTTTAACTAATTATTGCTGTTTGGGATCCACAGCCAATTCCAGATGATACGGGCTTTTGTTGCTGGCCACAAGGCCGGAGTCCAGAAATATGCCTTCCAAAATGTATTTTTTCCCGGCCTTGATCAGGCCAGCCCCGTTGCCGGAAACCGGCAGATCGTGCAATGTCACGGGCCCGTAATTTTCGTCTGAAAATAGAATATAATCTTTCTCAGCTTTGATCAGATAACCGATGATCCTGACTTTTTTATTAACAAAGTCTGCTGGATGCCAAGTGATCTGCCCGACCATGTGCAATGGCGGTGGCGGATCGGCTTTTTGAGTGTTAATTTGACTGGCTGAATTGGTCTCTACATTTGTGGCCGGAGTTGAGACGGCTGCCTGCTTACGATTACATGAGGCGGCCAAAAGCACAACACTGATCGAGATAAAAATTATTTTTTTCATTTGAAATTTTAATTTAAAAACAATCCATCCCGGCGCGTTATCGCCGCGTTGCAGGCAGGCTGGTGTGCAGTCTCGAGAGTAGCGCACATCTCTTTTGCTTTGGACAAACGGTCATAGAAAGTCAGATAGTAACTGACCATGCCGTCGATGCAGGAAGAAATTTGCCTGTCTGATAATGCGCCACAGATTCCTTCCACAAATTTCGGCTGGTCAATGTTGTATTTCATGGTAAGACTGCCGACACCGCGGATGCAGGACGTGATTCCGTCCGCCACGGCCGTATTGCACCAGGCCAGGGCCGCAGCGTAATCGTTGTTGTGCAAATTCAAGTACAAAATCGGAGCGTAAAAATAGCAAAACTGCCGCAGTCCCACTGACTCATCCGGGCATGGGTAAAGCGGATTGTTGGTATCAATGTATTTGGACGGATGCAGGATCCCATCCGAAAGAAAATTCTGCATAAACACGCCTTCGTAGCACCGGCCGCTGCCGCCTTTCAGATAATTTGTACAGAAGCTCAGTGCCTTGGGCAGATTGTTGTCAGTGTAAAACATCAGGCCATGGCCCACGCCGTGGTAGCAGCGGCCGGCTGAAACTCCGGTATGGTTGCAGACTGTGGCCATGTCAGCGGTTACCGCTGTAAGACTGGGGGCGTCGCCAAACCTCTGTTCGATCACTCCGTGCAGATAGCCATCACTGCAGACAGCGTCCTGATATTTTAGAGCGGTGTTGAAATCATTGTACTTGCGGTATGCCGCGTGGCCGATTTCGTGAGCCAGCCCGTGGCAGTTGTTAAAAATCACCTTGTCTGCTTTCATTCTTTTGGCTAGCTCCTGTAAAGCGGCCAAAGGATCTTGATTTTTGACTATAGCCTTCAGATCATCATCGGCCTGATGCAAATCAGCGACCGGGTTGGACGAAGTTTGGACAGAAGCGCCCTTGGTGGCAGCGGATTTTTTGGCATGCTTGGACAAAACAAAATTGACTGCAAAAACTCCGGCAATAATTACCACAATTCCCACCAAAATTTTGAATTTCATATTATCCAGTTTATCAAACTTTATACTGTTCGTAAATTTGCCTTGATTTGCTTGTATTCGAGATAAGTCAGAACGATAACGATGGCGTCGAGAACGGTCAAAATTATCATGCCGATGCCGTGAGTATGGCTGTATCGGTACATTTGATAAACTCCAAAAAGTACGAATACGATTATCGCTGTCGGGTAGGCCCAAAGTTTTCTGCGCCAGAGGCAGTAAACCAAAAAGATTTTGATCAAACCGTGGCTGGCCAGATAAATCGCCGCGAACCATTGTGCGTGTGAGGTGTATTGGCTGACAAAATTGACCAAGTGGCTGGCGATAAAATCGTGCGGATCTTCGCTTAATTCACTCGTGGTCAGATTGTAAACCCAGCCAGCAATCCTGGCCGGGTTGATCGCCAAAACCAAAATTGCGCCGATAATTTGCAGAGCGCCGTCCACTGCTTTGATCAGAATGCTGACTTCAAAGGAGTCGTGGATAATAGTTTTCAGATTCCAATTCATTTGGAAAGCAGAGCCCCTATCTGACCATCCAATTCCGTATAGCTTCCGAGTTTCTGGCCGTTTAAGAAAAAGGTCGGGGTGGAATTCACGCCCAAAGCTTCTCCGTCTTTTTGGTCCTGCGTGATGTTGTCGATGTATTTTGAATTTTTAAGATCACTGCTGAATTTGTTTACGTCTAATCCTAATTGCTGGGCGTAGCCGGCGAAAATACCGGTCGGATTTACACTCCCCGCCCAATCATTCTGGTGCTGGTAAAGCAGTCCTTCCATTTCCCAATATTTTGCCTGGGCACCTGCGGCTTCCGCCGCTTCGGCGGAAATCTGGGCGTTGGAATGCTGAGGCAGAGGGAAATTTCTAAATACGAAATTAAAATCGGGGTTATTTTTATATTTATTAATCACCTGTGTAACGGTCGGACTAGCTTCCGCGCAGAATGGGCACTGAAAATCTCCGAATTCGACCACAGTCACTTTGGCGCCTTGTTTGCCGGTCATATGAGAATTGGGGCGGACAAAAACTTTCTCGCCTTTGATGTCAGGATTGGCCGCAATCGGTGTAGGTGAGGTTGATTTGAGCCAAATCGCCAAGCCGACAACGCTGCCGACGATCAAAATTACAATCAGGCCTAAAGTTAAAACATTTTTATTCATGGCTATTCTTTCTATAAATGATCATTAATATCGCGATCGCGGTAAAAGTGATAAATGATAATAGGGGGAGGGTCAGGAAATTAAACCAAAAATGATAAAGCGTGATACAAGAAGCTCCAACACTGCAAGGAGCCAGCTTTTCCGAAATAATATGGTATTGTAATAAATTGTGATATAAAGCTACAAGCATTCCGATGCCAGTCATAGGCAGGACAATGTATTCCAGATTGCCGATGTCCTTAATAATCGCTGCAGCGAAAATTATCACCAAAGGATAAAGCATGATCCGCTGATACCAGCAGAGGACGCAAGGCGTCCAATGCAGGACTTCGCTGAGAAACAAGCTTCCCGCTGTGCCGGCCAAGGCTATCGTAAATGCTGCGTATAAAATATTTTTCTTCATAGACTATAAATGCGCAATTGTATAACCTTGCTCCTGCAAATGCGGAATTATTTGTTTTAAAACTTCCAGGCTTTTCGGTGCATTGGGACCCCCGACATGCATGATGATCACGCCGCGGTCTTTGGCCTGGCGGTAGATATTCTGGATAATTTTCTGAGTGTCAAAATTAAACGGATCACTGGCTACCACGTTGCCGTTGTTGATCACCAGCCCTAATTTTTCCACCAGCTGGTCGTCGTGCGCAGTATGACAAATGCCAGGAAAACGGAAATAAACCGGAATCCTGCCTGTTAAATCTTTCAGTATCTTCTGGGTCTTGTTTATTTGATCGATTTTTTCTTGATCAGAATTGAGAGTCCGCAAATTATAACAGTGTACGGTGAAACCGGATTCGTCGTAGCTGTGGTTTTCAAAAGTATAGCGGCCGGTCGCGTTTAAATCCTTAATCACATCCGGATACACTTGCGCAAACAAGCCTGAGACAAAAAACGTCGCTGGAATTTTGTTGGCTTTGAGATAGTTGATTAACTCCGGATCATACCAAGCTTTGACAGTTTTTTTCTCCAGCCGTTGCTGCATATTTTCATTCATATCAGCATCCAAAGTCAAATACAATGTCTTCTGCTTAGCCAAAGCGTGGCTGGTCGCAGAAGGAAAGGAAAAAAGACCTGCGACAGCGCACAAAAATATGAGGGGAAAAAGAATTATTCTGTTGTTTGAAATCATATGGCTCGTTTATACCATACCAAAAAACCGAGCCTTTGTCATTCCGCGACCACTGTTTTTTAAACAAACCAAACGCGCCGGCAAAGCGCGTTTGGTTTAATACCTAGCTAATGTCTATTGTTCCGTGCCGGAATCCGCCGGGCCATCGTTTTGATCACCTGTTTGATTATCCGCGGCTTGTCCCTGATTATTGTTTTCCACTAGATCAGTATCTGTTTCCTTCACCGTCGAGTCCGCTGCGTCAGGTTGGTCAACACTGGTTGAATCCTGAATGTTGTCTGTATCCTTGACTGCGGTCTTATCGGTGGTAGCAGCAGCTTTCGTGATAGATTGTGCTTGAGGCGTTTGATTTGTGGTCTGCTGGGCTCGTACCTGCAATGAAATCGCTCCTGCAGCCCCGACCAGCACCCCTACGGCCAAAATTCCGGCTACTCTTTTATTTACTTGCAAAATTACTCCTTCCCAAGGTTAATTGCTTATTCTACATTATATTACCGATATAGCCGGGTTTTTGTTACAATGACTGTCCAAAAATTAGACGAATAATTTTTCTAGCTTTTTGTCAGTCAAAAGCTCAGGGAAATCGAAATTGCCCCAGCCATATTTATCCGGGTCAAATCCTTCGCCGCAAGTGGTTTCGATCAGAGCCGTACAAATCTGGTACGGGTCAAGGTTTGCGGCCGGTCGGCGATCTTCGAGATAGCCGTAACCTTTGTTGGCCGTATCCATGGGGATGCGGATCGAAGCGCCGCGATCGGAAACGCCGTAGCGGAATTCGTAAATACTGCAGGTTTCGTGCTTGCCGGTCAGCCGCTTGTCGTTGTCGGCGCCATAAACGCGGATGTGCTGTTTATGAAATTTTTCCAATTTCTCGCAAGTTTTTTTGATAAATTCCATGCCGCCGGTTTCGCGCATTTGGCGTACCGAAAAATTCGTGTGTCCGCCGGCTCCGTTCCAGTCCCCGTCCATGGGCTTGGGATCAAGTTTGGCATAAGCGCCATGATCTTCGCCTAAGCGGTACAAAAGCCACCTGGCTAGCCACAGCTGGTCAGATACTTCCAGCGGTCCCAGAGTACCGACTTGAAATTCCCACTGCGCCGGCATGACTTCAGCGTTGATTCCGGACACAGACAGGCCGGCATCCAGGCACGCCTTCATGTGAGCCTCTACCAAAGCGCGGCCGTGTACTTCGTCAAAACCCACGCCGCAATAGTACCGTCCCTGAGCCGAGGGATATCCTTTTTCCGGCCAGCCAAGCGGCCAGTCCTTGCCGTATAGGGTATATTCCTGCTCAATGCCAAACCAAGGTTCGCTGGCTTGATATTTGGCCGCCACGTCCGAAAGAAAGTGCCGGGTGTTGCTGGAGTGAGGAGTGCCGTCTGCGTTCAGCACTTCGCACATGACCAAAAGATTGCTGTCTTTTCGGATCGGGTCCGCTACATAATACACAGGCTTGAGCATGCAGTCGCTGAAATGCCCTTCCGCCTGCTCAGTGGAGGATCCGTCGAATCCCCACATAGGAATATCCTCAAGCCTGCGCACCGGACCGGAAATTATTTTTGTTTTGGATCGGAGTTTTGCGGTCGGCTTTCTGCCGTCGATCCAGATGTATTCCGCCATGATTCGCTGGTACATTTGATTATTTCTTTCTCCGGCTTTGGAAAAATTAAAAAATAAAAAACCCTGTGATTTGAGCCTTTTGCCGGAGCGAGGTTCAGAGGGCGTTTTTTTTTATCTTATTTAAGATTATTGTCGTAATGTTATCATGAGCAATCTATGCGGTCAAAATCAGTTATCCACTTTACTCCCGACTCCGCTGCCAGTCCCTTGGAAACAAAAACTGTGCCAGTTTAAATATCGAATAAGTAATGAAAAAAGCAGCAAAGACATCGATGGAATAATGCAAATGCCCCAACAACACGCTGACCGCGAACAAGACCGAGGTAGCCAGAAAAATCCAGCGCAGCGGCTTCTTGTCCCAATAAATCAAGGCCAAAAGAAACGGCATGCCCGTGTGGCCGGAGAAAAACAAGTCGGCGGTGGTGGTGATTCCCAGAAAATTTAAAATTCTTGTCGGTTCAATCATGACGCCAGGCGAAAAGGGCCCCAGATGCGTCAGACTGATAAAAATCGACCGAATGACAATAAACAACCCGACGCTTTTTAGAACAAAGGGAATTCGTTTGGGATGATATAAAGTTATGATCGAGGCAAACAACGCCAATGCCAGAGCGCCGTAAACAATAATTCCATCCACGTCGTATACCCGGACATTGCTTAAAATTATATCGGTGACCGGGGCGCTGGCCCGCGCGGTGACGTACCTGGTGGCAAAATAATTTACGACTATCGCGCCCAAAAATAAAACAGCGCCCAAAATCGCTGATTGAAAAATCTGGCGGCTCCAGACGCCGCGATGGCGTTCAACAAATGATTTCATCGCGCCAGAACTTGATGATAGATCGACTCAAACTGAAACATGGTCTTGTTTATATCGTGGTCCTGGATAATTTCCAGGCTTTTTTCTGACATTTTTTTTCTCAGATTTTCATCGGAAAAAATATTGACCAGATAACCGCTTAAACCCTGTGTGTCTTCCAGTTCAAACAGAAAGCCATTTTCGCCGTGCCGGACGAGTTCCGGCAAGGCCATGGCGTTGACCGCGACGATCGGGAGTTTGGAAGCCATGGCTTCCATGGTTACCAGGCTTTGGAGCTCTGCGATGCCGGCGATGACGAAACAGTTTGCAATCGTATACAGATTCGGCAAATCTTCGTCGGGCACAAAACCGGCGAAAGTTATATTTTTTTCAAGTCCAAGTTCTGTTACAAGTTTCTTCAATTTTTCGGATTCGGCTCCTTTGCCCGCGATCAAAAAATGGATGTCAGTTTTTTTCAACGCCTCGGCTAGAGCGAGGATGACTTTGTCGATATTTTTTTCTCGGTCGAGCCGGCCGACGTACAGCAAAATCGGCTTGTCAGGAAGAATGTAGCGTTTTCTGAGGTAATCGCCACTGTTGTCGGGACGGAATTTCTTAAGATCAACTCCGTTTGAAACTGCAATTGCGGGCTTAGTCAGATTGACTTCTTTCAGCAGTGCGGCCGCGGTTTTGGTGGGAGTCGTAACTACCTGGAGCTGTTCAAAAATTTTTCTGAACTGCGCCCAGGCGATTTGTTTGGCAATCTGCTCGAGCATCCCCGGCAAATGCAGATAATGCAGTAAATTTTCCGGCATGAAGTGATTCGTCCCGACCATCGGGATACCCATTTGGCCCGCGACTTTCTGGACGACAGGACTGATGACGAAATGATCCTGAATGTGGATTACGTCCGGCCGGAATCTTTTGATTTCGGACTCGACAATATTTTTGATCCCGATCGGCAGAGAAAAACGAAAGTCATTGTAAATAAATCCCATGGAAAACGACCGGATGCCGAAAACATCGATGCCGTCATGCGAGAATGGCTCTGAGCGGAGGCTTCTCGACGCTGACATAACCAAAATTTCGTGGCCGCGCCGTTTGAGATAAAAAGCCAACCTCTGCGTAAAGTACGAGGAGCCGTTGACGTTTGGATAATAATTGTCCGCGACAATCAGAATTTTCATGAATTAGTCCAAAGAATTTTTGGTGCGCTTGATGAAATAAATATAAAGGATGATCAGCAGTGCGAATCCGATAACCGCGACGTATTCAAAGTATGTATTGAAACGCTGGTAAGCGTGGCCAAAATAATACCCCAATGTAATCAGGATAAACGTATTGGCCATGGTCGTGGGTATATTATATCCCAAGAATTCAAAATAAGGAACATTGCCCAACCCGGCGGCCACGAGTATCGCCGATCCGGTGCCGTGGACGACTTTGCCAAATGTAAAAGTTTTCCAAGGATGAGTTTCAAAATGTTTTTCAATCTGAACTATTCGGTTTTGATCCAGCCCCAAATATTTGCCATATTTCGCAATCAGCCTTTCGCGGCCAAACCTCCCCAGCGCATAATACAGGCTGTCCCCGACCAAATCGCCGAATGCCAGTACTGCAAAAGCCAGCCAAAAATTCAGCTGGCCCAAAGACGCCAGAAATCCGGAAATAATCGTGATGATCGGTCCCTCGAGTACGGCGAACGGAAAAATAATAAAATATTTGTATTGGAGCAGTAGATGAAAAATATTTTGCAAAGTAAAAAACATATTTTAAGTTAAAAAATCGATAATCAACTTCGCTGTTTGTTTCGGATGGTTTAAAATCACGACGTGGTTGGCGCCGTCGATCAGCTCCAGTTTCGAGCCTTCGATTTGTCCGTGAATTTCCGTGGAAACCGTATGGGGAAAAATGCTGTCACTGGTTCCGGCAATCACCAAAGTCGGTGTCTTTATTTTACTAAGTTTAAACTTAATATCCAAATTCAGCGTCTGCTTGGAAGTCAAAAGGTAACTGCCCCAGGAATTGTGATAAATCGTCCGCATCAGACCGAACAATTCATAATCTTTGTGGAATTTGCCTTGCGGATATTGAGAATGCCAGTTGGCTTTTGAAGTTGGACTCACTATAGCCGCCAGATCAATAATCCAGTTCGCCAAAACCTTCAAAGGTTTGTGCCGCAAATAATTTGGCGAGCTGTGGCTGCCGGAAATAATTACCAATTTATTGAGGCGCTCTGGATACTCGATTGCAAAATGAATCGCCACCACGGCACCGTACGAATGGCCGATCAAAATTACCCGGTCGATTTTTTCCTGATCCAAAATCGTGGCGATGTCAGCGGTCAAATTTTTTATTTCATAATATTTCGGATTCCTCGGATGTGCCGAATAGCCGTGCCCGCGCAAATCCATGCTGATGCCGCCGAAGCCTCGCTCCAAAAGCTGGGAGCGGACAAACTCCCAGGCGTCGGCGTCACCGCCAGCGCCGTGGACAAAAAAAATCACAGGCTTGCCGCTCTGCAAATTGTGGGTTTCGTAATATAAATTCAAACCATCGTGGCTGATTGCTGTTTTTTTGACATGTTCAAACATGCGTAAATCATACCTTAGCCCGGGCGCGACGTCGAGGCTGGCTGACAAATTTGAAATTATAAAATTTCCCATTTATACTATAAGTGAAGAATCGGCAGGAGGCTCGAAATAAAAAAACAAGACCACCGGAGAAAGCCAATGGCTCAGATACAGTACTTAGTTTGTTATTCTTGCGGTTTGAGCTGCGACGCAACCGGGGCAGACGGCTGCCGCGGCAAAAATGGCCAGGGATGCACCGACCAACATTGCCACAACAATCTTCGCTGGCCGGGCGTCAGGTACGTCCTGTGCAAGCCGTGTGAAGAGAGAATGATCCAGGAACTTGAACGGCAGTTCAGTCAGCCCAAACTTCTGCCGGTTCGAACTAACACTGGCTAGCACAAGTGCCCTGCTTAAGATTACACAAATCTCTAAGCAGGGATTTTTTATAATTTTTTATATAAGAAAAAGGGGCACTGTTTCTGACAGCGCCCCAACCAGAGAAATGACTGCTAACTGGGCAGTCTACCGAGCAGATCCGGATCCGTAGCTTCTTTCGCGCGACGTCGAGCCCGAGCCCACACCGACGGGTTCGGTCTGGAATTGCCGGCCGCGCGCCGTGTCGACGGCTTCGAACAGATCGGCCAGCGGAATGCGGGTCTCGGCCGCGATTTCCGGCGCATTCCTTTCGAGGTTCTCGACCAGCTCACCCAGGTAATTCTTGCCGCTCTGCGCCTGCGCCTGGAACAGGGCGAAAATGGTCCGCTGGGACCGGCTGGACCCTCCGCCTTCGAGCAGGCTTTCGAGAGTCTTCTTGACCTGTTCCGGCGAAGCACCGATGCGGTCCCATTGCTGCTGGGGTACTGCCAGCAAGGCCGCCGCCGCCAAGGCGCTCATCTTGAGGTTGGCGTAGACGATGTTGTCGATGACGCTGAGGATGTCCGTGGTGCTCGTAATACCGTTGGTCCCTTCGGGTGTTCTTTTCTCTGCCATGCGTTCCTCCTCACGAAACTAAACGTGAAAGCCAAGGAATTTTGGCCGCCACAGTTGTTATTTTTAACACAAATCGGATCCTTCTCAAAGCATTATTTTTTGTACATTTGCCATAAAAAAGATTAGGCCATAAGCCCAATCAAAAATGAAAACGACAATAATTACTGCTTAATATCTGTGGAAAAACTTAATCGACCACGGAGCGTGCCCAGCGCAACGGGTAAAACTTGTGGCCAAAGCCCGTTACACGGTTTCCTCCAGCGCCAGATATACGGCGATGGACAGCAAACCGATATCTCGGAACGTAACCGGGAAAACGCTTCTGTCAAAACCGTTGACCAGAATTATAATCAGAATATCGAGCGCTATGATCGAAGCGACCAATCGCTTTTTCCAGCCGATCAAAAGCAGAATCGCCAAAATAATTTCCGCAAAAGAATGGCCGTGCAGGGCGAGCGCTCTGGAAATGCCAAAATTACTGACCCAGGTGGGCACGAAGCCGATCCAATCCTGCATGTGCACCAAAGAATCAATTCCCGCATAGAGCAGTGTGAAAGCCAACCCAAGCTTGAGAATATATTGTTTTTTCATGGCTGATTATTCAACGACGACAATCGTCCCGCCTTCGCTTGGATTGAGGTGGTTGTGATAACCCCAGCTCCCGAGAATGTCGAATTTGAAAGTCCACGCTTGTCCTGCAGGAATATTGGCGCAGGAATCAAACGTACTGCTGACACACCCGCCCGTGGTCGGATAACCGTTGTGAATCGGATGCGGGTTTGAAGACACTCTCATGGAATCCGAAGCGGTATTTTTAAAAGTCACCGTGTCCCCTTTTTTGACAGTCAAAACTTTCGGCGAGAACCCGGAGTCGCTATATGTGACCAGATCCGGCTGGTTTTGATTCGCCGATTGATTGTTGGCCGGCTGCTGACTGGTTTTGTTGCAAGCCGCGGCCAGAACAATCACTGCTCCGAACAAAATTACAATTTTATATTTTGTATTCATATTACTGAATTAATTATAGTAATTTAGTTTATCATACCACAAAAGATGAGGCAGTTAGTGATATGACCAGTATCTCGGAATTTGTTCCCACACGAAGCGGCGGGCCCCAGGTGCCGACTCCGCTGGAAGTATGGACTTGCGTATTGCCCGAACTTTTCAATCCGTAATCAAAATTTCTGTAAATCAGTTTCGGGATAAATCGGAGTGGCCAAAGCTGAGCGCGATGAGTATGGCCGCAAAGCACTAGCGATATTCCTTTTTCAGTTACGACATCAATATGATCCGGCACGTGTTTGAGAAGGATAGATGATTTTTGGGGATCAATATTTAGACTGTCTAAAATTTCTGAAAGTTTTCGGCGATCCGTAGTGTCTCGGTAATTCACTCCGATGATTTGCAGATCGTGGATATTTACCATCTCGTTTCGCAAAACCTTGATTTCGGTTTGGTTGATAGCCTGGATGTCTTGCTCGGTTCCTTCTTCTGTAAAACCATCGTGATTGCCTGTAACGAAATACATTCCCAGAGCCGGTTTCAGCTGATTCAGCGGCTCGATAATTTTTCGCCGATCAACAGAAACGCCGTCATAAAGATCGCCGCCGATAAAAATAATGTCGGGATTTATCGCTTTGATTTTTCTGGCGACTTTTTCTGTGAATTTTTGGCCGTGAATCTGTCCTAGATGCAGATCGGAGACGAATAAGATTTTTTTGCCTTGCCAAAACGCGGGCAGTTTTGGCAATTTAATTTCGACTTGGACTATTTTCGTCTGTTTTTCATGGATGACGCCATAAATGCCAATCAAAACTGCCAACGAAAATAAAATTTGTCCCAGGATATGCAAGTTCTCAGTAAAAAAACTGACAAAACCCAAAACGCATGAGACGAGAAAAAAATACAACAAAAAACCCATCCATGAAGCGATGAGCGGGTAAAAAGTTCTGGTAAAAAAATTGTTGAATCTGGAAACCAGGAAAACTGTGCTGATGAAAACAACAGGCAAGCCGACCACCAAAACTTTTAAGATTACTAAAGCCAAATTTGAATTGACCGAGAAAACAACCAGCAGAGCTTCGTAAACTACTGCATGCGCCAGCAGCAGGATAGTCAAAGCGACGGATACGAAAATAGCAATCTGAGACTTTTTCATAAATTGATTCTAACAAAAAACACTAGCCTTAGCTAGCGCTTTTTGTTATTCAATAACCGATTAGCTGCGAATATTACTACAATGTTGTACCCTGGCTGTAATTGGACAGACCAGTCTTTACCGCAGTGTTAGTATTGTACCCCAAGTTAGTCAATGACTGCATACTGCCAAACGGTAATTTTTTGCCGTTGGAGATCAGATAATAAGTACCATTATCTAAGACTAGGGTTCCGTCTCTCAATTGCACGACCTGGCCTTCGGGCAGAGACAAGTCGGCGCTATTGGCAGTGACCAAGCGTTTTAAGTTAAACCCATAGGTATTAAATACTGTCATCGATTCAAACCCTTGTTTTTGATTTGCTCGAACCCACCATATAGTTTTGCCCGCCAGTACGAGCGATCCGTCGGGATGAGGATCGGTGGTCGAGCCGATTGCGGGAGCAGCGCTGTAATCCGTAAGATCGATTTTGGGCAGTCCGCTAAAGCTGTAACCGAGGGATTTGAAGACTTGAGATGATACAAAACCGCGCTTAGTGTTGCCGGTGCCTATCATATAAACAGTGCGGTTATCCGAAGCATCAAGAACCAAAGTGCCTTCCATGGCCTTGGCTACAGAAGTCGTAGCCAGGGACCTGTCGGCATCCGTGGCGTTGACGGCTTGCGTAAATTTGTATCCATAGGAAAAATATTCTTGCGGGTTGCGGAATCCGATTCTTTGTCCGTTTTTAATCAGATACAAAGTATTGCCGTCTTTAACCAAAGTACCATCGGGGTGAGAGCCGCTTGTCGGAGGAGGAGTGGGAGTGGGTACGGGTGTCGGAGTCGGGGTGGGCACTGGCGTTGGGGCTGGGGTTGGGGTGGGAGATGGAAATACTCCTGACGCTCCGCCACCGCCACCGCCGCTGCTACATACGACAGCACTGGTAGGAGTTACCGTTACGGTACTTGGTCCACTCCCGCCCGTTAAAGTTATATAGGAATAGGCAGTTCCAGAACAAAGGATCGGAGAACTGATGCTGTTGGTAAGGGTTGCCAGTGCCGTGGATTTTACGGTTACAGTTGAACCGACATCCAAATTAATAGTCAGAACAGTGGTGCTTACCGAATAGCTAGAGACTTTTCCGCCCGAAGCAAAAGTTAGAGTAAGACTGGGTCCGGTAAGACTAACATTGGTATCAGCAGTAAATTGGACATCTGTGCCGCCGGCTAATGCTGCGGTAGGAGCAAGCATTGTTAACCCTAGAGTCACGACTGTAGACCACCCTAGAATTTTTTTAATTATCATCATATATCTATTAATCAACTCAAGGATTTAGGTTATTAGTAGCAAGTGATTGTTTCAGAGCCCCCTGTTACGCTGGTCACTCTGCAAGTCCATACTCGATTACCGTTTGTATTTGTAGCGATACCATAGATTGTGGCACCAGTGCCAGCCACTAAGGTAAATGCGTTAGTAGCATGGTTTTCAGCCATAACAAAGGTAAAGGTATCTCCAACTGCCGGAGTCCCGGGAAGAGCTTGTACAAGACCACTTGCGCCTTGGGCGGTTGGCAAAGTCAGTGATTGAGCTGTGGCGCAAGTAAAGATTCCTGCTTCAAACATCTGGGTTACTGAAGGAGTTAAGTTACCAGCAGCACAATCTATAGGGGCAGTCGGTTTATTGGCTGTTATTACGCGGCTGGCTCCAATGCGGACACCATTTCCATTTGCTGTTCCGGCAATACCTAAAGTATTTTTTACGCTTCCAAGAGTAAAGCTTGAAGCAGCGCCGCCGAGAGAAATGACGTTGGCTGGCGAAGCGTTATTAAAGAGGTTTACAGTTTGGATTGCGTTTCCAGCACCCACATTCCAAGTTCTGGCATTGGCGCTGTTACCGATAATCATGGAGGTGCCTGTGCCAGCTTCCAAGGTAAGCGTGTCAGCTAATGCTGCGGTTGAACCAATAGTAATTAAGTTTGTACCCGAACCAGTTGGTGTACCAGCGCCAATGTTAATCGTTTCAGCACCTGCCACTGTTCCATTACCGTTTCCAATGTTTATTGTATCTACTACCCCGTTGTTTCCACCACCAATAGTGGTTGTACGTGCGGCAGCAGCTGCGATGTTACCTATGTCAATTTGAGTTACACGAGTATTGTCTGCCATCAGTAATGAGCCAGCACCAGCAGTTCCAACACCGGATAAAATGTTGACAGTAGAATTAGCGGCAGTAGCACCGTTAGCAATGCTGACAATTTGGGCTCCAGTGTTCACACCGTTTCCAATGACAACTGTTTGAGCTGCTGTTGAAGAACCAAGGGTAATTTGACCAGTACCAGCAGTATTACCAAGTACAATCGTGCCCCCGGTTGTAGTAGTTGTGGTAATAGCTGTAACAGCGGAGCCGCCTAACTGCACTGAAGTGGCAACAGAAGGACCGAGAGTAAGAGCACCTGAAGTAGCGGCATCAAGACCGTTTCCAGCAGTGACTGTTAGAGAAGCTGGGGAGAAGGCACCAGAAATAGTGAGGTTACCGCTAATTAAAGCATTGTTTGTAACCGTAAGGGCCGTGCCAGCAGCGCTAAAGGTTGCGGCACCGCCAACAGTCACCAGACCGGTTGAAGTCTTGAAAGTTCCTGTGCTTGCTGAGAAGTCATTAGAACCAGAGCCAGAAGCAGTTAGACCGCCTGCAATAACCGGCGTGGTTAAAGCTGCAGATGTCATTGTTTGTACACCTGTAAAGGTATTAGCTGCATCGGTACGGGCAATTGTTGCTGATGTGGTTGGGAATGTCATTGTGGTTCCGTCAGTTCCTGCGAGTGTGAGTGTGTTTGATGCCGAAAGCGTCTTTGCGTTTGTGATTGCAAGTGTTCCGGTACTAGCGGTGATTGCCAATCCATTGATACTGGTTTGGCTGGCCAAAGCTGCCGGAAGATCAGCACTGGCAACCGCCCTGAATGCAGGAGCGCCAGAGGTCGCTGTTGCAAATAAAGCCTGGGTGGCGGTGGTTGATGTCGGAGCAAGTACAAAGTTAACACTCGCAGTAGCATTGTCAGGAATCGTGTAAGTTCTTGACGCGGCCGGGGCTGGAGAAGTGATGGTTACCGTGTTGGTTGTGCCTAGCACTAACTGGTTGGTCGTGGCTGTTAGAGCGGATGAAGCTTGAGAAAAAGCACCGGTAACTGTTAGTGCACCGGTGATTGTAGAGTTTCCTGTAATAGCCGCGCCGCCAGCTGAAACTGTAAGGCCGCCTGTGCTGACGGTTAGCGGTCCGCCAACTGTAGTAGTTACTCCGCTTTTTCCGATAGTAAGGCCGGTGGCATTGGTAGTGCCTAGGTTTAATCCGGCAGCAGAATCAATGGTTAAGGCGCCAGCACTCGTGGACCAGGTCGAAGCCGCGGCTCCTGTGAAGGTCAGGGCGCCATCGCTGGTCACCGAGGTGGCATTCGTAGTCACCGTAGCATACGCGTAATTGGAATCGGCGTACGCAAAAACAACTAAGCAGAGGCTTAATAATATTAGTCCAATTTTTTTCATTTGTTTCTCCCTTGTTAATTTTGTTCGCTTTTTTGCAGATAATAAAAATTATCCACAGAGCAAATACATATTACAAGGGTCAAATGAAGTTTTGGTGAAGTTATACTACAGGGAAAGTTACCGAAATAGTCGTGCCGACTTTTAACATACTATCAATTTTAATCTTTGCTGAATACAGATCGGCGATCCTTTTGACAATCGACAGACCCAATCCCGGTCCGCCGACTGTGCGGTTCTGATCAACTTTATAAAAAGGATTAAACAATTGTGGCAAATTTTCTTTGGCTATACCAATACCATTATCTTTAACCGTGAATTGTATGCCATCGCCGGTATCGATGACATTAACCGCAACCAAACCTCCTTCATTGGTATACTGAATAGCATTCTGAATTAAATTCATAATCATGGGAATCAAAGCAGATTTATCTGCAAGTACGCGGCCGTGATCTGATCTCTGAAATGTCAAAGCAATCTTTTTCTTATCAGCCAAGGTTCTGACTTTTTGAATGACCACTCGAACAATCTCTTGCAATTCAATCGGTTCTTTTTTGACCCTTTCCTGCCGACCGCGTGACAATTCCAGCAAGTCCTCTACTATCTTGGACATATAATCAACTTCCTCAAGATTGCTCACTGTCAGCTTGTTGTAGTCCGCTATGGTCCCATACGGATTTGCCAGTAAAACTTCGCTTTGAGTTTTCATCACTGATAAAGGAGTAAACAATTCATGCGAAGCGTCGGCATTGAAGCGTTTTTGTTCTTCGGCTAAAATTCTGATCTTTGCCTCCGCGCTCCGTTGGGCCTCGACCAAAGAGCTTATGAGTATGACAACGGCTCCAAAAACCGTGGACCTAGGCACATATTCTATACCCAAAGTCAGGCTTCCGATCGGTGGAATAAAAAAATAATCAAGGGATAAAGCAGCCAGTGCGGTGGCAAACAAACCCGGCCCTAATCCACCGTACCATGAAGCGACAATAACAGCGGCAAACAATAGCAAGGTTGGCGCGTGATGAAAAGCCCGATTATGAAGATTGAGTTGAATTGCCAATTCAACGAAACCAATCGCGATAAGATAACGCCATAAATTTTGCAGCGACACAGGCAAAAAAGAGTAATCTCTAATGCCCTGAATTGTTTCAAACAATGAGTCGCGGCTTTTTATGAATTTGGTACTTGTATTTTCTAACATAATTTTTACGTGCGCAATTTATATCCCGTGCCTCTGATTGTTTCCAGCAGATCTTCACTGGTGCAGGCGCTTAATTTCTTTCTTAAATTTTTGATGTGGACATCAATGACATTGCTGAAAACATCCGAGTCATCATTCCATAAATTCCTGGCTAACTGATCGCGAGTCACAATTTGATTGCGATGGTTGACCAAAAACTCCAGAATCATAAACTCCTTCAATGTTAATTGAATTTCAATCGATTTATAATACGATTTACGATTAGCAGGATCAATAGTCAAATCTTTAACTTGGATTTTAGCCGGCAACGACTCTTTCGGCCGACGCATCAATGCGCGAATTCGGGCCAGCAACTCATTAAATGAAAAAGGTTTGGTGAGATAGTCATCTGCCCCGAGATCCAAGAGCATAACTTTGTCTTTTATCGAACTGCGAGCAGTCAAAACCAATATAGGCAAGTAGATGTTTTTACTGCGGAGGTTTTGGCAAATTGCAAAACCGTCCTTGCCAGGCAAAAGCAAATCTAAAATCAAAATATCATAATCTTGAATATGATGAACCAGATGCCTTTCGCCGATTACGCCATCGTTAAAATAATCCACAGGATAGCCGAGTTGCTCCAATCCTTTTTTTAAAGCACTGGCCAATTTTATTTCGTCTTCGATGATGCAAATTTTCATAGTTCTCTCATAAAATCAACTGGATTATAACAAAAACACTAGCCATTGTCATTCTCAAGCGTGATCGTAAAGCGTTTGGATTGGTTTATTTAAAACAGTTTTTTTCGGCCAGCAGTCAAGGGCTCGATGATAACAAAGGTCGTATCGGCTGGCACTCTTTGGCCAAGAGAATACTTAAGTGCGACGACTTTGCCTTTTATAGGCGAAAAGAGGATATTACGGCTATAAGTCAATTCGCTCCGGCGCAATTTCTGTTGGGCGATAGTTAATGTGGCTTGTGCGACATCGATGTCTTCTTGTCGCGACCCAGCCTGTTTTAAGGCCAGTTGTGATTGAGCTTGTTGGTATTGAGCTTGCGCAGTGTCAATTGCACCTTGGGCCGAAGACACAGTTTTCGATTGAGTCTGAAGCTGTTCTTGATAAGCGTTATAATTTTTTATGTACAAAATTGAAGTTGTGCTCGGAATTGTAACGGTCCATGAATCAAGAAAGGTTAAATTTATGCTGCTGAAGGTTGCGAACAACCCATAGTTTCCAAAAGCAATCGGGATTCCAGCAGTAGTAATTGGGAGCGAATGCCAATTTTCCAAACCCGAAACGGAAAAACCGGCATTATCAAGAGCGATCTTGTAAGTGCCCGCATTTGGGCCTGTGTAACTGCCGGATATCGTAAGTTTCGTAGTTCCTATGTTGGTGGCAGATGGAACTGCAACAAAAGGTACAGAATTAAGCAGAGTGCTGTATGCATCTTGAACCTTCACCGCTTGCTCGGAAACCACAGCCTGGTAATTATTTTTGGCGTTGTTAAGTGCGACTCGTGACGTTTCTACCGTGGATTGCGCGACCCCCAATTCCTCTTGAGTGATACCGTTTTTTGCTTTTTGCAATTTTGAAGCTGCAGCTTGAACTTCGGCTCTGATGCTTTCCAGGGCAATCAAATTGTCAGTTTGATCAAGGCTGGCCAGAGTTTGACCAGCGTCAACAATTGAACCGAGCTTGATATTTAGTTTTTCTAAATTCCCACTGCTTCTAAAGGACAAGGAAACTTGTTTGGATTTTGTTGCCGTTTTTTTCTGCTTTCCTGTTTGCTTGTTTTGGCCTTGGGCAAGATTTGAAGAATGGACGAGAAAAACCCAGCTGAAAATCAATATGGTCAAAAACCCAAAAATAGGAAAAATATACACCTTAAAATTTTGTTTTGGTTTCATCGAATTCAAAATCACTCCACTTGCGGTAGAGTGATTGTCAACTATCAGTTTATAGTGTAGCTGTAAGTGTTGAGCAGCTTTTTGTTATAGAAGAACTTATAATCATATTTCCCTACAGGATATCCTTTATCCTTATTGAAGGCGAATATCACGCGGTTTGCCTTAGTATCTACTATCCTTGTGGTTTGCGCGTTAATATACTTCCCTTTGTAGTATCGGGCATAAGAAACGATATCGTTCTTTTTCGCATTCTTCAAATTCACAACCAGGTAGATAGTTTTGTCGCTAGAGCTGAAAACCGTGGTAGGCCTAACCGGGTTTCCTTGACTATCTAGGCTGGCCGCCGCTACTACGCCCATTGATACTGGCAATCTTACACTCACCGGGTTGGTTGTGGGGTTTGTGGGTTTTAAGGCTACGAAGTAGACAATTGCCAAGACAACAACAATCACTCCACAGCCAAGAATCAATGGAAAATATTTATTTGATTTTGTGGTTATATTCATATTTTTTTTATTTTTCAATTATTGGCCGGAGTTATCAGTAGGGGTGCCTGGGTCGGTACTTGAACTGGCGGAACTATCGGTCGGAGCTTGATCCGGAGAAGCAGTTTGGTCGACTTGAGTTTGATCTCCCTGAGTTTGGTCAACTTGTGTTTGGTCAGTGCCTGTGGTATCCGAACCTTGTTGATTCATATCAGTTTGCAAATTTTCTTCCGGCTGTGATTCTGTCGGAATGACCTGTTCGTCAGTCGCGGTTACTTCCACTGGGGGAAGATTGCCGTCAGTTTCCGCAACCGAGGTCGTCTCGTCAGCAAGCACTGCTGTTTGATCAGTTGTATCGGATGAATTGGTGCCAATTTGGGCTTCGCCTTGCGTAACTACTGCATCAAAGTCAGTTCCGGAAGTTTGACTGGTCGAAGTATTATCCAAAGACGAACTAGCTGTATCTGTAGTTATGGCGTTTGGATCAGTGCTGGCATCTTGCGCATATGAAAACTTGGCACCTCCGCCATAACCCAGCAGTAGTACAAAGGCGGAAATAACGATCCCAATAAGAAACTTATTGTGTCTTTTCATGATGAATTTATCGATTAATTATTTGGTTTTATTTACTTTTTTTCTTTGTATCGGTTTTATTGTTGGTTTAAAGAGTTTTTTCTTAGTCGTACCTTTCTTAACAGCACCAGTATTTTTTACACTGGTCTTCCATTTCAAATAGGCCTGATTCCGTTTAGCCGTTTTCGAAGAATTCTGCGTATTAGGAACAGCCGCAAATGCTGTAAAACTGAAAACGAATATAAGCACTAAACCTATCACACCCGCTGAAAAAGCCTTTTTATTTACCATATTTTGTTGTTAATGATTTCTTTTGTTTCTTAAGTTTTCCACAATCATTTATTATGTTATATCATCAAAATGAAGATTTGATGAAGGAATTCATTTAAACTATGATCCTGACAAAAAAACCGCCCTTTCGGCGATTTTCTTGAAGCAATCCGATTTATGCTCCGATTATCGGTTCGTGGAATTCCTGCGAGCTGCGTTTCTGTCGAATTACCACTAAGCCCAAAAATGAAGCTACAAGCATAAAAATTGCACCCACAAGATAGGCTCGGTCAAATCCGCGGACCAGGGCAGCCACGGGAGTTAGGTGAACAGCCTGAGCCGTCGCTGAGGTCGCCACGCCCGAAAGTATGGCCAGGCCGAGTGCCCCAC
>Ga0210400_10000317_pt1 | contig 56293 bp, 47 predicted proteins | sample IncBWH26MmetaG_FD_155456 | JGI IMG/M metagenome (GOLD analysis project Ga0210400, IMG submission 155456) | Forest soil microbial communities from Barre Woods Harvard Forest LTER site, Petersham, Massachusetts, United States - Inc-BW-H-26-M | ecosystem: Environmental > Terrestrial > Soil >...
GCCCCCAACACCAGGGCCTCTGCCGCGACCGCATCCACAATTTCCTTCGTGCAATTTTCCTTTAGTCTCGGCGGCTTCGATGGAACTCTCTATCACGCGGGACGAATCATTGAATCCGACAACGCCGGCGGCGGCACAAACGCTTCCGGGTTCCTTCACGTGCAGGTTCCATCGGCCTTCTCCCTTTCCTCACTTCAGCCCAACTACGCCTTTGGCATCGACGGGTGGGCCGCGGGCTCTACCGGCCTTTTTCGCGCCGCCATTGCCGGTGCTTTTGCGAACTCTTCCGGCGTACTTTCCGCCGGATATGCGGATTTGAATTCAGGAGGCACTTTATCCGGGGAACTGACCGGCGGGAACGGAATATTGAACTCCTCGATCGACACAACCACAGGCCGTGGCACGGGCACCTACACGATCCCGACCGCGGCCGGAAATCTCACTTTCGATTTTGCCTTCTACATCCTGAACGGAATGGACATGATATTGCTTTCCACCGATTCGCCCGTCGCGGTGGGTTCCGCTCCGTTGCTTTCCGGCCGCGTCATGGCTTCCAGTGTCACGTATGCGGCGGGCGCGCTGAACGGCTACTACCTGCTCTCGTCGCAGTGGCTCGAGGCAAGTGGAACCGGGATTCGAAATCTTGCGCAAATTGGGACCTTGAACGCCACCAGCGCCGGCGCGATTCCCACCGCGACGCTTTATCTCAATGACGCGGGTACTTATTCCACCACGCCATACTCGAATGCCAGCTATACCGTTGAGGCTGCTTCCGGCCGTGTCTCCATTGCCGGCCTGACCGCCACGCCACCGGTCGCCTATCTCACCGCTCCTGCCACAGCCGATGATCAAATCGCAGGATTCCTGGTTGGTTCGGACGCCCAGGCAAGTTCCGGAGTCATCGTCACACAATCCGCCACTCCGCCGGCTTATCTGCTCTCCAGCATTTCCGGCAATTACGCCGCCAGCACGCAGGAAGATCTGGATGGACTCAACGGTTCAACGCTCGGGGCATTTTCATTCAACGGCGCGGGCCAATACTCGTCAACTCAGGCTACCACCGGATCAGTTTCCGCTCCGCCCAATTCTGGCACCATCACCATAAATCCCGACGGATCGGGCAGCCTGAACAGCGGATCATTCCCATTCGTAACCAACGGAAATGAGATCTTCGCGATCCCCAGTTCGGGCGACCCCGTGCTTTACGTTTTCACGGCAGGCACTACACCCAACTGAGTTGGCAGCCGTCTTTCGGATGAGGAACGATGCCGGAAATGCGAATCGTCCCCCGCCGTGATATCAGGACCATACGCGGCGCCATGGTTTCCTGAATGACGTTTACGATCCGCCACTAGGCGGTGTACTATCCCCGTAGCTGAGGGACTTCATGAAGTACCGGTCGTTGGTCCCATCGCTGATCTCCATTCTCCTCGTTGCTTCCTTCTTGCCTGTGCAGACTGCGCCCCGTTCCTCGAACTCTCGTCTTGCCGAGATCTTGCGTTTGCCTGCTTTGCAACCGCGTGACTGGCAAGCCCTTTTTTCCATGGCCGACTCCGGCGAACCCGAAGCGCAATATTGGCTAGGCAGGATTTATGAGTCGGGCACACTTCTTCCTCTCGACAAAGAAAAATCCGCTTACTGGTATCGGAAATCCGCGGAACAGGGCTACGCTTCCGCGGAGTATTGGGTTTGCAGAGACCGCGCAAATCAGGATTCATTAGAGCTCGAGCGATGTATGTGGCGCGCAGCCGAGAAGGGCGCACCCGAGGCTCAGCTGTGGCTCGGGGTGGCTTTCGATCAGCACTGGTTCGGAGTGACCGACGAGCAGGAGGCGCTCAAGTGGTTCCAGAAAGCGGCGGAGCAGGGGAATCCGGATGCAGAAGACACGCTAGGTGTGCACTATGAGGTCGGCGAAGGCGTAGACCAAGACTACGTCAAGGCTGCCTACTGGTTTCGCAGGGCGGCTGAACACGTTCCGGATTTGGGCGGCGCAGGTCAGGGAAGAAACAACTTGGGGATTCTTTATGCCGACGGCGATGGAGTTCCCAAAGATTCCGTTCAGGCATACATGTGGTTTTCTCTCGCCGGCAACAACGACAACATCGGCTACACCCAACGCGAGATGACCCCGGACCAAATCTCTCGCGCGCAGGAATTGGCCGCCGATTGGAAACTTCAGCACCCGGATCCCGCCATTTACTGACTAAACGGATTGTCATCCTGAGATGCGCGCTGTTTGCGCGTCGAAGGATCTCACCGTAAACACGTTGAATGACTCAGCGCTCACCTCAATATCACTGGTAAAAACGCAGGCTAGCGTTTCGGATGCGGCTCGAACTGGTATCCGACGCCGCGAATCGTCAACAGGTGAACAGGTTTGGCCGGCTCCGGCTCAATGTAGCGCCGCAAACGCACGATGAAATTATCAATCGCCCGCGTGTCGGTGTCTTCGTGCAAATTCCACACGTCTTCCAGAATCGCCTTGCGCGAAACCGGATGCCCTGCATTCCGGATCAGGTAGCGGAAAAGCTCCATCTCCATCAGCGTCAGCGGTACAACTTTGTCGCCCATGTGAAGGCGAAGATTCTGAAAATCAACCACCTTGTCTTCAAAGCTGTAGCTTTCTTGGATACTGGTTTCCGCTGAGGCAGATTTGGCGGTCGGCGCCGCGGCGGGCCGCGACCACTCCTTCCGTCGCAACAGGCTTTCAATTCGCGCCAGCAGAATTGCCAGATTGAACGGCTTCGGCAGGTAATCGTCCGCGCCCGATTCGAATCCCTTCAGCACGTCTTCCGCGCGGCCCCGTGCCGTCAGCATCAGCAGCGGAATAAAGTTCTTGGCTTCGCGCAATTCGCGCGCAACGGAAAACCCGTCTTTTCCCGGCAGCATTACGTCCAGCACCATCGCATCGTAACTCTCATTGTCCTTCAGCAAGCGCGCCAGCGCCTCTTCGCCGCGATCCGAAATCTGCACGGAATGCCCCTCCGCTTCCAGGTTAAATCGGAGCCCCTGCGCCAGGTGTGCTTCATCCTCCACGATAAGAATCCGGCTCATACTCGATAGACTCTCGGAAGGCGGACGGTAAACGTGCTGCCCCGCCCCTCGCCTTCGCTTTCCGCGTAAACGTCGCCGCCGTGCCGCCGCGCGATCGAACGTACTATAAAAAGACCCAGCCCGGTGCCCTTCACTTGTCCCGCCAGCGGATTCGTCGCGCGATAAAACCGGTGAAAGATCCGTTTCAATTCGCTGCGCGGAATCCCAATCCCCAGGTCGCGCACGGACAATAAGACCTTATCCATGTCCGGCGTCTGCACATCCACCACAATTTCCCGCTTCTCGCCGGAATATTTCACCGCATTGTCGAACAGGTTGAACACCACCGTGCGCAACTCTTCCGGGCTTCCCAGGACCAGCAGGCCTTCTGGCGGCGCAACCCCGAACCGCAAATTCTCCGGCGCCAGATGGTGGCGCAGGCGCGTCAGTTCCAAAGCGCTCCTCACCAGTTCGGAAAAATCCAGCTCCTGCCAGTTCTTGCGGTTGCTCCGCTGCCGCGCTTCGCCGGCTTTCAGCACCTGCTCCACCGTGCCCAGCAGCCGGTCCGTGTCCTCCAGCATGATGCGATAAAATTCCCGCCGCTGCGGCTCGTCCAGTTGCCGGCTTTGCAGCGTCTCCAGATACATGCGAATGGAAGCGATTGGGGTCTTCAGTTCGTGGGTAACGGCGTTCAGGAAGCTGTCCTGTTGCTCGTTCCGGCGGATTTCACGCACCAGAAAGACGGTATTCACAGAGAGGCCGGCGATGATCAGTCCGAAGAAAATAAGCCCGAAGATCAGCGGCGCAAGTCTGCGCCAGTTAATCACGATCCAGCCAACGTTGACCACCACCGTCAACGCCACCAGGAAAACACCCAGCGTGATGAAAAATGCCATCGATTTTGTGCGGCTGGAAATGCGCATTGGGCCTTCCGCTCAAATCATAGTAGCGAAACGCCTCGGACACCACAGTTTGCAAGGAGTTGGCTGGACGGCGTCCAGCTCTTGAACCCTTTCCAGGGCGGGCTTATCTTGTCTTTGTAGGGGAGAGGCTCGCCTCTCCCGCTTGCCTTTGTAGCGGCCGTCTTCCGAGGCGGGCGCCTTTCGCTCGCCATGGCTACCCGATTTCAAATTGCTGGGCCTGACGCGAGAAATCCGGGTCAGCGCGGGATCAGTCGCCGTAGGTGGGCGACGCGGGAACGCTCGCCTGGTCCATATCGCGAGGGATAGCAGGAGTTGCCGAAACAACCGGTTGTGGCTTCCGGGGTTCCTTGAACTGGGGAAGCTTAATGTCCCACGCCAGCCCAAGTTTCTTTAACACCAAAATTCCGTACCAGTTGATGTCAATCTCATACCACGCCAGCCCATGGCGCGCCACCTGCGGAGCCGCGTGGTGATTGTTGTGCCAGCCTTCCCCGAACGTCAGCATCGCCACCCAGAAACTATTGGTCGAAGTGTCCCCGGTAAGGAACCTCTGCGATCCCCACATGTGCGTGGCAGAGTTCACCAGCCACGTGGAATGAAGCCCAAAAACCGTCCGAAAGAAAAATCCCCATAACAGGCAAGACCATCCGCCAAGCAGAAACATCCCCAGGGCCACGAAGCCCATCGGCACCCAGTGCCACTTGCTGATCCAAACATGAAATTTGTCTTTGCGCAGGTCGGGCACGTAAGGCAGCAATTCATCGGCTTTGTTGTGCATCGCCTTGCCCGTCATGATCCAGCCCATGTGCGCCCACAGCCCGCCGTCTTGGGGTGAATGGGGATCGCCTTCTTTGTCCGTATTCTGGTGATGGACCCGGTGCGTCGCCACCCACGCGATCGGCCCGCCTTCCAGTGCCAACGTCCCGCAAGTCGTCAGGAAATATTCCACCCATTTCGGAGTTTTATATCCGCGGTGCGTCAGCAACCGGTGGTAGCCCATGCCAATGCCCAGGCTCCCCGCCACCCACCAGAACAAAACCGCCAGCGCCAAGCCCTTCCACGTAAAGAAAAACAGCGCCGCAAGGGCGCCAATATGGAAAGCAATCATGAAAATTGTGGTGACCCAGATGATCGGCTGGGTAAATGTTTTGTCGCGCTTGAAGAGGCTCATAACTCTCGCGGTCCCTCGCTCCGGTTATTTCAATTCCTATTCCCACCGTAGCATGCGCGGCAAAAAGCCTCTGTAATACTTGTGTAATCCTCTCCTCCGGTTTTCTGGAATGAAACACAGCCGTTACGCCCCAAACCTGTCCGTAATTACACGATTATGCCCCTATCTGGCCCTTCGTACAGGTATGCCGCAGGAACCCCTGCTTCTCAACTCACTTGCTGACTTTCCGGAATTTTCCATATCATGGGAAATCGCTGTCCGCGGGCGATTGCAGCTATTTCCGGCTGCTTGGAACCCATGCTGCCTGAGACGAATTCCGGCGCATCCCAAAATCTCTCCTCCTCAAGAGAGCCGCGCACCCCTGCGGACGAACGCCTGGAACTATTCGAAAAACGCCAGCAGGAACTCTGGCGCCTCACCTTTTTTGTCCTTTTTCTCGTCAGCGTCGTTTTTGCCTGGATGTCCTGGGATTGGCTGCGTGCCGCGAAACTCCACCTGGAGGCGCTCCCGATCGGTTTGGTGGTGATGGTTGCTCTTCTTGGCGTGTACGTCTGGAAAAAGACTCAGGAGATCTCCGAGCTGAAAGGCTTGGTCCGCGGCCTGGATAAAAAAGACGCGGTCCTTCCCAGCGACAACCAACTCCAGCAACTCTTCTCCATGATCTCCAAGTCGCAACAGGGCTTTCGCGACCTGATCGATTCCTTCGACGACATTCTTCTGGCAATGGATCTCGAAGGCGAAATTCGCGCCGTCAACCGTAGTTTTGCCGATCTCGTCGGCAAGCCCTTCCAGGAAATTATCGGCTGCCGCCTCACCGAATTTTTTGAGGATGCGGACGGAAACCCGATCGAAGTCCTCGAAACCGGAAAGGTCAGATTCCTCGAGCGCCGTATCTGGTCCGGCGTGATTCATGTCCGTCTCAAGAAACGCAACGCCGTCTATTTTTTCGATTGCGCCGCCCATGCCATGCTCCGCGACGACGAAGTCCACGGCGTCACCGTCCTCGCCCGCGACATCACCGCGATGAAGCGCAGCGAGGCCCGCTTCACCGAACTCTTCGAAACGCTTCAGGAAGGCATCTATATCGTCACGCCCGAAGACAAGATTCTGGAGGTCAACCCTGCCCTCGTCCGAATGCTCGGCTACTCCTCCAAAGAAGAGTTGCTATCCCGGAAGGTGTCCGAAGTCTTCGACGATGAATCGCAGCGACATTCCATCGTGGACGAGGTCACGCGGGAAGCCAGCCCACGCGGCCACGAACTCACGCTGCGCCGCAAAGACGGCCAGCCCGTCTATTGCCTGAACACTGCTTCCGCCGTCCGCGGCAACAGTGGCCGGGTCATTCGTTTCCAGGGAGCCCTCGTCGACATCACCGAGCGCCGCGCTATCGAAAAACAGCTTCACCAGCAGCAGGAATTCGCCCGCCGCCTGGTGGACAGTTTTCCCGACCTGATTTTTGTTGTCGACACCCAGCGCCGCTACAATTTCGTCAGTGCCAAATTCAAGGAAGTCCTGGGCTATGAGCCCGCCGAAATTATCGGCCTCACTTTCGGCGAACGCACCCATGTCGATGACCGCCCCGCGATGGTCGCGCTCTTTGACGACTTGATCGCCGGAAAACAAAACTTTGCCTCGATCGAAGTCCGCGTCCGCCACAAGCAGGGCGAATGGCGCAGCTTGAAGTGCAATTTCAGCCCGCTCTTCAACGAGCAGGGAATAATCGAGGGCGCCGTCGTTTCGGGCCGCGACGTCACCGAGGTGAAGCGCCTCGAAAGCCAGCTCATCCAGGCGGAAAAACTCGCGGCCATGGGCCAGATGCTCGCCGGCGTGGCCCACGAATTGAACAATCCTCTCACCGCCATCCTTGGTGCCAGCGAACTTCTCCGCGACCGGCAGGGCGTCGACGATAACACCAAGCGCCAGCTTGAAATGACCCACCGCCAGGCTCGCCGCGCCGCTCGTATCGTCCAGAATCTTCTCGAATTTTCACGCCCCGCCTCGCCTCAGAAAAAGACTCTGGACCTTAACGTCGTTATTGACCGTACCTTGCAGCTCCAGGATCACTCCCTCCGCCGCAACAATGTCGAGGTCGAATTCCAGGCCGTTCCGGGTTTGCCGCCCATTATCGGCGACGCCAACCAGCTCATCCAGATTTTTCTGAATCTCATCAGCAACGCCGAACAAGCCATCCGCGAAGCACGCCCCTCCGGCCGCATTCAAATCCGTTTGGCCCGCTCTGGGAATCGCGTCACCGCCACCGTGCAGGACGATGGAGTCGGGATTCCGCCGGAAGTGTTGCCCAAACTTTTCGACCCCTTTTTCACCACCAAGCGCCCCGGTGGCGGCACCGGTTTGGGCCTTAGCATCTGCATGTCAATTGTCCGGGAGCATGGCGGCAACATCGAAGCCTCTTCACTCCCCGCCGGCGGCGCGGCGTTCACCGTAACTTTGCCCGTTGCGGAACCCGAGTCTGGACGGCGTGCTCCCGCCAAGCTCGATTCGGGCTCCGGCGAGCGCGCCATGCCCACGCTTGACGCCTTCTCGAAACACTCTGTCCTTGTCCTTGACGACGAAGAGAGCATCCGCATGCTCCTCACCGAAGGACTGGCTTCCTATGGATTGAAAGTGGATTGCGCCGCCACCGCGGAGCAGGCAATGAGCCTGATCCTCAACACCAAATACGATGTCCTGCTTTGCGACTTGAAGCTTTCCGACTCCGGCCCCAACGCCGACGGCTACGGCGTCGCTCAACGATTGAGAATCGCCGCCGCTGCCAGTCAGCCCGAAATCATCTACATGTCTGGCGACTTGATCTCCGACGATAATTCCAATCTTCCTCCGTCCGCCCGGCGCCTTCAGAAGCCGTTCCGCGTCTCCGATGTTCTGCACATCCTGACCGAAATCTTCCGCCCCTCCGCGGTCCAATCCACCAGGCAATAGAGATTTCGCAAAACGAACCAGCCGCCGTCAGGCCTGCCCTGACGAAGGAATGGACGGCCGCGCTTAGCCTGGGAATTTTCCAATTCGGCAACCCGGCTTATTGCCATCGACTCGGCAAAGCATTATTTCTTTTGGGCAGCTTTCGCGGCATTCCCCGGAGCGGCGTCCAGCCCAAAATCCCACACATACAGATTCAGACCTTCTTCCAGCACCTCTGCCAGCACATACTCCCCTGGCGGCAGGGGTTGGCTCAGCGTAAAGCGGTAAACATTCGGAGCAACTTCCCATCTTTGCATCGAAATTTCATTCACATTTTGGCTGACTGCCTGCCCAAACAGCGTGTTGATGGATTCAAGCACGCGGCTATTCCTTCCCACCTTGGTTCGCACCAGTTCCACGTCCGGACCGTCATCGCCCGCCCGCCTGCTTTTCTTGATTGTGCTCGTGGAATTGGGATCCGGTGGCGCTTCCCGAAGGTAAAACTCGGGATGGTCGGTCTTCAGCCGCACCGCGGCGTGCGTTCCCTGCATCACCACACTCTGTTTACCGGGCACCATCGGCACGGGTGACAACACCTGCGCGATCACCCGCTTCTTGTCCATCTTCATTTCGGATCCAGCCTGGTCCAATATCCGGATCGTTTTTCCTTCCACTACAAACATTCCCTCGCCAGAAGGCAGAAACGCTCCGTCGCCAACCCGCAGGCTCGCGTCTATGTCGGTAACGTTGTCCAGCTTCCGTGCCTCTTCCTGTTTGTGGACTTTTTCTACCAGCTCTTTGGACTCTTTTTCCGTCTCCGCTTCCGCCTTGGCCGTCGCGTTCCAGTCGACCATCGAAGCGGGCAGCTCCTCCCAGTCGCCTCGCTCCATGCTGAAATACCTCACGTGCTCGCCATTCCTCTGGTATTCCCTCACCAGTTGATAGGTGCCGTCGGTCAACATCAGCTTCAACCCGCGCGGGTACACTTCGCTCTTCTTTTCCGTGGTGGTCGGTTTCCTATCCTGAGTGCTGCCGGAAGCGGGCAATAAGGAAAAGGTGGTAACTATCAGGCACAGGCTGAGGATGCAACCGGGAAAGAGAAGGCCTTTGGTGGGTCGGCGAGCCATGAGGACTCCAGGCAGCGCGTCCGCTACGCATCGAACGCTTTATCTGTATGCAGAATAGCTCGGGCCGGGGGGAACAGCAAGGCAGCTTGGCTTGCGGGGAACCTCAAAGCAGAGCCGGCAACCGGAGGGCAGGGAATCCCCTTTGGGCTGGCGCGGCTCTCTTAGTGGGAGCAGCGTGGGAACAAAGTAACCAGAACCATCAGGTCCGACAGGGTAAACAGCCACTGGTCAGCCTGCGCGCCAGCCGCTTCCGCAGCGCGCGCGATCATTCCAAGATGACGGCTCTTCGCGAAATTGTGTACATGCTCCACGCAGATGCCGGTCAAGCTGGCTACTTCCGCATCGGTGAATATTTTCTGACTCGATTTGACGGTTACCACGGGTTGCCTCACGTTCTCTCCATCTTTCGCCGCCACTCAACATTTGTGATGCTGAGCGTAGGTTAGAAGATGCAAATCACAAGAGCAATAGCCGTTCCGTTTCTCCAAGGTAAAACTTCTTCACTAGTACTTTTTCATTTGCCTGTGGAAATGCGGCATTTCCCGCATTTTCCGAATTTTTGGGGTACGGGTACCTGTAATTATTGACAGGCGGGAATATGCAAAAACATACCTAACTTGAGAACTTCCTACAACTTTCGGGAAAGTTTCGCCACTATTTCGCGGACCTGTTTTGTGTGCCGAAGTTGATGCGCTGCAATCATTTCCATCCATTCATACGCGTTTAACATTCCGAGAAAGGGATGCCGCCAGCAATATGCGCCCAAATCTCGTCTTTCTGTCTCCGAAATAAACGCCAGCGTGCGCTCGCGTACCCCGCGCAACCCCGCTAGCATGGCTTCTTTCTCCCCTAGCAGGCTCTCATCCAGCGGCACCGGCGATTTTCGGCGGATCACCCGAGCCTCCACTAACCACAGCGGCAGGTGCATTCGCTTTGAAAAGGGAACTGGAATTGGCGCTTTTTGTGTCAACTGGTCGACGGTTGTGACAACGCGTCGTTCCACAACCACAAGGTGTGCGACAAGTTGTGCCGCCGACCATTCATTCAATCCGGGGCAACTGTCCCACTGTTTGCCGGGAACCGCGTCCGCCGCGCGAAAAAACGCCGTTTGTGCGCACGCAAGCTTTTCGCGAATCGGCTGGAGTGACCTCATTCGGACATTCCAAACTCTAAATCGTTGCGCCGCCGGCCCCTTCAAACGCGTTGGCCAACTGCAAAACGCGAGCCTCGCCAAACGCCGGCCCAAAAATTTGCAGCCCCACCGGCAGCTTTCCGCAGATTTTCCCGCAGGGGACCGAGATCCCCGGCAACCCTGCCAACGAACCAGTAACTGTATAAATATCAGCAAGATACATCTGCAAGGGATCGTCCGTGCGCTCCCCAAGATTGAACGGCGGCACCGGCGAAGTCGGCGTCACAATCGTGTCCACCTTCTGAAACGCATTCCGGAAATCCTGCGCGATCAGCGCCCGTACCTTCTGCCCCTTCAGGTAATAGGCGTCATAGTAACCTGCCGAAAGCACATAAGTTCCCAGCACAATCCGCCGCTTCACTTCCGGGCCGAAACCTGCCCCACGCGTTTTCCGGTACGTCGCCACCAGTGTGTCGGCCTCTTCGCGCAGGCCGTAACGCACGCCGTCATACCGCGCCAGGTTGGAGCTCGCCTCCGCCGTCGCGATGATGTAATACGTCGCGATGGCGTAATCCGTATGCGGCATCTCGATGTCCATTAACTGGCAGCCCAGCTTGTGCAAGAGTTCGATGCCAGCGTTTAGCTTTTCGCGAACGCCAGAATCCATCCCTTCGCCAAAATATTCCTTCGGGATGCCAATTTTCATCCCTTTCACCGACTTTTTCATTTCCGCAGTGTAGTCTTCAACAGGCGCCGTCGTGGAGGTCGAATCGTTCGGATCGCGCCCCGCCATTACCTTCAAGACCGCCGCAACATCCGCCACATTCCGTGCAAACGGCCCGATGCGATCGAGCGACGACGCAAACGCAATCAATCCATACCGCGAAACTCGTCCGTAACTTCCCATCATCGCCGGTATGCCGCAAAACGCCCCCGGCTGTCGGATCGATCCTCCGGTATCCGTTCCCAGCGAAGCCACCGCCAGATCCGCCGCCACCGCCGCAGCCGAGCCTCCGCTCGACCCGCCCGGCACAGTTCCCGGCGCCGCCGGATTCTGCACCGCCCCGTACGCCGAATTTTCGTTTGAACTGCCCATCGCGAACTCGTCGCAATTGGTCTTGCCCAGAATCAACGCGCCCGCCGCTTCCAGCCGGCTCACCGCCGTTGCATCGTAAGGCGGAATGTAATTGTTCAAAATCTTCGACCCGCAGGTCGTTCGCACCCCGCGTGTGCTGATCACATCCTTCACCGCAATCGGCACACCCGCCAGCGACGGCAGCGGCTTGCCCGCGGCAACCACAGCATCAATCTTGTCCGCCTGCGCGTACGCCCGCTCTTCGCTCAGCGTCAAGTACGCGTTCAACTCCCCATTGCGCGCAGCAATCCTCTTAAAGTGCTCCGCCGCAAGCTCCCGCGCCGAAACCTTTTTCGCCGCAATCGCTGCCTTCACGCCCTCAATCGTCCAACTCGTCCCCATCCGCTCTCCGAACTCTCCGTGCCCTCGGTGCTTCGATCTCTGCGCACTCTGTGTTAGAAAACCTTCAACCAATCGCAGGTAAAAGCGCGAAGCCTTTCCGTTCCTTTACTTCCTTTACCTCCTTTACTTCCTTTACCTCATCTCTCAATCACCTTCGGTACCCGAAAATACGGGGCCTCCGGATCCGGCGCCTGCTTCAAAATGTCCCCCGCCACCGCGCAGGGCACCACCACGTCTTCGCGCAAAGTCGCGTCCGCCGTCTGGTCGTCCGCCAACACCTGCGCCATCGGCTCCACGTTAGCCGTATCCAGCTCGTTCAGCTTCCCTATGTACTCCAGAATCTCGTCAACCTGCGCGCGGTAAGTCTCCAGCTCCACCTCGCTCAAATCGAGGTACGCCAGCTCCGCCACTCGCAACACATCTTCCCGGCTGATCTTCATCTTTGCTCTCTACGCGGTAGTCACCGCCAGGTAATCAGGAATTTTAGCACGGACCTTCCGAAAGACCGGCTGGTTCACTTCTCCTTCAAAAACGCCTGTGGAGTCGTGATCGCAATTCCTCGGAAAGGGTTTAACGCAAGAAGATCAGAGTCGCCGGTAACGATCCATCTTGCTCGGCCGCTCACTGCAAGTTCCAGGAACTTGTCGTCTTTGGGATCAAGGCAGGTTGTAATCCGCACATCCACATCCACCCACTCAGCCTCCCGCGTTAAAACCGAGGCGAAGGTCCGGATGTCCTCCTCATCGATATACCGCCGAAACTTCTCTCGGTTCAGAACTTCACAAAGCTCGGCCAAGACTGGAAACGAAAGGAGGAGTTTTCCTTCTTTTAGTGCCAGGTCAAGAGCACGGCGTGGTTTAGAGCTTGGCAGGAGCGCGGCGCTGACAAGGACATTCGTATCGAAGACGAATCGCAACTACTCGCCTTTCAGCAACGATTCTAAAATCTCCGGCGTAAGTCCACGGGCTTCAGCCTTGTGGCCAATCTCGTCGAGTACCTTCTGGAGCGATGGATACTGGCCTGCCGCGAGCGCCCGAAGCCATAGGCTCAGCAATGCCTCCATCTTCTTTTTTTCTTCGGGAGATGCAGAGCTGTAGGCGCGCGCCGTTTGCGCGTCCAGGGGGATCGTAATCGTCAGGTCAGGCATGGTTACGACCTTTCACGATTCTCCGCTACATCCTGCCAAATGGGCGGCCGCCAATTTATCGGCTGGCGACTTCCGCCGCTTTGCGAGGATACTTCGTGCTGACGTAATCATCCAACAGTTTCTTGAACGCGGCAGCGAGCTCGTCATAATTGCCTTCGAGTGTCATCGCCTTCTGCCCGTCAATATACACCGGACAGCGAGGCGCTTCGCCTGTTCCCGGCAAACTGATGCCGATATTCGCGGCTTTCGATTCCCCGGGTCCGTTCACGATGCAGCCCATCACCGCCAGCGTCATTGTTTCCACACCGTCGAACTGCGTCTTCCATGTCGGCATCATCTCTCGAATATAATCCTGCGTCCGCTCGGCCAATTCCTGAAACGTAGTGCTCGTCGTCCGCCCGCAGCCCGGGCACGCCGTCACGCTCGGCGAAAACGACCGCAGCCCCAGCGCTTGCAGCAATTCGCAGCACGCATAGACTTCCTCGCGCCGGTCGCCTCCCGGCTTCGGCGTCAGCGAAATCCGGATCGTGTCGCCAATCCCATCCGCCAGCAGCACGCCCAGCGAAGCCGACGACCACACCAGCCCCTTCATCCCCATCCCCGCTTCGGTCAATCCCAGGTGCAATGGCTGCTGCGTCTTCGCCGACAAATCGCGATAAACGGTGATCAAATCCCGCGGCCGCGAAGTCTTGCACGAAATAATAATCTGGTCGTTCCGCAGCCCGCTCTCCAACGCCAACTCGGTCGATTGCAGCGCGGAAAGCACCATGCAATCGTTAATAATTTCTTCGCTTTCCTTCCCCAGGTTCTGGTCGGTGTTTTCCTGCATCTTGCGCATCACCAGCTCTTGGTTCAGTGAGCCGCCATTCACGCCGATGCGCACCGGCTTGCCGTGATCCACCGCCACCTTGCAGATCGTCGAAAACTGCTCGTCGCGCCGCTGCCCCGCGCCCACGTTGCCCGGATTAATCCTGTATTTGTCCAGCGCCGCCGCGCATTCCGGGTACTTCGTCAGCAGCACATGGCCGTTATAGTGAAAATCGCCAATGATTGGCACGTTGCAGCCCGCGTCCAGCAGCCGCTTCTTGATCACCGGCACGGCCGCCGCGGCTTCCGGCACGTTCACCGTCCAGCGCACAATTTCGCTTCCCGCTTCGGCCAGCTCCAGCGTCTGCTGCAGCGTGGTCTCCACATCCGCCGTGTCCGTGTTGGTCATGGACTGCACCACAATCGGCGCGCCTCCGCCCACCGTGATGTTTCCCACCTTCACGCCATACGTCTTCTTCCGCGGATGCCGCAGTGCAGCAGCATCGAATCCCGCAATCTGGTTCAACATATCCATTTATTTTACCAGCCCTCGCACAATTGTGTCGCATGGTGGTGCCGGGTTTTAACCCGGCACCCTGGTGCTGGCGCCCAAAAATAGTTCTTGACATATTCCCGCATGGGAATATAATCCAACCATGCCTCGCGCCTCCACCACTTCCGACGCCTTCAACGCCGTGGCCGAACCCCGCCGCCGGGACATCCTCTCCTTCCTCGTCACCCAGGAGCGCGCAGTAAACGACATTGTCGCCACACTCAACTTGCCGCAGCCTTCCGTCTCCAAGCACCTTCGCGTGCTGCTCGAGGTCGGCCTGGTGGATGTGCGACGGGAGGGCCGCCAGATGTTTTACCACACCAACGCCGACGCCATTAAGCCACTCCATGAATGGACCGGCACATTCGAGCGCTACTGGCGTCATCAACTTGCTCGCATCAAAGAACGCGCCGAGGCCAGCGAAAAGCCCAAGTAGGATTTCCATTTATCCCAATCTGAGGAGAAGAACATGAGCTCACCGGCACCAAGCATGTTGGACAATTTGACGCTGAGCGTCACGCAGGAAATTCACGTGCGCGCTTCGCTCGACGCGACCTTCACCGCGCTGCTCGAACAGCTCGGCCCCTACAACGAAGTGGGGGAAGGGAAGGCCATGCCCATGGTGATCGAGGCCTGGCCGGGCGGCCGCTGGTACCGAGATCTCGGTGAAGGCAACGGCCATTATTGGGGCACCGTGCAGGCGATCAAGAAACCTACGCTGCTCGAGATCTGCGGCCCGCTTTTCATGTCGCATCCCGTGGCCAACAATCTTCAGTACCGCCTGAGCGAAGTGCCGGGCGGCACGCTGATCAAATTCCATCACAGCGGATTTGGCCTGCTCGTCGATTCCGACCGTAACGTAAAGGACGGTTGGAAATACATCCACGAACGCGTAGTCCGGCGCGCCGAAGCCGCTCGCGCTCACTGACCAGGAAATTCGAAACGGACTTCGGACCTCGAACAGAGGCGGCTAGAGGAGTGAATCGCTATTGATGTGCCCCGGTTGAAAAAGAAATAAAGGAGAAATGCATCATGTCGATCGCACAAGCTATGCTCGCGGAGTTTGAAATCCAGGCGCCGATCACGCGCAGATTCCTGGAGCGCTTGCCGCAAGACAAATTAACCTGGAAGCCCCACGCGAAATCCATGTCCGCCGGGCAGTTGGCGTATCACCTCGCGTTTGTCCCGGGGTCGGTCGTTCAGTTTGCTCAGAGCAATCCGGGGCAACTCCCCGATTTTGCCGATTTCCCGCAAGCCGCCAGCTGCGAAGAAGTCTTGAAAATATTCGACGAAAGTGTCCGCACGGTGCGCAGCCTACTGCCGAAATTCACGGACCAGGCAATGATGGAAACCTGGCGCCTGATGCTCGGCCAAAAAGAAGTGCTCGCACAACCCCGCGCGGATTTCCTCCGCGACGTCTTGCTGAGCCACTGGTACCAGCATCGCGGCCAGTTCGGCGTTTACCTCCGGTTGCTGGACATCCCTGTCCCCGCAAGTTGGGGCCCCAGCGCCGACGAACCACCTCTATTCATGCAGAAGGCGCAAAGCGCCTAGCCGCTGTTATGTAGCGCTGGCTTATATGCCAGCGCGCCTCGGCCTGTCGCGTTCTTTGCGATAGACTGAGGTTTCCCAACGGCTAATAGCTCGCGGCTGACCGCCAAAACTCTTAACCTCATCCCGGCGCTGCTAACCTGTAACGGATAGCGCGCCGGCCACGTCAGAAAAAAATAAAGGAGCTTTCTCTCATGTCGAAACAAGAAGAAGCAGGACTCATCCTCAATCTTTACAATCTCCGCCGCGAAGAGACCATGCGCAAAGCGCGCGACTGGTTTTTTCGCGACTTCAATCCCCAATCGTTCGCGGATTTCAACGCCGCGATGTTTGGCGAACACAGCGCCCATCTCCGCATGGTGGTCAGCTATTGGGACATGGCCGCCGCGCTTGTTAACAACGGCGCCATCAGCGTGGAACTTTTCTCCGACAGCAACGGCGAGCACATCGGCGTCTTCTCCAAGATCGAGCCGCTCCTCGGCGAGATCCGCGCCGCGTACGGCCCGCAATTCGCCGTCAGCTTCGAGAAGCTGATCGACGCCACGCCAGACGGCCGCAAGCGCGTCGCCAAGACCCGCGAACAAATGAAGGCCATCCACGCCCAAATGGCCCAGGCCCAGCACAAACAAGCCAAGTCCGCGTAACACCCGAAGAAACTTGGTGGGGGATGGTGGCCCATCCGTTGCTTTGAGAGCGACGGGTGGGCCAACTTTCTGAACGCTCATCACTTTTGCACTGTTCGGCTTTCGCGCATCGCGGTAATATCAAGAAGTGATTTGCCGTCGCACGATTGCGCTCATTGTTGCCCTCCTTGGGATTGCTTCTCCTCTGTTGGCTTGTCTACCGAACGCGTCGATGACGCCCGCCGAAATGGAGTGCTGCAGGAAGATGGCGGGTAATTGCGACATGGGCGGGGGCAACCACAAATGCTGCGACGTCACGTTGAACCACGTTGCGCCCGTCGCAGCGATCGGGCATAGATCCAGTCTTCACATCCTCGCTTTGCCCATGATCCTGGTCGAGGGGCGGACGGAACTTGCATCACCGGGCCTCGTCGAAAGAATCATCCTCCCCAGCGCACTAGCCGCCTTGTCACCTCCTGGCTCTCCGACCGTCCTAAGACTCTGATTCCCTTCGTCTGCGGGCAATGAAAACAGACACGCCTGCGTGTGTCTGAACTCGCACATTCGGAGAGAAATCATGAAGCTTTTGTTTTCGCTGTTGTTTTGCCTGTGTCTTGTGCCGAACGTGAGGGCGGACGGGCATGGTCCCGTCTTCGGCCTCGCCACACCCACTAATTCGCAAGGGGAATGGAGCTTTGACACTGGGGTGTTTGGCCGAGCGAACGACTTTGGTTCAGAGGCGTCCTTTCGAGAATTAATCGGGTACGGCTTTACGCCGCACCTCACGCTCTTCGTCAGTGCGCCTGCTGTTTCCGGGAATTTACAGCTCGCCCCAACGCGCATTCAGCCTGGCACGGATTTCGATGCCACTCTGAAATGGCGTTTCCAACACCGCGCAACCAAAGTCGGCACGCGGATTGAATCGACACTGTTCGCGGGGCTCGTCGCGCCGGGGCCGCAATCGGGCTTCCAAAATATCGTGACGACAAATGCGCCGGGGACCATGTTCGGAGCCGTGACGGGCTTGGCCTCGCGGAGTCATTACCTCTGGCTCGGTGGCACATACACCATCTTTTACGAACACTCGGGTTCGAAACGGCCGGATGTTTTGGACTACAGTCTCGTCTACGGCTACCGGCCCCCAAAGTGGCGCAGGCCACCCGACAAATGGGATTGGCGGCTGTTCGCGGAGTTGGTTGGAGAGCATTCCGACCGCTTTGTCCAGGGGGGCTTCGCGGTCTCGCAAACGCAGGCCCACCAGATCTTCCTCGGCCCTTCGGTACTGGGCATCCATCGCAACTACACCATAAGTTTCGGGGCACAGGCTCCCATCTATCAAAGCGTGGGCTCCCTGTATCCCAGGGAACGCGTGCGGTTTGCCGTGAACTTCAGTTACTTGCTCTTTCAACATTCACACCTGGAGAAATCAAAGTGAAGAAAATCGCCTTCGCCTTATTTCTCGCATTGCTGCCCGTGCCGGCACGTGCGGAAATCCGTTCCATCGATATCACGATTTTCGGCATGGATTGAGAGGTCTGTGCACACGCCGTGCGCGTGTCTCTCATGTCGGTCAATGGAGTTGCATCGGTGGATGTAAGCCTCGACCATGGGCTGGCAACGGTGAAGCTTAAGCCGGGCAATTCCGTAACGTTCAAACAACTCCAGGACGCCATCACGAAGAATGGCTTCACGATGAAGCAATCTCGCGTCACCGCTGCGGGGGCAGTGATTCAGGATGAGGGCGCCGCAAAGTTTCGGATTTCCGGTTCAAACGAAGTCCTAAGCCTGGTCCCGGAATCAGCAGGAGTTCCCCCAGCTTCGTCCAACAGTGGGGCGACTGTCGTTGTGGAAGGAAGAATTCCCGAAGTTGCGAAGGGCAAAAGTCCCGAAGTTATCCGATATGCCTCTCTGACCGAGGAGAAACAAAAATGAATGCCATGGATACCAAGAAATCATCCGCCGTCTTGAGCTACTTCTCTCTGTTCACGTCGCTTGGGACGCTGCTGTGTTGCGCCTTGCCATCTTTGTTGGTCCTCGCCGGGCTTGGCGCCTCGGTGGCGTCCATGCTGTCCGCAGCCCCATGGCTCGTTACCCTTTCTCGACACAAGCCCTGGACGTTCGGGATTTCCGGGGTGTTGATTGCCGCCAGCTTCGTGAATACGTATTACGTCGCACCACGCTTGCAAAGACAGCCTTGTTCTCCCGGCCATCCCGATGCGTGCGATGTCGCTTCCCGGCTCAGCAAGATGATCCTTTGGATTTCCGCTACCGTTTACGCGGCGGGATTCTTCGTTGCATTTCTTCTGGGTCCAATTCTCACCAGATTCGATCGACCCTAATATATCCAGCAACGACGCCGGTCCCCCATTCTTTGCATCGCTGCCCTCTTGCGGAGCGCTGGAATATAGACCGGCGCACCATTTAGGATTTGGGAACGGCGACGGGGAGAATGGGGAGCTTGGCGATAAGCAAATTAATCATGTGGAATCTGGTGACGCTTGATGGATATTTTGATGGGGTGGAGAGTTGGGCGCTCGATTGGCACCAATATGCGTGGGGCGAGGAACTGGAGCGAGTGTCGATTGAGCAGTTGCGCGTGGCGGACATGCTTTTGTTTGGACGGGTGACGTACGAGGGCATGGCGGCCTACTGGAAGACGGCGCAGGGCGAAGTGGCCGGGTACATGAACCGTCTGCCGAAGGCAGTGTTTTCGCGGACGCTGGAGCGGGTGGATTGGCAGAACACGAAGTTGCTGAAAGGCGACGTGAAAAAGGAAGTGGAAGAGTTGAAGCGGCAGGGTGAGGAAAATATCTTCGTGTTTGGCAGCGGCGATTTGAGCGCATCGCTGATGGAACACGAACTCGTTGACGAGTACCGGATTTGCCTGGTGCCGGTGGCGCTTGACAAAGGTAAGCTGTTGTTTGGGCGCGGGCTGAGCCGGTTGAGGATGAAACTTTTGGAATCGCGGCCGCTGGCTTCGGGGAGCGTGTTGCTTCGGTATGCGCCCCACGCTGAGTAGTCGGTCTACGCGACGGAGGTGGCCAATCTGAAGATTGTCCACTAAAACGGCTTGACCAAACTCAGGATGGCGCGTCCAATCTGGCGACCGGCGTATGATTCCCTACAGCGAGGAGGTTTTCCCATGAAGAAAATCAATATCAGGGAATTGCAATTTCGCGTGGCGGTGCTCCTTGTGGCTCTGATGCTCTCAGCGGTGTGCGCGGCGCAACAGCCGCCCGCACCACATGTGGTGGATCTGACGGCGACTGATGGGACGAAGTTGAAAGCAACATTTTTCTCGGCAGGGAAGCCCGGACCGGGCGTGTTGCTTCTCCACCAATGCAACGGGCAGCGGAAGGGCTGGGATGGGTTGGCGACGCAACTGGCTGCCGCAGGAATTTCCGTTCTGACACTCGACTACCGCGGCTATGGCGAGAGCGAGGGCAAGGCGCCAAAAGACTTGCCGCAGGATGAGGCCATGAAAGTCTTGAATGAAAAATGGCCCCAGGATGTGGATGTGGCTTACAGCTACTTGGTTTCGCAACCGGGCGTCAATGCACATGTGATTGGCGCGGGGGGCGCCAGCTGCGGTGTGAATCTGGCGATCCATTTGGCGGGACGTCACCCGCAAGTGCAAACGCTGGTGCTGCTGTCGGGGAACGCGGATCGCGATGGCCGAGCGTTCCTAAGCAAATCGGGAAAAATGCCGATGTTGCTTTCCGCGGCGAAGGACGATGCCGGAGCGGTGGAACTTATGGAATGGCTGTATAGTCTCTCGACAAATCCGGGAAGCAAGATCGTGGAATATCCGAATGGCGGACATGGCGTGGACATGTTTGCGGCGAATCAGGATTTGCCGGTATTGATTGTCCAGTGGTATGTGCAAACGCTCGTGAAAACGCCGGGGAGCGCGCCGGCGAATACGGCGCGGCGAAGCGATCCTCCTGGCATTCTGAAATTGATCGATTCACCGGGCGGCGTGGAAAAGGCGGCGCAGCAGCTGGCGTCGGCGCGGCAGAAAGATCCTCACGCGAAGCTGTGGGATGAAGGCCTGGTGAATGTGATTGGCTACGAGCACCTGCAAGAGGGAGACAAAAAAGGCGCCATCGAGATTTTAAAGCTGAACGCCAGCGCCTTTCCCGATTCGGCGAACGTCTACGACAGCCTTTCCGACGCCTATCTTGCGGACGGCCAGAAGGACCTGGCGCGCGAAAATGCGAAGAAGGCGCTGCAGATGCTCCCGACGGATAAATCTGCCAACGAGGCGTTCCGCAAGGGGATTCAGGAGAGCGCGGAAGGGAAGCTGAAGCTGTTGGGCGAGAAACCTTAACAGTGACTCTGCGAAGAGCCAAGAGAACCTAACGCAGAGACGCAGAGTACGTTGAGATTTCGCAGAGGAGGAGAACAGTGGTATTGTGCTCGCCTGCTGGATAGACTTTGGGCAAGCGGGTCCGGAAATTGCTTGGAAACGCAGCGAAGCGGGAGGCGGCGCGGATGAGCGGTCGAGTCGCGGTGGTAGAGGGCGCGCCTCTGGGTGCGGGCGAGGAAAAGCGGATCGAGCACTTCGATGTGTTGATTGTGGGCGCGGGTCTCTCGGGAATCGGCGCGGCGTTTCACCTTCAGGCGGAATGCCCGAAAAAAAACTACCTCATACTGGAAGGCCGGAACGCGAGCGGGGGAACCTGGGACCTGTTCCGCTATCCGGGCGTGCGCTCGGACTCCGACATGTACACACTGGGCTACCGGTTCCGCCCGTGGAAAGAGGCGAAAGCGATTGCGGATGGCCCGTCGATCTTGCGTTATATCCGCGAGACGGCGCAGGAGTACGGGATCGATCAGAAGATTCGATACGGGCATCAGGCGAAAGTGGCACGGTGGTCGTCGGCGGATGCGCAGTGGACGGTGGAGGCGGCAAAAGCCGACGGATCCGTGGCCCGGTTTACCTGCAATTTTCTATACATGTGCAGCGGCTACTACGACTACGCCGGGGGCTACATGCCGGGCTGGCCGGGGATGCAGAACTTTCGCGGGCAAATTGTGCACCCGCAGAAATGGCCGGAGAATCTCGACTACAAAGATAAACGCGTCATCGTCATCGGAAGCGGGGCAACGTCGGTGACGCTTGTGCCGGCGATGGCGGAGGCGGCCTCACACGTCGTGATGCTGCAAAGGTCGCCGTCGTACATCCTGGCGCTGCCGTCGCAGGACGCCGTTGCCAATTGGCTGCGCGGAAAAGTGCCGGCTGGGGCGGCGTACGCGATCGTGCGCTGGAAGAACGTGCTGGTGGCGATGTACCTCTTCAACCAGTCGCGGCAGAAACCGGAAAAAATAAAGAAGTGGCTCCTGGGCTTGGCGCAGAAAGCGCTGGGGCCGGATTACGATGTGGCGAAACACTTCACGCCGCGCTACAACCCATGGGACCAGCGGCTTTGCTTCATTCCCGATGAGGATTTGTTTCGCGCGATCAAGAGCGGGAAAGCTTCGGTGGCGACCGACGAGATCGAGACGTTTACCGAAAAAGGATTGCGCCTGCGCTCGGGCCAGGAACTCGAAGCGGATATTATCGTCACCGCGACCGGGTTGAAAGTGCAGTTGATGGGCGGGATGGAAGTCTGGGTGGATGGCGCGCAGGTGACGCTGTCGCGAGCGATGAGCTACAAGGGAATGATGTACAGTGACGTGCCGAACCTGGCTTCATCGTTCGGCTACACGAACGCTTCGTGGACGCTGAAGTCGGATTTGACGGCCGAGTATGTTTGCCGTCTGTTGAAGCACATGGATGCGGGTGGCTACGCTCGCTGCACACCACGGAAACGGGATGATTCGATCGCGGAACAGCCGGCGATTGATTTCAGTTCCGGGTACATCCAGCGGGCTATGGACGTGCTTCCCAAGCAGGGGTCGAAGCGGCCGTGGCGGCTGCATCAGAATTACGCGCTGGATATGTTGGAGTTCCGGTTCGCCAGTGTGGACGACGGCACGATGGAATTTCAGCGCGTAGATAAACAGGGGAACGCAGAGTGAAGAGCACGGCGAACCTGCTTAAAGCGTGTCATTCCGAACCCCGTTCGTCTTTTGAACGGGGTGAGGAATCCGCTTTTTTCTTCGACCTGAGTGAAACCCGGCCTTATATTCGCGGCTCACTTTCGCGGCCCCACGAGGGGCCGCGATGATGACGGTGCTGGTTGTTGTCCTCGCGGTTGTCGTGGTGAGTCTGAGTGGATTGGTGATTTTCACCGCCATCACGGCGCGACGCGTTGAGAATGCTTTGCCGCCCCGCGGGCAATTCCTTGAGATTGCGGGCGCGCGGATTCACTACCTGGATAAAGGCTCAGGACCGGCCATCGTCATTCTTCACGGGCTCGGCGGCCAGATGGGCAACTTCACATACGCGCTGCTGGACCACCTGACAGACGAGTTTCGCGTGATTCTGATGGACAGGCCTGGCTCGGGATATTCGACGCGGGCGCCCGGAGCGACGGGGCGGCTTACCGAGCAAGCGGCAATTGTGGCGGAGTTCATACGCAAGTTGGGGTTGGAGCGGCCGTTGCTGGTCGGGCACTCGCTGGGCGGCGCGATAGCACTTGCCGTGGCGCTCGATCATCCGGAAGCGGTGAAAGGGCTGGCGCTGGTTGCACCACTGACCCACGTGCCGCAGCATGTGCCGGCTCCCTTCCGGGCAATGGACATTAAATCCGATTATTTGCGGTGGTTTGTCGCTTGGACTGTTGCGACGCCGGTCGGGATTCGCCGCGGCAAGGCGATACTCGATGCCATCTTCAGTCCGGATCCTGCGCCGGAGGATTTTCCCATTCGCGCGGGCGGGATTCTGGGATTGCGGCCTCGGAGTTTTTTCAACACTTCATCGGACATGAGGGCCGTCAACCTCGATTTGTCGGCGATGGTCGAGCGTTACACTTCGCTTCGAGTGCCGGTCCGAATTTTGTATGGCACAAGCGACGAAGTCTTGAGCCATCAGAAGCACGGGGAAGCGATGAAGGCGAAGAGTTCGATGGTGAGTCTTGAACTCGTGCCGGGTGGGCACATGCTGCCCATTACGGCGCCGGATGTAACCGCCACCTTTATTAAGGCCGCGGCCAGGGCGGAGAATCCAGTAGCAGCTACCTTCGCGCGGCCCCATTCCCCTTTGTAACGGCCGCCTTCTGAGGCGGGCGCTTTTTTTCTCCCGTCTGCTCAAACTAGCGGAATCGCAATTCTTGCTAAGAACCCGAGCCAAGCGTCGACGTCAAGCCTAAGCACTACTATTTCAGGCGGCTGGCCACTGGAGCGGGGCCATCCACTGACGTGGAAAGCGCGGTGCTGGCGATCCTATCGGATGCCTTCAAGATGACACGTTCTGGGATTTGGGAAGGAAGGCGGGGCCGCTTGAAAGTGGCCGCTTCGATTGTCAGAGGGAGCCGCGAATGCCGAGGGCGTCCGCGTTTTCGCGCAGCGCGTTGATGCAGAAGGTGATGTGTTCGTCGAGAGGGACGCCTAGCTCTTCGGCACCTTTGATCACGTCTTCGCGGGAGACGCCGCGGGCGAAGGCCTTGTCTTTCATCCGTTTCTTCACGGAACTTGCTTCGAGATCGAGGATGCTCTTCGACGGGCGTACCAGCGTGCAGGCCACCAGGAAGCCGGCCAGTTCGTCGCAGGCAAATAGCGTGCGCTCCAGCGGCGACTGGCGCGGAACGTTGCAGTAGTCCGCGTGGGAGAGAATGGCGCGGATGATCTCCTCGGAGTAGCCGTGCTCGCGCAAGATTTTGGCTCCCTCCGCCGGATGCTCGCGGTCGGCGGCATGCTCGGCGTTGGGCCAACGCTCGTAGTCGAAATCGTGCAGCAGCGCGGCGACGCCCCATGTTTCTTCGTCGGCGCCGTGCTTCCGGGCGTAGGCCCGGACGCAGGTTTCAACGGCCAGCATGTGTTTGCGGAGGCTTTCGGATTGGGTGAATTCACAGACGATCTTCCAGGCGTCTTCGCGCGTGGGCATAGGGGCTCCTGAGGAAAAGAAAATTGTAGCGTAGATTGAGTGGCGTTGCGATTTGCGGAGATCGCGGCAAAGTTGCAGTTGAGGTCCTTCGGACATCCTCATCGGATGTCCTCAGGATGTCTGCCGCTGGGCTGGAAGTTGAGCGCGACGGCTAATTGGGGTGGCTGGGCCCACGCTGTGAAAGCGGGAGCGTTGCTCCCGCACTCCAAAATGCGCCCGGGTGAAACGAATGTGCCGAATTGAAAAGCAGGCGAAGAAGGGAACGAAAGCACAAGCTGTAGTGATGCGCTCGCCTGTATAGCACTACGGGCTGTTGAAACGCGGCAGTCCCGGCCGGACGGACAGGCGAAAACACGGCGCAAACAGGGGCGATTCCGGGCGTTTCCCACACATTTTTTTAAAAAATACTATTGACAAGAAACTGTCACTCGAGTGACACTCCCTTCGCGCCAGTAACTGCCTTCCCCCGAGAACGCTCCGACGTTCCTTCCTATCCGCACGCCGGAAAAAACAAAAGTCAAACGAGGAGTGCCGGTGTCCGCACATTTGGATAAAGAGGCAACGATGAACTCATTGGAGATGGACCGCGAAGTGATTCGCTGCAAGACCTGCGGCCTGGTGCAATACCGCACGCGCACGGGTAATTGCCGTCGTTGCGTGAGGGCCCTGCCTCAGCGGATGGAATACCTGATTCCGCAGGAGGCCCCGCAGGAAGAAGTGGCTCCCGAAGCGATTTCCCCCAAGTTCGCGAATCAGGAAACGGTCGAGAACATCGGCCAGCGGATTCGCCAGCTCAGAGAGTCGCGCGCGATGACCCAGAGCCAGCTGCAGTCGAAGTCGAAGGTCAGCCGCTCCTACCTCTCGCGCATTGAGAGCGGGCAGATGACCCCGAGCCTCGGCACGCTGGAGAAGATCTCCGAAGCGCTGAACGTCGGCCTGAACCGGTTCTTCATCCCGGAGTCGGACGGCGAGGCGCTGCTGGAGGATCCGTTCATCCAGGGGCTGCGCCCATTCTTGCGGCAACTGGACTGGGAACAGTGGCAGTCGATCCTGAAGCGGTTGCAGGCGATCAGCGATCACGTGAACGCCGCTCCGATTACTCTCCGCCCTATCGGTAACCCGGCTCGGCTCCCGCAGCCCGCGCCGGCGAATGGCAACGGGCAGCACGGGCACATCGGACATGCAAGCCATTCGAATGGGCTGATCCCCGCGCAAGCCCATGGTCAGCCGCAGGGCTATCCGCTGCGGAGGCCGGGTATGCCGGTGTTCCAGCGACCGCTGGCACGCTAAGGAAAAATTCGAGTAAAAGCTCCACAGCTCAGACGAACGGCGTCCCTACATCGGGACGCCGTTCGTGTTTTTCCGCGTGAAAGCAAGAAAAACACTAGTTCCAGCAGTGTAAGCAGCGGCAGTTACAGCGCATTCATGCTGCAATACGCACTCCGCGTTGGGGTTTGTGTCTCAACTGCTTCCCGGCGATTGGGATAAGGCGACCGACTTCGCCTGAAATAACTCGTGGAGTTGGACACCCTTTTCCTAGGGAATTACCCACGAGATCCTGGTGAATGGGTGGTTCTGCCCATTCCTTGCTGCCGTTTTGTGCACGATTTGTTCAAATTTGTGGCTTTAAGGTATTCTTTAAGGCATTCTTGGTACTAGAAATCGAGGTCACATTGCTCATTCGTTTCAGAGTCGGCAATTTTCGATCATTCCAAGAGTCGCAAGAATTATCACTTGTGGCCTCAACAGGAAAAGAACACCCGGAATCAGTAATCCAGATCCCAGGTTTCCAAGAGGGACTACTGCGCGTCGCCGCTGTGTATGGTCCCAATGCGTCCGGAAAATCTAACCTTTTTCGTGCGCTTCAATTTTTCCTCGGCGCGATCGAGCACTCTCAGCGCTCCTGGAAACCTGATGGTGGTGTTTTCTCCAGCCCCTTTCTGCTAAACCCAGACAGTTCGAAAGTTTCAGAATATCAAATGGACTTCCTCCTCGAATCAACCCGTTTCCAGTATGGTTTTTCCCATGATTCGAGCCAGATTCTAAGGGAGTGGCTCTATTCCTACCCCAGCGGAAAAAGGCAAATGTGGTTTGAGCGCGACGCCACTGCTTCCGGTGAAATCAAATTCGGCAAGCATTTTCCGGGTGAAAATCGGGCCATTGAAGGGATGACAAGGAAAAACAGTCTCTTCCTCTCGGCGGCCGCTCAGAGCAATCACGAGTCGATTCTGCCACTGTTCACCTGGCTCACATCGAAGATTCATTTTTTGTTTGGCAGCCGAACGAGCATTAGCCCTGATCTAGGTCAGGAGCTCGCGAAATCAAATCTCCACTCCAGAATTTCGCAGCTTCTTTCCCAGGCAGACTTGGGAATCGTAGGCATGACGGTAGAGACCGAGAATGTTGATGAGAAATTCGCTGAAATCATAGACGACATGATTAGGAGAATAAACGAACTTTCTTCCTCTTCCGCGGAGTTCCACTCTCCCCGGGAAGTTCACAGGGTAAAACTTCAACATCGCGGTAAGAATGACTTCCAAATTGCGTTTCAGAATCAGGATGAGTCGGCGGGAACTTTGGCTTTACTCTCCTTGCTCGTTCCGGCTCTCGACGCCATTGATTCAGGTGGGGTGCTGTGCGTTGACGAACTTGACTCCAGCCTGCATCCCCTGCTTGCCTTAGAAATCGTCAAACTCTTCATCAGCGGGTTTAAGACTGAAGAGTGTCGAGCTCAATTGATTTTCAATACGCATGACGTCAATTTGCTGGACTCTTCAATTCTTCGACGAGATCAAGTCTGGTTCACAGAAAAGGACAATGAGGGGGGAACTCACCTATATTCTCTGAGCGATTTTCGCCCAAGAAAAAAGGAAAACCTGAAACGAGGGTATCTGCAGGGTCGATACGGTGCGGTGCCTTATCTCGGCTCCATCCAGTTCACTAAGCCCGGAGAGTAATCATGGGGCAGAAACGCACTCGCGACTCTCTCCAGCGGCGAAAACCTCGGCTATCTCCACGGGCGCGCATTCTAATTGTCTGTGAAGGCCAAGTCACCGAGCCAATCTACTTCAAAGACCTGGGGCGACAGGCAAGAGTGCGATTAATTGAGGTAGTTGTGAACGAAGAAGGCGGAGTTCCGAAAACAATCGTTGAACGGGCGGTGCAATTGAAAAAATCAGCACGGCGTACAGCGAAGCGCCTGCTGGACGACTTTCTAGATTTCGATGAGGTCTGGTGTGTTTTCGACGTCGATGAGCACCCGAACCTTCCTCATGCTATTCAGCAAGCAAACGCGAATGGCGTAAATCTTGCTATCTCAAACCCATGTTTCGAGCTTTGGATACTTCTGCACTTTCAGGACCAGCGTGCCCATGTGGATAGAGCCCGAGTTCAGGCTGACTGTCGGCGCCACATTCCGAACTATCGGAAGACTCCTCCAATGCTCGAGCTTAATGCGAGATATGACCAAGCACTCACTAGGGCGATCGCGCTTGAAAAGTGGCAGTCCGAGCAAGGGCGATTTCGAGAAAACCCAAGCACAGAAGTCCATAGGCTTACTGAGCAAATCAAAAAACTCGGCGGGACTGCAGCTTTCCAGAATGTAAGGTAATTCGCCTTACTTCTTGCACGGCCTAGCGCCGCAACCTCTGGCAGTCCTCGCATTTCGGCCCCGGTGCCTGACCACCGCCGTAGCCGGATAAGTGGCGAGCTATGGATTCTTGGAGCAGCAGTAGTGGGAGTAAGTACGGTTTATTCGCGGGCGACGGCTACTTTAGCGAAGTGTTCTCTCTTGACATCCTTTTTTATAGAAAGCGCTTTCCGGAGAAGTGGAATCGAATACAAAATCAATCGGGCAGATGTCCGGTAACGCTCCCCCAGTCCACTTTACCGATCAAGGGGATCTCCCTGATAAGCTTGCGTCCATCTTTTGGACACACGTCGGCCCGTAGTCATTCGAAGGCCGAGCCAATTTCCGCGGCGTGCATTCCGTTTCCGCATCCCTCTTAAAATTCAGGCTCTTTCAGTCATCTCAGCTTTGGCATCGGGGTTGCTCCCCTCCAGAGGGAGGAGGAACTCATGCGCTATTGGATATTTCTTGTCATTGCGACCCTGTTTGCGGCTTTGCTGAGCATTCCGATCTCCCCAGCGCCTCAGGTCTCCGTCAATATCGGCGTAGAACCGGAGTGCCCGTACGGCTACTACGATTTCAAACCCTACAACTGCGCGCCTTACGGGTATTACGGGCCGGAGTGGTTTAACAGCGGCGTGTTCATCGGAGTCGGCCCCTGGTTCCACGGCCCCCACGATTTCCAGGGCCACGTTGATAACCGTTTCGATCCACACCACGGTTACAAGGGTCCCCATCCGGAGCATGGAGACAAAGCCTTTAATCACTTTAAAGGAAACGAGATGCGCGACGGGCGCGGCCATGCGAGCGGAGGCCACGGCGGCGGCCATGGCGGCGGGGGCCATCGCTAGAAGCAGCGACAAACTCAAAGCCCATGGTAAGCCGCAGGGCTATCCGCTGCGGAGGCCGGGAATGCCAGCGTTCCAACGACCGCTGGCACGGTAAGGAAAAGATCGAGTAACAGGGTTAGGGCTCAAACAAACGGCGTCCCGATGTCGGGACGCCGTTCGTGTTTTTCTATGCGAACGAGACAAGGCCAGTTTTGATTGGCTTCCGCCGCGTGACTAGACCGGGCTGGTCTCGCCAACTTATCTGGTTGCCAACTAACCAGGCACTTGGGAACGGATCGACAGCAACAGCCCTGCGTTTAGTATCGGTTACTTGACTTTGGCACTTATGCATCGCACAATGCGCACAAAACAATGCCAAACGAACCTGGTTTATTAAATGCACTTCCGATTCGGCGCGCATCTCTGTCCATGGAAGATTACATCCAACCTAATGTTAACTACGGCCTTCGGATTTGGTGGGCGTACTACTGGCCGACATCTCTGATCTCGTTCGTCATCATCGGCGTTCTCTCGTTACTTCTGCGCAGAGCTTGGGAAACCGAAACGCTTTCAACCCAATTTGTTCTGTGGGCTGGTCGGATTCTGCCATATGCTGTGATGTTCCTCGTCTCGGTGCTCGGTATCTACCGTATTTTGGGGAAGAAATTCCGCCACTTCTCCGTTGCTCTACTGCCTCGCGTGGCCACTCTTGCTGTCGAGCCTCTGCCTCGAACATCGGAGCGAACGCTTCGCGTTTGGTGGGCATTCATCTGGCGCACAATTGCGTACTCGCTAATCTTCAGGTTCGCCGGGTCTATTGCTCTAGGGTTGACCATTGGGTTTCTCACCTCGATTGGCGGCACAATCGGAAAAATGGTGCCCTTCGTATCTCAAGTCCTCATTGACGCTGTCGTGGGTGCATTCGTCATTTATTCGGGACTCCTCGACGAGGAGCTCGGAGATTTTCGGGTGACCTTGGTGCCGAGAGAGGCCGCCCTAAGCGCTACCCCCGCCATTGAACCTACAGCGCCGAATCCCGTTCCAGAATAATGAGTCGGCCCAGTCTCTCCTTCACCACAAATGAAAAACTGCGTCTTTGGCGGGGAGCTAATTCCAGTGGCGCGTCGCATTTTGGCTGCAAACGAAGTAAGCTTCCAGTCTCCAACCCCCTTGCCGGAGGATGAAATGGCAGGCTCACCCGCAAGCGCACCAAACGTTCCGCAGCCACCAAAATTTGCCACCGCGGCCGAGGAGCGCTTGCATCGTAAACGCATGCTCGCCGCCGCGTTTCGCCTGTTTTCGCGTTTCGAATTTGATGAAGGCGTGGCCGGCCACCTCACGGCCCGCGACCCGGAACGTCTGGACCATTTCTGGGTGAACCCGTTCGGAATGCACTTCGGGCAAATCCGCGCGTCGGACCTGATCCTGGTGAACCATCGTGGCCAGGTCGTCGAAGGCAACCACCCGGTAAATGGAGCGGCATTTGCGATTCATTCGCAAGTACACGCCGCGCGTCCCGACGTGATTGCTGCGGCGCACGCGCATTCGATGTACGGGAAATCCTGGGCGTCTCTCGGGCGGCTGCTCGAACCCATCACGCAGGACGCCTGCGCGTTTTACGAAGACCACGGCTTGTTCGCGGACTTCACGGGCGTGGTGTACGAAACTTCCGAGGGAGAGCGGATCGCTAAAGCCCTTGGCCCGCACAAGGCGGCGATTTTGCGGAATCACGGCTTGCTCACCGTGGGCGAGACGGTGGAAGAGGCGGCCTGGTGGTTCATCACCATGGACCGGAGTTGCCACGCGCAGTTGCTCGCCGAGGCGGCCGGTGAGCCGGTAAAGATCGATCACGCGCAGGCCATCACTACCAGGGGGCAAGTGGGAACTCATTTCGCGGGCTGGTTCCAGTTTCAGCCGCTTCTCGCACGCATCCTCCGTGACGAGCCGGATCTGCTCGACTGAGTAACGGGAACCTGCAGGCACGGACAGCCTTCTAGGATTTCAATAACTGGGGACTTCCTGGCGCACGACCTTGCGGGCGCAGGTTTCACACTATTCCAGTCTGGCGACTGTTTGCTCGGGGCGCGCGTGCGCCAACGGTAGGCCGACACGCCGCAACAGTTCCTGAAAACGTTGGTTGGGCTTCAAACCGTCCATCCCCGGATCCATGTGCAGATACATCAGCCAGTGGGAATGCTCTTCATAGGATTTCTCCAGGTATTCCATCGCGCGATCCTGTTCTCCCAAGCCGATGTGGATTCCTGCAAAGAAGTACGACGCAACATACTTTTGTTTAGCCAGTTCTATGAGCTCATCCAGGGTCTGGAGCGCCCTTTCGCTCGCCCCTGCAGTGGCAAGGGTTTGCGCCAGCGCCGCTTTCATCAGAGGACTGCCGCCAGACAGATTCACTCCCTTCTCACCCTCGGCGATGGCCATTTCATGCCGGCCCATTTTCCTAAGCACCAGGCCCAGAATCCAGTACGTAACGGGGTAGTTCGGATCCAACTCCACCGTTCGCCTGAACTGTTCAATCGCCTCATCGTATTTTCGCCCCATGTAAAAGGCCCATCCGATAGCCACGCTGATAATCAGCGAAAGCGGATCGAGCTCCTGGCTTTTTTTCATTTGCTCGATCGCTTCGGCGTGGCGTCCCATGGTCATCAAATACTCGGCGTACCAATGGCTGGCCGTCGGATGGCTGGGACTGAGCGCGAGGCTGCGTTGGAATTCGCTCCCAGCTTCCGGCCAGCGCCAATCGTGCAGCCAAAGCACGGCGGCCTCCGACGTATGGGCTTCGCCAAGCTCCGGATCAAGCCGCAAAGCCCCCATCGCTGCCCGCTTCGCCTTCGGGAACGCGTCCTTCTGTGGCAGATAGCTGTTCCACCCCAGCAGCACGTACGAATCGGCCAACCCCGTATAGGCAAGCGCGTAGCTGGGATCCTTCTCCACCGCTTGCTGAAAGTATTCGATCGCCTTGTAAAATCCGTCTTCGGTCCATTTGTTCCAGTGATGACGGCCTTTCAGGTAAAGCCGGTAAGCCTCGGCATCCACCGTTTCGCGTTTCGTCAGCCGCTTTTTTTCCGCACGAGTGAGCTTCAGCCGCAATTTTTCCGAAATCTCGCCGGAAATTTCGTCCTGGATCGCAAAAATATCCCCTGGCTTGCGATCGTACTGCCCGCCCCATAATTGCGACCCCGTCGGCACATCCACCAGTTCGGTGCCGATGCGCAACGCTCCCCCGCTTTGCATGATTCTTCCGGTGAGCACGGCGCGCACATTCAACTCGCGGCCCACGGCTTGGGCATCCATTCCCCGGCCCTTGTAACGAAACACCGTGCTCTGGGCCATCACTCGCAGCTTCGGGATGGTCGCCAGAATGTTGATCAGGCTGCCCGCGATTCCGTCGCCAAGGTATTCGTGCTCCGCGTCGCGGCTTGCGTTTTCGAATGGCAAAACCGCAATCGAGTCAATAATCCTCGAAACTCGCTCCGTCCGTGGCGCACTTGTTTGCGCCGTTGAATCTGCTGCTTTCTGCTCCGCTGTAGTGTGCAAACGGCCTGTGTTCGAACTTAGGACAGATTGTGCGGTTTCTTGCCTCGCGCGCCAGCCCGAATCGGGGCCTCGCTCCAGTTGTTGCAGTTCAGCGCGCACCTCTCCTGCATGTTGATAGCGCTGCTCCCTATCCTTGTGCAGCGCCTTGCTGATGATTTCTTCCAGCTGCGGCGGGATCTCGGGATTGATCGTCCGCGCGGGAACGGGGGGCCGCGTTAAAACCGCCTCGATAATCACTCCGCCCGTCCCGCCGCTGAACGCCTGGCGCCCAGTCGCCATTTCAAACAGCAGCAGACCGAGTGAGTAAATATCGGTGCGCCCGTCCAGATTGTCTCCGCGGACTTGCTCGGGTGACATGTAGGCAGGCGTGCCGCTGATAATCCCTACGATCGAAGTGGAATCCGTCGTAGCGCCGCCGGAATCCGAGTCCGCGTTCGCAATCCCTTTGGGCACCAGCTTTGCCAGGCCAAAATCCAGCACTTTAGCTTGTCCGCGCCTGGTCACAAAAATATTCGCGGGTTTAACGTCCCGGTGGATAATTCCTTCGCTGTGAGCCGCGTCCAGAGCTTCGGCGATCTGGATCCCAAGTCTCAGCGTTTCTTCAAGAGGGAGGGCCTTCCCGTGGATGTGGCTGCGCAGCGTCTCGCCGTCAATAAACTCCATGGCGATGAAAGCCCGCCCGTCGTGCTCGCCGATGTCATAGATGGTGCAGATGCCCGGATGATTCAGGGCGGATGCCGCTCGTGCTTCTCGACGAAACCGCTCCAGCGCCTGCGAATCCCTGGCTAGTTTGTCTGGCAGGAATTTTAATGCAACCGGGCGGTTCAGGCGGGTATCGATGGCCTTATAGACCACGCCCATTCCGCCTTCGCCCAGTTTTTCGATGACGCGAAAATGAGAGATGGTCTCGTCAATCATGGCCGAGCCCGCTCTTCGGAAGGGGGCAGTCTACTTCACAATGTCTTGTCGTCCAGCTCGGCATCTCCATGCGGTTTTTTCCGCCCCGCGGTTGGAGGTTTTGGAGAGCCCAACATGCTCAATACCCGCGAGCCTTCTCCATACATGCTCACATCCACTTGATGTTCCAGCTCGAACGTCACGCTCTTGTTGCATACAGGGCAAACCAGCACGCCATAGCCGGCGCCGCCTTCTTGCGCGAACACGTTGTAGCGCATCACACGCGCGCAACATACCGGGACCCAAAGATTTGGAGTCGAAGCACTGCCCAAGGTTCACCATCCAAACTCGAGTTGCCCGGGATTATACACTGAAAAACTACGCCGCTACGTTGCCAGCAAGGTTATTCACGCACGACGGCAACTTTAGCGGAGGGGACTTCGAGGCGGATGAGTTTGTGGCTGGAGTCCAGGTAGAGAAGGATTTCGAGGTCGGAGGTGGTGGCTTTAAGTCCCTCGTAGGATTTCCCGCCCGCGGTGGCTGTGCCGGTGGATTCCACTGAGATCGTGCCGGGCGTTAGCTCCTGCGGGATGAGCACCGGCAAAGTTTGCGCGCCTTTTTTGTTCCAATCATAAATGTGGGCGAGGATTTCGAACTGGTGATAGAGATTGTTGTCCAGAACGGCGATGAGCGGCGAGCCGAAGGAGTTCTCTTGCTGGTAGGGAGCCGCGCCCTGCATCTGCAGGGTGGTTTTGGCGACGCCGTTGACGAAGAGGATGTGCGCGGAGTTGGACTTCTCGGTTTGCGCCGCCCAGTCATAGCTGAGCGGGGCGCCGTCGGGTTGCAGCGTAAGCGTGCCGTTGACCTTCGAGGACTTCCCATCAGGAGTTTTCATCGAAGTGGAGCCCTTGGCGGTCCATGTAGCACCCGAAGGTTCGATCTCAAATTCCTCCCGGCCAATAGAAGCGCCATCGAGAAGAATATTGAACTTTCCCTTGTCAGCGACGAGGACGGAGCCGGGCGCCGCTTTTTTGTCCGCAGCGTAGGCGGAGAGGCCGAGCACAATCGCGAAGGCGAGCAGCAGAGCCAAAGCGCAGAACGAAGTTCGACGGAATGAATCACTTCTCATGGAGCCCCCTCAGGACTTCGGCTTTTCAAGTTCAAGATGCGCTTCGAGATCGGCTGTGGGGACGCCGGCAATCCCACGGCGAAGAATTTCAGCGACAACTGCGACGGCGTCGCCGGAACTATCCACGCGAAAGTCGGCGAGCTGGTAAGAGACGATCCGCTGCGTGTGAAGCGCGCGAAAACTGGCTTCATCGCGGAAGAGCGGGCGGCCGGTCATGGTCATGCAGCGCGAGAGAAGAACCTCCATGCGGGCATCGAGCCAGATCACGGGGACGCCGGCATTGCGCAGAAATTCGGGAGCGCCGGCCTGCGCGTAGGTACCGCCGCCGAGGGCGAGCACGGTGGGTTCCTTTTGTTCGACCGCGCGGCCGAGCGCGGCGCGCAATTCATCGGCTTCCAGTTGGCGGAAGGCGGGCTCGCCGTGGCGTTCGAAAAATTGCGGGATGGTGATCCCCGCGGTGGCTTCAATGCGTTCGTCGAGATCCACGAAGCGCCAGCCGAGTTGGCTGGCGAGACGCGCGCCGACAGTGCTTTTGCCGGAGCCCATAAACCCCGCAAGGCAGACAATCGGAATGCGCGGAAGAGGGCCGCGAGATATGAGCGTTTGGTTCACGGTAGCAACGAGCGCGGAGTTGATTTCATAACTCTAGATTAAGAATACAGCGACGGACGCTGGAGCTAAAGGCGAAGATTGAGATATTGGTGAAAAAGATAGGGTGGAAGAGTCGCGACGGAGAGCGCTTCTCAATAGGTCGTCATGGAAATGGGAGCGAAGAACAGCCTGGCTCCGAAGGTAAGGCCCTGCAAGTAAGACAAAGGCGCCCGCCGCGGACGGCGGCCTCTACAAAGGCAAGAGGGGCGTCCCGACCGGATCGGGATCGCTAAGCTGGGGTTAGTTGCGCTTAAGGATGCGGATGGTTCCGCTGTACGACGAGAGTTCGACTTTGGCTAGCCCTTGGCCCACGGTGCCGAAGAGGCTGTGGGCGTAGCGCGAAGCTGCGTGGCGGCTCGCATGTGTGTCGGGTTTCATGAAAGCCGCGGCCTGATTGTCCACGATGCCGAGATTGGTCCGGGCGTTCAAGTCGAAGGAGTCACTGCCAGAGAAGCGGACTTCCACGAGGCCCTTGCCGCTGCGCATTGTGTATATGCCAGTGCGGATGAAATCCCCGTCATAAAGAATGTTGCCGGAGGTGGTCATCAGGTTCACGTTGGTCAGCGAAGGCTGAAGAACCTGGGCCCCGCCACTGATGGATGTGAATTCGAGCTTGCCGGAACAGAGCGTACACACCAGCGATCCGCCGGTGGTCTTGACGATAATGTAGCCGGAAACTTCCTTCAGGTGAACGTCGCCCGCCACGCTTTCGAGCTTCATGTCGCCGGTGACTTGCTCCACGTAAATCAGGCCGGTCTGGGTCTTGAGCTGCAGCTCGGTCTGTTCGGGAACGGTGAGCTGGAAATTGGCTTCGACTTCATGGGGCAGCGGGGATGAACTCAGGGAGGAGGCGCTGATGTCAATCCGATCGCCCACCTGCTCCATGTCAATCGCGACTTTGTCGGCGATGGAGGTACTGGAGACGACAACTTCGGGATTTTTCGACGACTTCACCTCAATGCGGCCGTTGACGATGTTCTGCAGCACCACCACCGGGTGGCCCTTGACGGAGAAATGGCGCTCCTGATGTTCCGGCGAAGCGGCAATGGCGGTGGAAGCCGCGAATAGAAGAAGTCCGAAACTCCAGATACTCAACGATTGGCGAGGTTTGATCGTGCGCTGCATATTAGTTATCACCCCTGCCGCTTTCCATCATCGCGGCGAGTAAATCGGCCTTCTGCTGATAAGCAGTATTAAGGTATTCGCGCGCCAGTTCATCCTGCGGATTTTGCTTCAGGTGCTGTTCGCATTCGGCGATAAAGGCATTCAGGGTGCGCAAATTTTGGCGTAGTGCCGTATCCACCTGGGAATTGCCGGCGAGCTGCATATTGGGCACGTCAAGCTCCGCTTGGTCAAGTGTGAACGAGGCGGACTCCGAAGGCGAAGGAGCAAGTCCTTTCGTCTTCGAAGGCGTCGGCCCATTGGACGGCGTGCTCACGGGAGCAGTGGAAGATGGAGGGGCAGTCGCCGTCACCTGAGGCTGCGCCGGGCGCGGAGTTTCAATCGCTGGCTGATTCTTCGCGGCGCCCGGAAAGGAATTGTGCGGAAGGCGCGTTACGTAAACGGCCGCGGCCAACACCAGCGCGGCAGCAGCGACAATCGCGAACGTGCGCGGCTTCATCCATCCGGTCAGGGATTCCCACCAGGAAGACTGTTCGGACATCTCAACAGGTTCTTTGATCAGGCCTTCCGCTTCAAGCTGGGCGCGCAGGGAAATCCAGATGCGATCCGGCGGCGCGACCTCGGCGGAAAGTGATTTGGCAGCGAGGACGATGGAGTCAAGATCGGCGACAAGTCCCTGGCAAGCCCCGCAGGTCGCCAGGTGAAGCCGAGCATCCTTCGAAAGCTCTCCGAGCCCCTGCGCTTCGAGAATCGATTCCAAATCTTTACAGTGCATACCACGAACTCCCAAGGGAGAAGGCCTGGGTGGCTGTCCCTGGAAACCTATTCGATGAATTCTCTGCACCGGGTGACTGGAGTGTTTTATTCATTCTAGCCTATTCCAGGGAACCCGATGGAGTTTTCGCGGCCTTGCGTTCCTCCCGAGCCTGCTGGCGGATTTCCTCCTGCAACAGTTCGCGAAGACGGGTGCGCGCTTTGTGCAACTGCGACTTCGAATTTCCCACGGAGCATCCCATGATCTCCGCAATCTCGTTGTGTTCGTAGCCCTGCACATCGTGGAGGACGAACACGTTCCGGTAGCCTGGGGGTAGCTTCTCAATGGACCGCTCCAGGTTGACGCGATCGACGGCTCCGGACAGCCGCAGATCGGGGGCGCCGACATCCCGCTTGGGACCGCTGTTTTCGGCGTCGGGTTCCAGGGTCTCTTCCAGCGAATCGGTGGGGAGCGACTTCTTCCGCAAACGCATGAGGACGACGTTGACGGTCATGCGATGCAACCAGGTGGAAAAGGCCGATTCGCCCCGAAACGTGCCAATCTTGCGGAAAAGCTGGAGGAAAGCTTCCTGCATCAGGTCTTCCGCATCGGCGGGATTCCCCACCATCCTCAGGCACAGGGCATATACCCTGCGGCCATGGAGCTGGTAAAGGAATTCAAAAGCAGCCGCATTTCCCGTCTGAGCCAGACGGATAGCCTCTGCTTCGGTTAACGCTGCCGGCTGTGCTGGTTTTTGACGGGCCAACTGTCCAGTTGCGGCGCTACCACTAGTACGGATGCGCCGAGTCGCTCCTAAAGTTGTCCCCGGGATGACGGACGCGGCGCACATATGCACCTATAGAGGGGGGATACGCCCTATAGGTTGCATGGGGCCAAAGGCATCCCCAAGGGGTCAAGATTATTGTCCCTTGAGGAGGGTCATCCGTCTATGGGCAAGATGCTGCTTGGGGGCAAGCATCGGGGAAGAAGCATGGGCAGGGGCGCCTTGGAGCGTGTTATTGAACTCCAGCAATTGCTCCTCCGGCATCGCTAGAAGGAAACACTTAAGCAGCACGATGGATTCGCGAAGGCAGGTATTCAGGTCGTAATGCGACGCGTCGAGCAGCTCCCAGTCGCGTTCGGACTGTAGGGAGGATGGGTCACTCAGCTCTTCCGTGGCATTTAGGAATGATTCCTTGAGGTTCTCAACGAGTTCAAGAAGGGTCGAAATTTTATGGAGAAATTGCGAGCGCTGGCTCAGAAAAATGCGGCTGCAGATTCCGTTGAAGCTGGCGGCGCGGCGGCTTTTTGCTTGTTGAAAATTTTCGGGATCAAGCGGGCTGAGATTGGGAATGATCCGAAAGTGTTTGGCATGAGCCAACATGGCCTTGAGAACTCTGAGAAGAGGATCCACGAGTCGTTTGCAAAGAGCCGGAGTAACTGAGAGAGCTTGATGCGCTTTGCCGAACCGGCCCCTACGGCGAAAGCCGATGGCTTCATCCAGATTGACACTGAACATGGCGTAAGCTGTTTCAAGATCACGCAAGGTTTCCAGGTACGTTCTGGATTTCTTGGCGGAGAGCGGGGATCTCCAATCTTGAGACACGGAGCCGACCTGAGGAGGAGAGAATGTGATCCGCAATGTAAACCTCCGCGGTACGAGTGGAAGAGTTCGGGGAGTATAACAAAACTTTTAACAACCGATAACATTTAATTTAATGTACCAAAATGGGAATTGGACCATCCCATAACCCACACCCTTCCTTGCCCTGGCGAACCAGCCGCCTTTATACTCCTCTTGCAGCCACACGGAAAGGGAACTTCAACTTGCAATTCGAGCCGCGTGACCAGTTTGAACAGCGCCAGAAAAAGCTGGAGCAAATACAAGCTCTTGGATTTGAAGCATTTCCACGCGAATTTCGCTGGAGCCACACAGCCGCGAATCTGGTGCGGGAGTATGTGTCGGCCCAGGCCGCGGAGCTGGAGGCGGACAAGAAGGACGTTCGCGTAGCGGGCCGGATCGTTTCGTACCGTTTGATGGGGAAGGCGGGTTTTGCCCATTTGCAGGGCGGCGGGAAGCGAATTCAGATTTACGTAAAAAAAGATGTGGTGGGAGAGCGGGGATTTCAACTTTTTCAATTGCTCGATTTGGGCGATCACGTTGGTGTGCGCGGCCACATGTTCCGCACGAAGACCGGCGAACTTTCCGTATGGGTGGAAGAATTATTCTTTCTCTCGAAGGCGCTGTTGCCGTTGCCCGAAAAGTGGCACGGGCTGGCGGATATCGAACTTCGCTACCGGATGCGGTACCTGGATCTGATCGCGACGGAAAGATCGCGGGAAATTTTTGAAACGCGGGCGCGGATTGTCCGCGAGCTGAGAAAGTTCTTTGACGCGCGCGGGTACATCGAGGTGGAAACGCCGATGATGCATCCGATCGCGGGCGGCGCCATGGCCCGGCCGTTTGTCACCCACCACAACACCCTGGACATCAACCTTTATTTGAGGATTGCGCCGGAGCTTTACCTGAAGCGCCTGACGGTGGGCGGGTTCGACCGCGTGTACGAGATCAACCGGAACTTCCGCAACGAAGGGATTTCCACTCAGCACAATCCGGAATTCACCATGCTGGAATTTTATGAAGCCTACAGCAATTACCGGGACTTGATGGACTTGAACGAGCAGCTTTTCTCGCAGATGGCCACGGCGATAACGGGTTCAACGACCGTAAAGTATGGGGAAGCCGAGCTGGATTTCAGCAAGATGCAGCGGCTGACGATGCGTGAGGCGATCGTGAAGTATTGGCCCCAGGGCGCGGGCCCGGCGCCGGCGCTGGAAGAGTTGGCCGCGCCAGGCGGCGCGCAGCGGGCAACGGAACGCTACAATGTCTGGGCAAAGGAGAATCACGCGGAGTATGCCGCCGCGAAGGGCAAGCTGGCCGACGGCGAATGGACCGGGCTGCTGTTTGAAACGATTGCCGAAGACAAGCTGGTTCAGCCGACAATTCTCTACGATTTTCCGACGGAGATTTCGCCCCTCTCCAAGCAGAAGCCCGAAGATCCAAGTCTCGCGGAGCGATTTGAAATTTACGTGGCGGGCATGGAGATCGCCAACGGCTTTTCGGAGTTGAACGATCCCGCCGAACAGGAACGCCGATTCCTGGCGCAGATCTCTCAGGGCGGCGACGAAGTGCCGAAACAGTTGGATGTGGATTACGTGCGCGCGCTATGCCACGGCCTGCCGCCGACGGCCGGAGAAGGAATCGGCATTGACCGGCTGACGATGCTGCTGACGGATTCTCATTCCATCCGCGACGTTATTTTATTCCCCCTGCTTCGGCCGGAAGGGAAGACTGAAGAAGAGCCTCCGGCGCAGGCCGCCGGGAAGGCATAGAGGATACCGCGCGCCATGAGCTTCGAATGGTTTGTGGCGCGGCGTTACCTCAGGTCGCCCCACCGTCCGGCGATTCTTCGATTGATCACCCTGTTTTCGGTGATTGGCGTGGCGGCGGGCGTAGCCACGCTAGTGATTGCGCTCTCGATGAACAGCGGCTTCCGCGAAACTTTGCAGGACCGGCTCCTGGGAGTCACGGCTCATATTTCCCTCACGCGGCCGGGCTCCGGCGGTATTCCAAACTATCTGGCGTTATCGGAAAAACTCCAGCAGTTGCCAGGCGTGCGTTCCGTGACGCCGGCGATTTACGAAACAGTGCTGCTTTCGTTTGGCGGGCAGGCCCGGGGTGTGGTGACCAAAGGGATTGACGTTGACCTCGAGAAGAAAAGCGACGAAGCGTTGCAGAAGCTGACTTCGGGGCGGCTCGATTTTTCGTCGGATGCCGATGGAATTGATGGCTTGATCGTCGGCAAGCAGCTTTCCGACGAATGGAAATTGCGCCCGGGAGACTACGTCACGCTGACCAGCCCCCAGGGACGCCTGACGCCCTTCGGTTTGATGCCGCGCACCAGACGATTCCGCGTGGCCGGCGTGTTCGAATCCGGATTTTACGACTACGACGAAAACTGGTGTTTCGTATCCCTTCCCGCGGCGCAATCTCTGGCGGGCGCGGGAGATATCGTGAATGTGCTGGAGTTCCGCCTGATCCACCCGGAACTTGCGGCGCAGATTGCTTCGGAGGCGGAGCGAGCCGCGGGACAGGGATATTCCGCCGCAACCTGGATGGAAGAGAATAAAGCGCTGTTTCGGGCCCTGAAACTGGAAAAGCTGGTGACCGCGATCTTCATCGGCCTGATTACCTTTGTTGCCGGGCTCAATATCCTGGTGGTTCTTTCGATGACCGTTACGGACAAGGCGCGCGATATTGCGGTGCTCCTCTCGATGGGGGCGCGCCGCGAGCAGATCCGCCGGATTTTTCTTCTGCAAGGGCTGGCAATTGGAGCGTCCGGCACGATTCTGGGATTGATTACGGGCTATGCCTTTGCCTGGATCGCGGGAACGTATCAACTGATTCCCCTGGACCCCCAGGTCTATGCGGTGCCCTATGTCCCGTTTCACCCCAATTTTTTCGACGGGTTGTGGATTGCGGTCGCGGCAATGAGTATCGCGATTGTGGCGACCCTGCTGCCGGCGAGGGAAGCCGCGCGGTTGCTGCCGGTGGAAATCCTCCGGTTTGAATGATTAATGATTATGGAGCAGAGCTTCGGCAACCGCCCGGGGCTGGGTATGGTGCTCGATTTGCTCCTAGCAGAGACAATACTTGGGAGGCTGCTTTAGCCGCGACTCCGGAGCTATATTCCGCTCGCAACGCCTACCCTAAAGTATTGAAACGCGGACAATTAAAATTGTTTCAATTTCGAACGGTTTCTCGGTCTACCGGCAGGGGTAGCTTGGGGATGGAAATGGGAAAATTGTTGGGCAAGCCAGCGCAAGGAATTGGCGTCTTGCGGTACTGTTCCCCAGCCATTTTTACGCATCTTACCTATATGCCCGCGGGTCCGCGATGTGACACAAAACCTTGCCGAAGCCCCCGCAAGAATGGAGTATCACTCGGATGAGTTCCGCCAGCACTACCGGAGGAGTTCAGTTGGGTGAGGTTGTGCTTGAGTCGCGCGGACTGCGGAAAAATTTCGGGACGGGCGAGAAAAAACTGGAAGTTCTGACGGATGCGAATCTCGAATTGCGAGAAGGCGAGATGGTCGCCATCGTCGCGCCGTCTGGAGCTGGAAAAAGTACGTTGTTGCACTTGCTCGGCGCGCTAGACACTCCAACAAGCGGTACAGTATACTTTGCCAATAAAGCGATTGAAACGAATGAAGACGCGGCTCTGGCGGAATTTCGCAATCGAGCCGTGGGGTTTCTCTGGCAAAGGCATCAACTGCTGCCGGATTTTACGGCCGTAGAGAATGTCGCGATGCCCTTGCTGGTGCGCGGAGAACCGCAGCCAGTCGCGCTGGAAACGGCGCGCAAATGGCTGGCGGAAGTTGGGCTGCAGGACCGGGCCGAACACCGTGCAGGAGAACTTTCGGGCGGGGAACAGCAGCGTGTTGCGATTGCCCGGGCGCTCGTCACAGGGCCGCGCGTGCTGCTGGCAGATGAACCGACCGGAGATCTGGACGAGCAGAATGCTTGGGCCGTGTTCGAGTTGCTTGAACGGTTGCATCGCACGCATCGCCTGACGTCGCTGATCGCGACGCACAACCTGGCGCTGGCAGCGAGATGCGACCGGGTGGTGGGACTGGAACATGGCGTTCTGCGGACTCGCTCGGTGAAAGCCGATGCGACGGGGACCCCAGGGGGAGAAGCGAGCTAATCGTGTTCGAACGATATACTGAAAAAGCGCGACGCGTCATTTTTTTTGCCCGGTATGAAGCCAGCCAGTACGGCAGCCCGTACATTGAGACCGAGCATCTTTTGCTCGGCTTGATGCGCGAGGACAAAGCCCTGGCCAACCGTTTCCTGCGCCAGCAGGGCTCCATCGAATCCATTCGAAAAGAAATCGAAGCCCGCATCACTATCCGCGAGCGCATTTCCACCTCAGTGGAAGTGCCTCTGAGCGCGGAATGTAAGCGCATCCTGAACATGGCCGCGGAAGAAGCGGAGCGCCTCGGCCACAAGCACGTCGGCACGGAGCACCTGCTGCTGGGAATCCTGCGCGAAGAGAAGTGCTTTGGCGCGGAAATCCTCATGGAGCGCGGGTTGCGGCTATCTGCCCTGCGGGAAGAACTTTCGCGAACGACGGGCGAGAAGACCACGGCCTCGCGGCCAAAAGAGACTTCGCTGCTGGCCGAGTTCAGCCGCGATTTGACGCAGGCGGCCACGGAAGGGTCGCTGGATCCCCTGGTAGGGCGCGAAGGCGAAGTGGAACGCGTGATTCAGATCCTGTGCCGGCGGACAAAAAACAATCCGGTGTTGATCGGTGAGCCGGGCGTCGGCAAGACGGCGATCGTGGAAGGCCTGGCGCAAAGAATCTCGGACGGAGACGTGCCGCCGTTCCTCTCCGACAAGCGGATTCTTTCTTTGGACTTGTCCTTAATCGTAGCGGGCACGAAATATCGCGGGCAATTCGAAGAGCGGCTGAAGACCATCATGAAGGAATTGATGGAGAGCCAGAACTCCATCGTCTTCATTGACGAACTCCACACCCTGGTGGGCGCGGGTTCGGCCGAGGGATCGCTGGACGCTGCGAATATCTTGAAACCGGCGCTTTCGCGCGGAGAGATTCAGTGCATCGGCGCGACGACGCCGGGCGAATACCGGAAGTCGGTGGAGAAAGATCGTTCGCTCGAGCGCCGTTTCCAGGCCGTGAAAGTTCCGGCGCCGAACGAAGAAGAAGCCATCCAGGTGATCAGCGGCGTCCGGGAACGCTATGAAAAGTTCCACGCGGTCAGCTATACGGACGAAGCCCTGCGCTACTCCGTCTATCTTTCCAACCGTTATATCCCCGACCGGTTTTTGCCGGACAAGGCAATTGACCTGATAGATGAGGCGGGCGCGCGCGTGAAGTTGCGCCAGGCATCCGTGCCGGAAGAGGTTGCCGAGGTCCAGAAGCGCGTGAAGTTCATAACCCATCGTATGGAATCGGCGATTGCCGCGCACGAATTCGAAAAAGCCCGTTTCTATTCCGAAGAAGAGCGCAAAGAGAAGGAAAACCTGCGAGTGCTGCGAGAGCGCTACAAGCTGGACGACGCTTCGACGGGCATCGTGACGCGCGAGGATATCGAGGAAGTGGTTTCCCGCTGGACGGGTATCGCGGTCACTTCGATCAAGGAAGACGAGCAGCAAAAGCTCCTGCGTATCGAGCCCGAACTTCACAAGCGCGTGATCAGCCAGGACAAGGCCATTACGGCGCTCGCGCGGGCGATTCGACGCAGCCGCGCGGGATTGAAATCACCCTCGCGACCGGTCGGTTGCTTCTTCTTTCTGGGGCCCACGGGCGTCGGCAAGACGGAAGTGGCGCGGCGCCTCGCGGAATTTCTCTTCGGCTCGGAAAAATCGCTGGTGCGATTCGATATGTCGGAGTTCATGGAGAAGCATTCCGTGTCCAAGCTGATCGGCGCGCCTCCGGGCTACGTTGGCTACGAAGAAGGCGGGCAGTTGACCGAGCGCGTGCGCCGGACGCCTTATTCGGTTATATTGTTGGACGAGATTGAGAAAGCGCATCCCGACCTTTTCAATATATTGTTACAGGTGTTCGAGGACGGGCAGTTGACGGATGGCCTCGGGAATACGGTTGATTTCCGGAACACCATCATCATCATGACTTCCAATATCGGCGCGCGGCATTTGCAGAAGCGCACCTCCATCGGATTCCAGGCGGGAATTGATGAAGCCAGCCTGCGAAGCATGGAAGATCTGGTATTGGGTGAAGTGAAGCGCGCGTTCAATCCGGAGTTTCTGAACCGGTTGGACGAAGTAATCCTCTTCAATCCATTGGGCGACGAAGATCTGCTGCGCATTATCGATTTGCTCGTCGGCCAGTTGAATGACACACTCATTCACCGGCAAGTGCAAGTGGTGCTGTCGCCCGAAGCAAGGCAGTGGGTTCTCGAGAAAACGTGCGCGGACCGCAATTATGGAGCGCGTCCGTTGCGCAGGGCTCTTCAGAAGTACGTCGAAGACCCGCTCTCCGAAGCACTGATCCAGGGGGGAATTCAGAGGCCTGCAACATTGCAGATTTACGTTGCGGGGGAAGGTCTCGCGTTCCGGCCTGTAGGTGAGGCAACCCCAGTCGTCCACTAGCGAATCTGACGCAACACGTGTGAACGCGAAACGGTTTAGCCAGAGTGGGAACCGTGCCGCGCGGTACGCGTAACCAGCCCCACCGGGTCTGGCGGGAGAATACTAAATTGAGTTTGGGGGCGCGGCCTTGAGATTCTCGATGGCCGCTAATCGGAAAGTTTGCGTCTTTGCGGAGATGAACCTGGCGCGTTCTGGGCGAGCGGGTGTCTCCCGGCGACTCTTGCCACTTCTTATCCTGCTGTGGTGTGTTATCCCTGGTTTGATTCGCGCAGGGGGGGCAGGGTTAGAAGAAAAAGCAAGCGCTGGGCAAGAGCACTACCTGTTTCACGCCAACCTGGACGTAAGTTCCCTCACCGAAAGAATTGACGATTTCACGCCCGAGCAGTCCAGCGGGGCCGCGCCGACTGGCGGCAATTTTGTGATTGACCGGATCGAGTTCGTGGGGAACCGGCGTATCCGGACGGACACCCTCAAAGCACGCATCTTCAGCCGCGAAGCCGATCCCTACAATGAAGAAACGCTCCGCCGCGATTTTCAAGCCCTGTGGAACACGCAATTTTTCGAAGACGTGAAACTGCGCGTCGAAGATTCACCCACCAAACCCAATGGAAAAGTAATCGTGTTTGAGGTGACCGAGCGGCCGGTGATCCGGCGCATTCGGTATGACGGCATCCACTCCGTCTCGGAATCGGACATTCTCGACCGCTTTAAAGAGAAAAAAGTCGGCTTGACCGTGGAAAGCCAGTTTGACCCGACCCGCATCAAAAAAGCAGAGGTCGTCCTCAAGGATCTGCTGGGCGAACACGGTCGCCAATTTGCCACAGTGACGCCGCAGTACGAGCGAATTGCCTCGAGCAATGCGGTGATCCTCGTGTTCAAGATTGAAGAAGGGCCCAAGGTCAAGGTAGGCCAGATCCAATTTACCGGGAATCATGCTTTCAGTCGGCGGAAACTCATCCGTGCGATGCGCAACGACCGGCCCTATGCGATCCCCCTGAAAATCACGGAAATCAACGTGATGTCGAAGACTTACGACCACGACAAGCTGATCGAAGACATCGAAGTTGGAATTCGCGGTCTGTACCAGGACAACGGGTATTTCAAAGTTCTGGTGAAGGATCCGATCTTGGAAAACGTGGACACCACCGGCTGGCGCTGGGGCGTTCCCGTGGTGATGGGGCGGACGAGCGGAAAAGGCGTGAACATCACCATCCCCATCGAGGAAGGCGAGAAGTACACGATGGGGACGATTCGCATCGCCAGCAGCGACCCGGACAAAGCCCTTTCGCTGAAGGTGGAGGCGTTGAAGGGCGCCTTCCCGCTGAAACAGGGCGATGTTTTCTCCACGGCGAAGATCCGCAAAGCCCTGGAAGACTACACGAAGATTTACGGGCAATACGGCTTCATTGATTTCGTGCCAACGCCCGAAACCGATATCGACGAAGCGGCCAAACGCATTGACGTGACCATGAAGTTCGATGAAGGCAAGCAGTATTACGTCCGGCGCATCGACTTCAGCGGAAACACCACCACCCGCGACAAAGTGATCCGCCGGCAACTCCTTATTGACGAAGGGCAGCTCTTCAACAAGCGCGCCTGGGAATTGAGCGTCCTGCGCATCAACCAGCTCGATTATTTCGACAAGCTGGATCCCGACAAGGCCGTGGAAATCAAGCGCAACCAGAAGCAGGGAACCGTAGACCTGCTCCTGAAACTGAAGGAAAAGGGCAAGCAGTCGATCGGCTTGCAGGGCGGCATCAGCGGTCTGGCCGGCGGCTTCATCGGCCTAACCTACCAGACCAACAACTTTTTGGGCCTTGGCGAAACGCTCACCCTTTCCGCTCAGGTCGGACAGTACCAGCGGAACCTGATGTTCGGATTTACAGAGCCGTACCTTTTCGACCGGCCGATCAGCAGCGGCTTCACGATATTTTCGACCCTGTATAAATTCAACCAGGCGCAGCAGGCCGCACAAATCACCGGACAGCAAGTCAGCATCAACCCTCAATTCATTCAGGATTACAACCAGAACAGCACCGGATTCACGACGTTTGCCAACTATGCCCTCAAGAAGCACGTGTTTACGCGCGTCGGCATAACTTATGGCCTGACTCGCACCAACATTTCCACGTACAACCAGTCCTCGGAGCTTTTGTTCACCCAGTTGCAATACGGCAGCCTGGCCGGGCCCAGCGCGCTGAACGGGATCATCGCCAGCACCGTCACCGGAACGATCAGCTACAACACGATCGACAACCCGATCAACGCCACCCACGGAAAAAGTTATTTCTATTCTCTGTCCTTCACCGGCGGGCCGATCGGCGGCAACGTAAACACGATCACCAACACGGGCGAGCTCAAGTATTTCCGCCCCATCAATCACCACCGCAACGCCATCGGCGTGCGGCTGCTAGGCGGATTCACGACTGGCTATGGCGGGAAGGAAGTGCCGCCCTACAGCCGGTTCTATCTGGGCGGTGAAAATGACTTGCGCGGGTTCGACATTCGCGCGGTTTCCCCGGTCACCTACATCCCGAACACCGTCAACGAGACGATTTCCATATCCGGCAGGGCGCTCAATGTGCCGGTGTTGCTCAAGAGCATCACCTTTCCGGGCGGCGACACGCAAGGGGTAATCAATCTCGAATACCGCATCCCGATCGCGGGTCCGGTTTCCATGGCTCTCTTCAACGATATCGGCACCGTCGGAGTCTTGCGCAAGAGCGGATTGCTGCTGGCTCCCAGCGGTATTGATAACATCAACAGTCTGTTCCCACTGGCGAACCAGCAGGCGCAATTGCAGATCGCCCCTGGTACGAACTTCAAGCTGCGCGATTCCGCGGGTATCGAATTCATCGTGAATTTGCCGATCGTGCAGGCGCCGTTCCGGATTTATTACGCGTACAATCCGCTGCGAATTCATCAGACGCTTTATGCGCCGAACGCACAGATCAACGGCCGGAACCTGGCATTGCAGTGCCAGGCTGCCGGACTGACCAATCCGCTTTTCCCGTTCAATCCGGATGTCTGGCAAACCAGCTGCAGCCAGTCGGTGGTCACCGCGGTCGGCCCGATTTTCGCGCCTTCCGGGTTGAACTACTTTGAGCCCAAAACGACTTTCCGGTTTACGGTGAGCCGCACTTTCTAGATGCGCGGCGCGGATACGATTTTCAAGAAGCGAAATGGCCTGGGGAGTCCCGCGCGAAATCTGCGCGGTGAATTTACGAGGGAGATTCAATCCATGAGTTGGCGGATGGCAAGAAATGCAGTCTTGGCGGTTTGCGCGTCCGGCGCTGCGCTGGTCATGTCAGGTTGTGGAAGCTCGAGCGCGAACGTCGTGACAGTCACGGTGTCGCCGAGCACGGTCACCGCGGTAGCCGGGCAGGTGGAAAACCTTTCGGCGACCGTGGGTGGATCGACCACCCTCACGGTGGCTTGGACCTGCACGTACGTGTTCACCCCATTGCCAACAACGGCGACGCCGAATCCGGTAGCGACTAAGGCCGCACCCTGCACTTCAGGCGCGACAGTGAACGGCGGCAGCATTGGGACTTGGACCACAAGTTCGACGAATGGCTCGAACGTGCTGACCTACACGGCCCCCTCCCTGAGCAACTTTCCCAATCCCATTCCCGTCATCAGCTTTATCGCCACCGCGGATGCGGACCACAAGAAGACCGGAACCGGGCAAGTTGCGCTGGATTCCGGAATTCGCGTTTCGATCACCCCGTTGACCGCAACCGTGCCGGTGGGCATAACGCCCGCGCAAACGGCATCCTTCACCGTATCGTTACTCAACACCAATCCTTCGACGGCCGTCTTCAAACTGGTACAGGCGAACACGGCGTCCACGAACACTTTGGATCAATCGCCAAATCCCCTGTCGGATACCTGCGCTCCTGCCTGCGGCACGATCGATTTGAACGGCACGTATACCGCGCCTGCCACGATGCCGACGGTTACCACGCCCTCGGGGGGCGCATCTCCGGCAACAGTTTCCGTGGTGGCATCTTCTTCCGCGGACCCAACGCACTTCGCCCTTGCCACCATCACGCTGGTAAATGCATCCACGAACCCGGTGAGCTATTCCAGTCTCTACCCGCCCACCGTTGCGGCGGGGGGAATTCTGCAGGATGTGTTTCTCAACGCCAAGAACCTGCTGAACACCACGCAAATTAACTTCGTCCCGCCCACCGCGGCCGCGAACCTGACTGTTTCATCCGGAACTCCGCTCAGCACCACACAGATTTTCACCATTCCCATATCGACTTCTTATTGCACACCGAGCGCCAGTGGTGTGACACCGGTTGTGGACTGCGACGCTTCGATTATGACGCGCGTCAGGTTGCAGGCGCCGCAATTGGCGGTGGCCGAGCCGGATCCGACTCAGCCGGCGTGGATCTTGATGCCAAGTCTCCCCACCCTGACTGCTCCAAATGTTCCAGCCCCTTGCGTTCTGGTATCGCCCCCGGGTTCCGTCCCTGCGGCGGTCGCCTGTCCGCTGCATATCGTAAACGCCAGCCCCGCAATGGTGGCCTCCGTTCCGGACAGTTTTGCGCAAAGTTCCAGTCTGGGAACAATCTCTCTTGGTGTCGACGGCGGCTATTTTGGTTCCACCGGCGGGCTTGTGAACCTTACTTTCAACGATCAGGCGACCATTGTGAACAGTACGCAGTCCGGCCCCAGGCAGCTTTTCGGGACAAAGGATAACGCTCAACTCCCCAGCCCGGGATTGTATGAAGTTTCCCTCATCAGCAGCATCACGCAGGGAGTGCCGCCGATGTTCCCTACGGTGACCACCAATGTGGCGGTCCAGCCGAATTTCGCCACAGCCCCGGTGCCCACTTCCGTGCCGCTCAATCCCGCTGGAACCGCGGGAACAAACCTGGTCCCCAGCGCGATGGCGTTGAATTCCATTGGCGGGTACGCGGTGATCGTGGAACAGGCCACCAGCACATTGCAACTTATCGATCTCACGGGCGCTACCCCGGTTCAGGTGGCTTCTCCGTTTTCGATGGTCTCGGCCGCACCCACAGCTTCCTCGCCGACCGATATCGCCATTGATAGTCAGTTGCCAGTGAGCGGTGGCGATTTGGGGATAGTCGTCAGCAGCGGGGACAACATGCTGTACCTTTATGCAATCACCCCTAAAACCGCGCCCTACTTCACGTTTTTGAAGGGTGTTTCCGTCGATCTCCGAACCTTGCTGGGACAGCCCACGGCGACAGGTCTTCCCGCGCCAGTCGCGTTTGGAGTCGATCCCGGAACGCATCTCGGAGTGGTCGCTTACGCCAACACAAACATCGGATTCATTGTGGACGTGAACCCCAACCCGGGCGACACGCGCACCTGCTTTCTACCCGGTCAGACTCCTCCTTGCGTCATTGCCCCGGTCTCCATTAACACTGGGCCAAGCCCGAAAGTGGTCATGCAGCCTAACGTTCCTCTTGCCTATGTGACGCCCGGCGGCGGCTTCGGCACCACTTCGGTGGTGGACCTTTTGCAGCAGGGAACCAGCGTCAAAATTCTTCCTTTCTCATCCACCGGGCTCAGCGGCGCCAGCCGCACTGCCGGCACCACCACCATTCGCACCGAAACCCCCCACGGTATCAATCCGATTCTGGGCGGCACGGTGATTATCTCCGGCGTAACTTCGAATAACGCAAGCTCAAATTTCAACGGAACTTACCAAATCGTTCAGGTCACCGATCCGTTTACGTTCACGTACTCGCAGATCGGGCAGCCGGACGACACGGAATCGAATACGTCCAGCGCCTTGGGCACTGTCCAGTATGGCATGCCATTTTTTTCGTTCAGCACTTCCGCAAACGTGTCAGGCGCCGCGATCAATCCGGTTACCCGGACTTTCGGCTATGCCGACTTCAATCAAACTACCGCGCAGATCGGGTTTATCAGCACCCTTGATCAGAGCCTGACATCCCTCTCGTTGTCAGCGGGAAGCTGCAATACATGCACTCCAACTCCTGCCGGGGCTCCGGAGCGCGGATTCCGCTCGGTCGCCTTCGATCCGTTCACAAACGTGATGGTGGCCTACAATCCGAGCGACAATACCTCGACCAATTTTGCCGGCAATGAAATTTCGCTCATCAATCCGGGCGGACCGGCGCCTGGCGGCTCCACGACTTTCCCCTACCGGATCATTGCCGCCATCAATACCGGGCAAACGGGAACGGGTTCCTATACACCCGCCGGGCAGACGGTGCCGGCGCAGGTATTCGGACCGATGGTCTACGATCCCAAAACCAAATATGTTTTGGTGGCCAACGCGGGAAGCAATTCGCTCACCTATATGAACCTGGATCCGGGAGGCGCTTTCCAGAAGGCTCACATCCAGGATTTGCAGTTGCTCGATCCCGTGCCGGCTTATGGCGTGCCGGTTGTTCAGCCTCCTTTGAGTACAAGCGCCCCGGCCAAGGCGCCGACTTCGTGCAGCCTTACAGACCCCAAGCAGCCGTGCATGCCGCAAGCCGTGAGGGTGGGACAACAAGCGAAACTGCGCATTCTCGGGTTGGGCTTCGTTTCCAGTGGAGGAACGCCTGTGGTTCGCCTGGATGGGCAGACCACCATCACGCCTCCCGGAGCTACCCAGCCCGTTCCCATCCCCGCTCCAACTACCGTCAATGACGGCGAGCTCGACGTCACCATTCCGGCGGCATTCCTTTTCGCGCCGCACGATTACGCGCTCGATGTGCAGTTCAACGCCGGCGGAACGGTTAGCACCACCAATTCCATCGATTTGCACGTTGTGGGTCTGCTGGACATGGCGGGGGCCTGCGCAACTTCCTCCAGCTTCCCGCAAGGACCCGAAGGGGTTGCGATTGACGAATCCCGCCAAATCGCTCTGGTTACCAACTACGCGTGCAACAGCGTTTCCGTGATCTCCATTGACCCGGCGGGTAGCATTGCGCCCTATGGCACGGTTCTTGGCAATGTGCCCGTGGGCAAAAACCCGATCGGCATCGCCGTGATTCCGAGGATGGGCCTGGCCGTTGTGGCGAACAGCGGAGACACCCCGAACGGCACGGCGTCGATTATTGACATCAGCAAACCGAACGTTCCAGCCGTAGTTGGGAGCCCGGTAGCTGTCGGGCTTTCGCCGTTGGGAGTCGCCATTGATCAGGATCACGCCCTGGCACTGGTGGCGAACGCCGGATCAAATACGTTGTCCTCGATTGACCTGACGGTGTTGCTGCCCTCCGACACAGGGACAAATACAGGCCACGTGCTAGCGACGCCCGTGGCAACCACAGTTGCGCTTAGCGGTCCGCCAACGGCCGTTGCCGTGGATCCGAACCGGGCGATTGCCGTGGTAACCAGTCTGCAGAATTCCGGCACCACTAGCGTCTCCGGAGGATTGGACGTCGTGGACCTGGCCGTTAATCCTCCTATCAAAAGTTCAACGGCTTCGGTCTCTTCACTGTCCGCAAGCATCACAGGCATCGCGTATGATCCGGCAGCGACACCCGCGGCCCTCTTCTATGCTACTTCTACCCAGCAAAACGCGATTTATTCCTTCAACCCGGACACTGGGGGTGTAGGCACGATTCGCGTGGGGATTAACCCGTATTCGGTCGGATACAATTATCAGACCGGGACGATGCTGACGATCAATTCCACCTCCAACAGCAGTTCCGTGGTGGATTCGCAGACACTGAAGACACGGCAGACACTGGGAATCAGCAGCCTTTCTCAGTTTGCAATTGCCGTGGACAATGTCACAAACACTGCGGTGATCGTGGACCAGAACAACAATCGCGTGGTGTTCCTGGCTTTGCCAAAGTAGCCGGACAGGCAGCAACCGTGAGAATTGGCGCATCCCACGCGGGATAGCGTTTGCAGCTGTCTTGACGGCTCAGCTATACTGTTCGCTTTGCGTTAGGGCAGTTCGGGCCATTGAAAGCCGCCGGACTGTGCTGACGGATTCCCGGGGTGGGCGCCGACGGGGTTGTCCATTCTCCCCGGGGCTGGAAAAAATTGACCGGTCACCGGTTAAGTATCGAAGAAAGGCATGCCAATCCCAATGGCGTAGGCCGCCAGGGACGAGGCAGAGCCAAGAAGAATAAGGAGAAAACAGTGAATTCGAGAAACATGATTCGTGTGGCTGCGGCGGCCACTTTGTGCCTGCTTGGCACAGCAACCGTTCACGCGCAGGGCGCAGCGGCCCCAGGCGCGGCTAGCAGCGGCAAAATTGCCGTGCTGAACGTCCGTCAAGCGATCGTGACGACGGCGGAAGGCAAGCAGGCTTCGGCGGAACTGCAGTCGCAGTTCGCTCCGCGGCAGAACGAGATGGAGACGCTGAACAAGCAGATCAACGATATTCGCCAGCAGTTGGCGGCCAACCAAACCACCTGGAGCGATGAACAGAAAGCCAAGGCACAGACCCAGGGACAGCGCCTCGCCGCACAATTGGAGCGGAAGAATACCGAGTTGCAGGAAGACGTGAACACAGCCCAGGGTGACGTTGTGGACCGCATCGGCCGGAAGATGATGGAAGTGCTCGATCGGTACGCGCGCGAGAGCGGCTTCGTGGCAGTGTTTGATTCGTCGGCTCAGAATTCGCCGATCATCTACGCTTCGAACAACATCGATGTCACCCAGGAAGTAATCCGGCTGTACGACCAGCAGTATCCGGTCAAGGGATCGGGCGCTCCGGCGGCCAAGCCGGCAGCCACGCCGAAACCCGCGGCGCCTCCCACACCCAAGCCATAAATTTAGTTCGGTTCAAGATTCGGAGCTGGAGGGCCGCCGCGAGGCGGCCCTTTTCATTTCAGGGACTATTCGGATCGCCTCCCGAATTAGCCTGAGTCGAAGGCGAAGCGGAAAGCTCAGGCGGAGGCGGGTTTTTCGGCTTTCCAATTTTGTTGCTGGTATCCACATCGAAGAGCATGTAGTCCGTCAGGTAATGCTTGTGATGATAGCGATGGCCGCGAATCTCCATGTGCATTTCAGCGCTCCAGGGAAGCCACAGCGTGATCGGCGAGGTGGAGAAATGGATCGGGCCGTAGTCCACCAGCAGATGGTCGCGTGTCAATCCGAGGTTCTGGACCGGCGCCAAAAGATCGGTCTCTATCCGCAGCACATCGTAACTGGCCGAGGAAATCCAGATGCGGCCTTTCAAGGGAACATGATACAGAGTGCCATTGCGGCGCCAATCGCGAATCCCGTGCGCGGAATCTTTTTTTTCTTGGAACCGGATCTGCCAGGTGGCCTTTCCCCGTATGCCCACCAGCCCTTCGCACGTATAAACGAAATCCTGCCGCGTCGCCGGCTGTAGAATCGAGACCCCAAGATTGTTCAGTCCCTGTGTCGCCAGGGACGTGGGAAAACTGGTGTCCTTTCCGTTCGAATACCGGTCTTCGTCGAGGAAAAAGGAATCCGCTCCATAGCGATTGACAAAGACGATGTAGGAAAAATCGCGCGATTTCACGGGGCCCGGCCTGCCAAGCCGGTCAATTTCCTGGTGATCGATGTGCTCCGTTGCGGTGAATTTCTCGAAATTCTTCAATTGTGATTTCAGGCGGCGTTCCGCCAGCGGAAGAATCTCTTCCTCGCGGCAGTCGGCATTCTGGGCAAGGGGATATTCCCGGCTGTCAATGTCCACGGGCGCCCAGGGGCGTTCGTCTGCCGGCATCAATTCGGCCCTGGGAACCGACGGTACCGGCAGGTTTGCCAGCACCTCAGACTGCGAAGGGGCGGCCACGCGCTGCTCTAAGAGGGTGGCAAGTCGCTGCTTGGCCTCTTCCGCGGATGGGTCACCGGGGAACTTGGCCGCAAGCTCTGTCAGGGTGTTCTCGGCTTCCGGCATCTTTCCTTCCGCCCGCTGGATTTCTGCAAGCAGCAGTCGAGCACCGGCGCTTTTCTCGTGCGCCAGTTCCACGGCGTGCTTGGCGCAGATTTCCCCCTCCAACAACCGGCCCGCCCTGGCATATGCGGAGGCAAGCAGCAGTTGGGTACGCCATCCAGCCCCATTCTTAAGGAAAGCTTTTTCTAGGGTCGCGATCGCCGCCGGATAATCACCACTGCGAAGTTGCATTTCGCCCAATGCCAGAAGCGACCGTTCGTGTGTTGGGTCGATTGCCAATGCGTGTTCGAAATGCTGGCGCGCCAGGTCGTTGTGATTCAAGCCGAGCTCCGCAGTGCCAAGCAGGTAACTGAGCTCGGGATTCCCTGGAGCCATTCCGAGTCCCTTCGCAAAATGCGCGCGTGCAATTTCGAATTGGCGTTTGCGCATGGCCTCCAAACCTTTGTCGATCTCCGCCTGCAGTTTCGGGGACATTATGAGGCCTTGAGGGCGTGGTCCTTGGGAATTCCTGTCCGATTCCGGAACCATATAGATGTACACCTGCAGGGTGGAGCCCATGGCATTTACGCTGAGGTGCTCGGTCGTGGTTTGGTATCCGGGGTAGCTTGCCTCCGCGTCGTATTCCCCGGCCACAAGACCTTCGAAAACGGCAGTGGAGGCGTCCCGCGTAGTGAGCGTCAGGTTGTAACTACCGACTGTGGCAACCAGTTTGACGATGGTTACGCCATCCATGGGAGCACCGCTGGCGTCGCGGACGCTCACGGAAAGGGTGACAGTTGAGATGCCTAAACCCGGTTGGCCAACATGGCCGCCGGTGCCGGGCTTCTGTGCAAAAGCAGAAAAGCCGCCAAGCAGAAAAATGCAAACAAATACAAGATTGTATTTCGAGAGTCTGGACCTGGCGCGCCGGACGTTGACCATGGTGCCCTTGCCGCGGCGGAAGACGTACCGATACAGTACGCAGGAGGAATTACCGCGTCAAGCATTTGACGGGAATTGCGGTAGAAAGTCTGCGAATAAAAAGGGGCAACTTGACGACTCCTCCCGAATTCGACTTAGTCTTTGTAGTCCTTTGAGTTATGCCGATTTTGGCCTCTGCAAAACCGGGTTGGAATCCCCTGGGACGCCACAGTCCGCCGGCTAAGCCCTAAGGTACCTTGCATTTACCTTGCTCCGGGAATATACTCATTCTTCGCTCTGAATCGGGTCGCACCATGAAGTGGGCGCAAGCCCACTTTTTTGTTGCCGCCGGCGGTGC
>Ga0210400_10000319_pt1 | contig 56006 bp, 42 predicted proteins | sample IncBWH26MmetaG_FD_155456 | JGI IMG/M metagenome (GOLD analysis project Ga0210400, IMG submission 155456) | Forest soil microbial communities from Barre Woods Harvard Forest LTER site, Petersham, Massachusetts, United States - Inc-BW-H-26-M | ecosystem: Environmental > Terrestrial > Soil >...
GGGGCATGGCCCGCTGGGCAACAAAACCGATCTGACCAAGTTTCGGGACATGCTGGTTGTGGCGCGCGATCGCGTGCAAAAACTGAAGACCGCCGGCAAATCGGCCGACGAAATAGCGGCGAGCAAACCGTTTGCGGACCTGGACGCCACTTGGGGCAAGGGCTTTTTCAACGGCGATGTTTTTGCGCAGGTGGTGTATTCGGCGCTTTGAGTCGTTGGGCGCTTAATCTCCGAAACGCCAAAGGCTAGCGCGCGTCACCGCGTATTGTACGCAGTACCGTTGCTGGCAATCTTGCGCGAGGCTGAATGAACATCAGCGATTCCGTTGGACGTTTGTTCGGGGGCGGCGGCGACATCGCGAAAGAGCGGGACCCAATCTTCTTTTTGCGTGAATGGGTTTGTTGGGATCTTTTTCAAGTAGTGCCTGCTTGTGAGGTCTCGCAAGGTTGTGGCCGGTCTGTGCTCATGGAACGCGTAATTGTCGATAGCTTGTCGCATCAACCGCAAATCCGCTTTCAGGGACAGTTCTCGTTTCTGCCGTGAATGAATCTCAAATTAAAGAATCCACCGACGCGGGCAGCGAGCAAGATCAATAGCAGCAATTGATTCGACCGTGCCTCTTCATCGAAGGTCCTTTTTCCAGTTAGACGTCGAGTTGCTAACGAGCGGTAGGATGATCGAAAACACGCATAAACATTGGGTGCTTTGTCTATGGCGGAGAGGGGGGGATTCGAACCCCCGGTACCGGTTTTAGCCAGTACAACGGTTTAGCAAAATTTCCCGTTTCACAGCCTGTGTTCGGAACAAAAGACTTATGTTCGGGTGAATTGCCGTATTTTGGTGCAAAACACCCCTGTTTGGGAGCTTGTGTGCAACCATTGTGCAACCCGAAAGGTACAACGGTTTTATTTCTGCCGAACGTTTTGTCACACGAACCCCCTCTCGAAACAGTGAAAAATGTGCCGACGCTTTGTCGCAGTCCTAACACTTCTCGAGCTTACTTGTTGGCTCGTCTCCAAACCCTCACCCAACGAATGCCCGTCATTCGTTCGTCAGAGCTGAAGAAATACGGAATCCACCGTGAGTTTTTGAAGAGCGGTTGATTGTATCCACAGCGACTCCATTAGTCAGCGTCGTTGAGGTTGTTGTGAAAGACGAGCCGGCTGTCCACGGAGCGAAGGCTTATCGAAGAAAATCGAGATGCGAGACATCAAGTCGCATGTTGCTTGTAACGAAATCACTTGTGTTATCACTACAGGCGAGAGTACATTCGCGGTCTCTTCGGCAGTGTCGGGGCGTTGGCAAACCTCGCGCTTCAGGTGTCCCCCTTGAGCGTCCGAAAGACGGAAAGTCGCACTCCTGGCAGCCTTCAGGCCTCCGATTTGGGGCAGGCTGTAGTTGCGACCGATGCCCGCTGCGCGCTGGTTTCTTTCGTAACGACGCCCATCGTAGTCGGTCGCGAGAATGTCTATATTCTTTTTGTTACCGACAGTGCGCTCGCGACTGCAGCCCAAAGCTACGAGTGGACCTTTACAGAAAATGGCGGGGCGCCGAACGTTCAGACTACCCAGCTCGGAGAGGTGTCCTATCAGCCCCAATCGACGGGAACCTTAGATCTGAAGGTACGCGTCCTAGATTCCGGAAGCAGCGAACAGGCAAGTCTGTCGCTGACGCAGGACATTACCTCCCTTAATCCAATTCTCGAAGGCGTCATTGCTAATGCAGGAGACCAACCGGGTCCAGGGGTTGGCAATCCCGAGGTGGTACGCGAATTAGTGAACGACTACAGCGTGTACTATCAGGGCGTTACGCTCAAGACACCGGAAGCGGGCGACTTTTTTCTGAATTTTCTCTTCAGCATGGTCTTTGACGGCGCCCACCAACGCACCCCGGACCAGCGCAAGCAGCACACCGATGACCTGGCTCAGGTATTAAACGACGAGACAGGCGATTTCGCATCCTTGATTACGGAAGGGACGGGGGTTTGCGGTGTTCGCTTGCCTTTGTTGGCGATGACGGATGGGGTAGCCGGCGCGGGATCGGCCGCTTCGCTCCCTTGGACCGAGCTACCTGATGTGCCGGCTCAACATGACTCTGCGGAACAACAATTGTGTCAGGCGGTAGCCGCACTAGACGAAGGCGCGCGGATTGACTTGTTCAATATCGCGCGCTTTCCCAAGAGCAATATCACGGCTTGCGGACGCATCGTCGAAGCTCTGCGTGATCGCTATTTTGCAGGCACAGACTTCAGCGACGTATTGGCTGGCATGTCCGGCACTCGCGCGCAATGGATCGTGCGCCATTACCGGGAGGGCCCTTTGTCGCGGAGTTGAGCTGCGATTTCAAAACGCCTTCGAAGGTTGCATATGGGAACGCTCACCAGAACAACGCGCGCCATCATAGGGCTTTTTACCAGCCCCGGCCCAAACCAGCCTTCGATCCCATCGATCAGCCCGCAGCATTCTTTGGAGGAATATCTCAATCGAAGCTACAAGAACGTGAAGGCCGCCGGCAAGCTAGGGCCCGACCTTGGACTAAAAACTTGCGTCCCCATCTCAATCTTCTTGAAGAGCAAGAGCGGTCCGCCCATCTACGCGGGCAACTCCGACACAATTGGCGCCCAACTGCATCATCTTGACGAAGAAGAATGTTATTCCGCTAGCCTGATCAAGGTGGCGGCAATGTTTGCTGCGTTCAAACTGCGTGCCGAAGCCAAAGCGTTAATTAATGATATTCAGGCCGGGACTGTCATTAGCACGACCCAACTAGATTTCTTCAATAAGTTAAAGGCTAAATTTAACCTCGGCGATGCTGTGACGGATATTTCAAGCGTTGCTGGGAACGCAAAGGGCCCTAGCTACGGAGACATACTCTCCGTCACAGGTTTTCCCACACCCAGCGCCTTGGTCGCAAACTTCTCCTCCGATTTCCGGACGCATCTGCGAAAGATGATCATCCCCAGCGACAATTGCAGCGCCGGCGAATGCACAGTGAGGCTTAGCTTTCCCTATATCAACGTAAAACTCATGGAAGACGGATTCTATGACAAGACTTCGAAGAAGGGCATCTGGCTATGTGGCGACTATATTCAAAGCTTCTGCCCCCCGGCGACCGTGGCCAAAAAACAAAAGTACGTTACGATCGATACCATTAACGACTGCAACCAGGCAACACCTCCATTTTGCGGTTCTGCCCAGAACACGACTTCCAAACAGATGGCCAGTTTTTTCTACCAGATCATGATGCGAACTCTGGTTGACCCGTTGAGCAGCGACGACATGCACAAACTATTGCGCGAAGCGCAGCACGGGTCGAATAGCGTTGTCCCTCCCGAAACAATTCCGCCAGTATGGCCAGCTGCTGATGGCGCAGGTGACACTTCATTTCTGACGAGGACTGCGGAAGTAACTATTCCGCTCCACTTCAGCGTAGACGCCGTAAAAATTGGCCAAGGCCCTATAAAAACGGACACTTCACGAATGCCTTCGCCATGCGGTGGAACAGGGCAACTGCCCTGCACTGAGGTCCGGTCCGAAGGGATACTTATAAAATGGAACAAAATTACCTCTGGGCAAGCTGACTTCGACGCCGATCTCAAGAAAAAGTTCGATGATCTCAACCTAACAGGCGACGCGGCGATCTGCTGGCAAAATCTGCCCAATCAGTTGCCTTCTGGCTCCGCTCTTTCTCCTGACGGCGTGGTCCAAATAATCAACACTTGTATCGATGACTACGTTTCGCAAGCTCCCTTGCCTTGACCCATGTCTGACGCTCTCCAATCCGTTCTCACGCAAGCCGGTTTGGCCATTGCTCCGATGCGAACGGTCAGGACTCCAGAGCAGGCTGTCACGTTTTTCCGTAAGCTGGGTTTCGAAATCCCCACTGGAGCGTTCGGTCCTGGATTGTCCGCGCTGGCGACGCAAGCCGATGGGCTTATCGCGGCTGTTCAACAACTTGCCCAGGCCACGGATGCCGGTGCTATCGCTAGCGGCGTCGCGAGCCTGTTCACCAAGCTCGTCGGAGCGACAACGGCGATCGGACAACTGCATTCTGAGATAACGGCCGGAGGTGGAGGAGCCCTTCCGAATATCGGAGATCTGCCGAGGAGGCTCACTGACTTCCTAGTTCTGGATTTCCTGCACCGGCAAAAGCCGGACACGCACAAGTCGCTGCACCTCTTCGGATTGATCGAAGACGAACCCAAGCCGTCGCCGGGGCAACCAGCACGCCTCATCAACTGGGATCGCTTCAGCACGTTTTTGTCGGGCCCGAAGCAGATCGCCAACGACGTCTACCAATGGGAAACGAACTTCGACATAAGCACGTTTCTAAATCGGCTCGAGTCCATGATGCGAGCCGCGAGCTTGCCTGGCGGCATCTACCCTCAGTCACCAACTGCTCAAGCAGCTATCGGGAACACTTCAGCGAAATTGCCAGAATTGCGTTTGCCAATTTTTCAGAAGGGGCTGGCGCCAGGAACGTACTCGCAATTCGGCATCACTTTTACACCGGCTGAGGCAAACGGCGGACAGAAAAAGGGATTGGCCCTCCTGCCCTACCTCATGGGAGCGACTGCCTTCAGCTTTGACGTTTGCGATCGTGGACAGTTGTCCTTTACATCGAGCGCCGACATCCGCGGCATCGGAATCGTCATTCGCCCGCCCTTCGACGCCAAGGGTCTTCTTAATTTGACTGGAGCTTTTAACGCCTCCGTTACCGTCAGTGAAAAACCCGACAAGGCCGAAGAGATGATCTTCGTTGGGACCGCCGGAGGTTCTCGTCTTTCCATCCAAGGTTTAGGCATCAAATGGTTCGCCAACAATAATCAGGGAAAACTCGACCTTGGTGCTGAAGCGCAGATTCAAACCCTGCGTCTGGTGATCGGCGGCGGCGACGGCGACGGATTCATCCAACAAATCTTGTCCGGTTTGAATGTAAAAGCAGAAGCGCAGCTAGGGTTTGGGATGGGCCTCCTTTCGGGCTTCTACGTTACCGGAGGCGGCAAGCTCGCGATCGAATTGAGTGTACATATTGACCTCGGGCCAGTCGCGATCGAGGCTCTGCAACTTTCCCTTGAGCCAGCCGCCGACAAATTCAAGCTCGGTGCAGGCGTTAACTTGACCGCCAAGTTGGGTCCGCTTGCTGCCTCCGTCGAAGGCATCGGCTTAGAGGCTGACGTTCAGTTCAAGCATGGCAACTTGGGACCCGCACAGCTCGATCTGTCCTTCCTCCCGCCAAGAGGCGTTGGACTCTCGGTCGATGCCGGCATCGTAACCGGCGGTGGTTTCCTTTATATCGACAAAGACCGGGGTGAGTACGCCGGTGCACTGCAACTAGAGATCGCGGACTTTCTCTCTGTCGCCGCGATCGGACTCATCTCCACCAAGATGCCGGACGGTACTCCCGGCTTCTCGCTGCTTATCATTATCACCGCTGACTTCGGCGCGGGAATTCAGTTGAGCTTCGGCTTCACGCTGCTAGCCGTGGGCGGACTACTGGGACTGAATCGCACCGTGCTGTTCCAGCCACTGCTCGATGGCGTTCGCACCAATGCAGTGCAAAGCATCATGTTCCCGCAAGACGTGATCGCCAATGCCCCTCGCATCATCAGCGATCTGCGCGCCATCTTTCCGCCGCAACAGGGGACGTTCCTGATCGGCCCGATGGCCAAGATCGGTTGGGGAGAACCGACCTTAATCAGCCTTTCGCTCGGTGTCATCATCGAGATTCCGCCGGGCGACGCTGCGATTTTGGGGATCCTGCGGGCGGCCTTGCCGGCCGACGAACTCGCAATTCTTGTGCTCCAGGTCAATTTCGCCGGCGTACTGGAGTTCGATAAGCAGCGCTTCTATTTCTTTGCTGCCCTCTTCGACTCTCACGTTCTGTTTCTCACCATCTCCGGCTCCATGGGTCTGCTGTTCGCCTACGGCGACAATGCCAATTTCGTGCTGTCTGTCGGCGGTTTTCATCCTCAGTTCAATCCACCACCGCTGCCCTTTCCCGCGCCACAACGTATCTCCATCGACATCATCAATGAGTCGTTCGCACGCATCCACTCCGATGGCTACTTTGCCGTCACCACCAACACGGTGCAGTTCGGTGCACATTCTGACTTCTTTTTTGGTTTCTCTGCGTGCAACGTCTCCGGGTCATCGGGTTTCGACGCCCTGATCCAGTTCTCACCATTCCATTTCATCGCCGAGATCTCGACCCAGTTTTCCGTGCAGGTATTCGGCATTGGTGTATACGGAGTTGGCATCGACGTGTCGCTCTCTGGACCGACGCCCTGGCACGTGCATGGCACCGCGTCGCTCTCGTTCTTTCTCTTCTCGATCGACATCGGGATCGATTTCACCTGGGGCGACAATCCGAACAGCACATTGCCTCCCGTCCAGGTCATGCCGATCCTGACCGCGGAGGTACAGAAGGCCTCGAACTGGAAAGCGGCACTGCCGAAGAACCTGAAGCTCTTGGTAGTGCTACGGCAACTTGATCCCAGCGAAGCCGGGTTCGTCCTGCATCCGGCCGGAACCCTACAAGTCTCCCAGCGCACTATTCCGCTCGATCTGAAAATAGATAAAGTCGGCAGCCAAGCACCCTCTGACGCCAACCAGTTTGCCCTCGCAGTCGCCGGAGCCACACTGACCAAGGTTCGTAATCTGCAAGAACCTTTCGCTCCCTCCCAGTTTCGGAACTTCGACGATGCCACCAAGCTTTCGCAGCCCGCATTCGTACCTCAGGACAGCGGCATCGAACTCGCAGGCACGGCCACGCTAGCCACGGCTACGGCGATCACCCGCCCGCTGCGCTACGACCTCACCGTCGTCGACAAAGAGTCAGAGCCTGTCCGGTTCCGCTACTTCGCGCACTCGCGAGCCATGTTCACGAATTTCCTTGCCGGCAATAGCGCCGGGCAAAGCAAACTGTCCGCAAATTTCCGGAGCGTCACTCGACCGCAATCCGGATCGGTCGCCGTCTCTAGTGAGACATTCGCGGTCGCTAACCAAGCTGACAATAAAGTCTTTCATCCCGAAGCTGCCGCGTTCAGAAGCCAAGCCCAAGCCCAGGATTACGTTAAGAACGCAATTGCCGCGAATCCGTCGCTCGATGGCACGCTGCACGTGATTCCGCAGTTCGAGGTAGCAGCATGAGCTCCAATCCTCCGCCGATTGCCGACCCTGAAGATCTTTTAGGAACTTATGCGTTCCTGCCTTGGCTGCGGCAAGGACTCGCCAACGCGATCACCGCTCCTCCGGCTTCTGGGACCCGCGCTTCAATCCAAGTGGAAGTCGATATCAATGGAACGCCTGTAAACGGTGGCGCGCCGCTTACGCAGTCTGCAAAGCAGGACATTGCCCTCTTTGGACCTGGCGAGATTTTGGGAATTGAGCAGCGTGCCGTCATACGTACCGAGCCGCGCGCAGGCGTTTGCAATTTCGAGTCGAACTATCTACCAGCGATCGATTTTTATGATGAGGACTTTCCGTGGCGTTATACCCCAGCGCCACCGGTTGGACTGAAGCTCTCCCCTTGGATTGCTTTGATCGTTTTGAAGAAAGACGAGTTTGCCGAAGGTCAGAACATCGCCAACCGCCCCTTGCCATTCATTACGTTCAATAGCTTGAGCTCGCTGCCGAATGCGAACGAGCTGTGGGCTTGGGCCCACGTGCACTTTAACCAGGGGCTCTCGCCCAATCCGTCGACGGAACTGGTTTCGATAGATATGAGCGCCGTGCTGCCACGCGTGCAAACCGCCCTCGACACCGATCCCGATATCGCCTACTCGCGATTGCTCTGTCCGCGACTCCTTGACGCCGACACCAGTTATGACGCTTTTGTGATTCCGGCCTTCGAAACCGGACGACTGGCCGGTTTAGGTCATGACCCAACCAAGGCACCCTCGGCGCTGGCGTCGGCGTGGGCTTCCTATGCCAACCAGCAGGAGCCAACAAACTTCCCCTACTTTTACCGATGGCAGTTCACGACGGGAGACCGCGGAGACTTTCGTTATCTCGTCAGCCTGCTCAAGGCGCAGCCCGTTGATCCGACGGTTGGCACACGCGACTTTGACTCCCAAGATCCCGGTTCCAATCTTCCTGGCGTCAACAAACCCGAACTAAAAAACATCCTGCGTCTCGGCGGCGCCCTCGAAGTGCCCGACACCGACTTGAGCCCATCGGAGAAGGCGACGCGCGATGCGTACGAGAAATGGGATCAACCTTATCCAGACTCGTTCGAGGAATCGCTCGCGAAGTTCATCAATTTGCCCGACGACTATGCTGCCAAAACGCCAGATGCCGCGAATTCCACTAGCGCGATTGCGCCAAGTAGCGCAAAGATCGCCCAGCCGGTTGTTCCGGACATTGCCCACGATCCCGATCCCCTGATTACGTCTCCGCTCTACGGACGCTGGCACGCCCTTACCAATCGCGTTCTCTTCAACCGTGACGGCTCAACCGCGGCAAATTCGACCAACTGGGTGCACCGCCTCAATCTCGATCCCCGCTTCCGCATTCCTGCGAATTACGGAGTCGAAGTAGTCGAAGATAACGGCGAAGAATATATGAACTATGCTTGGCAGCAGATTGGCGATGTGCTCCAGGCCAACCAAAATATTCGTAGGCTGCACTTTGCGACCGCGGCGTCCGTTCGTCTCTACGCTCGCCACCTGATTCCGGCGGCTTCCGACTCCGCGCGCGTGCTTTCTCTCACCGCACCGGTTTCAAGCCGCATCCTTTTTTCGGGTGCGACCGTCGCAAGCTTGCGCTCTTCGACCGCTGCTCCAACCCTGGTTCCGGCGGTCCTGACCTCCACCGTATTCCGGCGCGTCCTTCGGCCAGGCGGACGCCTCATGCGGACGTTGCCCTTCACGGCGACGGCCACACGAACGAATTTGATCGAGCGCATGAATGCCGGTGAGGTGACGAGCGCCCCGCCAAAGACTGTCCCCAGCGGTGCCGTGACCGTCGACCAGATGGCGAATGCAGCACAACCGAGCGGTGCTCCTCCTGCTGTGCTTGGATCGCTTAAGAAATTTCCCTGGCTGCCTTGGGCAGTCCTTGGTGTCGCCGTTTTGCTCGCGATTGTTCTGTTTTTTCTTCTTGGTCCGATCGCCGGCGCCGTTGCGGCTGTCGCAGTCGTCGTCGGCGGCGCGGTCTTGTTCCGCGCGCTTCGCAACTGGTCGAACCAGGAGCAAGCGGTTCTGGCGGTTTCAGAAGCCGGCCAGAGTCCAGCGAGCGTTGCGAACTATCCAACGAGCAGTAATTTCAACCTGAGCACACCGGGATCGTCCTTCGTTCCAACACTCGGTGGAACGGACAGTCAGGTAGGAGTGCGCTTCAACACAGCGCTCGAACAGTCGTTCCGACTGGCAGCTGTCGGCAACAGTGTTGCCCAGCGGCCTGCTCCCGTTTCGATCGATATGAAAGCGGTCGCGAGCACGGTGCTCACGGCCATAAATCCCAAGACCACAATCTTCCGTCGTGGTCTGTCGATAATCGCTCTGCCGAGTTGGGTGCTGACCGAGATTGGCGAAGACTTCAACGAAGTCATGGCCTATCCCAAGATTGATCTGCCGATGTACAAGCCCCTCGAGGATCGATCCGTAGAACGTCTGCTACCCAACATCAACAAGATTCCGCGCAACAGCATCACGCTGATGGAAACCAATCAGCGCTTCATCGAAGCGTATATGGTCGGGCTCAATCACGAATTTGCGCGCAAGCTGTTGTGGCGTGAATATCCGACAGACCAACGCGGCAGCTACTTCCGGCAATTCTGGTCCGTTGGAGACACGATCGACAGCGAAGGCCTAAGCCAAGATGCGCTCAAAGAGAAGCTCTATGACATCCCCGAGATCCATCGCTGGGACCCGACGTCTCCCTTGGGTGACCACAACAACCGCGCAGCGCCTGGAGAGCATGCCAAACCTCAGGCAGTGCTCATCATTCGTGGGGAGCTGCTGAAAAAGTATCCGAACACAGTGATCTTCGCGCAACACGCGAAGATGTCGGGAAATCTGCGTGAGCCTGATTGGCTGACCGCGGACGAGGAGAAAAACCCACCGCGGGCGAAGACCCGGTCGCCGCTCTATCAAGCGCGCCCGCAAGACGATCTCTTCTTTTTCGGCTTCGATCTCACCATCGATGAAGTAAAAGGAACCGGAGGCGACCCTGGCTGGTATTTCGTGCTGCAGGAACGTCCGGGAGAAGCGCGATTTGGTCTGGAAGTCGACCCGATTGCGCCAGTCGAAACCTTCGACGATGTCTCGTGGAATGACGCTGTCGCCGGCATCAAGCCCGGCCAGTTCCTTTCGGCTACGGCATTAGGGAACGTTGGATTCAAGGAACCCTTCAGTACCGATGAGCCGAAGCACGATCAGTGGAAAGACGACCGACGAGTGGACCCGGCCGAGGCGAGCTCCGCGCGCTGGGCATACCTGTTGCTACGCCAGCCGGTCATGGTCGCCGTCCACGCCGACGAGATGCTGCGACAGGACGGAGGCTAAACCGTGGCCGATTTTACTTCCGGACAAAGCAAACTCGCCGCCGCCAGGGCCGCCTTGAACGCCAAGCAGTTGGCCGCCCTCGAAGCCTCGGCTGCCGCCCGTCAAGCGCAAGCGACTCTGGACCTAGCTACGCGCCAAATCAGCTCGGCGGGCGAGAGCCACACCCTGGCGAGCCTCGCCGCACTTGCGAAGCGCGCTTCCGCAGCAGAAGCCTCCACGAAACAAGCGCTAAAAGATGCAAAAGACAGCGTGAATGCCGCAACCTCAGATTTTTCAGAGTTCCGAGATCCGCGCCGAAACGTTGCCAGTCTCGCTGACAATTCGCCGTTCTTGCTTTTTCCGGTGCGCATCGAGACACGATTTCGCACCGCTACTCCTCGTGGTGGCACGCAGCCAGAACTTGCCCGGGTTGCCTCTCAGCACGAGCTACTGGTGCGCATCTATCCCGACGACTGTTCGATTGATACGTTCGAGCCTCTGCTATCACAGTCCGAGCTCACCAACAGCAAAGCCTACTGGATGAACATCTGGCGCGCGGGAGGTGTAGAAAACGACCAACGCGGAGCTTGGAGCAATTTAGTTTCAGCGCACGGATCGGGGCGTGCCGGTTGGCTGGTCGATCATTTTGTGCCGCTCAATCTTGCTGCCGAACCGAAGAAGATCGATCCGAGCGACGAGATCCTGGTCATTCCCACGGACACGCCTCTTTCCGCAGCAGAAGCCGGTGCTCTATCAACGTATTGGCAGAAGGTCTGGCTCGCGGATGGCGATGCTGGAAAGAGCGATGCTGCGAAAACTACTCTGACCGCTGCTGTGGGAGCGACTCGTGCGGAGCAGCTCATCGCTGGCTACGTTCCCTTCAATCTTGATGACACTCCCGCTGCTCCTTTGACCAAAGCAAAGATAGCTCTTACCGTTGTGTTCGTGGTGTTTCCTACCGATCCAGCCACGGCGCAGCACTCCTGGACGCAAGCGCCACAGGTCCGGCAATTTCCCGATTGCTTCGTTGTATTGGGATTTAACGGCAGCATGCAAACGCTCGAAGCCGTTGGTTCCCCAATCGTGCTTCCGCTCTACACCGGTCCAGATCCCTCGGCCGACCTGAACGCTGACCCGACGGCCGGCATACATCCCGATGGTCCCGATTTGTTTGTGCCGGACGAGTTGCAGTGGCTGGTCGACTTCGATCGAGCGGTAGCGGCCGGCATGGCCCTTGCCATTCCCATCACGGCTGAGCAATACGCGACCGGCTTCACTCGTCTGCTCGTTTTGGGATTGCAATTGAGTGCAGCAGCAAAAGACGGCCCGACCGCACTGCAAGAGCTATTGGCACATCATCAGTCGAGCCGCAGCGGCTTTTTTTTCTTGCCGCAGGGAACTCCAGCGCACAACGCAAGCGGCGTCAAAGCAGGCAAAACACCAGAAGACGATTCGGACGCGAGCTTTGACGATCGCAACAACCGTCCTCTGTTTACGTCTGTCGCCGATCCCACACAAAAGCGAGATGGCCAATGGCTCGCAGAGTTCCTGCGTCTCGATCCGGGATTTGTCGCTGGCGTTCATGGCAGCGGTGGCGTGGATCAAATGCAGTCACGCGCCATGCAAACAGCACTTTGGCCCACAACATTTGGCTACTGGATGGATACGCTGTTCACGCCGAATCCCGGGACCAGTTCCATCTTTTCCGACGCAACGATTGAAAATACTCGTTCTTTTTTTACTTCCTACGTATCAGGCCGAGGTCCTCTGCCGGCGATTCGCATCGCGGGCCAGCCGTACGGCATTCTTCCCGTCACGGCGTTCTCTCGGATTCAATGGTTCCGACAGGACCGGTTTCGCGATGCGCTCGATCCTTCTTACTTAGGCGCGCTCTATCAATTGTTGCGGCAGCTCGATACCGACTGGACAAACTTCAGTCAGGAAGCCGCTTGGGTCGGGAAGCCAGGGGGCGATCCTCATCAAATGTTGCTCGACATCGTGGGACTCCATCCCTCTTCAGTTGAATACTTCTCTCGCAATGCCGAAAGCCGAGACCAGCTCTATAACATGTTGAACCGCTACAAGCTTGGCCCCACCTGGTTCGCCGCTGCAAGCGCCGTAAATCCTCAAGCAACCGCGACGGCTCTGCTTGCGCGCCTGGGCTACAGCGGAACGACGCAACCCGATCTGCTGAACCATTACTTCTTGGGCAGCAATCCGCAGATTACGACGATTATCGATGACCGAACTTTGTCCGAGACTGACCCCATTCGCGCTTACACTCCGGACAAACGCAATTACATTCAGTGGCTCATCGACGCGGCAAAAAAATCACTCGATACTCTGCGGGAAGAGCCCGGTTTCACCGACAACAAGACTCCACAAGCACTACTCTACCTGCTCCTGCGTCATGCACTGATACTCGGCTACTACAGCTCCAGCTACAACCTGCACCGCAATCGGGGATTTCTGTCTCCTTCTGAATTGCTCAGCATGCGCACCGAGCCCACATTTGTGCACATTGCCGAATCGCCAGGCACCACGGAGAGTCGCTTCGGCGCGCTGTATAAGACGGAAAGCCGGATCACGGGAAGTCCCTCACTCCTAGTCAGCGACTACATCAGGCAGCAACTGTTCGTGATCCCTGAGACCGCAAACTTTGCTGCCCAGACGAATGCGTTAGATATTTTGGCCAACGCTTCGACAGCGCAACTGGAGCGCGCGTTCGCCGAGCATATTGACACCTGCTCCTACCGTTACGACGCCTGGCTCTTGGGTCTCGTGAATGAGCACATGCAGAGCCAACTCCCTGGGAATGGAAATCAACAGGCGAGCGGTTTGTATCTCGGTGCGTACGCGTGGATCGAAGACCTGAAACCGTCAACCGACCAGTTCGCACCAGCGCAACTGCCGGCGGACCTTGCCACTCAATTTGTCGGCACAGCCCCTTTGATGACTGACGCCGAAAACGGCGGGTTCATCCACGCTCCATCTATTCCTCACGCCGATGCCGCTGCAGTACTGCGCGCCGGATTTACGGCTGCGCAAGCCGACGGAACCAACTCTGGAGCGCTTTCCGTCAATCTCTCTTCCGATCGAGTTCGCCTGGCCTTGAGTCTTATCGAAGGGATACGAAACGGTCAAAGCCTCGGCGCACTGCTGGGCTACCAATTCGAGTTGGGCTTGCACGACCAGCACGGTCTCACCGAAGTCGATAAGTTCATCTATCCGCTCCGCAAACAATTTCCTTTGGTGGCGGACGCTTTGGCTTCCACCAAAACCGGTCCAGACGTGCCCATCGAAGCCATTGAAGCCAGGAATGTGCTCGACGGAAAAAAGCTCGTCGATCAGATCGCGAAGACCAACAACACCATTTACCCGTGGGGCGTCACGGGTCTGCCGTCGGCGAGCCTAAAAGAAAAGACCGCTCTCAATGCTCAGGCCGACGCACTACGAAATGCTTATGACGCGATTGCAGACCTCGCTCTTGCCGAAGGCGTTTATCAGGCAGTGCAAGGCAACTATGATCGTGTGGCCAGCACCATTGCCGCGTACACCACGGGAAACTTTCCGCCGGAACCTGGAATCGTCGACACCGCGCCTCCTGGCATCGGATTGACGCATCGCTTCGCCATCCAATTTCGTCCCGGGCTTAGCGCCCCTGCGGGCGCCACGCCACGCGCACAAGCCGAGCCGGCGCTCGATGACTGGCTTTCCAGCATGCTGCCAACGGTCGACCAAATTGCTTGCACCGTGACCTGGACCAATCCGATTACGCTCGCTGCCGAACAGCACTCCGTCACGCTCAAAGACCTAAAACTACGCCCCATCGACGCGCTATATTTGCTCAAACCCGACAACGTGCAAGCCATGGCCGAAATGGACGATCGCATTCAGCGCCATGTCGCTTCTACTTGGAGCCCAAGGCCTGACGCCGTTGTAAAAATCCAGTATCGGACTGCACCCACGGGGCTGTTCAGCATTTTCGAGAGCGGGCCGCTTTTGCGCAGCCTGCGCTCGCTCCTGGCGCAGTCGCGCCCTCTGCGCGCTACGGACGTTTTGCGCGCCAACGATGCCAGCCAGAAAGACAATTCGACTGTTTTCGTCGATCCGGCTCGGCTCACAACACCGCTCGGAAGCCTCACAACGCTAGCTGGCGACATCGACGCGTTTGTCAACACGACGCTCGGACCTCTGCTGCTCGATACCACGGCAAACCGCAACACCATCGTCACCAACGTGGATACTTATCTGAGTAAAGCAATGACACTGCTTGAGAACTGCGCAAGCCTTGCGCTGCCCTCGTCCGGCTGGGGCTTCCTTTACGACTGGTTGCATCTAGCATTTAAGGATCTCCTTGCGGAAATTGCGGATCTCGTCACACGTTGGAGCAAGAAGCTCGCCGACTTCACGAAAGCCTTGAACGACTATGACCTTCTTCCGGCCGCGACGAGCGACGCCGATCGATTCGCTGCATTGCACGCCGCCGAGCTCATCGTCAGTACCAAACTCGATCCGCCGCCCGCCACTCCGGCTCTTCTGCGAGCGGCGATGCTTGGCAAAGCAACGCCCTTAAAGAATCGCCTCGCACTATTTCAGCTGATCGAAGCCAACGCGGGAAGCAACTTTGCCGCGCTCTTTTCATCGACTCTGGCGCTTTCTACGGCTGAGTTCGATACGGAACCCTTTGATGTTTCACCGTTCGGAGACCGGGCCATCACCATCACCCAGGATATCTCGCGGGCTCTGAGCAGCCAGTTAACGGTCGCCAAGAAGCGCGTCGCTGACGCAAACGGCCATCTTACCGACGCAACTTCCGCCGCTTCGGCAGCAGACAAAGCTGTGGCTCTTACCGCTGCTGCCAAGGCGCTTCTCGGCGATGACTTTCAAATTATTCCGGAGTTCACGGTGTCTGGGGCGCAAGGGACGGAATGGGCTAATGCCGTCAGTGCTTCGAACTCTGGCGACCTCTTCACGTATTTAAAAGCCACGCTGAAGATCGACTTTCCGGCGGATGAATGGCTTTATGGCGCAGCCAGAGTGCGCGAGCCGCTGCGTCATTGGGAATCCGCGGTTATGCTGGCCACTGCATTCGGGATTACGGCGCGCCCGCTCACACCGATTCAGTTACCCTTTTCTGCGGGCGAACCTTGGCGCGCGCTCGAGTATCCGGATACACCACCGCTCACGAGCGATCGTTTGCTCTACACCTGCATCTACTCGCAACCCTTCAATCCAGCCGCGCGGCAATGCGGAGTCCTGGTGGACGAGTGGACAGAAACAATTCCCGCAACCACCCGGGACACCGCGATCACGTTTAACTATGACCGTCCGGACAACGAACCACCGCAGGCTCTATTGCTCGTGACTTCCGCATCGAGCACCGGATCGTGGCAATGGGCCGATTTGGTTGGGGCATTGAACGAAACTCTCGACCTCGCCAAGAAACGCGCCGTTGAACCTGCGTTTCTCGATGCGACTGCGTATTCCCGATTCCTGCCGGCAACCGTTACCGCCAGCACTTCGCATGGAATCACCATCGCTACGCCGCTCGTCGCTGCGAATGGCGCGATGGCGGTGCTAGAAGGAGGGCCCCATGCCTAGCCAGCTGGCTGTGGGCGATCTCAAGGTAGCACTCAAGGAGCGCCGGTTTCCGGCCATCACCACCTGGAACCGTTTAGAGGCTCGCCCGCGCTCACAGAATTTTGAGCGAGCTCTGCGCGCCGAGATTCGTGATGCACTGTGGATGTTGTCGAAACAGTGGCAAATGGGCGAGTTTCGCGGCAGCGACACAGGTTCGCCGGCATTTGCAAAGCTGCTGTTGTCCACGACACGATTGACGAAATACCGCGCAGCAACGGGCGACGCGCAACTCTTTGACTCGACCATTCCTCTTGAAACCAAGGTCGAGCGACGCCCGGTGCCGCTGCACCGACAGCAGAGGATTCTCGGCCTCGATCTGCGTCTCGTGATGGCGCGACAGTGGTTTGCGCTGATCGCGGACGTGGCAGACTACCGCGACAATTTCACGAAAGCCTATCCGATCACGAAGCCAGACCCGACGCACACGCAAGACGTCGATGTATGTTCCCATCCAGAAGTTTGGGACACGTTTGAGGCACTGGCGGGCCGGGCGATGGATGGCGGAGCGCTCTTTGAATATCTCCTCGCCGATTCCTCGCACCACGTCTGGGACGGCATATCGGGCATTGCCAATGTTCATCACTCGCCTCTCAACGACCGCGCGGACCGGTTCCTCAAGTGGGCGGCAAGATTTTTGACGCAACCCTCACCTAAGGATGATGCGTGGGTGCCGGACCACCTCGACTATCAGTTCGCGGCCTCAGCACCGCTAACCGACGGTAGCGAAACGGTGTACGTCGCCGAAGACTACGCTTCGGGCAAGCTCGACTGGTACAGCCTCGATTTGGACAAGCGCATCAAGACCCTGGGCACCGCTACCGGTTCTGAGACCACCGGCCTTCCCCCCGATAAGCCTTTCACTACGATTCCCATTCCGGTCTCTTTTTCAGGAATGCCTAATACCCGCTGGTGGACCTTCGAAGATCATGCAACCAACTTCGGTGACATCGATGCCAGCACGACCGATATTGCGAAGCTGCTCTTTATGGAGTTTGCGCTGGTGTACTCGAACGATTGGTTCGTCGTTCCGTGCACGCTGCCAACTGGCGCTCTCGCCCAGGTGAAGGGGCTGGCAGTGACCAATGTCTTTGGCGAGCGACTGTGGATTGAGGCCGCCGATCAAGGCGTAGATAATGCGTGGGGCCGCTGGAGCATGTTTACGATCAATGTTCGCAACGCTCCCGATGGCGACAAGCTGGCCGACACGACGCTGCTGCTCTTGCCTACCTTGCCCACAATGCAGACGGGTTCTCCTCAAGAAGAAGTTTTTCTAGTGCGAGATGAAGTGGCTGATATGGCCTGGGGTATCGAAAAAACAGTCCCGCTGGCCAGCGGCGTGAGGCGCCCCGGCAGCGAAGTTGCGAAACAAACCTTCAATTATTTGCAGGCGCTGGTTGGTGCGATCGGAACCCCACCTCCGCTCGCTGCCGCTGTTCGCTACCAGGCAATGAACTCGGTGCCAGAAAACTGGATTCCGTTCATTCCCGTGCATGTTCCCGGTGACAATCGCGAAATTCAATTGCAGCGCGCGGCGATGCCACGCGTCCTGGTGGGGGACCTGACGCCGGCTGAGAAAGTGCAGCCTCTGACTTCGCTCTTGCGCCAGGGACTTGATCTCGCATCGCCGACGACCTTCTTTCTTCACGAGGAAGAAGTCCCGCGCGCAGGCACGCGGGTTACACAGTATTACGCGCGCGCTCGTTGGACCGCTGGCCAAGTCTACACATGGCTGCGAGTACAAAAGCAAACCGGCCGCGGGGAAGCCTCGAGTGGCTTGGGCTTCGATCGCTTGGTTGACAAAAGCAACACCGAGATCTAGTTCAATCGCTAACTTGGTCAAAGATTTCGATTGGGAGCATTTGTGCAACTATTGTGCAACCCGGACCTGGCAAACGACTTGAAACATGCCGAGGTTTCGCCAAAGAAGGCTTTCCACCCCTTAGATCGAGTCCGATCGCGGTGCACGGTAATTGATTATTGTTTGCGAAGGCAAACCATTCGGTATTTTGCAACTATTGTGCAACCAGAGTCGCGACCGCACCGCGTGGGTATCACTAGCCAGGATTTAGTCCTTGGATTCACTTTTGAGAGGAACCCAAATGCCGTCCACACCTAAAGTGAAACTCTCCGATGCTATCGGAGCGCCAATCGTCAGCGCCTACAAAGCAGGAGGTTTAGGGCTGGCTTTTCTTACGCTGGGCGCTTCCCTTTTGCTTGCCGCATTTCGGTGGAATGACAAAGGCATCTTCACATATTTCATACTGGGAGTGGGAACTCTCCTCATTTTTTCTACACTTACTCTTTTTTATTTCAAAGATCTCAAGAAACTGATGAACGCTCACAAGGGAATTCAGAAAAATGCAGAATTGATCGACACAATCCAGCAGACGGCCCTCGAAATGACCGAGCTTGCAGACAGCTTGCAAGCTCTTGTGTTCAAGCACGCCGTTCAAGTCAGACAAACAATCGAGGCAATCGCTCCCATGGTCAAAAGCTTGCCGATCCTCGGTCCAATCGTAGAGACACAAGGGGAAAGATTGGCCAAGACGCTGGACCCCAATATTGTAAAAACAACGGAGAACATCAAATACGTGATTCGAGATTTGAAAACAGCGCTTATCGAGTCCGACCCTTCGAGCCTTAACAAGTATCTCGAACAATTGCACAAATACAGAATGGAGGTTCGAGATCTGCTCGGCAGTACCCCCACGCCATAAAACCCACCTGCCACCGTGGAGCCTTGTCCACAACGGTTCAAACAACCGCTGTAGTAGAGACCGAAGTGTCAGACGAAGCTCAATCGGCGTTCGTCACGAGGAGAATAGGCGCTTGGCAATCCGAAGTGCGGTGCTTTCGTTTCCGTTTCACATCCATCCCGACAGACTCTTTATCCGTTTTCCTGATGTAGTCTATGTCCCGGTCCAAGCCCTGCAGTAGCTCCACCTCAGCAGCAAATGCAAGTTTTGCGTGCTTGTGAATGTCATTGTCATTGTCCTCCACAGCTGGCCCCATCCCAACACGGATCATCATTTCTTTCCCAAGTTTCTCTATCTGCAAAGGACAGGACGTTGACGAGTTCTTAAGCGACACGCCCGGGTCAGCAGACACCGTATAGCGGAGGGCGATGAGCGTCGGATATAAGTGATCCATAGGTTTTGTGCCCACTTTCTTAAAAATCGTAAGCCCTTCGTCATCAAGGTGAATCGGCACAATCTCTCGTGGCATTGGCAACCCAATCTTGCCAAAGCGTTTCTTCCCAGGGTCGATCTTGACTGCTTCTTTAGTGTTATCGATCCTTACTTCGTCGGGCATTTTGTGGTTCGGATCAATATTCGTCGATGAAGGCGTCAGCGCAAAACTGAGGCGGTAGTCCCGGTCTAGCGTGTCCTCTTTAATGCCGCAATCATTTAACGCTTTGACGTACCCATAGGTGTGCTGATCTATCGTCGGAAGCAACGCCTCAATCTCGCCGCTTTTGTACTGAATAATTGTCAGGGGACTCTGGATCAGTACGTCTAGCGTATACACATCCTTGTCCTGTGCCGTTGTATTTACGCTTGTCGTCGGCCCAGATCCTTGCGAACCGCAGCCTCCAAGATTGGAAATTGAGAGGCACGCACCAAGAGCACAGATCAACTTAGAACTTGTTTTCATTTTTCATCAGCTCCCTAGATCATTCACCGATAACTGCAAAACTCGCCCAAAAAAATGGATGGGAAGTTTTGGTCTCCATCCGAACAGCTTCCTCCGCTCGGCGGAGGGACTCAGACACCGAACGTCCAGCAGCCCATTCGCTGTAGAAACGTTCCAGGAGCGTAGAAGTGGACGCCGAATCTACATTCCAACGACTACTGACCACCCGTTTTGCGCCTGCACGAAGGAAAGCACGCGCTAGGCTATCGGGGTCGAATGCACTTCCCTCAGAGCCATTTTGGGTCGAGCATGCAGCCAGGACAGCAAGTTGCAGGTGCATCAACGGAAGACGTTTCACCATGTCTGCTGTCAGCAAAGATCCGTTGTTCCTTCCGGGTTCATCTGCGACAAGCAACAGACCCGGCTGCCGGTTTCTCGCGACCGCGTGCCCGGCAAAGTGAAACAATGTTGCCCCTCGCAGATTGTCACGGACACTGGTGACTGTCGCCTCGTCGCCAACAACCAACTTTGAGTTTTGAAAACGCCTAGCAACGCTTTGTCCCTCTACGAACGCCTCGGGGATAGGATCAAGCGGCCCGTTATCGAAGTGGCTGACAGCCGGGGCGGCCACGATCAGGACAGGCGCAGTTGTAACCGTTCGCGGCGCCGACTCAGAGAACGCCGAATAGTACGCCCCCGGCGACCAGGCTAGGACTCGGGTTTCAGCCAAGTACCGCCCCCGAGGATCGGTCAACGCCTCAAGGGGCGCGCCAGACAGCGCCTCATCCGGCTCGATGACAACGACCCGGCCACCAGAAGGCAACCACTCGGCGATACTCCCAAACAGCACAGCATAAAGCGCGCTGCCTTTGCGTTGCAGAGCACTGACATCCGTCCTGGGATTTGCGCACAGCTGGGTGAACGCGTCCACTTGGTGAGCTAGGTCTTCCGGATCAATCGAAACCCATTTCCCGTGGATTCCGCGATCATCGTAGACCCAGATTCCTAGACCATCTTGAAAGACCGCATACGCAATTCTGGTCTGTTCCTTGAGCGCCCCGATTCGACGGGATATCTCCCCACGCGGACCAGTTCCTGGACTGGCTTGCTCAGCGGAAATCCTAAGGCGAACTGGCAAACTCGAAATCCCTTGCTTAGTTCGCAGCGGGGCGGCGCGAAACCACTCCCAGGTCTCGAGTGCTCGCGTAGTTTCACCGGCACGGAGGTCCAGCTCAACCGCGAGACGATAGCAGTCTGAGGAAGCGCGGCTCCAGCGAATCCTATCTTCCTCTGACTTCAACGAGTAGAGCGACTTTTCTGAGGCGGCCACGCACTTGTTGACGGCCTCGCGAGCTTCAGGGAGGCGGTGAAGCCGCCAAGAAATTTCCCCCAGTGCCCCGTAGTAATCCAAAACAACGTATTCACTAGAAATCCTCTGGACCGTTTCCTCCATCGCATGGAGCCGATCAAAAGCCCCATCAGCATCTACGACGCGAGCCTCGGCTCGCGCGAGCCACACCTCAGCATCGATTTCGCGGTTTCGAGTAGCGTCGCTCCGAGGCGAAGCAGCCAGAAATTTCTTCGCTTCTTCAAAAGCAATCGCTGATTCTTGCGGATGACCTGCCATCAGGGTCGCGGAGCCCAGTCTCGAATATGCCATTGCCTTCAGCAACGGATTTTCTTCGTCCGCGATGGTCCGAATCGCCTCCCTCCAGACTAGAGACTGGAAATTCCACAAATGAGATGCGTCAGCAAGCTCGTCGAGGGCGGCATACAGGTTGTATGCTCGCATCGGCGAATAAGCACCCTGGTGGTAAAACGTCAAACCCTCCATGATCGTCTTCCAGCCCGCTGGTACGTCCCCGATTTCGATCTGCACATCGGCAATGAATGCCGTCGCACGAAGATAGGAACTCGGAAATTTCCCTGCTTCAGCGTCTCTCCGAGCGTCACGCAAAGCTGCAAGACCGCCTCCAAAGTCCCCCGTAATGCTTAAGCAATCCCCTTTTTCGATACCCAGGCGAATCGCAACCCATTTATATCGTCGAAATCCGGCGAGCTTCTCAGCCCCATGCAATGAAGTAATACAGGCCCGACCCTGGTCGGACAGTTTCAGCGAATACGCCTCTTCTAACCGTGCCCTCAGCTCGCCGGCCTCACTATGCTCGCGGTGAAACAATACGCTCGCTTGTCTTGCTTCCTGAAAACCTTGAGCGAAATCGCCCCTTCTGTTCGAGCGAACAGAGTTCAACAAAGATTGCGCACCGCGAAATACCTCTGGATGGGAGGATTCCTCAAGCAGGTTCGTAAGCCAGAGATCCCCGGCCTTCTCGGCCGCAATGCGAGCAACGAGCCGCACAGCGGTCGCCGCAGCCTGATCACTTTCGGGGCCTGCCGCTCTGACCAACCAATCCTCGGAAGCCGCATCAAGGTAATCTTCGAGGTGTGCGCTGACTAGAGCTTCCAACTTGCTACTTTCTAGCCGACCCAGCTCTTTCGGATCCAAGATATGACTCTCTGGGCTTGCACCGCCCGACCGTGGCAGCTTCCGTAATTTGTCTCTGACTTCAGAAGCCCACTCGCTCTTTGGAAAGGATTTTAGATATTCCTCCCAGTCCTGTCGGGCGTCTCCAAACATTTGGGCTTTCTCGAACGCCAGCGCCCGGTTGAATAGGGCTACGTGATCATTCCGATCTTTCTCTCTGGCAAGAGTAAAGTAGTGAATCGACTTAGCAGCGTCGGCATTTGTCCCGTTTTTGCCACGTTCGTAATATGCCGCACCGAAATCCGTAAGTAGGAACGGGAAGTCAGGAGTTATCTCCTGCACCCTCGTAAATGACTCAATCGCGCCATCCGGGTCGCCCGCGAGGAGTTGAGCTCGTCCCTTCGCTTCCAGCCATTTTGGGTTGTCAGGATGCCTAACCAGCTCTTTGGTGATCTCGCTAATGGCGGTGGCAAGCGCCGGTCTCTCAACAAGAGATTTCCCACCCCCACTCCGCGCTCCCGCCACATGTCGTCGCGCTCCCGGAATTTGGATCTCCAGGTTGGCACTCTCCGCATAGGCATCGCCAAGCAGCCGGTCGATCGGCAGCTCGCGCCTGAAGAATGCGAGCAACAATATCGCCGCCACAAGACCTGCGACACCAGCAGAAGCGAACCCCCATCGCCATGTCCAGAACTTCCGGCCAGTCGTCCTCCCTTCAATCGACTGGCCACCAGTCACCGAAGTACTCAGACGCTCCGCCAGCTGGCTTTGTCCGCCCGGAGAGCTGCTCGCCAGGCTCGCAAGCAACCGCTCTTCGTCCGACGACGACGCACCAGTAAAATCTTCCAGAGCTGTTTTCAGAACTGGACCGCAATGGTCACAGGCAGATGAATGCTCTAGCAATTTGCGCGCTGTATCTGGCTCCGCAAGGCCTGCAGCCAGGTTCATCAACTCCTCGATCTCGGGACACGATGGTCTCCGTTCCGCCTTGGAGCCCAATCCGATTCTATTAAGCCGCCCATGTTCCACCAGACGTTCGTCAAGCCGCTTCCGACAATCCCGACAATCCGACACGTGCCGGGCGAGGCCGTCCAGCTCGCTACCTAAATCCAGCGCACCGCCGGGAAAGTTCTGGTATGTGGCGAGAGCATCGAACTCCCATTCCGTGAGATGTCGATCACCAAGACGCTCCACTTCCCGCTCCTTTCCTAGAACGATTCCGCCTGCTGAAATCCTTTTTTGGACTGCGCACCTGAGTCCTTCCCATTGGATAGTTTCTCCCGCACGAGTCGAGTGAGCCGGAAGAGCAGACTCTCAACTCCCTTGGTTGTAAGACCAATTGCGGGCATTGACGCGATCGCACTCGCTGTGAAACCCGACCGATAGTAAAGCCAAAAGACAGTCCGGGCCCGCCGAAGTTCGTCAGCGGGCACCGCCGTACTCAGTTTCCGGTCAATCTGCTCGATGAGAACAGAACGTTCCGCCGCGCTAAGAGCGTCTTTTGTTGGCTGGGGTCCGCTTTTGTCGGCCGTTTCTTCGATAGAGTCGGCGATGGCTTCAGGGGCACGTTTGTCCGCCAACCGCGACTTGAAAAAGTCCTGCGCGACGCTGGCCGCGATGACCTTCAAAAATCCAAAAGCGGAATCTGGATGATGTGGAGTAAAGGTCCGCAATAGCTTGCATTCGTTCGCACAAATCTTCAGATAGGTTTCCTGCACGAGATCATCGATCAGGGGTTTATCCGACCTTGCGTACCGTGCCGCAATCCGAATGATCGTGCAAGCGATCACGGGATTGAACCGGCGAATGAACTCTTCCCAACAAAGAGCTTCGCCTCTGTCCGCGCATATGGAGAAGAGTTCCGATGGCGATAGATCTGAAAACTTCACAGGTGGGCTGGACCTCTTGGGTAATGGATTGTAACCCACATAAGGGACACTTTCTCATCCAGTTACCATTCCGCTGAAATGCAAAAGGCAGCTTTCCCGGCAATGCTTGCTAGCGAGCTAACGGTAAGTTAGCTCGCAAGACTCTCGGCAAAAACCGCCTTTGAAAGCGTCACGGCGAAAGCCGATGGTCACTGACCGTTAAGCCGTACGGAGGAAAAGATCAACCTTCCCAGGGCGACCGAAATCGAGGACCGGCAAACGCCCTCTACCTCGGAGTGATGTGTTCGACAAAGGCAAAGCGCGTTCGAAAGGGAAACCTGATCTCTTTGCGTTCTTATGACTGTCACCGAAACTTAGCGATCGGAGGAGTATTCACCCATGGAATTTCCATCACGGCGACCGAGAACGGTCAGCTCCCAGACATACTTGAATCTCGCCCTAGCTCTATTTCTTATGCTGGCCAGCCCGACTCGACCTACGTTTGCGCAGACGGCCGATACGGCCAAAACGAGCGACGACACGAAAGTAGAAACGGATTTCCTCCAGGAAAAGGCTTCGACTGCCGTCAGTGTATCTAAGACGGCGCTCGGATTCATAAATGAGCAAGACGGGGCAATTAGCAACACGAGGGCTTCTGATCTCCTAAAGACCTTGCTTCGATCGGCTGACCAGGCATATGTGAAGACGAACTTCGCGGGGCTTTTTGATGCGAAAGGAGCTTTGAATGAGACTTTTCTGGAGAAGAAGGCTTGCTTCGTCATCAATGTTGTGGTCTGGACTCCCACTGAAGCTGGGCAGAACACCGACAATCCGTCTACGTCTTCTCCGACGCAGCGCTGGTATGTCTTTCGAAATGGAAAGCTAACACAACAGAAGCGGCTTCTGGGAGTTCATACCTTCTACTTCTTGTACGTCCATCTCAACAAAGGCGATGCGAATTACTTGACGCGGTATGACTTCACCTCGACGCAGGCAACACCCATCTTTCTTCAGCATCTGTACGCGCTTGCCTCAGTACTCACCACAGACACGCAGAACAAAGCGGAGAATTTGCAGGCCAACGTGTGGGGTGGAAGGCAACTAACCTTCAGCTACGCCACTTCGGACATCGCCATCACTTCGAAAATAACCAACCTAACGACCACCAAACCGGAGAAGGAGAAGCCAGCGATAAATAATGGATCATCAAGCGGCGCTTCCCTGGGAAACGCCCCGACCTTTGACGGGGGTTACTATCGACTTGTTTCTGCAAGCGTTAAGGCTCGGCCCTCTGCCGTTACGCTTGACGACGCTCCGGAGCAGAATCCGCCTCCGACTCCAAAAGATGGAAGCCTCGACGCTCCAGTGACATTTCACAATGAGGCCGGACCTTGGCTGGACATAAACATCGGCTTTCCTGCCACGAACGTTAATGAGCTAAGCTTTGACTCAACTTCGACGGGCTTCGCCCCAAAGACCGTCGACAAGCGGCGACTCTTCGGCTTGCTGAATTTCTATCCTTTCCCTCAGCAGCGAATTCAATTGGCAGAAAAGAACTTTTCGTGGATTCCGTCGTTAATAGCTGGGCTGCCGCTCGCTAGTCAGCCCCTTCATAAACCGGTAGTGGCCGTCGGTTGGGGCCCGCCCTTGCTCCAGTTCTACATTGGCTCAATCATCGCCAAACAAGACAAGCCGCCCGTCGGGACAACATCAACAAAGAGTGTGTGCACGGGTTGGTGCCCACAATTCACGTTCGGAGTCACCTTTAGCGTTACGGCCCTGAAGGACAAACTCACACAAAAGAAATAGCTCCATTCGGAGGAACTTCCGGATGACATGCCTAAGAGGCGAGGCTGACCAAAATCGTGATATTCGCGAAATTGTGGACAGGGGCATGATGCAGTTCTTTACGACCACGCAGCCATATTTTGCCTCCCATTTCCACTTCAGCGCTAACGGCATATTTATGGCTTCTGTGCACCTGAGTCTTCGGGACGGAGAGAGAAAACGAGATCGGAGCTTGACTGTGATCACTGCTAACCGTTTTTTCGGCCAAAACTATTGGGGGAACCGTCGGGTTTGTAACATCTTCAAGACGAATGTGTATGGTCGAGTTTTTGGCAAGGCCCAGCCGTTCCTCGTAGGTCACACTGCCGCTGATGCGGGACATCTCTGTTTGTCCCCGAACAGGTACTTGGAGAAACACCATTACCAGCGCGGTTGTCAACCTCGCAATCGGCACCACCAATTGAAGCCAGGAAATCGTAATCGCTGACGACCTCTGACACGAGGATCGAACAATACAACGCGACACAGCCACAATCGAGTGACCGCCCAAAGCCCAACTCTACTACACAAGCTAGGCCCTGGCTCCAGAGATCGACATCACAACGCGAGGACAAAAAAATGACGAGAATTAAGGTGTTGCAGGTCGGCTTTCTTGCTGTGATATCTCTGAGCGCCACATCTTGCGCACGTCAACCATCGGAGCAGCAGCTCCAGCAAACACGGCACGAATTGAGTCGAATTAGACCTCTGGGATCGCCTGTGTCGATTCCAAGAACTCACGAAATATTGGAGGCCCAACGAAATGCACAGGCCTACCTCTTCAAGGCTCAGAATCCGGCAGAACGAACAATAGCTAAAGAAGTGCTTGATAGGTTCGGCCGTCAACTTGAGGTGCAATCCCAAGTGTCGGCGACCGAGTCTTATATTATTAACGGCAAGCCAGCAAGACCCGGACAGTTCCCATACCAAGCCGCGCTCGTGTTTACCGGCTACGAAAATGCGTTTGATGGCCAGTATTGTAGCGGCACGCTGATCGAGCCTCAGTGGGTACTCACCGCTGGGCACTGCGTAACCAAGACGATGAGCCCGGGCGATATACAGATACTCGTCAATGTACTTAAGCTCTCCACGGGTACACGTCGCCTCGATCTCGCCAAGGTTTGTCGCCACCCGCAATACAAGATAACTGGGCCCCACGCTGAAAACGATATCGCCTTGATTAAACTTGCAACCCCAGTCGCTGGTGTGTCTACCATCAAAATTCCAAACGCCAACATCGAGCCGATGATGTTTCAATTCACGAGGAATGCCACGATAAGCGGATGGGGCGACACGGGTTCAGGAAACCATGCTGGCAGCGACGACCTTCTCTTCGGCACCGTTCGCGTTATAGACAACCGACTCTGCACTAAGAGCTATCCCCACGGTCAAATTGTAGATGGCATGGTTTGCGCGACAGACCAATTCACAAACACGTGCCGTGGAGACAGTGGCGGCCCGATGATTATGCGGACTGCGGACGGCATTGAGTACGTCGAAGGCGTGACAAGCTGGGGTGACAAGAACTGTGCGCTCGGCAATCCAAGTGTTTACACCCGTATTTCAGTATATGCTCCTTGGATACAAACGAATCTCACATCCACTCCAGATTGCGAAACCCAGACTGCAGAATGATTCGACAATCTGAACGATGCGCGGATTTTCGTTGATTGTCCGACAAGCTACAGCTTGCCGTGATATGAAGATAGAGATACCGCCTAAGTCTTGAGCTGCGCATCGAATTCGCACATTGGATTGCGAGCCTCGTCGTATTCGCAGTTGTTTCTTGCGACGGTTCACACACTGTTGCGACTTCTAAAACAACGGTTCGCCAGACCGTCGCGATTCACGGTGCAACCGGTCCCTAGACCGTCGTTGTTTTCGTATACGCTCTGGCTCAAAAGTGCGCGGGCGGTTGAAACTGGCGGTCTTGAAAAATAAAATCGCCGTTTTGCTATCTGGCAGAAAATTCAACTAAACCCTTTTGCCAGCCGTCAGATAGCGCGATTTTCATTTTTTTGGAGTTCGCTGATTTTGGTTCTTTTTGTGCCAGTTTTAGTGACAATTTGGTGACAGTCGCGATTTTTCGGCCCCTCGCGCACTTGATTGTCACAAGCTCAGATTGTCGGCCGGTGTTTCACCGGCTCAGCATTATCTCCATCTCGCATTGCCTTCAAGAACGCACGCGCGATAGCCGGGTCGATCCGGAATTCGGAGCCCGATTGACCCGCCGCAAGTTATTGATGCTACGAAACGCGAGAATCGCCAAAAACAGCGAATTTGCCCATGTGAGGTATACGGCGGGTGCACGGGCGAGAACCTGTCCGTGGGTTGTAGGAATATCTTTGGCACCGCTTGGAGTACGAGCAAACGGTCGCTCTCTGGCATTCAGGCATTACGCATCGTAAACTATCACCAATGAACACCGGATACGGGCCTCCAATTGGAAGAAGCCCCGAAGGCTTTCCTGTTTATCTCTACACGAACCCGGCTTCAAAGCTCAGAACATACGTCGTGGTCCTTCCGGATGGTCGAGCCTTCTACTCTGATAGGCACGGAAAAATTGTGTGCTCACCTGTGGATGCGAGCCCGCAAGCCGAAGCCCTAGCCATTTTGGGAGGCTTACTTGGATTCGCGTTAGGCGGAGGACCGGGTGCGCTTCTCGGTGGGGCTATCGGTGCAGTTCTGGGACAAGCTACTAAGAAGCGGACTGAATAGTTTGATAGTCAGCACAAAAGTTGGCGTATTGCTGGACTCGATTGGCCGTCAAATTCTTTCAACGATGGACTATCGTGTATACGGCCTGCTCATACTGGTTTTGACGGGTGGTTTCTGTGTATACCGAAAACTGCGATACCGAAGCTGGCCTGCGCATCAAGACTGCATCACGTTTGTGCTTAGCCTGGGTGCGATGATCGGTGCAATCACGGTGCTCATTGTGTTCCTTCTTACAAAGCCACCAGCGATTGATCTACTTCCCACGGGGACAATAGTCATCATCGGGGTGGTTGTCCCGATCATAATCTGCGGTAACGCATCGCCTAAGTTACGCGCTCTCTTGTTTCCTCCAAGGGCTCCTGCTCCTCCGTCATTGGGCAATTGTGAAATCAAACCAGGCTCCGACACCGAACGGAGAGATTAAGAATCGTGGAGGCAAGGATCACGCTCAGAGATATTTTGATTGGTCTGGGCGTAAGCGCCGTCACATTTCTAGCCACACAGAGCTGGAACGTCGGGCAGACGATTTATCGTGAATGGAAACTTCGAAGAGCATTGCGCCGAGAGATTGAAGAGACTTCACCGTGGTTGCTGAGAAACATCTCAACGCTGGAATGCATGATCCAGTTGGCATGCGTGCAATCGGTTGCCAACAACGGCCCGGTCCCTGTTCCAATTCAAGTTCACGCGGAGCACTATCCAGACATCGTTCTCAAGCTTTCTAGAGAAGAGAAAGCTCTTGTGAACGGCCTGTACAACATTTTTTACAACCTGAACAAAAGTGTCGGAACGATTGCAGAGCTTAATCCTCAGAGCCTCAATGACGCGGACAAAATGCAGCAGCTACGATTGGTGCTGGACACGACTTACAGAAACTCACGTCGAGCGTTGGTGCTTATCGATCTCTACGTGAAGAACATCAAAAACATGAGAGCCTTAGAAGCCGAATTGACCGCCAATGATCCGATTCACGGAATAGAGGCCGAGAACGACCAAACATTGTTGAAGCTGGCTGCTGAGGCGCGGACAATCGGCGAGGAAGGGATACGCAACAAATACCACGACGGAGCGTTTTCGCCTTTGGATGTGGCTCCGACACCACCTCCGGTGCCTGGGAAATTCTACTTTGACTCTACCGGGGCAAAATTCAAGTGTCTAAGCGTCGAAGGTGGGCTAGTTGAGATGGTTCAGCTTGAGACGCAGGTCGGTGTACTTACTTATGATCTCTATCTGAAACAGCCTATTTCTGCGTTCAGGCATTTGTATGAATTGAAAGATAGTGAGGAAACGGCTCGATTGGAGCGTCGGTTTCTTGCATTGAAGCCGCGTCCAGGTTTTAGTCCTCGTTAACGACGCCGTCGAGATACGCGGTGGGTACCCGGCCTCGGGTGAAGAAGGGAAAGGATATCCGAATCATTTAATTCCCGGATAGTTAGGAGGAGGGATCGTGCCGTCGTTGTCTTCAAGAATTTCTTGGTAGATTTCTTCAATTCGGTCCCGATGCATTTTTGCGTATTGGAGTTCGGAATCAGCCTGTTTTTTTAACTCCGTGGTCATGCCAATTTCGCGCTTCACGACGGTAGACGGAATCCCCTGAGACTCCAGAAAACCTGCAAAGCTTTCGATATGACTATCGCCGCAAACAAAAATGATCTCTTTTCCGGCAAAAGGCTTTAGTTGGTCCAGCCAGTACTGTTCACGAATTGGAATATCCTTGACGATTTCCAAGCCTGCGATGAGCAAATCGCGCTCGGAGTCTGGAACTCTGTTCCAAAGTTGGTCAATCAGTTGAGTCCAACAGAACCGACTCTGATACCCGATCTTCATTCTGGTTTTTAAGTCTGGATCGCAAAGCGCGTGTTCTACGTTGAACTTCTGCGCGATTAATTTCGTGAAGTAATCCTGCGGGGCCCGATTTACAAACGCAGCCCTGGCTAGAGCGTGCTCGCTGTATTCTTCCCCGACGACAGCAGGTTTGTAATTCTTGATGGCTTGCTCAAGGCAGAGTCGATACGTTGTGTGATTCGCAGTTTCCGGTGGAATGCTTTGAACACTGTGCTCCACTCCGACGAGATAGAACATTAGGTTTTCGCCGCACTTGCTCAGGCTGGGAAAGTCGCCGTGCCTAAATACAATATTCCTGATGAAGCTTCTTGTTTAGTTGTTTCCGCACGACTCTGTTATGGTACTTCCTCAGCCATCGATATTTGTGAAGAATAGGACTTCCAGAGAATTCCAAGAGTCTCTTCGAGACTAGTTTTTTGTGGACCCGCAAAAAATCAAAGTAATCCTCTGGCCCCTGAAATTCAGTCTGCATTCCTCCAAGGTAATCAATAAACGTCACACCATCGTCGTCCGTTTTCGTGAACGGCAAAATGTACTTCATTTCATCTTTGTATCCGTCATGGTATCTGAGAAGCCTGTTTGTTTTTATTGCTCGAAGCAGAACATCGTCCAAGATGATCCGTGGGAATCGCGGTCGTAAGCGTTGATCAGACCGGGGCCAAATATAACCTTATAACTTCGCTCGATCTTACCGAGCGTCACAGCGCCTCGGAGAACCAACCCTTCATAAATCAACTCCGTTTGAGCGTGCGCCAATCCAAGAATTTCACTGTATACGAGTCCTGTCGGATACATGAGATTAGCGCGAGAATGGATTGGTACTGTGTGAAGGATCAAGTCTGAAAACTTCACGTAATTCTCTTCGTTCTCCTTCTTCGTGAGCTTGTCTGGCCGCGTTGTTTCAGTCACCCGTCTGATGGCGCGTGAAATAAAGTTCGGGTGTTTTGTCTTAATCAATCTCCGAAAACCCAGTATGTCAAGATAGGTCACCAAATGTGGCGAGTAGACGAGATTACGCAGCATGATTGGTTCGGTCACGTTCCCGCTCTTTTATGGCTTCTATGCGCGTCTCTCCGCTGCGGTTTAGCGAATTTCGATCGATGGCAAGGGAGTCTATCACGGAGAATTCTAGATTTCGGCGCTGGATTTTTGGCGCTCTTTGGGCATGGAAATTGCCAAAGGGCGCATTCTCAACCGCCATTCCCTCTCGGCAACGATCTTGTCATGCTTGGCCTCCGGGTAGGATTTGCAGAGGCTGCTAAAATGAAGGTATGAACGGCGCTCCAAGCATCCAGCCCACGACACCACAACGGGACGGATGGAATTTCAATAGTTCCGAGACAAATGAATCTTCCTTGAAACCGTTATGCCTCGAAGTCGAGAAACACTTCGTGCTGCCGGCGCGAAGACTGTATCGGTTTTTTGCGGTTGAAGATGACGTCTACTTAGCTAACCTAATGGGTTCACACTTTCGCGGGTTTCACATTCCGCTGTCCGGTAGGAATGTTCTTCCTGAATATCTTCGGGACTGTTTTTTTCGGCCTTACGATGAATTTGATGTAGGTGTGGCATTCGAAGAGATGGTTGCGTTCGATAATCTGATTTACATTAGACATGACACCTGTTCTGATCCGGTCGGTTGCGTAATAACGTACGCACATGAGTTGCAACACTTTGTACAGTACGGACACACACCACGGGTATGGGCAGTAAACTCCGCTTTGTACCACAACCTCGGACAGTTTGACCCAACAGCCACGCCCATTGATATCCCGCAAGAACGGGAGGCAAACATTGTCTCGAAGCGCGTCGCGGAAAGGGTGTGCGGTGCCAAAGCAGTCAGAAAATATGCAGAGGAACAAATCAGTTTCATGGAACGTGTCAATGAACCTGTGCAGGCGGCCAGATGGGTTTTCTTCCGCGATGTCCCGCCTTCAACAGATTACGATGTTCTAACGGCAACGGTGCCGTTCGTAGAAAAGTACAAGAGCCAGATTGATTTTGGGATCGACGTTAATCAGTCCAATTGGTGGGTTGGACCTCTTCCGCAGAACTTGCTGTAGTTTACCTGCACACTATGTCACTCAAATGCGAATCAAACGATCAGCCTCTGCGTGAGGAGCTCGACAAAATAACTGACGATTACGCGGACTCTGATAAGCATCTTCACGACCAAATTGCCCTCATTGCCAACTTGGCCCGGAAATACGACGCTTCCATCTCGCTTGTCCATGAAATAAAACCGTGTGAACCTAACTTTACTTGCTATCAGCACTCATTCTTCATGAATGAAAACTGGCATGTAATCTTGGGGCGAGAGTTCATTCAATACCTAGTTGAAACGCGGCTTGAAGAGATCCCCATTGCCGATGCCAGGGACGACGATCACATTTTGTACATAAGTTGGCGCATCGAGCACGCAGGCAAAGTGGCTCAAGGCGCTGTGGAATCAAAGTGGGGCAGGGCCCATCTGTGGCGTCATGGCGTGTTCGAGCTTCCCAGACGCTATGGCGATTCAGTTAGATTCTTTCGTCACATCTCCAAGGAGGAAGCCATTCAAGCATTTCACGAGTACACTAAGTAGTACTCTACGCCGCGAGAAAGCGCCAGTGCGGAGTCTAGGGCACCAATGGGATGAGTCTCAAATACAAATCGCCGAGAAAAGCGACCCCCCTTCGTATTGAGAAGGCGGTGCTGGCGAAAAGCCGCCGTCGCTGTACTCTATGTTTTGGCCTCAAAGGTGATGAAACAGAAAAACTCGGCCAGATAGCGCATCTGGACGGCAATCGGAGCAACAACTCAGAATCCAACCTGGCATGGATGTGCTTGGACCACCACAGCCTTTTCGATTCAACGACCAAACAGCATAAGAACTACACCATCTCGGAAGTCAAAGAATACCGGAGGCTACTTTACAAGGTTCTTCACTCGGCCCCTCAACGCTCATCGCGTCGGGCGCGTCGTTCAACGTCAAAACCCAAGCAAGCAGAGCGCAGCGGCAAGGTCACGAACTCGCCTGTAGCGAGCGGGACTAACATCGCGCAAACAATCAACCCTCCAACGTTGAATCTGTCTTTACCCACCCCAACATCTGGCACACCGGGCCGCGAACAATATGACGAGTGGCGCGAATTGATTGACGAAATTCACGAAAGCATCGAACAGATGGGATGGGCCTTTGTGGACGCCGTTGCACACAAGGCAGACGATGAACGTTGTGACTATCAAGCAGGCATTCGCCGGGGGAATCGTGTTCTTGGGACTCGGATATTGATTGCCGATGCAATCAAAAAATCAGGACTGAAACAAGATTGGGACCAACTGGTTCAGTATGCGCATTCCGGGCGCGGTCCACGTGATCGTTGGCAGCAAGGGGCTCCAACGATGGGCGGATTCGACAAGAAGGCTCGTGAGTTTCAAGAAAAGCTCATGCGAATTGCCCGCGAAGATATGCGTGCCAACGCATTCGTCTTACCCGAAGAAACAGGACGGCCCTTGATTATCCCACTTCGGTACGGCGCGGCACCAACAAGCGCCGGGAAGCACTTGATGGGCTACCACGGACTTGTCGTTGCAAATCACGGTGAACCCGCCTATGACGTTTCGGTTCTTACGAGTGAAATACCAATCGGGACATCGAAACTGCAACTAGAAGGGATCAGGCCCACGCTGACAAAAACTGATGGGGATGCTTTCTTTAGGGCAGGAATCCTAGAATCACCCAGACACGGGATCATGGGCAGTGGACTGTTTGATGAAATGAGAAGACATCACGTCGCGGAAATTATCGTCGAATTGATCTACAAAGACGCCGAAAACCGCTGGTACAAGACAGTCGGCAAAATTGAACGGAATGTCAGCGAACCAGGTGGCCTCTCAGTCAGATATATTCGACGCGAACAGACTGAGCAACCCAAAGAAGGCCACGCGAACATCGGTTATTCGGTACTAAGGCCATCTAACGCGGCTGCTGCGATTACGGTAGAACATTCCGTATCGCGGATGATAGATCGTGAAAGCGGCGAGGAACACTTTGAGGGGCATCGGCCGGTTACGCACCGCAATCCCGGCCTCGAAATCGTCTTTGGTGGTGACTCCAAACCGTATTTTGAGAATCAGCCAACCCTTGTACTGCCGGGTGGAAGGGTCTACGAGAGGCGATACCGCGTTGGAGTTCAAAACACCACAGGAGAAATGATATCCGCAAAGGTGGTGTTAGAGGATTGTCAGCCGAGTGAACATCATGGGATTCACTTGGGCCATGCGCTTCAAGTCATGAGTCATCCCGGTCCCGGTACGGGTGAAGTGTCTGTTTCACCAAGCGACAAGCCCACAGCATTCTTTGATGTGGTTTATGACGAGACGCTTGAGGGAAAGTTGCGCGATGATGGTTTTGGCTTATGTTACACCGCACCCGTGCGACTATTCGCCATTCCGCGAGGCACATACCATCTAACGCTTCGAGTAGAAGGCGGTGGTATGCAAAGCCGCAAAAAGTTCAAAATATTTCAAGACCCCGCGAGCCAAATGCTGACCATGCGTGAAGTAACCTAGAGCAATAACATGCACCCCGTAAGGTGGGACGTGTGACTTAGCGCGGTTGAAAGGAAGCGGTCAGCCCATACGTCGGGTTCGATAAAAACTGAAAAAAGCGATCCTCTTGTCCCGTTCGAAGATGCTCAAGCAAGAGCTTCATACTGTCAGCATCGACGATAGGCACCCAATCAAAATGGTCCTCGGATTTGTCGTACTGCGGACCTCCCACTGAGGAATTAAATAGAACCGGGACGACGTTGACACCGGTTCCCGCGAAAACGTCTCTGACCAAAATTTCACGAGCGTACCGGAGATTATTGGCATCCCCGGATTTTGGTGTGTCCAGGGTACAGCCAACGATAAGGAGCAACTTTCTTTCCTGACTTGCCACGAGAATATCTACGGATGCTCGCCGTACCTGTGAATCTGGCGCAAGAATGTGCTCATACTCCCCCAGAACAACAGGTGAAAGACCGAACATACTTAACAGCCAAGAGATGTGAAGCTCGAAGGCTGCGCTCTGCTTCAGTTTTTTCGGTTGCTCGTTGTAGGCACGAACCAGCAAATCATCGAGCTTTGCGCCTCGACAGAAATACTGAAGCGCCTCCAATAAAATATTTCGTTCGCTTGGTGGAATGAGCATCCGGGCAACGTGTGCGGAGTTCTTGATTTCACCTAACCGAGGATGAACTAGACGTATTTCGACATAATCATCGTCAGGTTTCAAATCTGGGACATCTACAGAACCTTCGGCTGAGACTAACGTTCCTCCCGTGTCATTTATCTGGAACTGTGAGAGAGGCATCATTGCCCTGAACGGTGCGTCCACTACAGTCGTTTCCCCGCGCACGCAAGCGATAACCTTCCAGTCCGGCAAGCTCCGGTGCCGCTTTACACCAACCTCAATACGTTTCTCAGGCGTGTTCGCTCGAACGAATGAAATATCCGCAAACACAGGAAGCGAGACTGAAAGATCAAAACCCGGATTTTGCGGATTGACGTTAACCTCACACAAAGCATTCGCAGCATCCAGAGCGTCCCCATAGCCGAGAAAATGCGCGGCTTGGTTATGTTGTCCTTCCAATGGGCTGTTTCCAGCGACGCCGAAGCAGATCGTTAGATTGGGCCAAGCGCGGCCATCGAATGAACGCACATGCGAGAAATTACCCCATTGGATGCTTCCGGCTGCTTTTGACAAATCCGGTGTTTGACGTAACTGGAATCCAAAGCCATCGCCCATCTTGAGAATGCCTTTGTCTTTGACCTCCGAACAGAGGTCGGGCCAATCGGAGAAAGGACGGACAAAGGCATCTATTCGTAGCGAATCTGTCTTAACAAAAGAGAAGCGTTCCGCGTGTTTAGCGAGCCGCGTTCCGGCAGTGTCAACATCTTCATGGGTGACGCGAACGACGGCCATCACATTAACCCATGAATTGTCATTGCGAATCGCAACGGCGCGAATGTCAATCGCCCTATACGCCGCTCCAACAGCGTTAATCAATTCGCTGGCCGTGTGTAGGACGCTACTCATTTCTTCAATCGTAGCAGACGGAACGTTTTGTGGGTTGGAGGGACGAAGCTAAATACGTCTTGCTGCATGCTCGAACGATGCGACGAAGCAGCCCAACAAGCTGGAAGCTCTTCCAAAAAGAAAAGCTGGGTTCATCCAACGTAGACGCCCTGGCGATTATCCCGCCTCTATCCCAAACTGGTCTGCAAGAAAGAAGGACGCCTTCGTTCTAAGGCTGGATGGTTGCATCTCTGGCCGAACGGTCGACGATGAGGAAACAAACATGTGGACAAAAGAGGTACTATTCCCGCAGGTACCACGATGCGAGGGCCATATCGAATCGGGAGGTAAAGCATTCATGCCGGTGAGATTCCAACACCTGACAAGGGTTTTTGCTATCGGGTTAGCGGCACTCCTTGTGTGCGGGACGCGATCCACGGGCCAATCGCCAGCTTCCGCGCCACCGTCGTTGCAAGCACTGAAAGGCGTTGAATACACACGGCAAAACAGCCCTTCGCAAGACGAGCTTGTCAGCTACGCTGAACTGACCTCGCTCATCAATAGCTGTCGTGCATATGCGAAGGGCATCAGCATTCTGCCGCAGTTCCATGAACCTATCTTGACGCGAGGCGAGACTGGAATCGCCGTTTTCAGGAAGGTCTCACCAAGCGTCGTGATGGTCGTGATGGCGAACTTCAAGAACGATAAGGTATCCGAAACGGGCCTCGGCACGGGTGCCATCTTGGATTCGTCAGGGTACGTTCTCACTAACTGGCATGTGGTCGAAGGATACGAGGCAGGCGTCATCTTTCTCAAGCCAGCCAATGGCACTGAACCTCCGGAGAACAGCGCCTATGGGATACGGTTGATTGCCACCAACAAGCAAGCCGATCTAGCCCTCGTGAAGATCGAAAAACCCCCAGTCGGTTTGGTCGGCGTGAATCTGGGTGATATCACGCGGGTCCAGGTAGCGCAGGACATCCATATCATTGGTCACCCACACGGCAAACTGTGGTCGTACAGCACGGGCGTTGTGAGCCAAATCCGCGACAACTATGACTGGAAGTATGAGGACGGTTCCAAGCACAGCGCGAAGGTGTTGCAGATGCAGACCGCCATCAACCCCGGCAATTCGGGCGGACCCGTTTTGGATAACAACGGGAACATGCTCGGACTGGTAGCAATGAGCGAAGACGGGCAGAACTTAGACTATGCGATAGCAATTGACGTAATCAAGGATTTCGTCACCCGCGCCATGGCGACGAACCGACGCGGAGCCGAGGCAAAACCCGATACTCCCGCGAGCACACGGTTCGTCGGCCACATTATGGGCGGGTTGTCCATCACTAAGACTGCTTATCCCGATTTCGTCGTCTATACAGTCCGTGACGCAAAGGGATCACCCGTGGAAGTAGTAGCCGACCTGCCCGACGGAGCGGTATTGACTGGCACCAAGCCGAACGCCTTTGGTGGACTTGGCAATTGGTCCTATACGATGGGTGGAAAAACGTTCACGGTGAAATCCGAAGGAACTGCCCCCGAGCTAATCACAGCGGCAGCCGGGACTTGATGTCCCTTACTCTCCGATCAAAATGAATGGTGACCAGAAGAACGGGTCCTTGAAGCCCTTTGAAAAGACTGTGTATCGCGCCTCGGCGAGCGCGGTACTCTTTTTTTCGCCTTTCAATAAATGGCGATAATATTCCTGCATTAGTACAGCGGTTGATTCGTCCGAAACCTGCCAAAGGCTGACCGTCACACTGGAAGAACCTGCCGCCAGGAATGCGCGGCCCAAGCTCATTACTCCCTCCGCCTTGCTTATGGTTCCGCTCCCCGTGTTGCACGCCGAGAGCACAACAGATTCAGACTGTAGCTTCAATCCTAGGACCTCAGACATCGGTAGGAACATGTGGCTTGAGGAGACGCCGTCGTAGGAAAGCACAAGCGCAGGTTCGCGAACGTTTGTGTCAACAGGGAGCACGCCATGCGTGGCGAAATGCAAGAACCGGAACTTCGCGAGATCCGTATCAAGCAGTTCTGTCTTTGTGGCGTCAATACCAAACCGAAGTTCAGTTTTCTCCCCAGCCGTCTGCAGCAGCGCGGCGATCCCGCGAACCTCGGTCGCGGTTCCCGGCAGCCGCTCAAAGGAGAATCCTCGCGATTTTAACCTCCCGGAATCGGTTGAGTTGTTGTCCGATGCCTCACGCACAGAGCTGCCTGTCTTTGCAGCCTCAAATCTTTCGTCATCAGGCGAGGTTATCGGGTCGGCTAGACCGAGGAAAGCCGTTTGCCAGCCTTTGCTCTGTATGGCTGTTCTTCCGAGACGGAACGCCAAAGCCGAGGGATAGTACGTCGAAGCTGTTCTTAAGAGAACGAAGTCTCCCTTTGAAGCACGCGGAGAAAACAACTCAAACGGGAGGGCAAACAGGACGTCGTCCGGAACAAAAATGACATCCTGTGATCGCGCAAGTAGCGTGGCGACTTGGTTCGGGAAGAGTGCCGCAAAGATTTCTTCGGAGGTTTTCCAGTCAATCGTGTCGGGCTGTCCCAAGTTGAGTGCTTTCCTTAGGAGCGAGACGCGGTCTAAGAACCAACTGCGAGCCAGCGGCACTTTATAAAAGGACACCAGCTCGTTCCCGTTACCACTTCGGTTTTGGACGACCCAACCGAACGTTGCGTCCGTCGTCAACTTAAACTCAATAAGAGTCTCACCTCTTCGCAACGGCAACGAGCCGAGTTGAATCTCCTCCGGGTAGGCTACCGCAGCATACTGAGGTGCTGTCTTTCGCAGTTCCTTAAGAAACGCCTGAATATCCTGCTGTATCGTAGCAAGCTCGGTATCCGTGTTGCGGCTTAGGTGTGCTCCGTCGCTAGAACTATTCAACTCAGCTAAAATTCGGTCGCGTCTTGCCAGCAAGGACCGTTCAGTTTCTTGCGTGCTTGCCGGCAGGGAGCGGCGCATACCGTCCACGAATGTTCGTCCCCAAGCCTGGACGAATTGTTTCGCCTTGTTAATTTCGGCATATTCCAGGGCTTGGGCCGCAAATTGTTCTCGTTGCGACAAATCCTTTTGGCTGAGGGAATACAACAGAGCGACCAATTCGTCGTAGATGTACCCGTAATTCTCCGATATGGACCTTTGGTCTCTCGCGTCAAGGCCGCCCTTCACCGTTTCAATGAGGCTAATTAATTCCTTGTAAGTTGCCAGCGCCTCGTTGAGTTTGTTCTCTGCGGCCAGTTGTCGTGCCTGCGCATATAGAAAGCGCCCACGCAGATAGACATCTTCGGACTTCTTAGCCAGCGGCGCTGCCTTGTCCAGCGCCGTTCTGCCCACGTTTATATTCCCGCTGAGCCTGTTGGCTTCCGATACGCTGATCAGAGCGTGAGCTTGACAGGCTGTGTTCTCGTTCTTGGTACAGACTTGGAGACTCTCGTCAGCAATCCTTATGATTTCCGAATACTTGCCCGTCTGGAGATACAACTCCGCAAGGTCAAGCTGAAGAGTCTCGCCGTATCCCAAATCGTGGGCTTGCGCGTAGCATTTGCGAGCCTTGTCGAAGTCCTTCACGGATGAGTTTCTGTCACTGTAGACGCCCGTCAAATCGGCCCAACTGGCCGCTTGACCCTTTTTGTCGCCAAGGTCTTGGAATAGCTTGAGAGCCGTTTCGGATTCGTTGAGAGCGTCCTCCCAGCTGCCGATTAGCTCATCTAACTCAGCCGTCGCCAAATGAGCGTATCCGCAGTGTTCGAGATCACCTCCGGCTTGGGTCGTAGCAATCGCGTCGCGCAACAGCACAAGGGCTTTTTCAAATTGCCCTTGTTTCCGATAAAACTCGCTGAGGAAATAGGCAAGAAAGTATTGGTTCGGAACGGGAATCGCAGACGCCATCTTTTTCGCTTCAAGCAATGACGCCAGAGCGTCGTCCACCTGGTGCAAGGCGACGTAGTCCTCGGAAAGGCTCTCCAAAGCAATTACTTGCTGGAGTGTAGCCTTGGATTCCGCGTAGTCATCCACCGCTTTCTTGTGAAATTCGCTCGCTTTGTGGAAGTCCTTTTGCGCCTGATACGCATTCCCTAATCCGGCAGCGGACTCTGCCTTGATGCCGATGCCGCCGACTGTTGGAGCAAGCTCGTACGCCTTGGTAAAGTTCGGAATAGCTTTATCGGGCTCGGACAGGTTGAGATAATATTCGCCAATCGCTGTGAGCGTCCGCGCTTCGTCACCAGGGGCGTTGATGTCCTGGTAGATTTTTCTCCCTTCGTTGAGGTAATGGATTTGCAGATCTCGCGCCTCGCGTGAGTTGTCGGAGTTAAGCACCACGGACATGCGGACGTATGCTCCCGCCGCAGCTTTCTTATCGCCTGAGGATAGGAACCTTTTCACTGCCGAGTCCAACCCGGACTGTGCCTCTGAATACAGCTTCGCGTTTGCGAGTGATATCGCAAGCTCTACCTGCAACTCCGCATTCTCCGGGTCCTTCGTTAGCAAGTTTTGCAACGCTGATTTCGTTGCTGCGAGATTTCCGTTCTGAGCTTGAACCATTGCGTTCATTGCTTCAGCGTAAGCGACTGTCTTTGCGTCATTCGTCTTGTTGGCCAGACTCAGGCATTCATAGCTGCGCTCCTGCGCGGCTGCCCTTTTCGACTGGCGGGCGTATGACACGGCCAGCACGCATGAGCTTTCGACTTTCAGTCCGGAGAAATCTCCCTTCATGCCCTTAATGGTCTCTTCAGCCGCAAGCGAATATTTTTCAGCGAGGACAGGGTCATTCCCGGCTGCTATGTAGTAGCGTCCCAGCGCATTCAGAATTGGCAGCTTTTCGAAACCGACGAGTGGGCCGACCTCCGCCAGAATCTTTGTCAGCGTCGCGCCCCCACCCGGTTGCGCCGCGATCTGAAACGGAACGGTGAGAATTCTTTGCCAATTCGACTGGTCATCGTTCGGCTTTGGCAAGCCGTCGCGCAGATAAAGCACATACGAGTAGACTAAAGCGTCTGCAAGCTGGCCGTCCTTCTGGTCCCGTTCAACCACCGTACGAGTTTTCAGGTCGCTTATTCGCTGGTCCAGGTACGTCACGAGGTTTTGCTGAACCTTTTCATCTTTGAGGTGAAGCGCCGTGAGGAAAGCCTTGTGAATTGAAAGCAGTTCCATCATAGGAACGCTTTGGGCACGATAGATGTCCGCAAGGCGAGTATAGGCTTCCATCACACTCCGATTGTTGAGCTCCGAGTCAAAAGGACCTGGGCGGATGAGGGCCTCCGCGACTTCGAGTGCTGCTCTGGCGTGTTCAAGATCACCAGTTGGTTGATAAGTCTCCCCAATGAGAAGCTGAGCAAAGAACTCGCGCTGCCGATTATTGTGGGCCTTGGCGTAGGAGGCGATTCGGTCCAAGAGCGGCAGCGCGTCCTTTCCGCGTTCTGCGTTCACCAAGAGGATCGCTTCAGATACTTCGACTTCATGAAGCGCGGCTTCGTTGTTCAGTTTGCGAAGGAGATCTGCTGCGATGGCGTAATATTTGAGGGCGTCGTTAGGCTTCTTCGCCTCATTGTAGAGATTTGCAGCCTTCTGCGCTGCTTCAGCCTGTCCAATGAGTATGGAATGGTCGCGGCTATAGGAGAGAGTTTCCAACCAAATCTCAGTTGCCCTATCTGTCCGGTTCGCGGCTACGAGTACGTTCGCAAAGCCTTCGAGGACCGCAAGATGCAAGACCGGAAGATTGAGCGCCGATGCTAGGCAAGTCTGTTGTTGCGAGTCTTGGACGAAGGCCTGAAATTGGCCCTGCTTGATATGTTCCAACTCTCCTATGGCGTCGTCAGCCTTGCCCTGCTGGACCAATGCGAACGCGTAGGTGTTCTCGGCCGTGATGAAACTATAAGCGTCCTTCGTCGCCAGAGCCTTTGATCTCGCCTGCATAAGCGACGCAACGGCGTCACTAACCTTGCCTGCCAGCCCTAAGTACACGCCGCGATAAGCTAGGTGGAGAGCCTCAAGTCCATAGCCGTTGAGTTGGTCAATTTGCAGTGCCTCATCAATCGCACGCACACCTTCATCTGTTTTCCCAGACAGGAGTTTTAGTTTGCCTGACTCACCGAGCGCACGGGACCTTTCGTAAAGGCTCCCGCTGCTTTCGGAAATGCTCAACGCCCGCGATAGCAACTCTAGAGCACGCGCCGTATCGCCCTTTGCCTGCGCTTCCAACGCCAAGGTGATTAGGATATCCGCTTCTAAGACGTCGTTTTTCGAATCAACGGCATCCTGCATGGCTTTTTGAAATGTGGCGAACGCGAGTTCAAGGTTTCCTTGGCTTACATAGGCCGACGCCAGTACATCGGTCGCGAGTGCTCTGTCACGTACCAAGCCACGAGCATCGGCGATTTGCACCGCCTTCTGTGCCCTTTCGAGCAAGTCAGATGCGCTGAACTCGCAGCTGGCCGTGGTTCTATCCAACAAAGCCCTCACATCTTTGTCCACGGCGATCAGTTCGGGCGGTCTCCGGGCGATGCCGTTGGTTGGTTTATCTTGACCAACAGTCAGGGGAACAACGAAGAGACAGCAAACGAAGGTCGCGACCGTAGATCCTTTTGATGCAGCGAAGAAGCGGCCAACGCATAGGCTGAGGCGGGCGTCACGGTTGTCAGACATTGGTAGTGAGGTAAGTATAACCGCTACTACCGGAGCGTGCGTTCCCGACGCCGACCGAGTACACGTAGCGGTTATTATTTTCTTCGCAGCCGCTTCCGCAGACTAAGGTTTTGCCTGGCACGGTCTACTGCGACAAGTCGTGACAACGGCTGCTTCAACAACCGATTTGGACGCTCATCAACGGAGTTTGTCGATCAACTTGTAGGGGCGCACTTTCAGCGCGCGGGCGAGGGCGACGATGACAAGCAACGTCGGATTCGCATGTCCTCTTTCGAGTAAGCTAGGGTAGTTCCGATGCAAGTCGGCGAGTTCAGCTAGTCTCTCCTGTGACAATCCATGCTCTTTACGAAGTTCACGCAGGCACACTCCGAATGTTTTCAAGAGGGCTTCGTCTCGCACGGCCGCACAGTATCAGCGGACACATAATAGGTCCACACAATATACAGTGAATTTAGAGATTGACCCGAAAGCAATGAAAGCGTAGCTTACGACAAGCGGGACGCGCTGGTGCTGATAACACCAACGCATCCCTAACCACCGAGTCCGCGTACACGAGGCCCGATGGCTAAGACGCATTGTGATGTAACACACCACACGGAGCAAGGCTGCGCGTCCCGCAATTTTCCCGCGGAGGACGCAGTCATGTTGCACTTTCTGTTCGATGGTATACCGTTTCCCTTTGACCCGCCGCCCGGCGTTGAGCTTCCACGACCGACCCATTTCGAGCAGGTCTGTGGCTTCGCCGTACTTTATCTCTTCCTGTTGACCCTCGTTTCATTCCTTCTGCCGCGCCCTTGGTTCGTCGCTGTGTTCAAGGTTGCTTTCCCATTCATGCCTGAGCGCCTTGAGGAGAACGACCATGACTGAATGGAAATATCCCGGAGACGAAGCTGTGCGGCTAGCCTTTACTGCGAACGTCCTCAAAACCATCAAAGAGAAAGGCCTGACGCCCGATGAAGTAGAGAATCGGATCGCAGCGGCGCACAAAAGGATTGACTACAGACTCCACGAACGAGCTTTCGGGCGTGCCGTCAGAAAGCTGCGTGAAGAGCGCAACATCAGCAGGAAGGCTATGGCTGTGTCGGCGAAGATTTCAGTCCGGTTGGTGACGCGCGTGGAGCGTGGGCGAGGAGGAGATATTTCGGTGCCCGAAGTATGCAGGATTGCATGCGCCCTCAAGCTTCTTCCACACGAACTCATGGAGCGCTACCAGAACGCTGTCAAAGAAGCCAACGCCAGCGAAGTCTGGTGGTGATGTGTGGGCGAATGGAAAAGAAGTGTCACCCTGCGAATGCGGAACGATCTGCGAACAGAAATGATTGCGTTCGCTGAACAGGAGAAGCGTTCGCTTGGCGGTCTGGCCGCCATTCTCTTGGAGTGGAGTTTCGAGCAGTTGAAGTCTGCCGGTAACACGACCAGATTGTTCGGACAAAGCGCGAAGCGGTTGAACAGGCTGATGCGCGACCGGAGATTTAGAGATGGGTGAGTGGAAAGCACAAATCAGTTTGCGTGTGCGCCAGGATTTGCGGCGCGAGCTGGAAGAATTTGCCTGCAAAGATCGGCGCAAACTCGGGAACGTCGGGGAAACGCTTCTGGAATGGGCTTGGGAGCAACTGCAAATCGCGGGCAGCATTGACCGACTTCTGAAATTCAAAATCAGATCGGCGAAAAAAGAGAAACAGCTGGGCGAAAACTCAAGGACTGACGCACACCTTTAGGCCTTTTGCGCTATCAGTTTCCTAGTGCGTCACGCGGAGACTACTGAGAGTGCGCCGTGCTCCTTGCGGGTGGGCCTTACGGTGATTTCCACGTCCTGACGCAGAGCCGCGAGGAATTCTATGAGGCGTCCAACGGAAAAGTTGCCCGCGCGATTCCGCATCAGCAAGGAGACTTGGGGTTGCCGCACGCCGAGAATTTTGGCGATCTCAACTTGCGTCATGCCGCTATCTTTCAGGATTGTATAGATTTGCAGGGTAAGCTGGGCCTTGAGCAGTTCTTGCTCGGGATTGGGAAGGCCCAGGTCTGCAAAGACGTTTCCGCTGCCTTCGGTTACGTGAGTCACGCGCTTGGTTGTTTTTTTCACTTTGGATTTCATCTCAATTCTGCCTTTCTCTGTGGTCCCGTTCAGCTTCTGCAAGCCTCTGCTTAATCAGATCAATTTCTCTAGTTGGTGTAGCGATGCCTTTCGTGGACTTCTTCTGAAATACGTGCAAGACATAAATCGCATCGTGAAAACGGACCGTATAAACGGCTCGCCACGCATTGCCGTGATGCGAAGCTACAATTTCAAGCACGCTGGCGCCCCCAAAGCCTTTAAGTGGTTTAGCCGCGGGATCGGCCCTGCCTTCTTGCGCCGTGAACAGTGCATGTCCAATGTCGATCCGCACCGCACGAGGGAAAGAACGTAAATCCCGCAATGCTGTTCCAATCCACCGAATGGGCTTCAGTTCGCCATTCATCTGTATACCAGTATACGTATATTATTATATTTCTTCAAGTGGCACCTACTAATGGCTGTGGCCAGATCAGGGAGCTGTGAGCACTACCATACACTAAGGTCGTTCTGAGTTTCTATATGTATGTTATACTTGACATATAGAATCTTATGGCGTACCCTTGAAATCCGGGGAGGTCCAAATGCCCCTTCAAGATAACCTGCTCGACCGTCGCCGAAATGCGCTTTTGGTCTTCTATCTTGCGGCGTTCCTGTCTGCTTGCGCGCTCGGCCTCGTCGGCAAGATTCCTTCGTTCCGCACGCTGCTCTTCGCACTTGCGATTGGCAGTGCTGGCTTCTCTGTAGTTTTCTTATTGCGTTTCCTACATGCGAACGACGAGCGCGAACAGCAAATCAACTATCAGGCGCTAACGTTTGCCTTTACGGGAACACTAATTTTTTCTCTGGCAATCGGTTTTCTGCAGAGCTTCGGGTTCCACCCCATCTCTTGGCTTGGAATTCCGGCTTTGATGATCGTCCTGTGGAGCATTGGACTCATTTTTCATTCCTGGCGGTACCGATGAAGACCAGACTCCGTGTGTTGAGAGCGGAAAAGGAGTGGTCGCAAGCCGAACTTGCAGCTCACGTTGGAGTCGCTCGCGGCACGATCAACGCTATTGAAACGGGCAAGTACGACCCGAGTCTGCCGCTGGCCTTCAAGATCGCTCGCGCTTTTGGAAAGAATGTGGAAGAGGTGTTTTTGTATCCCGAGGAGCAAGGTCCGCTACTGCCCCAGTAGACCTTAGTTCGTTTGCAGTCGGAACAAAGCAACACGATGTACGTCAGTTCACAGTCCCGGATTCGTTTCTTCGCTTGTGAAGCGAAGTCTATTCCTGTTCTCTCGCCGAGATATACCAAAGGAGTTCTTCATGGACCGTCCCTATGGCATTTCTGACTTCGCGTTTCCCAATCGATGGGACCGGGAAACTGGTCCCGACTTAGTGGAGAGGGCTGGGCGAGCTTCGCACGGAGACAGAGATCATCGGCAAATCGACCGCGACGCACCACGGAATTCCGAACAAGCTCGCAGCGGACTTGACCGCTCACGAACAATCTACCGAGGCCGCAACCGGGAGTACTCACTGCGCGAATCGGAAGTTCGCACGCTTACCGATGTGGGCAAGTTCCGCGTTGTGCCGGCAGACGATCTCGCGCGATTCGGCTACAACGGCAACCGTTCTCAGATGGAATACGACGTTCGCAATCTCACAAGGCAAGGCCTTGTCGAGCAGCGGACCATCGAAGGGCGTTCTTATGCGACGAAAGTTCTAACTCTGACAAAGAACGGGCATCGGCTCATCGAGCGAGCGCAACTTGTCCCGCGCAAGCAAGCCACTTATCACGGCTTTGCAAAGCCAAAGGAAGCCCGACATGACGCCGATGTCTACCGCCTCTATCACAAGGTCGCCAAGGAAATCGAACGCTCTGGTGGAAAAGTTCGTCGTGTCGTTCTCGACTTTGAGTTGAAGAAAGACCTCTACCGAGCTCTTTCCACAATACAGCCCGACAAAAACCCAAGGGAGGAACGAATCTCTATTGCGAGCCAATTCGATCTGAAAGTCGTGCATGGCAAGATTCCCATTCCCGACCTGCGCATCGAGTATGAGGACGACTGCCGCGATGTTCGCCGTCTCGACCTCGAAATCGCTACCCGCGACTACCGGCCCCAGGGACTCGGTGAAAAGGCCAAGGCCGGATTCCATATGTTCGCTCGCCAGCAGGACCACGCCAAACTGCGCCGAGTTCTCGACACTCAAGAAATCAGCGCAAGGATATTTGCTCTATGAAATTTCTCCCCATCCATACGGATGCGCTTCGATATTTCGGCTATACCGAAGAAGAAGCGCAGTTCCTTTACCTTGTGGCGACACATTCCGGGTATTTCACCTGTCAGCAGTTCTTGCAGTTCATCAAGACCAAACCCGGCAAGCGCAGCGTTACCTTTGCCCGAAAGGTCGTGGAAAAGAAACACGCCAGCTCGAAGGAATATCTCAGACATGGCCGTGTGTTTCATCTCTTCTCACGGAATCTCTATGAAGCCATTGGCAGGGAGAATGTCCGTTTCCGGCGTGTGCACTCGACCGAATACATCCGAACGCGGCTTATTGCGCTCGACTTCATTCTCCGAAATCAAAGCTTCACGTATTTCGAATCCGAGGAACAGAAGCTCTCTTTCTTCTGCGACCAGATGGGGATCGACAAGAAAATCCTGCCCCACAAACGCTACGCAGGAGCTATCAAGGGCGACTTCACCGACCGCTATTTTGTCGATAAATTCCCTATGTTCTACAACCCCGCAATGTCTCTCCCCCCTGTGGTGACGTTTAGTTTCATCGATCCGGGAGTTGAAAGCATGGACAGCTTCAGGACTCATCTGGACGCGTACCTGACGCTTTTCACCAAGCTTTCGCAGCTGCGTTTCTACTACGTTGCAACCCGCGACACGAATTTCGAACGGGCCAAGAAGCTTTTTATGCGGACGTTTGAAAGGCTTTGGAACCCGGCAGCCCCTCGTGGATTGTTCGATTATTTCCGCACACGGCGGACGTGGGATGAGAAGAACTACGGCAAGTTAACGGAGCACGATGTCCTGTTCCTGAACCAGGGAAAAGAGAGATTTGGCAATCCAGGCATAGAGAATTTGTACCAGCGATGGCGTGCCGGTGAGATTACCGAAAACACGGTGCGTTCTGAATCTGTGAAGTTTCAGATGCCTTCGCAAGTCACCTTTATTTCAGCAACCGTGAACGGACAGACCGCTTTGTTCGAGCGGCATCCACGTCAGCCAGTAAACATACCCGTGAAAAGTTCCGAGGAGGTGTCTTTCTCGGGAGATTTCACTTCCGGCGTCACCTTGGCATGGAGATAAGCGGCTTAAAGAGCGGGCAGATGCAGGAGAAACGGCAACAGAACGGAGCGCGGCCAAAACACGATCAGAGGCGGGAGCGACCCCATCGCGCCGCAAAATCGCGGCCCGATCCCTTCGGGCTTCGGGGGTCACTCCCGCCTCTTGTCGCTGAAATTCGCGGCTCGTGTTTTGGCCGCGCAGAAGGAGGCAGGCGAAGAATTTTGTAAGACAAGCTGTCAGACAAAAGTCATGAGAAGGAGCACAACGAGAGCATGGCAATCATCAAGGCACCACCCAAACAACCAAAGTCAGTGACGGTACAGGCGCGAGTCGAAGAGTCGGTGAAAGCACAACTCGACCAGTACGCGAAGTTCATCGACTCCACTCCGTCCTACGTCATTACCGAGGCTCTGAGACTTCTGTATCGCAAAGACAAAGACTTTCAGTCCTGGCTAGGCCAACAAACGAACAACCACAACCCAGAGCAAATCCAAGGAGACGCCTTCACGAAAACTGCGTAGCAAAACATGAACCGCCGTCCAATCCAATTCGGTGTGCACGAGAATACAGCGTCTCCAAGACAGCATGCCTCGCTCGGCACAATTTATCGGGGCAGTTGAGAGGGAGATCACATATGCCTGCTAGTGAATATCGACGCCAAGGCGTTGTTGACGACCTCACTGAGGAGTTGATTCCAGCTCCACGGAAAGAGTCTCCCTCCGCGAATTCACCATCGAAGGAGGGTGGTCTAGAGAGAATTACGGAATACGAGTTCATTGACAGTAGAGAGCTAGCACGTCGATTGACTGTTCCTCCTTCCTGGATTCGCGACCAAGTTCGCGCCAGATCCGAAGACCCTCTTCCGCATGTGAACTTGGGAAAGTATGTGCGATTTCTTTGGGGCAGCCCCGCGCTTGAACTGTGGATTCGCCGTCGTATAGTGGTGGGGAACAACAGGCGTGTGGAACGGGTTCGTTAAAGGAGGAATATGGCAAGAACCCGCCACCACCAAGCAGGATATGTATTCAGGAAAGGTTCGAATTGGTATGTCCGCTACCGTGAGATTGTGCAACTGGAGAACTGTTCGGTTCAGCGCATCCAGAAATGCCACAAGCTTGCAGAAGCCTCAGGCCACTATCGAACCAAAACTGCGGCAGAAGAATTGGCCGAGGAATTCATGCGGTCAGTCAATCGCGGCGAAGTCAGACCAGAAAGTACGATGAGCCTCAATCGATTCATCGAGGATTGTTATCTACCGTACGTGGAGGAGCAAAAGCGCCGATCCACGCATTGCGGATATAAGAACATTTGGCTGCGCTATGTACAGCCGAATGGTGATGTGGCGTTGCGTGAGGTGAGGACTTTCGAGGCGGAGCAACTGTTGAAGGACATCGCTCGCCGGGAAAACCTCAGCCGGACAACACTAGGCCACATCAAACACTTTCTGAGCGGCGCGTTTCGATACGCGCGTCGCCAGGGCGTACTTGAAAACGCAAACCCTATGCATGATGTCGAGATTCCCAAAGCGCGGCCAGCTGGAGAGACCTACGCGTATTCGCTCGAAGAAGAGGCCCAGATGTTGGCCATACTTCCTGAGCCCACGGCTACGGTAGTCGCCACGGCGGCCTTCACTGGTGCGCGCAAGGGAGAGATCAGAGGATTCACTTGGCAGAACTACGACGGCTCCGAAATTCGCGTTGAAAAATCCGTCTGGCGGAGTCACGTGGACGAACCGAAGCGCCCGAAAAGCAAAGGCGCCATTCCGGTCATAGCCCAATTGAAGATTCTTCTCAACCAGCACTGGGAAAGGTGTGGCAGGCCACGCAAAGGGTTCATTTTTTCGAATGAACTCGGCAACCCGATGAATCTCGAAGCGCTCGCGGTGGATGTGATCCGGCCGGCACTACAAAAAGCGAATCTTGCTTGGCACGGCTGGCACGCATTCCGGCGCGGGCTTGCGACCAATCTGCACAGACTCGGCGTTTCTGACAAGGTGATTCAGCAAATTCTGCGCCACGCGAACGTCACCACGACGATGAACATCTATGTGAAGACGGTGAGTGCGGACGCAGCGAATGCGATGAAGTCCTTGGAAACAATGTGTGCAACTACTGTGCAACCCGAGAGGCTCGGAAGTACGCGAATTATGTAGAAGTTTTCTCTAGTAGGAAGTCTGTAAGACTCGACGCTGGATCGAGTTAGGGAAATCTGGCGGAGAGGGGGGGATTCGAACCCCCGGTACCGGTTTTAGCCAGTACAACGGTTTAGCAAACCGCCGCATTCAGCCGCTCTGCCACCTCTCCGCGGCGTGCTTTCAACAGCTTACCACACTGCCCTAGTTTATTTGGTGCACAGTTGGTGCACAGAGTTTCATGGCATCCAAGGTCGTCTCCATCCTCTTCATCGCCGCCAGCACTGCCGGGTCAAAAGCCTTGATGTAGCGATCCTTGGTCACGTGCGCTTTTGCATGACGCAGGACACGTTGAACGATTTTCTCGTCCGCACCCGCCTTTAAATCCACGGCGCGCTTCCGACGGTATTGAGTTTGGGGTATTCGAACGGCATGCGCCTGGTTCCGTTCACGGTCTATTTTAAGAAGCCTGGATACTTCGATTGTGAGAAAGACTTCAAGCTCGTCCAAACGAATGGCGTGTACCAGCTCGAGAGCGACTCCAAGCAAACTTCAGCCGCTCCAGGCGATGTTCCGGACGCTTCTGCACCCACGATAGCTTGTGAACTGAAGAAGGTGCCGTAGTGTCTCTTCGAAAGTATGGCGCAATCATCTTGCTTCCTGCGGCAGCAATTGGGATTTTGATTTGGATTGAACGTTCCTTTGTTCCGCCTAGTATCGCTGTGAGCCTTTCGACGCTGACCGAGCAACAAAAGCAGGCGTTGTCCTTCACGCAGGATTTGGCGAAGTTCTTTACAGGTTCGCGATCAGCATCATCGGTGTTATTGGATTTTATTTGAAGCTCGATCGAGACGCGCATCGGTCGCGGTCAACGTACACGTCAGTTCTGATTGTCGCAACGATAGTGACTGCCATCTTATCTGTGTTCTTCGGACATCTGTGGATGGCGAAGCTGCGCGGGCAACTGGTAACGAACATCCTTGACCTCGAAGCCTCTGAGCTGGTGTGGCCTGAACGACTTCAATATGTGTTTTTCTTGGTGAGTCTCATTTGGTCCGGAATGCTCGTCGTCGACCGGGAATAGCAAAACCTGAAAAGCCTCCGGGCCTTAGCTCTCCGATAGACTCTTCGGATTTGTAGGGCTTTTGTGGATGCTGGCTTAGGTGGGCTGATATAAGGACCAGCTAAATCAGACCAACGGACAAGGAATCCGTTGGTTCATTATGCAAAGCCCCATTGCGTGCGGCGGTTAGGAAAACCGCTTAGTTCTTGCATGAGTGCCAGGCATTCGGTTGAAAGCCGGCGATTTCAGCCTCTTAGACGTAAGCTCCTCTTGCTCCCTAGATTGTTTTCAATGTGTCCCAATGTGGACAGTCGGCCATTATTCGCAAATCGTATCATCGAACTTCGGAATGTCCGGAACTGTTCGCTGTCGAACCTCACGCAGCGTTCAGACCACTGCGCTAATTCAGCAGAGGCGCGCGAATACGGGCCGACATGCGCCCACCAATCGAAAAAGGAAAACGATATGAGCAGAACTGAAATGATGTTAGCTCCCAGTTCCGTACCGAATGCCGACCCCATTTATTATAAGGATGCAACGGAACTGGCTTCTCTGATTCGGGCGAAGCAGTTGTCTTCCCGCGAAGTTGTCCAGGCACATCTCGATCGAATTCAGAATATCAATCCAAAAGTCAATGCGATCGTTACGTTGTTGGCTGAAGATGCCCTGAAGAGTGCGGACGCGGCGGACCATGCCGTGAAGAACGGCGAAGCGCTGGGCCCCCTCCACGGCGTGCCGTTCACAATCAAGGACGCCATCGACACAGCGGGCGTGCTGACACAGCGGGGATCGAAAATCTTTTCCGGGAATATTCCGGAGAAAGATGCCTCCGTGGTGACGCGTTTCAAGGCGGCGGGCGCGATTCCGCTCGCGAAGACCAATCTTCCTGAGTTCTCGGCCTGGCAGGAAACAGACAATCTGGTCACCGGTTTGTCCCGGAATCCATGGAATTTGAAGCGCACACCTGGTGGCTCAAGCGGTGGAGAATCGGCTGCGATTGCTGCCGGCCTCTCGCCGATCGGAATAGGGAGTGATCTTGCGATTTCAGTACGCGGTCCGGCCGCGCTGACGGGTATTGTCGGGCTCAAAGCTACACACGGCCGCATTCCCTACACGGGTCATTGGCCGGAAGTGCTCAACCGATATTTCCATATCGGCCCTCTAGCCCGTAGCGTGCGCGACATTGCCACTGCGTTTTCCATCATGCAGGGACCTGATGGTATCGATGGACTCGCGATCCACGCGAAAAGCGCGGAACCTGCTGATGCTCCTATTGCCGGCAGAGCCTTACGCGTCGGTTGGCTCGTTGAGCCAGGCTTTGGGCCGGTAGACCGGGAGGTCGCGGTAGCGGTTGCTGACGCCGCCACGTTGTTGAAAGGTTTCGGCTGCGATGTTGAGCAGGTTCGCATTCCGTTGCTTGAGCAGAACAACTACTTCGATCCGGCCATCACTCTTTACGGTGCTGAACTAGGGCGTTACGTCCGACGATTTGTTGGAGATCGGGAAGCAGAGTTGCATTACATCGGAAAGATCTATGTAACATCGCCCGATCCTTCATTGGGTGAGTACATCGACGCGGAAATAAAGGTCGACAAACTCAAGGGAGCGTTTGCCGGCTATTTTCAGAAATACGATGTTCTGCTGTGCCCCGTGATTCCGTTTACTGCCCCGCTTCCTGGGCTTGAGGAATATGTTGTCAACGGCGAAAAGGTGCCGTCGACACACATGATGCGTGCTACGGTGCCTTTCAACCTGGCTGGTCTGCCCGCGCTCTCCGTGCCATTCACGTTTAGTTCAGAGCAGTTGCCGATCAACGTGCAACTCGTTTCCCGGTGGCTGGATGAAGCCACGATTCTCCGAATCGGCTCAATGGTAGAAGCGGGAAACAAAACCCAGCACCGCCACCCGAATCTCTGATTATCTCGGAGCTTTCTAGAATGTCTCCAACAGCGGTTTGGAAAACCGCCACATCTATGATGAATAGGCCCCACAGCCAAAGTCAGAATCCTCCGCTTCAAAAATCTTTCGCCATTCCGGCATTACCGCGGGCTTCAAAACTACGTTTGAGGTATTCACCAGTGTTGGCCCCGACAACTCGCTTGAACGCCTTGCTGAACGCAGCGTCGGACTCATAACCGACCAACCGAGCAACGTCTATGAGCTTCTTGTCACGGCGTTGTAGTAACTTCATCGCCTTCTGCATCCGCCACTCGGTTACGTATTCCAGCGGTGTTTGTCCGAGTAACTCTTTGAAACGCGCTGCGAATGCGGAGCGAGACATGCCCGCCGTTTCGGCCAGGGTTTCGACCGTCCATGGCGTATTCACCCTGTCGTGAATGGCACTGAGGGCAGTGCCCATTTGAGGATCGAAAACAGCACGAAGCCATCCTTTGTTGCGTTCCGGTCTCGACGCGATATGCGTCCGGAGTAGTTGGATAAACAGAACCTCGGCCAGCCGAGTGGCGACTACTTCAGATCCCGGCGCCTGTTCTGCCATTTCTGATGCCAGCGCTTGCATTGTGTTCTGAAGAGCAAGCGTGCGTGCCTGATCGGCCTTAATCAGAATGAAGCTCGGCAATAACTGAGTGATCGGCTTCAGGCTGGCGCGATCGAAACTGAAGGACCCACAGACGATTGTCGTCGGTGCGCCACCACCTCCGCATTTAGCGACATTGCCCTTGGCTTTAGCGGCGATCTCGCGGAAGGTTGACCTTGGACGTGTTCGCGGGCTATCCCGCATGACGATCGAAGTGTCGCGGTCCAGCAAGAAGCAGTCACCACCGGTGAGGGGAATCGGCTCCGGAATCCCTTCGACACTCAGCCAACAGTTGCCGCGCGAAAGCATGGCGAAGTGCGCCAAATCTGTGGGTGACATCCTTTTGTCGGAAGGCGTGACTTTTTCTTCGGTCTGTTTCTCCTGTATCAAGCCCCACGGGGCTGTAGCTTCGAGTCTGTGCTGACCGAAAGCGGTTACGTGCATCGTTCTGAAGATGTCTGTTATCGGGTCCAACTTAGCCTCCCTCTTTTGGACGAATAGACAAAAGAATAGGACTGCCGAGCAGTTCTCGTCCACCGCCAAAGGAATCTACTCTTTAGATGCGGTTTCGAGAATTACGAAGTTGTGTACGAGACCATACAGCTTTGCCCGTCCAGTTGACGCACGATGAACGAGCTTGCTTGGACGACCGGATTCTACACATCTACCGAAGGGAGTAATTATGGGAAAGCTTGAAGGAAAAGTTGCCGTCATCACCGGTGGCGCCACCGGCATCGGCCGCGCCGCAGCAAAGCGCTTCATCAAGGAGGGCGCCTTCGTCTTCATCTTCGGCCGCCGGCAGGAAGAGCTCGACGCCGCTGTGGCGTACCTCGGGCCTACTGCCCGCGCGGTGAAAGGCTCGGTCTCGGATGAGGCCGACCTCGACCGACTCTACGCGGCGGTGAAGGCCGAGCGCGGAACCCTCGACATCGTCTTCGCCAATGCCGGGGCGGGAAGCCCGCTTCCGCTCGGCAAGATCACCGCCGAGCACATTGACGAAACCTTCGACACGAATGTGAAGGGTACGATCTTCACGGTCCAGAAGGCGCTGCCGCTGATGGGCAAGGGCGGTTCGATCATCCTGACCGGATCGAGCGCCGGCACCACGGGCGCCCCGGCAATGAGCGCCTACAGCGCCAGCAAGGCCGCAGTGCGCAACCTCGCGCGGACATGGGCGGAGGACCTGAAGGGCACCGGCATCCGGGTAAACGTGCTGTCGCCCGGGGCGACGGCGACCGAACTCGCGAAGGCAGCGCTAGGCGAGGAGGGCCAGAAAGTCTACGCCTCGATGACTCCGCTCCAGCGCATGGCCGATCCGGCGGAGATCGGAGCGGCGGCGGCCTTTCTCGCGTCTGAGGACAGCAGCTTCATGACCGCCAGCGAGCTCGCCGTCGACGGCGGCCTAGCGCAAATCTGACCGACTCGCCCCACGGCACTCCGTAGGGTTCGGTAAACCAAAGGAGGGTATATGAGGTACGCAATCGTAGGATTCGGAAAGATAGGTCAGGCCCTCGCCCACGCCTTCGCCCGTAAAAAAATCGACGTGACCGTTGCGAGTCGCCGGCCCCCTGAGGCGCTGGCACCGGAGGCTCGGGCGATTGGACCGACGGTCGTCGCCATGTCGCTGCGGGATGCACTCGACGCCGACACAATCATCTTGGCGGTCCCGTTCGGGGAACATCGCGAGGTTGCGAAGGCCCTGTCGAGCTGGAAAGGCAAGACGGTCATCGACGCGATGAA
>Ga0210400_10000321_pt1 | contig 55927 bp, 48 predicted proteins | sample IncBWH26MmetaG_FD_155456 | JGI IMG/M metagenome (GOLD analysis project Ga0210400, IMG submission 155456) | Forest soil microbial communities from Barre Woods Harvard Forest LTER site, Petersham, Massachusetts, United States - Inc-BW-H-26-M | ecosystem: Environmental > Terrestrial > Soil >...
GCCCCGTCGGATTTCGCCATCCGGCACCGGCTCCTCCTGCCCTCCGGCCGGGTCAAGGACGTGGAGGAGCGGTGGCAGGTCTTCGCCGACGCCTCCGGGGTCCCGGTTCGCGCGGTCGGCACCTGCCAGGACATCACCGAGCGGCGCGAACTGCTGGAAAAGAGCCGGCTCCAGTTGGAGGCCGCGCTCAGGGACACCGAGGCGATCCTCGACAATTCGCACGACATCATCTGCACGATCGACCCTCAGGGCCGCTTCCTGAGGGTGAACCGGCGCGCCGAGCAGCTCTGGGGCTATGAAACCGAGGAGCTGGTGGGGGTCGACTTCCTGGACAGGGTCCATCCTGACGACCGCCGCTCGACGCTGAAGGTGACCGGCCAGGTCATGAACGGCTCGCCGGTGGGCGGGCACATGAACCGCTGCCTCTGCAAGGACGGAAGCGCCATCCCGATGATGTGGTCGGCGACCTGGTCGGACGCCCATCAGATGATCTTCGCCGTCGCGCGCGACATGCGCGAACACATCTCTGCAGAAGAGCGCCGCCGCCAGTCGCAGAAGATGGAGGCCGTGGGCCGCCTGACCGGCGGCGTCGCCCACGATTTCAACAACCTCCTCACGGTGATCATCGGCAGCACGGAAGAGCTCTCCGAGGCGCTGGCCGGCAGCCCTGAACTGCAAGCCATGGGGCGGCTCGCCCTGGGCGCGGCGGAACGGGGCGCCGAGCTTGTCAGCCGCTTGCTGGCCTACGCGCGGAACCAGCCCCTGGCGCCCGAGTCCGTGGACTGCAACGAACTGCTCGACGACATCCAGGAGATGGTCCGGCGCACCTTCGCTGCGGACATCGAGGTCGTGCTCGACAAGGCGCCCGGGGAGCTTCGCTGCCTCGCCGACGCGACCCAACTCACGACCGCGCTGTTGAACCTCTGCATCAATGCGCGCGACGCCATGTCGAACGGCGGCAGGCTCACCATTCACGCCGCGCGCCGCTCCGGAGACCCTGACCCGGCGCGCGCCTCGGACGAACCCCGCGAGGCCTACGCCGTGCTGACGGTGGAGGACACCGGACAGGGCATGTCCGACGAGACCAAGGAGCGCGCCGCCGAGCCCTTCTTCACGACCAAGATGGCCGGGGAGGGCTCGGGACTTGGGCTGAGCATGGTCTACGGCTTCGTCAACCAGTCGGGCGGGCGGCTGGAGATCGATTCGGAACTGGGGTCCGGCTCACGGATCAGCATCTACCTGCCGGAAAGCCAACAGGACGTGGCTCGGGCCGAGCGCCTGGACGAGGTGCTGGCGCCCTCGGTCGGCGCGCGCGTCTTGCTGGTTGAAGACGACGCCATGGTCCGGTCCCAGGCGGAGCGCCAGCTCCGCGCGCTGGGCCATCACGTCACCGTCGCCTCTGACGGCGTCGAGGCGCTGCGGCTGATTGCGGACTGCCCGCGTTTCGACGTGGTGATGACCGACGTCGTGATGCCGAACGGCGTCAACGGCCGCGAGCTGGCCGAGCGCGCGAGGGCCTTGATCCCGGACATCCGCGTGCTGCTGACCTCGGGCCACAGCGAGGACGCCATCGGGCGACGCGGCGGCAGGCGGCGGGGCGACGCCTTCCTGCCGAAGCCCTATCGGCGGGCCGAGCTGGAGCGGAAGATCGCCCTGCTGCTCCAGCCGTCCGGCGGCGGCTGATGGCCAAGCCGGCGATCCCCCTTCGCGCGCTGCAGGCGAGCAATGTCGTCATGGCGGTCATCCTGGTGGGGATCGCGCTGTGGCTGCTGCGCCGGATCCTGGAGCCCTTCGCCCTGGCGGTCTTCCTGCTGATCATGATCGACAGCCTGGCGCGCGCGCTGAGGGCGCGTATCCGGGGCTTTCCGCCCGCCGCGGCCCTGCCGTCGGCGATCGCCGCGATCATCGTCATCCTGGGCCTGGCGGTCTGGCTGACGGTGGACAACGCGGCCGATTTCGCCTCGCGATCGGCAGGCTATACGGCGCGGATCAACGCCCTCCTGGTCGGCGCCGCCGAACGGCTGGGCATGGCGGCGACGCCGACGGTTTCCGGCCTGATCCGCGAGCTCAATCCGGTGCGATACGCCGGCGTGTTCGCCAGCGGCCTCAGCCATTTCGCCGAGGGCGCGGTTTTCGTGCTGATCTACCTGGGGTTCCTGCTGGCCTCCCGGCAGGGCTTTGCGGCCAAGGCGCAGGCGTTCTTCGCGACCGAAGCGGAGCGCGACGAGGGCGACCGGATCTTCGACCGCATCCGCCGCGGCGTCGAAAGCTACATCTGGGTGCAGACGGTGGTGGGCGTGATGATCACCGGCGCCTCGGCCGCCCTGATGCTGGTGACCGGCCTGACCCACATTCCCTTCTGGTGTGCGATCATCTTCCTCGCCAACTACGTCCCGGCCGTGGGGGCGGCGATCGGGGTGCTGTTCCCGGCCGCCTTCGGGCTGGTGGAGTTCACCACCGTCTGGCCGGCGATCGGGCTGGTGGTCGGGCTGGAGGCGATCCACTTCGCGGTGAGCCACGTGGTGCAGCCGCGGATGCAGGGGCAGAGCCTGAACCTCGACCCCATCGTCGTCCTGCTGTCGCTGGCGTTCTGGGGCCTCGTCTGGGGCGTCGTGGGAGCCTTCCTCTCGACCCCGCTGGCGGTGATGGCCATGGCCATCCTGGCCGAGTTCCAAGGCAGCCGGCCGATCGCCGTCCTGCTGTCGCGCGACGGGAAGCCCTACGGGGACGTCGATGCGCGGCGATGAGGCAGGGACTGAACTCTCCCACTACCGGCTCTTCGCGGGGAGCGGACGCCAGCCCCGGAGCTACGCCCAGCCTACTGCGGCGGAGCGTCGAAGGGCTTGAGCGTGGAGATCTGGCCGCTGTCGACGGTGAAGCGGACCTTCTGGCCGACGGCGGTGGTGGCGAGCATCGCGGTCTTGGCGACCGGGAAGGGCTGGGAGCCCGCGGGCCAGTTCAGGGGCTCGACCGCCTCATAGGCGATGGTGACGCGGCCGGTCTGGGCGTCGATCGCCTTCACGACGCCGACGATCTGGATCTGGTTGACCGGCGTGGCCGGGGCCTTCGGCGCCGCGGGCGCGGACGCCGGCTTGGCGCCGCCGGAGCCGCCGCCGCCGCGACCACCGCCGCCTCCGCCGCCACCCCGGCCGTGACCGCCGCCGCCTCCACCGCCACCGCCACCGCCCATCTGGGCGTGCGCCACGGTGGCGGCCATCAGGACGATCAGGATCGGGGCGAGGCGCTTCAACATGCACGATCCTTACCCTGGAATTGCGCCCGCATGATCGCGAACCGGTTACGCTAACTGAAACCTGGCCCGCGATCCCGTCGCGCTCGGCCGCTGGGCCGTTGCGCCCGAGCCCACGAGCGGGTCACATGCCGCGCGAACGGTGAGGAGTGTCAAGACGATGCGGGCAACGATGCGGGCGGCGGGGATCGCGCTATGCGCCTGCGCGGCGGCGGCGGGCGGGGCGGCCCGGGCGGCGGTGGAGCGGGTGGAGGTCACCGAGCGGACGCCCTTCGCGGGCGGCATGAGCTTCGGCGCGGCGGGAGCTTACGAGAAGATCCGCGGGGTCGCCCATTTCGCGCTCGATCCGAACGCGGCGGCCAACGCCCGGATCGTCGACCTGAAGCTGGCGCCCCGGGACGCGCGCGGCCGGGTGGTGTTCGACAGCCCCTTCGTGATGCTGCGGCCGGTGAAGGCGCGGGACTCGACCCTGATCTATGACGTGAACAACCGCGGCAATATCGGCATCCTGGGCCAGGTGAACGGGCGCAGCCCGGCGCTGAACGACCCGACCACGGCGGCGGACGCCGGCGACGGCTTCCTGATGCGGCACGGCTTCACCCTGCTGTTCTCGGCCTGGACCTGGGACGTGGCGCCGCCGCCGCCGGGCGGCAAGCCGCTGGTCTTCGCGCCGCCGGTGGCCAAAGGGCCGGGCGGGGCGGCGATCACCGGGCCGGTGGAAAACGAGTTCACCGTCGATGCGCCGGCCGAGGTCGCCACCTACGCCGGCATGGCGGGCCTGACCTACGAGCCGGCGACGCCGGACGACCCGAAGGCGGTGCTGACGGCCCGGGCGCGGCCGAACGATCCGCGGGTTCCGCTGGCGCGGGCGTCGTGGCGCTTCGTGGCGCCGGCGCAGCCGGGTGGTCCGGGGCGGGTGCGGCTGGACGGCGGGTTCAGGCCGGGCGTGCTCTACGAGCTGACCTACGTGACGAAGGATCCGAAGGTGACGGCGGCCGGGCTGGCGGGGATCCGCGACCTGCTGGCCTGGTTCCGAGACCATCCGTTCGAGGGCGCGCCCGCGCCGAAGCAGGAGCTGATCTTCGGCATCAGCCAGTCCGGCCGGCTGATCGGGCGGATGCTGCACGACGGGCTGGACGTGGACGAGACGGGGCGCCTGGCGTTCCAGGGCGCCTATCTGGAAGTGCCGGGCGGCGGCGGCTCGGGCGGGTTCAACAGCCGCTTCGTGCAACCGACGCGGCACCCGTCGATGCTGCAGGAGCACGATCATCCGTCGGACGCCTTTCCGTTCACCACCGCGCCGTCGAAGGATCCGGTGAGCGGGCGGACAGCCTCGCTGCTGGATCACGCGGCGGACGCGCACGGGAAGACACCCAAGGTGATGTTCGCCAACACCTCGGCGGAGTTCTGGAACCGCGACGCCTCCCTCATCGGCACGACGCCGGATGGGGCGCATGACGTGGCCCCGGCGCCCGGCGTGCGGCTCTACGCCTTCATGGGCTCGCAGCACTATGTCGGCCGTAGCCACGTGCGCGCGCCGTACCTGAATTGCGTGTCGACGACGGACCACTACCTGCCGATGCGGGCGCTGATCCTGGCCCTGGACCGCTGGACGGCAGGCGGGGCCGAGCCGCCGCCCAGCGCCTATCCTCGCATCGCCGATGGGGGTCTGCTCAGCGTGGCGTCCTACGGCGCGGCCTTCCCGAAGGGGATCGGCCTGACGCCGCCCACCGACAACCTGCACGAACAGCGGTTGGACTTCGGGCCGCGGTTCGAACGCGAAGGCATCGCCGACCGCATCCCGCCGGCCAAGGGCCCGGACTACGTGAGCCGCGTGCCCGCGCCGGACGCCGACGGCAACGACCGCGGCGGGGTTCGGATGATCGAGATGGAAGTCCCGCTCGGGACCCACACCGGCTGGAATTTGCGCGCCCCGGAAACCGGCTTCGCCTGGGCGACCGCGCGCTTCGACGGCAGCTTCGTCCCCTTCGCCCGCACCGAGGCGGAGCGGCGCGCGGCCAAGGATCCGCGTCCCAGCCTGGCGGCGCGCTATCCCACCCGCGAGGCCTATGTGGCCAAGGTCAAGGCCGCCGCCGCCGCGCAGGTGAAGGCAGGCTTCCTGCTGCCGGAGGACGTCGATCGGGCGGTGGCCGAGAACCTGGGCCTCTACGACCGCCTACAGGGTCACGAACCGGCCGATCGGAGCTGCGAGTACCTGTTCGCGCCGTAGGGCGGAGATCCGAACGCCGTTGCATCGCGATCGCGGATATGTGCGGGCTCGGATTGCGAGGCTTGGAGACCCCATGAAGCCGTCTGAACAGATCGACCAATTGATCGCCGGCATCGCCGACTGGCGCCGCGAAACCTTCGCCGGCGTCCGCAAGGCCATCCTCGCGGCCGATCCGGAGATCGTCGAGGAATGGAAGTGGATGGGGAGCCCGGTGTGGTCGCGCGACGGCATCATCGCGGTCGCCAACGCCCACAAGGGAAAGGTGAAGCTCACCTTCGACCACGGGGCCAGGCTCCCGGATCCCGACAAGCTGTTCAACGCCGGCCTAGAGGGCAACCAGAGACGGGCGATCGATTTCTTCGAGGGCGACACGATCAACGAGCGGGCGCTGCAGGACCTCGTGCGGGCCGCTGTCGCGTTCAATCAGAGCAAGCCGAAGAAGAAGGCGGCGCGTTAGACCCCGTCCCCGGTTCCCGCCTTAGCGCGAGGCGTCCCAGGCTTTTTCGGCGACGGCCACGGCGGCGGCCTCGATCCTGTCCTCCAGCGGGGTGGGCTGGTCGGTGTGCGGATGGGCGTCGAAGCGCATGTAGGGCGAGGCGGTCCTGGTCACTGCAGCCCAGTTGGGGGCGCCCTTGCCGTTGGGGTCGCCGGTCTTGGCGAAGCGGGTCCAGTAGTCGCCCATCAATTGCGAGACGCGGGCGTCCTCGTCGTCCCAGACCTCCTTGTCGGCCCGCGTGCCGAACAGATAGGCGAGCTCTCCGCCGTGGTCGGTTCCCTTGGCCTTGGCGCGGTCGCTGCTGGCCACCTGGTCGAAGTAGTAGGAGTAGGCGGGTAGTCCGAGGGCGGCGTTGCGCTGGGCCAGGTAGCGCGAAGGCTGGATGGCCAGGCTCTGGGTGATCAGGTCGGATTCCGCGCCGGCCCTGGTCGGGTGCGCCTTGGCGCCCTCCAGGAGTTCGGGATAGGCGGCGCCCAGGGCTGCCTTGGCCACGGCGACGTTCTCGCCGACCAGGCTGGCCTCGTGGGAGTTGCCGCCGATCATCAGGCCGAGGCGGAGCTGTAGGCCCTTGCGGTATGTATCGCCTGGGCTGCGGAGCATCATCACGCCGTCCACCATGGGGCCCGCGGGACCGGGCTTCAGCGCGTCGGCGACCGGGATCGCGCGGAGCTGGGCGGCCGTGGCGTCCGCCAGGCCGAGGCCCTTGGCCCAGCTTGCGCCGAGGGCTTCGGCCGAAAAGGGGGTCCCGCGGATCGGGGCCGCGGTCGCCGTGCCGCCGCCGGACTCTGAGATGGCGCGCACGAAGAGGCCTTTGGCGGCCTGGGTCGTGGTCAGCATCTGGACCGCCACGGCTCCGGCGCTCTCGCCAAACACGGTCACCTTCTTCGGGTCGCCGCCGAAGGCCGAGATGTTCTTCTGCACCCATTGCAGAGCGGCGATCTGGTCCATCAGGCCGTAGTTGCCGAGGCGCCCGCCGTCGGCGTTCTCGGCGGTCAGCGCCGGGTGGGCGAACCAGCCCAGGCGGCCCAGGCGGTAGTTGATGGTCACCACCACGACGCCGCGCCGGGCGAGCGCCGAGCCGTCGTAGAGCGGCACGCCGCCGGAACCGCGGATGAACGAGCCGCCGTGGATGAAGACCATCACCGCATCGCCACCCTTTGCCGTCTTGGCCGGCGCGAAGACGTTGAGGAACAGGCAGTCCTCGCTCTGCGGTCCCACCTGAGCCCAGGGATCGTCGCTGAGGTGCGGCTGCGGGCAGGCCGCGCCGTTGGCTGTCGCCGGGCGGACGCCGGTCCAGGGCCTGACCGGCTGGGGCGCGCGCCAGCGCAGCGGGCCGGATGGCCCGGCGGCGTAGGGGATGCCGCGGTAGACCGCGACCTCGCCCGCGGCCACGCCCTGGACCACGCCGGAGTCGAGCTTCGCCGTCGGCTCGGCCCTGGCGGCGCCCGAGAGCGCGCCGGCCGCCACGGCGGCCGCGATCGTCAACTGCAAGATCTTCACCTGGACATCCCCGACAGATCGTTTTGCAGGCTGGATAACATGTTGCCGGGCTCGGCGCTCCGCTTGACGGCGCGGCCGGGCGCGGATCGAGTGTGCGCCGGGGCGGCGCGCAGGCGTCCGGCCCCGGGGAGCTCGCCATGAAACGTCTTCTGCTTCTGTCCGTCGCGGCTCTGGCGCTGGTCGGCGGGTCTGCCGTGGGCAAGCCCGCGGCCCATGGGTCCGGTCAGGGCGCGGCGCCGAGCGCGGCCGAGGCCAAGGCCTTCGTGGCCAAGGCGGAGAAGGACCTGGCCGAGATCAGCGTCTACGCGAACAAGGCCGAGTGGGTCTACGAGACCTACATCATCCCCGACACCAGCGACCTGACCGCCAAGGCCGGGGCCGAGCAGACCGAGATGGCGACCCGCTACGCCAAGCAGGCCGCGCGTTTCGACCAGGTGAAGGTCGACGAGGTGACGCGGCGCAAGCTCCTGCTCCTGAAGATCGGCCTGGTATTGCCCTCGCCGGACCGGCCGGGTGCGGCCAAGGAGATGGGCGATATCCAGGCGCGCCTGGCGACGCTCTATTCCACCGGCACGGCGACTATCGACGGCAAGACCCTGCACCTCGAGGACCTCGAGGATGAGTTGGCCAAGACCCGTGACCCCGCCAAGGCCAGGGAGATCTGGGAGAAATGGCGCCGGGTCTCGCCGCCGATGAAGGCCGACTATGTGAAGCTGACGGCGCTGGCCAACGAGGGATCGCGCGGCGTCGGGTTCAAGGACACCGGCGCGCTGTGGCGCTCGGGCTACGACATGCCGCCGGACCAGTTCGCGGCGCTCAGCGACAAGCTCTGGGGCCAGGTCGAGCCGTTCTACACGAACCTGCACTGCTACGTTCGCGCGCGGCTGAACGCCAAGTACGGCGACGCGGTGCAGCCCAGGACCGGACCGATCCGCGCCGACCTGCTGGGCAACATATGGGCCCAGCAATGGGGCAACATCTATGACGTGGTGGCGCCCGCCAACAGCCCGGGCATGGGCTACGACCTGACCAAGCAACTGGTCGCGCACAGCTACGACGCGCCGAAGATGGTCAAGACGGCGGAGAATTTCTACATCTCGCTGGGCTTCGCGCCGTGGCCCAAGACCTTCTGGGAACGCTCGCTGATCGTGCGCCCGGCGGACCGGGAGGTGCAGTGCCACGCCTCGGCCTGGGACGTGGACAACAAGGACGACATCCGGCTGAAGGCCTGCGTCCACGTGAACGCCGACGACTTCTTCACCGTCCACCACGAGCTCGGCCACAACCTCTACCAGCGGGCCTACAACACCCAGCCGTTCCTCTTCGAGAACGGCGCCAACGACGGATTCCACGAGGCGATCGGCGACTTCGCCGGCTTGAACGCGCTCACGCCGGGCTATCTGAAGCAGCTCGGCCTGATCGAGACCGTGCCGGGGCCGGACGCAGACATCCCCTATCTGCTCCGGCAAGCCATGGACGGGATCGCCTTCCTGCCCTTCGGCCTGCTGGTCGACAAGTGGCGCTGGGAGGTGTTCTCCGGCCAGGTGACCCCGGAGCACTACAACGACGCCTGGTGGGCGCTGGTGGAGCAGTACCAGGGCATGGTCCCGCCGGGGCCGAGGCCCGCCGACGCCTTCGATCCGGGGGCGAAGAACCACATCGCCACCTCGGTGCCCTACGCCCGCTACTTCCTGGCGCGGATCTACGAGTACCAGTTCTACCGGGCGGCCTGCCGCCAGGCCGGCTGGAAGGGACCGCTGAACCGCTGCTCGATCTATGGCGACAAGGCGGTGGGCGCGAAATTCAACAAGATGCTGGCCATGGGCGCCTCGCGGCCCTGGCCGGAGGCGCTCGAGGCCTTCACCGGCGAGAAGGACATCGACGCCAGCGCCATCGCCGACTACTTCGCCCCGCTGAACGCCTGGCTGACGGTGCAGAACAAGGGCCAGTCCTGCGGCTGGAAGACCTGAGGGCGGCGTTTGCCGCCTCTCTTCAAGAGCTTAGAGCGCGTCGGACGGGCGAGCCGGCTTCCACTTCACCCTGACGCGCTCTAGGCACGACGCCAAAGCTTGCTAGGGTCGCGGGAACGATCCGCAAAGGATGTCCCGTGCGCTCGATTCTCCTGGCCGCCGCGATTGTGGCGCTTCCGGTCTCGTCCCTGGCCGCCGCGCCGCCGCCGACCAAGGCGACCAGCGCCTGGTGGGGGCACATCAAGGTGCTGGCCTCGCCCGCCTATGAGGGGCGGCTGACCGGCAGTCCCGGCTACTACAAGGCCGCGCACTATGTGGCGGGCAAGTTCAAGGCCGCGGGGTTGAAGCCGGGCGGCGACGCCGGCTCCTATTTCCAGGCGGTGAAGTACCTGGAGGAGAAGGTGGACGCGGCGCACTCGTCCGTGGCGCTCGTCGACGGCGGCAAGACAACGCCGCTGGCGGTGGGGCCGGACCTGACGCTGGGCGCCCGCGACGAGCAGCCGAAGTCGGTGTCCGCGCCGCTGGTCTTCCTGGGCTACGGCCTGCACCTGCCGGAAGCCGGCTATGACGACTTCGCCGGCCAGGACCTCAAGGGCAAGGTGGTCGTGGTGCTGGGCGGCGGGCCGGACACCCTGTCGGCGGCGCTGAAGTCGCACGCCTCGTCCACGGAGTTCCCCAAGGCGCTGGAGGCGGCCGGGGCGGTGGGCGTGATCCGGCTGCAGAACCCCAAGGCCATGGACATCCCCTGGCCGCGGCTCATCGCGCTTTCCAGCCAGCCGGGGATGCGGCTCGCGGAGCCGGCCTTGCAGACCTATCACAGGCCGATGTTCTCGGCCTCGGTGAACCCGGACAAGGCCGAGGTGCTGTTCGCCAAGTCGGGGCATAGCTTCGCCGAACTGCTGGCCCTGGCCGATGCACGCAAGCCGCTGCCCCGCTTTGCGCTCAACCAATCGGTGAAGGCCGAGGTGGCGAGCGAGACCCGCGAGATCGCCTCGCCCAACGTGGTGGGCGTGCTCCCGGGGTCGGATCCCAAGCTGAAGGCGCAGTATGTGGTGGTGTCGGCGCACCTCGACCACCTAGGCGTCGGCGAGCCGATCAAGGGCGACAAGGTCTATCACGGGGCCATGGACAACGCCTCGGGCGTGGCCTCGATGATCGAGACGGCCAAGGCCCTGCACGCCCAGGGCCACAGGCTGAAGCGCTCCATCGTCTTCGTGGCGATCGCCGGCGAGGAGAAGGGGCTCCTGGGCTCCAAGGCCTACGCCGAGCACCCGACCGTGCCGAAGGCGGCCATCGTGGCCGACATCAACATGGACGAGTTTCTGCCGCTGTTCCCGCTGAAACACCTGCTGGTGCTGGGCGAGGGCGAGAGCACCCTGGGCGACGCGGCGCGCGAGGTGGCGGCCGCGCGGGGGTACGACACGCTTCCGGATCCCGCGCCGGACCGCAACATCTTCGTCCGCTCCGACCAGTACAGCTTCATCAAGACCGGGGTGCCGTCGGTTGCGCTGAAGGTCGAGGGCGTGCCGGGCTCGCCCGAAGCGCAGATGGACAAGGACTGGAACACCTACCGCTATCATTCGCCGCAGGACGACCTGACCCAGCCGGTGGACCTGAAGTCGGCCGACGATTTCGACGCCTATCTGCTGGCGCTGCTGACCCGCGTGGCCGACGCCCCGGCGCGGCCGGTCTGGAAGGCCGACAGCTTCTTCAAGCGCTTCGACGCCACGGGGGCGGCGACGGGAGGGCAGCGGTGACGACGGCTCCGGCGGCGATCGGCGGGACCCTGTCGGTCCAGACGCTGAAGACCCGCGTGCTCGACGTGGCCATCGAGATGGTCGCGCGGCGCGGGCCGGACGACGTCAACCTGCGCGACATCGCCGAGACGATCGGCACGGGCGTGTCGAGCCTCTACTACTATTTCAAGAGCAAGGACGCGCTGCTGGCCGAGGTGGCCGCGGAGGGTTTCGGTCAGCTCGAGGCCGCGGTGGTGGCCGCGCGCAACGACGGCAGCGGACGCGAGCCGATCCGCAAGTGCGGCGGCGCCTACCTGCGCTTCATCCGCGAGCGGCCGATGCTCTACAAGGTGATGTATCTGGAGCGCATCCTCTCGGGCTTCGAGGTGGCGAGGGCGGCCGAGCGGCGGGCCTTCGAGACCTTCGCGGCGGGAATCGCGGACGGCGCGCCGACCCAGGCGACCGAGGACAGCGCCCTGGCGCTCTGGGCGTTCGGCCGCGGCGTGGCGGCCCTGTCGATGGCGCAGGACGCGAACGAGGCCGGGTCCGGCCGCGAGCTGGCGCGGCGGCTGGTGGGCGGGCTGGAAGTCCTGATCGGACGGCGGATCCGCGGGACGCCCTAGGCGCCTCGCGCTTCTGTCGCCGCCATTCGTGGGGATAGTGTTCGAAGGGGGCCGCACGAATGCCGTTCATAAGATCGGAAGGAAAACGCCGCGCCGCCTTGCGGTGGTTGTTCCTGGCCTTGCTCAGTCTGGGATCGTCCCGGCCCGCCATCGCCGCGGCCCCGGCCAAGCCCGCCGCGAACGACGCCACGGTCTCGGAGCTCATCGTGACGGCGTCGAAAACGGTGGCGGAGCTCACCGTGACGGCGAAGATGAAGTGCCTGGCGCCCGATAAGATGGGTGAACGGGCCGAGCGCCCGAAGGTCGTGAGCACCTTTCCCGGCAAGGGCTCGGTGGTCCGGCCAGGGCTGCTGGTCATACGGGTGACGTTCAATCAGCCGATGGCCTGCGAGGGGGCGCTGACCGTCGCGCCGCCCCTCCAGAATCCCTGTCCCGGCACGCCGCAGCATATGCTCCTGAGCTACGACCGGCGGACCGTGAGGACCGTCTGCGTCGTGGAGCCCGGCGCGCAATACGGGGTGTGGCTGAGCCAGGATCCCACGGCGCGCAGCTTCCTGGGGCTGGGCGGGCTGCCGTCCGAACCTTACCGGCTGAACTTCTCGACCTCGGCCGAGCCCGCGGTGACGACCGTCTGCAACGCCCTGGTCGAGGATGGGGAGACCGCGCGCCAGATCCGCAAACGCGGGACGGCGGATTGTACGGGCGAGGGCTCGACCTCGGGCGATTAGCCCCGTTCCCCGGCCGGTAGGGGACAAGGCGGGCTCCGGCTCCCGCGACGCATTTGCCGCTTGTGGAACCCGGTTCGACGGTTCGGTATGAGGCCTAAATCACGCGATTGCGGGGATACCCAGATGACGTCCGTCAAACTTGCCGTGTTCGGAGCCGCCGCGAGCGCGCTGCTGGTCTACGGCTGCACGACCGGCTCGGCGCCCAGCGCCTTGATGTCCGGCGGCGAGGCCTCGGCCACGGCGGCGAGCCCGGCGCGGGTCGACAACTTCCTGCTGGCGGACGCCCAGAAGCTGGAGGGCCACGAACTCTACCGCATGGCCGACGCCAAGGCGGTGGTGCTGGTCAGCCAGGCCAACGGCGACGCGGCCGTGCGCGGCCTGGCGCCGGCGCTGAAGAGCCTGCAGGACGCCTACGCCGCCAAGGGCGTCGAGGTGATGCTGCTGAACTCCACGCCGGACGAGAGCCGCGACGCGATCGTGGCGGAGGCGGCGAAGGCCGGCTTCACGGCCCCGGTGCTGATGGATTCGAACCAGATCGTCGGCGAGGGCCTGGGCGTCACGCGCTCGGCCGAGGTGTTCATCGTCGATCCGAAGACCTGGACCGTGGCCTATCGCGGCGGGATCGCCGGCGCGGCCAAGGCGCTGGACGCGCTGACCGCCGGCCAGCCGGTGACGGTGGCCAGCGCCCCGGCCGGCGCGGGCGCGACGATCGCCTTCCCGGCGCGGGATGCGAAGCCTGCGATCACCTACGTCAAGGACGTGGCCCCGATCCTGGAAGCCAAGTGCGTGGCCTGCCACGAGGAAGGCGGCATCGGCCCCTTCGCGATGACCAACTACGAGATGGTCAAGGGCTTCTCGCCGATGATCCGCGAGGTGATCCGCACCAACCGGATGCCGCCCTACGGCGCCGATCCGCACGTGGGCAAGTTCTCCGACGACAAGAGTCTCACGCCCTCAGAGATCAAGACCCTGGTCCACTGGGTCGAGCAGGGCGCGCCGCGCGGCGAGGGCAAGGACCCGCTGGGCGCCGTCAGGCACGTGGCGGCGGAGTGGCCGCTGGGCAAGCCGGACGTGGTGCTGAACGTGCCGGCCTTCACCATCCCGGCCTCGGGCGTCGTCGACTACCAGCACCCCTTCGTCAACAACCCCCTGACCGAAGGCAAGTGGCTGAAGGCCTCGACGATCAAGGTCACCGCGCGCCAGGGCGTGCACCATGTGCTCACCGGCTTCATCGACGAGGCGCCGCAGCCCGGCCAGCAGGCGTTCGAGAACAAGTGGGGCGCTTCGGTCGGCAGCTACGCGGTCGGCGCCGAGAGCGAGATCGCGCCGGCCAACGCGGGCACCTACATCCCGGCGGGCGGGGCGATCGGCTTCCAGACCCACTACACGCCCTTCGGCAAGGAAGTGACCGACCACACCCAGATCGCGCTCTACTTCTACAAGGACAGCGAGAAGCCCGGCCTGGTGATGCACAACTCCCAGATCGTGAACAACGCGATCGTGCTGCCGCCGAACGACGGGCACCACCAGGAGGTGGCCTACCTGGAATTCCCGAAGGACGCGCTGCTCTATTCGGCCTTCCCGCACGCCCACTACCGCGGGGCCTCGTCGGACCTGTGGATCCGCTATCCGGACGGCAAGGAGAAGCTCCTGCTGGCCCTGCCGCACTATGAGTTCAACTGGCAGCGCCACTATACCTTCGCCGAGCCGATCAAGGTTCCGGCGGGGTCGAAGCTGATCGCCCACTACGTCTACGACAATTCCAAGCGCAATCCGCACAACCCCGACCCCAGCAAGCAGGTGGTGTGGGGCGACCAGTCCTGGGAAGAGATGTTCTTCACCCGCATCCGCTACCGCTGGATGGACGAAACCTCAGTGCATCCGGTCGACTACGACGACGCCCTGAAGGCCAGCGCCTTGATGGGAATGCTGGACTCCAACACCGACGGCAAGCTCGAGAAGTCCGAGCTGAAAGGCCGGATCGGCGACATGCTGGCCAAGAATTGGGACGCCCTCGACAAGAACCACGACGGGGTCCTCGACCGTGACGAGCTGGCCGCGGCCGAGAAGATGATGCGCGGCGGCCGTGAGCGTCGGGCCCAGGCTCCGGCGGCGGCGCCTGGCGCGGATCACGGCCGGTAAGCGGCGATCAGCCGACGGCGGCTTTCGCGAGCCGCCGCCGGTTGGCGCTGACCTTGCGCTGGTAGTGCGCCAGGGTTCGGGCCGAAGCGCTGGCCGGCGTCGCGCCCAGGCGCCCGGACAGCGCCATCACCTGCAGCGAGGCGCCGGCGGCGATCTTCTCGCTGACCATCCGGGTGCTCTCCGCCTGGGCGCGCGCGCCGCCCTGGGCGATCAGCACGGTCCGAAGGCCGATGACGGCCGAGGCTTCGAACCCCAGCCGCCAGGCGTCGAAGCCGATGCCGATCCAGGGATTGCGCGGGGCGCGGGCCACCTCAGGCCAGGCTCGTGCCATGCAGGGTCGTCGCTTCGGGTCGGGGCAGGCCCTGGCCCTTGTAGGCGGCCAGAAGCTGAGCCTTCTCGGCGGCCATCTTCGCGCCGAGGGCGTCCATGTCGAGGCCGGCCTTGCGGGCCTGGGCGAACATGCCCTCGACGCGCTTTTCCTCCTCCTCGACGTGGTGCTCGATCTCCTCGGACAGCACCTTGACCTTGGCGTCGTAGAACTTGTCGTCCGGTCCGCCGGCCTCGATCTCGGCGATCAGCACCTTGGCGCCGTCGTGCTCGACATAGGCTTCCTTGAGCAGGTCCTCGTCCACCGAGCCCTCGCAGGCCGGATAGAAGATGTCCTCCTCGATCTTGGCGTGGACGGTGAGCTCCATGCAGATCTCTTCGGCGAGGGCCTGTTTGCGGCCGTCGCCCTTGGCGGACTCGAACTTGGCGAACAGGTCTTCGACCTTGCGGTGATCGGCCTTGAGCAGGGCGATAGCGTCCATTTGCGGGGTGGCCATGGGGGTTTCTCCAGAGAACGGGGTTCAGGCCCTCAATCCCCGGTCAGCCCGGATGTTCCGCCACCGGCGCTAATCGTTTTCCAGAGCCCTTCCCACTCAGTTTGAATCAACCTGAGAGGGCAAGAAGGGCTCCAGATAGGACAGGCCTCAGCGCCCCTGGAACACCGGCTTGCGCTTTTCGAGGAAGGCGCGGCGGGCCTCCTGGCCGTCCTCGCTGCCGAAGGCCTTGCGGATATTGGCGACCTCGAAGCGCAACTGGGATTCCAGCTCCACGCCTTCGGTCGACCTGACCATGCCGCGCTTCAGGAGGCGAAGGGTGATCGGCGACCATTCGCAGAGGGACTGGCAGTACTCGGCCAGGCGGGTGGCGAACCCGGCGTCGTCGACGGCCTCGCCGGCCATGCCCCACGCCACCGCCTCGTCGCCGACCAAGGTGCGGTTCTCCATCATGAAGCGCATGGCCTTCTCGTAGCCCATGGCCTGCGGCAGGGTGACGGTGAGGCCGGCGTCGGGCGAGCCGCCGATGCGGGTGTAGCCGGCCATCAGCCGCGCGCTGCGGGCGATCAGCCGCACGTCGGTGGCCATGGCCAGGCCCAGGCCCGCGCCCACGGCGACGCCGTTGATCCCGCCGACCACCGGCTTGTCGCAGCGCTTGCGGATCGCAAGCAGGAAGTTGCCCACCCAGCCGATGTCGTCGAGCTGGGCGGTCTGGGGCGTCATGGGCGAATAGGGTTCGGCGCCCGGCGACAGGTCGAGGCCCGCACAGAAGGCGTCGCCGCTGCCGGTGATCGCCACCACCCAGACGTTGTCGTCCAGCGCGGCCTTGTCGACGGCCTCGACGATCCCCCAGGCCAGGGCCTGGCTGAGCGCGTTCTTCTTGTCGGCGCGGTTCAGCGTGATGGTGCGGACGTGGCCCGCATCCTGGGTGGTGACAAGCGCGGTCATGGGCGGGGCGGCTTCCTCTGTTTCCTGGGCGCCAGCATAGCTCGGGCCTATTCGGCGTCGAGGGGAGCGATCCAGCGGTCGGGCGGCGCCGACACGCCGCCGCGTTCGCCTGGGGTCACCGCGCCGAAGCGCTCGGCGAAGACCGGGGGCAGGGCCTGGGCGGCCGGCGGGGCCAGCCATAGGCGCAGGAGGTGGCGGCGGCGTTCGGGCTCCGGCCAGTCCTCGAAGGCGGTGCGGTCGTGGAACAGGACATGGTTGTTGACGAGCTGGATATCGCCGGGGCGGAAGTCGAGCTCGATGTGCAGGGCCGGGTCTTCGGCCAGCGCGTCCAGCAGGTCGAGGGCCTCGACCTGGGCCGGGCTGAGCGGCGGAACCTGCGGGAAACGGCGGGCGCTTTCGATGTACTGGCGCTGGTACATGCCGGCGAAATGGCCGGCAAACCAGTTGAAGACCGGAATCGTGAACCAGGGGGCCTCGCCCGGCGCGGCCTCGCCCCGGCGGTCGGTCTCGATGGGTGCGAACAGCCGGGCCGCCAGGTCGGGCCGGGCGCGGCGCATCTCGTTGTAGAGGGTGACCGAGCTCACCAGGCTGGAGCGGCCGCCGGCCTTGGCGGGGCGCAGGCACATCAGCCCGACCACGTCGCAGGAATCGGTATGGTAGGTCTGCCGCTCGTGGGTCTGGTAGAGGCGCGCGGTCGGATCGTCGCCGGCGCGGCCGAGGTCCTTCACATGGCCCAGGATATGGCCCTGGGCGTTCTGCGGCCGGAAGGCCCCGAGATGGGCGCCGATTCCGAGGAACGCCGCGGCGTTCTCGCGGTGGCTCAGGCGGGCCGGGTCGAGCCCACGCAGGACGGCGAAGCCGCGGCCTTCCAGCACCTCGCCGCGCAGCAGGGCCGCCAGGCGCGGGCCGAGGATCGGCAGGGGGAAGTCCTCGGCGCGGACGGCGGTCAGCTCGGCGCCGCCGGCGGCCAGGCGTCGGGCGGCCTGCTCGACCTCGGCGACCTCGGCCTCCGTGAGGCGGGTGACCCATTGGTCGGCGGCGAAGTCGGCGGCGCGCCAGGCCGCGGGGCCTTCAATGGCGGCGGAGGGCATGGGTGTCGGGGTATCGGTCATCGGCCGCAGGATCGCCGCCAGACGGGGGCCTGTCGAGCGTTGTCCGGACAAGCCCACGCCCTGTCCCCACAAGATGGGCGTTGAACCTCCGCGCTGCCCCCGGCCAGATCGGGGCGCAGGCCAGGATCGGCCGGCGTTGCGAGGCGGGCGGTGCGGCATGACGGCCGAAGAGGCGAGCGGGTCCCGCGTAGCGGGCGGAGGGTTCGGGCGCGAAGCCGTCGAGACGGTGAAGACCGTGGTCATCGCGCTTGCGATCGCCACGGTGCTGCGGGTGGTGGTGTTCCAGCCCTACACCATCCCCTCGTCCTCGATGGAGCCGGGCCTGGTGACCGGCGACTACGTCGTGGTCTCCAAGTGGAGCTACGGCTGGAGCCGGGCCTCGTTCCCGTTCAACCCGCCGATCTTGCACGGACGCATCTTCGGGCGCGATCCGGCGCGGGGCGACGTGGTGGTGTTCCGCCTGCCGCGCGATCCGGACGAGGCCTACATCAAGCGGCTGATCGGCCTGCCGGGCGACCGGGTGCAGGTGATCCGGGGCGCGGTCTATGTGAACGGCAAGCCGATCCCGCGGCAGTACGCCGGCCCGGCCCAGGACCACGACGATCCGGCGCGCGTCGTGCCGCGTGTGATCGAGACCGCGCCGGACGGGCGGCGCTACGCGACCTTCGGCGGCGCGGCCGAGGGCGAGGGCGACAACACCGGCGTCTATCTGGTGCCGGACGGCATGTATTTCTTCATGGGCGACAACCGCGACAACTCCTCGGACAGCCGCTGGCCGAGGGAGCTGGGCGTGGGCTTCGTCCCGGCCGAGAACCTGGTCGGCAAGGCCCAGGCGGTGGTGGTGTCCTGGCGAGGCGGGGCGTCGGTGCTGAAGCCCTGGACCTGGCTGGACCTCGACTTCAGCCGGTTCCTGCAGCGGGTGAGATGAAGGGGCTGTCCACGAACCACACGAACGCGTCAGGTCCTGCGAGGCCCGCGCAGCGGGCGCTTCCAATGGAGCCACGGATCGGACGGATGGCGCCGGCGCGATCCGTGGAAATCCGTGTGATCCGTGGTTCAAATGACTGAGCCTCCGCTGTCGCGGAGTCGCGGAAGAGCGCGCGTTCGTGACGTTCGCGGTTCGACCCTACCGCTCCTCCGCGGCGCGGAATTCGGCGAAGGTAATCTTGCCGTCGTGGTTCCGGTCGAGGCGCTGGAAGTCGGCGAGGGTGAGGGCGTCGGCGCCCTGGGTCAGGCGGTCGAACTCGGCGCGCAGGGACGGATGGGCGAGCGAGGGCAGGGCCACGGCGCCGACAGCGGCGGCGACCAGGGCGCCCAGGATGAGCCGCTCGCCGCGGCGCGCGGGGCGGACGGCCCTGGCGGGGTCGATCTGGCCGTCGATGAAGCCGCGCAGCGCCTCGCTGGCGGAGCGGCCCTCGTCGCGGCAGCGGGCCATGAAGGCGAGCTTGGTCGGATAGGGCAGGCGGATCTCGAGCGTCTCGCTCTTCTTCAACTTGGCGGTCATCGGGGCCTCGGGGCAGGCTTGCGGGTCGTCCAGATCCTAGCCCAAAGCCCATTTCGCGTCGCGACGACAGGAAATTCCTGTCCGGACAGACCGACGGAAAGGGCCTAGGGCCTAAGTAGCAGCCCTGAATTGGCGGCCCGCGCGCCGTCCTTCAACCTCGCGGGGGCCTGCGACGCGCGGGCAGGAAGAGCGACATGCCGGACGGAACGGCCACGGCCCATCTTTACCTGCCCAAGCTGGCCACCGTCATGCGCGAGGGCTATGGCGCCGAGGACCTGCGCCGCGACGCCGTTGCCGGGCTGACCGTCGCCATCGTGGCTCTGCCACTCTCCATGGCCATCGCGGTGGGCTCGGGCGTGTCGCCGGAGCGCGGGCTGTTCACCGCCATCGTCGGCGGGTTCGTGGTCTCGCTCCTGAGCGGGAGTCGCTACCAGATCGGCGGGCCGGCCGGCGCCTTCATCGTGCTGGTCTCGGCGACCGCGGCGAAGTTCGGGATCGAGGGGCTGCTGCTGACGGTGCTGCTCTCGGGCGCCCTGCTGACCCTGGCCGGCGCGCTGCGGCTCGGCTCGCTGATCCGCCATATCCCGCACGCGGTGACGGTCGGCTTCACCTGCGGCATCGCCGTGACCATCCTGGCCAGCCAGCTCAAGGACCTGGGCGGGCTGAAGCTCAGCGGGACCGAGCCCGGGCCGCTGATCCCCAAGCTGGGCGCGCTGGCCCAGGCGATGGGAACCCTCAATCCGGCGGCCCTGGCGCTGGGCGCGGGCGTCACGGCGCTGATCTTCCTCATCCGGCGGTTCCGGCCCACCTGGCCGGGCATGCTGATCGCGCTGACGTTCGCAGCGTTGCTGGCGGCGGTGCTGCACCTGCCGGTGGAGACGATCGGCAGCCGCTTCGGCGGCATCCCGCATTCCCTTCCGCTGCCCAGCCTGCCGCCGATCAGTTTGGCAAAACTGCTTTCCGTGCTGCCTGCGGCGCTGTCCTTCACCCTGCTGGGCGGGGTGGAGAGCCTGCTCTCTGCCAAGGTCGCCGACACTATGACCGCGCGGCGGCACCGTTCGAACATGGAGCTGGTCGGGCAGGGGATCGCCAATATCGCCTCGGCCCTGTTCGGCGGGATCGCGGTGACCGGCACAATCGCCCGGACCGCCACCAATGTGCGGGCCGGCGGACGCAGCCCGGTGGCGGGGATGCTGCACGCAGTCTTCCTGCTGGCCTTCATGCTGGTGGCTGCGCCACTGGCCAGCTACGCGCCGCTGGCGGCTCTGGCCGGGGTGCTGGTCGCGGTCTGCTGGGGCATGGCGGAGAAGGAGGAGTTCTGGCGCCTGCTCAGCGATTGGCGCGGCGCCCTGGTGCTGTTGACCACCTTCGGCCTGACGCTGCTGAAGGACCTTACCACCGGCATCGTCGCCGGCTGCGTCGTAGCCGCGGTGCTGGCGCTCCTGAAGCGGCCGGTGGTCGAAGAGGGGGCCTAGTTGCCGTTCCCGGCGGATTCGACGTAGGCCTGCTCCTTGGCGGTGCGGCCGAGGGGTGTGGGCGATGCGGACGAAACTGGCGGCCGGCGTGTTCCTGGCGGGACTGGTGCTGGCGGGCGCGGCGTGGGCGCAAGCCGCCAAGCCCGCGCCGGGGCCGGCCGACGCGAAGTTCCAGGCGATCTACAAGGCCGAGTGGACCTGGCGGAAGATCGAGTTCCCCGGCGAGCGCGGCGACGCGGCGGCCATCGCCGACCGGCTGGGCAAGGTGGACGCCGCCAGCCAGGCCCGGCGGCTGGCCTATTGGCAGGGCGTGCTGCATCAGCTCGACGGGATCGCGGAGAAGGACCTCTCGGCGGATGAGGCGGTGAACTACGAGGTCTACCGGGACCAGATCGGGACCCGCGTCGCCCAGTTGCGGTTCCGCGAGTACGAAAAGCCGTTCAACTCGGACTCGCAGTTCTGGTCGAACCTGGGGTTCACCGCGTCGCGGACCTTCCACACCGCCCAGGATTACCGCAACTGGATCGCCCAGATGCGCGACCTGCCGCGCTGGTTCGACGACCAGACGGTGAACATGAAGGCGGGGCTGGCGCGGGGCTTCACCGCGCCGCGGGCGACGCTGGTGGGGCGCGACAAGTCGGTGTCGATCGTCTCCCAGGCGAGCGATGCGGAGCACACCCTGTTCTGGAAGCCGTTCCAGCACATGCCGGCCTCGATCAGCGCGGCCGAGCAGGCGCAGCTGAAGGCCGAGGCCAAGCGGACGGTCGAGGGCGTGGTGATGCCGGCTTACGCAAGGCTGCTGGTGTTCCTCGACAACGACTACATCCCGCACGCCACCGAGACCCTGGCGGCGGAATCCCTGCCGGACGGCAAGGCCTACTACCGCGCCCAGATCAAGGAGTTCACGACGCTGGACATGGATCCGGAGGCGATCCACCAGCTTGGGCTCGCCGAGGTCGCCAAGATCCACGCCCAGATGCTGGGGGTGATGAAGGAGACCGGGTTCAAGGGCGACTTCCCGGCGTTCCTGGCCTTCTTGCGCAGCGACCCGCAGTTCTATGTGAAGGACCCACAGGAGCTGCTGAACCGGGCGGCCTGGATCGCCAAGCGGGTGGACGGCAAGCTGCCGGCCTATTTCGGCTGGCTGCCGCGCAGCCGCTTCGGGATCGAGCCGGTCGCCCCCGACATCGCGCCCTTCTACACCTCCGCCCGGGGCGGGACGACGACCTACCTCCTGAACACCTATGACCTGCCGTCGCGGCCGCTCTACAACCTGACGGCGTTGACCCTGCACGAGTCGGCGCCCGGCCATTCGCTGCAGGGCGGGCTGGCCGAGGAGCAGGACCGGCTGCCGCCGTTCCGGCGCAACGTCTACATCTCGGCCTACGGCGAGGGCTGGGCGCTCTACTGCGAGCGGCTCGGGGTGGAGATGGGCATGTACGATACGCCCTATGACCGGTTCGGGATGCTGACCTTCCAGATGTGGCGGGCGGCGAGGTTGGTGGTCGACACCGGCATCCACCACGAGGGCTGGACGCGGGCCCAGGCGATCGCCTTCCTGCACGACAATTCCGCCCTGGCCGACCACGACATCGAGATCGAGGTCGACCGCTACATCTCCTGGCCCGGGCAAGCGCTCAGCTACTATCTGGGCATGATGGCGATCGTCGACGAGCGGGCCAAGGCGGAGAAGGCGCTGGGGCCGAAGTTCGACATCCGCGCCTTCCACGACACGGTGCTGTCGACGGGCAGCGTGCCCCTGCCGGTGCTGCGCGCGCGCATCGACCGCTTCGTCGCCGAGGGCGGCAAGGACCCGATGCCGGTCAAGTTCCAGAAGCCGAAGGACGAGACGGCGGCGCCGTAGCTGAGGCCGCGCCGGCTCGCGCTTGCGGCCGCGCCTATTGGACGCAGATGTTCGCGCAAAAGGGGAACTCGCTTGTGGCGGCCCTGGGCGTCCGATACGCAAGCTTAAGCTTAGCAGTGGCATGCTGTTCGAGATCGGCCGGCTCCCTTCGGCCAGAGTGGATTGTGCAATGAAGAAGTACCTGTTGAGCGCCGCGGTGACGGCCTTGTCGGTGTCGGGCCTGATGGCCGCGCCGGCGGTGGCGAACGCGGCGGTCTTCGTCTCGGAACTGGTCTACAGGGACGGCGCCACCGGGCCGCAGACGCCCTACGGCTCCGTGACGATCACCGAGCTCAACGCCGATTCCCTGAAGGTCGAGGTCGACTTCACCAACGCCAACACCGTGTTCGTGAACACCGGCGGTCCGCACAATCCGTTCGTGTTCAATACCCTCTATGTCGACCAGGCGACGAAGCCGCACGCCGCGGCGACCGACGATCCCAACGCCATCACGCTCGACGCCCCGGTCGGCAAGTTCTACGACGCCGGGCGCGGGTCGTTCGAGAACACGCCGTTCGGGACCTTCACCAACGAGATCGCCCTGAACACCGGCAATGGCCAGGTCAACGGCCAGCAGGATCCGATGATCTTCACGGTCTACGATCCCCACGGCATCACCTTCGCCGGGATCGGGGCGACGGTCTCCAACACGGGCCTGTTGCTGACCACGGGGACCGGCGACCACTTCACGTCGAACTCGGGCGGGTGGTGGTTCTCGGCCGACATCTACGACGGCGCGACGGGGAAGACCTACAATGTCGCCGCGCGCGACGCGATCGAGCAGATCCAGAACGCGGTGCCCGAGCCGGGGACCTGGAGCCTGATGATCGTGGGCTTCGGCGGCGCGGGCGCGATGCTGCGCCGGCGGCGTGCGGGGATGGCGGCCCTCGCCTAGCGAGCCGCCGCTGCCGCGGGGATCGGTTGAATCCCGCCGAACACACACCTTGCAGTCGAACTTTTCCCCCCTCGGGGGAATGGGATTGTGCGTCCGCCCCCGATGATTAACAGATAACCAGGATATCTGGATTCCGGCTCCCCGGGCATTCGCCCGAGGTCAGCAGGACCTCAGGGGTGGGGTGTAGGTCATGAAGAAATTGCTCTGTGGCAGCGCTGCCGTCGCTTTTTCCCTGGCCGCCATCATCGCCGCTTCGGCGGGCGCGGCGCGGGCCGCCGTTTATACTTCCGTGCTGCAGTACCAGGGCACGAACGTATTCGCCCCGCCCGCATTTGGCGAGGTGACGCTGACCGAAGTGGGCGCGAACGAGGTGGACGTGAGCGTAACGCTTACCGATGGGCTGTCCCTTTTCATCAATACGGGCAGCCCAAACGGCGGCGGGACCCACAATCCGTTCCTGTTCAACACGGTGGACTCCGACGCGGTGACCATCCTGGCGCCGGTGGGCACCTTCTTCGACGCCGGGCGCGGGACGTGGGACGGCACGCCGTTCGGCACGTTCACCAACCAGATCGGTTGCTGCGACAACAGGAACGGTCAGGCCCACGGTCAGGACGACCCGCTGAATTTCAGCGTGGTCGACAATAGCGGCCTGACGTTCGCCGGCATCGGCGCGACGTTCAGCAACACCGGCAAGGTCCTGACGCTCGGCACGGGCGACCACTTCCTTTCCAACACCGGGGGCTGGTGGTTCGCGGCGGATATCTATGACGGCGCCACCGGCCAGACCTATGAGGTCGCGGCGCGTGACGCCTTCGTGCTGGCCGGGGTTCCCGAGCCGGCGACCTGGGCGCTGATGATCATCGGCCTGGGCGGCGTGGGCGCATTGCTGCGTCGGCGACACTCGGCGGCCGCCTTCGCCTGAGCGGCCCAGGCCCCTCGACGGGCCAATCCTTGCCAGCGCGGAGCTTGCCACGCCGACGTGGCATGGCTGGAAATGCAACCAAAAGTCGACTAGGGCATTCCTAAGTCGGGCCCGCTCTGTCGCGGGCCTATGTTCCCGACATTCTGTCTGGGTACGGCTTTCGCTTCGCGAGCCTCCAGTTCCATCGAAGGGCCAGCCATGGCTGCCCACACGCCCACCCATTCGGAAGAGGCCGCGCTCAGCCTGACCATGGCTGTGGTGGCTTCGTCCCCGGGGCCGCTCCTGCTGCTGGACGGCGACCTCAATATCGTGGCGGCGAGCGCATCGTTCTCCGACGCCTTCGACCTCGACCTGGCCGAGGCGCCGGGCCGGCCGCTGTCGAGCCTGGGGGCAGGCGAGTGGAACAGGCCGCAGCTCCGCGCCCTACTCAAGGCGACCGCTTCGGGCGCGGCGAAGATCGAAGCCTTCGAGATGGATCTCGAACGGCCCGGGCGCGACGTCCGGCGCCTGGTCGTCCACGCCCAGCGGCTGGTCTATCTCGACATGGAGAACCTGCGCCTGCTGATGGCGGTGACCGACCTGACCGACACGCGGGCCGACGAGAGGCTGAAGGACGACGCGCTTCGGCAGAACCTCGTCCTGCTGCAGGAGGTCCGCCACCGGGTGGCCAACAGCCTGCAGATCATCGCCAGCGTCCTGTTGCAGAACGCCAAGCGGACCCGGTCGGACGAAACGCGCAGCCACCTGAAGGACGCTCACCACCGGGTGATGTCCGTCGCCGCCCTGGAGCGGCAACTGGCGGAGACCGGCAACGGCCCGGTTCAACTGCTGACCTATTTCACCAACCTCTGCGACAGCATCGCGGCCTCGATGATCGCCGACCCCGGCCAGCTTTCGCTGAGCGTCACCGGCGCCGGCGGCGTCGTCGATCCGCGGACGTCTGTCAGCCTGGGCCTGATCGTCACCGAGCTGGTGATCAACGCCCTGAAGCATGCCTTTCCCGACGACCGCGGCGGCAAGATCGTCGTCGATTGCGAGTTCCGGGGCGCCAATTGGACCCTGTCGGTCGCTGACGACGGCGTCGGCATGCCGAACAATCCCGCCCACATCCGGATGGGGCTGGGCAGCAGCATCGTCCAGGCGCTGGCCGCCCAGCTCGAGGCGACCGTCGACGTGGCCCCGGCGCGCCCCGGCACGCGGGTTTCCATCATCCACACCGCGATCGCCCTCGTCGCGGACCGCGACGACGCGGTCGGCGGCGCCGCCGCTGCTCTCGGACAGCCCGCCGCCTGAAGCCGCCTTGTAAAAAGGATAGATGAAGTCATGGACCCGCAGACGACGATCAAGCGCGGTCACACCTTGCTGATCGTGGAGGACGACATCCTCCCGGCGATGGCGCTGCGCGACGAGCTGGAAGACGCCGGCTATCAGGTCCTGGACCTGACGGGACGCCACGAAGAGGCGCTGGGCGCGGCGCGGACGCACGCCCCCGACCTGGCGCTGGTGAACATTCAGCTCCAGGGCCATGACGACGGCATCGCGCTCGCCGCAGAACTCAAGATCCTGGGCATTCCCACGCTGTTCATCAGCGGCCAGGTGAGCCGCGCGAGGTCGGCGAAGACGGTGGCCATCGGCTCCCTGCCCAAGCCCTACAGGACCACGGACATGGTCCAGGCGGTCGATTACCTGCTGCATCACCTGCGGGGCGACGAGTCGCTGCTGCGCCCCGCCGCCCTGGAAGTGTTCGATCCGGCCCCCGACGAGGCGGCGCCCGATCTCGTCTAGCCGCGCACGGCCGCGGCTTGCCAGAGCCCATACCGTTCGGTAGTTGAACTACCTAACGCTTCCGATAGTGGAGCTTTGGGGGTGGGATGGCTCGGGATATTGGCGGCCGATCGGTCTGGCGCGGCCGCGCGCTCAGCGCGCTGTTCGCCGGCGTCAGCGCCCTGGGGGCCGCGGGCGCGGCCTGGGCTGACGCGGAGGCGGCGGGCGCGGCATCGGTCGAGACGGTGATCGTCACGGCGCGGCTGCGGCCGGAGGATTCCCAGTCCGTGCCCGGCGCGCTGTCGGTGATCGGCGAAAAGACGCTGACGACGACGCAGACCTACGATGTGGCGCAGTTCGCCCAACTGGTCCCGAGCGTGAACTACAGTTCGCCCAATCCGCGCAACACGGCGCTGACCATCCGCGGGCTGGGCAGCAGCGTGGTAGCCATCGCGCAGGCCAACGACGGCCTGGAGCCTGGCGTCGGCTTCTACGTCGATCAGGTCTACCACGCGCGGGCGGCCGCGGCGGCGTTCGACTTCCTGGACGTCGAGCGGATCGAGGTGCTGCGCGGCCCCCAGGGGACGGTGTTCGGGAAGAACACGACCGCCGGCGCCATCAGCATCACCACCAAGGCCCCGAGCTTCACGCCGGAGGCTCAGGTGGAAGCCTCCTACGGCAACTTCAACTATTTCCAGGCCAAGGCCTCGGTGTCCGGGCCGCTCTGGGGCGACGTCGTGGCCGGGCGGCTGTCGGTGGTGGCGACCGACCGCGACGGGGTGCTGAAGAACGTCACGAAGGGCCAGCGGGACAACAGCGTCAACGACGCCTCGATCCACGGGCAGTTGCTGTTCCAGTTCAACCCGGACCTCAGCCTGCGCCTGTCGGCCGACGACAACCGCATCGACGACCGCTGCTGCACCCAGGTGTTCGTCCGCGTGGGGACCAGCCTGAAGCCCGCCGCGGCCCAGTATCCGGCGCTGGCCGCCGGCGTCGGCTATGCGCCGCCGAGCCTCAACCCTTACGACCGGCTGACCGACATTGACGCCGCGCTGAAAGTGAAGACCGACGAGGGCGGCGTGTCAGGCGTCGGCGACTGGAACCTCGGCAAGGCGACCGTGACCTCGGTCAGCGCCTGGCGCTGGTGGAACTGGGACGCGGCCAACGACCGCGACTACACCAGCCTGTCGATCCAGACGCTGCAGCACATTCCCTCCCGCCAGGACCAATACAGCCAGGAACTGCGGATCGCCTCCAACGGCCGCCAGGCCCTGGAGTATGTGGCCGGCCTCTACTGGTTCCGGCAGGTGATCGCCGGTGAGCCGATCACGCAGTACGGGCCGCTGGCGACCTATTGGCTGCTGGGGCCGGCGCCGGCGTTCCCGGCCAATCTGCTCGACGGCTACACCACCGACGGCCACACCCGCTTCGCCAGCAACAGCTACGCCGCCTTCGGCGAGGTCACCTGGCGCGCCACCGACCGGTTCAACCTGACCGGCGGCCTGCGCTACACCGCCGAGGACAAGACCGGGACCTTCTCCTCCATCGTCTTCGGCGGGGGAACGCCGCAGACCACGGCCCAGGCCAACGCCAAGCTCTCGATCCTGCGGCCGCAGGCCTACAGCGCCAAGACCAGCGACGGGAACCTGTCCGGCCGCCTGGTCGCCGCCTACGACCTGACCGACAAGGTGATGGCCTATGCGAGCTATGCGCGGACCGGCAAGTCGGGCGGCATCAACATGTCGGGCCTGCCGCTGAACGCCGCCAACCAGCCCGCGCTGAACACCGCCGTCGTCCGGCCCGAGAAGAACACCACCTATGAGATCGGGGTGAAATCCAGGCTGTTGGACGACCACCTGATCCTCAACGCCGACGTCTTCGACACCTCGATCCGCGACTTCCAGGCCAATGTGGTGGACACCGGTCCGGGCGCGCTTCGCGGCTACCTGGCCAACATCGACCGCGTCACCGACAAGGGCTTCGAGCTCGACGCGACGGCGGTGGTCGACGAGCACCTGTCGGGCCACCTGTCGGCCAGCTACACCGACGGGAAATACGCGTCCTACAAGACCGCGCCCTGTCCGCTGGAGCGGCTCGCAACCTCGACCTCGGTGTGCGATCTCAGCGGCATGCCTTTGACCGGGCTGCCGAAATGGGTCTGGTCGGCGGGCGGGGAATACAAGCACGAGGCCGACTTCGGATCCCTGCAGGGCGAGGCCTATCTGCACGCGGAGCTGACGGTCCGGACCAAGATCTACGGCGACCCGTCGGACTCCAAATACGCGATCATCGACGGCTATAGCCTGGTCAACGCCAGCCTGGGTTTCCGCGCGATGAAGGGCTGGGAGGCGCAGCTCTGGGCCCGCAACCTGTTCAACGCCAACTACCTGCAGAACGTCACGATCCAGGCCGGGAACTCCGGCCTGGTCGTCGGCACGCCGAGCGACTCCAGGACCTATGGGGTTACGCTGCGCACGCGGTTCTAGACAGGCAGGGTCGCCTGCGTCGCGAACCCCTCTTGCCGCTCGCGTTGATTCAACCCGAGCGGCAAGGGTTCTGGGTCTCAGCCGGCGTCGGCGAGGGTCTTCACCAGTTCGGTGAGGTAGTCGCGGCCGAGGTAGACCGACTTCACCGAGGCGTGCTCGTTGAGGCCGTGGGCGCCGGAGCCTTCGGGGCCGGAGTAGAAACCGGGCACGCCGTAGGTCGGGATGCCGACCGGCATCAGGTAGAGCGCGTCGCTGGCGCCCGTCGACATGGTGGGGATCACGGGGGCGCCCGGGTAGTACTTGGCCGCCACCTTCTCCATCGGGCCGATGACCTTCGGATCGAGGGGCGCGGGCATGGACTTGCCGCGGATCGGCTGCAGCGGGATCAGCTTCACGCCCGGGTCGCCGATAGCCTTCTCGAGCTGGGCCTTGACGCCTTCCATGGTGTCGCCGGGGAACATGCGGCAGTTGATGTTGGCGCCGGCCCGCTGGGGCAGGGCGTTCTCGGCGTGGCCCCCGTCGAGCAGGGTCGCCACGCAGGTGGTGCGCAGCATGGAGTGGAAGCCGCGGTCCTTGTTGAGCTGGGCCTCGGCGGCCTTGTCGGTCGGGTCCTTGGCGATGGCGACCATGGCCTTGCCCGTCTCGTCGGTGCGCCCGGCGCCGGCCTTGGCGAAGAAGGCGCGGGTGACGTCGTTGAGCTCCAGCGGGAAATCGTAGTCGCGGACCTTCAGCAGGCCCTGGGCCAACTGGTAGATCGCGTTGTCCTTGATCGGCACGGAGGAGTGGCCGCCGGGGTTGGTGGTCTCCATGCGGAACTGCTGGACGACCTTCTCGCCCACCTGCACGCCCTGGGACTGGACGTGGCCGTCCTTGTCCGCCCGGCCGCCGCCGCCCTCGTTGAGGGCGAACTCGGCGTCGATCAGGTCGCGCTTGTTGCGGGCCAGGTAGTCGGCGCCGTTGAAGGCCGCGAGCGTTTCCTCGCCGCAGGTCAGCGCCATCTTGATGGTGCGCTTGGGCGTGTACTTGCTCTCCTTGAAGCGGACCAGCATGTCGACCCAGGTGGCGTCGATCACCTTCATGTCCGACGTGCCGCGGCCGTAGAAGTAGCCGTCCTCCTCGATGAAGGTGAAGGGATCGCGGGTCCAGTCGGCGCGCTTGGCCTCGACCACGTCGAGGTGGCCGAGCAGCAGCATGGGCTTGGCGGTCTTGGACGAGCCGTGGAGGATGGCGACGACGCCGCCTTCCTTGGGGTGATCGGGGACGGAGAAATAGGTGATGTCGCTGTCCGGGAAACCAGCGGCCTTCAGGTGGGCGCCCATCTTGGCGGCGGCCTCGGTGCAGGAGCCGACGCTGAGCGAGGTGTTGGTCTCCACCAGCTCCTTGTAGAGGGCGCGGAAGCGGACCTGGTCGGGGCGGAGTTCGCCGGCCGGCGCGGTCTGCGCGATCGCGCCATGAGCCACGCCCAATGCGAGCGCGGCGCCCAAGATCTTACGATGCATGAAGACTATCCCCGAAAACCAACTTGAGGCGCGAATTAATGGCGGGCCGCGGGGCTCGCGTAAAGCGGCGCCCTAGAAGGCGAGGCTGAACTTGGCGCCGACGAAGCGTCCGTGGGGGTCGGAGCCGTAAGCCGCGGCGCCGCCGCTCTCATTGTGACCAGGCTGGATGCCGCACAGGAAGCCGAAGCCGCCGGTCAGGTCGGAGCGGCCGGCGAGCCGGGTCTCGACGGCGGTCCTGGCGAAGACGGCGCTGTCGAGGGTCTTGGCCTGGAGCTGGGTTGGGGCGAGCGGGTCCAGCGGGTTGGCGAGGTCCGGCGTGGGCTTGGCAGCCTGGGCGGGGATCGGGAGCGGCGCCGCCGGCGCAGCGGCGGCGTCGGGCAGGCGCAGGTCGAGGGGCTGGGCGGCGGCCGCGCCGGCGACGGCGGCCAGGGCGAGGGCGATGAGGGCGGTCTTCATGTCGGCTCCCAGGCGGCGCGGTCGCTACCTTATACGCCATCATTCGCCGGACGGAGGCGGCAGGTTACGGATCGAGCGGATCCTGCGGATCGGCGTGCAGGGAGACGAGGTTGGGCGTGGCGGCCAGGTCAAAGGGGGAGAGGCGCCTATAGGCGGTCATCGGCTGGTAGCCGAGCTCGCTCTGGCAGCGGGTCGCGAAGGACGGCAGCTCGATAGAAAGGCTCTGGTCCTGCGAGGTGGTGATCAACACCGGCCGGCCCAGCGGCGCGCCCATGCGGAAGAGCAGCCGCACGGCGTTCCTGAGGTTGGTGGTGGTGTGGCGCGCGTAGGGGTCGATGACGATGGCCTCGGCCGGGACGCCGTAGCGGGCCATCAGGTCGTGCTTCATCTCGATGGCTTCGGCGAAGGGGGTCTTGTTGGGATGCACATGGCCGCCGGAGACGATCAGGAAGGGCGCCATGCCCTCGCGCCAGCGCTTCACCGCCAGCCGGTCGCGGAAGCTCCCGACCGGGGAGACGCGGGTCTCGGCGCCCTCGGTCCCCATGCCGGGCACGACGACGGCGGTGTAGGGCGCGGCCTTCCAGTCGGTCCGGCGGGCGCGGGCGAAGGCGGCGGCGTTCTCGCCGGCTTCCAGCGGCTCGTAGCGGGCGGCCTCGTCGCGCTGGTTGATCGTCAGCAGGTCGAAGGCCACCGCCGACCAGGCGCTGAAGGGAAGCGCATGGTCCTCGCGGTCGGTGGAGACCTCCAGGGCCTCGCGCAGCATCTGGCGGAAGTGCGGGTCGCCGGGCGCGTAGGAGATGGAGTCGATCTCGGCGTAGCGCGGCGTCTCGCCCAGGGCGTAGATCCGGTAGAGGCGGTTCACGCCCGCCGCCGTTTCGGCCCAGGCGGCGCGGACCAGGCTGGCGTCGTCCAGGGCGGCGTATTTCTGGGCGCGGCCGGAGGGGCGCAGCCCGTCGCGGACCAGGCGGCTCAGGGGGCGGCCGGGCTGGGCCAGGCGGGCGAGGGCGTCGCCGGCCCTGGCGATCTCGGCGTCGGTGAGCATGAGCTGGTCGACCGGGCAGGTCGGGGCGGTGCGGCAGGCCTTGCGGGCGGCGGCGCGGCTGTCGCCCAGGCGGGCGCGGATCGCCTGCAGGTCGGGGTCGGCAGCCAGGGCTCCGCGGGCCTGGGGATCGGCGGCCAGCAAGGTCAGCAGATGGGCGTTGGCGTCGGCCACCGGATCGTCGCTGTGAGCGAAACGGTAGGCCGGCGACTGGGCTCGAGCCGGGGCGGCGGGCGCGGCGAGGGCCAGGATCGCCAGGATCGCGACGACGGCTGCACGCATATTCTTCCCCCGAAAATCCGCGGGCCTATGCAGCGTCCCGCGCCGGGCCTGTCAATGCTTCGGAAGGGCCGTGCAGGCGGGCGGAGCGGGGCCGGGCGGCAGGGACGGCTGAGGGCCGGCGGCCTTGCTCCACAGCGCCGGGTCTTCCAGGCCGAGGCGCCAGATGGCGACGCCGCGGGCGTGACGGGCGTCCACGGCGGCGCGCTGGGCTCGGAAGGCCGGGGCGTCCAGCCACCAGACGCTGTGGGCGGTCCCGCCGGGCGCGGCGTAGGCGAAATGCGGATCGCCGTCGGGCGCGGCGCGGATCACCGCCTGGCCCTTGGCCTTGGCGAGCGCGGCGGCGTCGGCGGCGGAGAGGACGGCGGCCGTCCCGCCCGCCGGCCAGTCGTAGCCGTAGGCCCCCAGCGCCACGATCAGGCGGGCGGGGTCGGCGGCGGCGAGGCGCGCGTCGAGGCTGGTCTGCAGCCAGTCCAGCCCGGCGATAGGCCCGGGCGTGCCGGTCGCCCAGCACTGGTCGTAGGCCATCAGGACGACGGTGTCGGTCGCCGCCGCCAGGCCGTGGATCAGGGCCGGCTCGGCGGCCACGCCGGCGGTCACCCAGAGCTCGCGGCCCATGGGCTTGAGGGCGGCGTGCAGGCGGGCGAGGAAGGCGGCGTAGGCCGGGGCGCTGGCGGGGCTGAGATTCTCGAAATCGAGGATGTAGCCGCCGTAGGCCTGGGCCTTCGCCTCCGCGACCAGGGCCGCGATGAAGGCGTCGCCCGCCTGCGGGTTGAGCAGCGCGCCGTCGGCGGCGGCGGCGTCCCAGACCTCGTCGTGGGCGTTGGAGACGATGGGGAAGACGCGGGGCTTGTTGCGCGCGCCGGCCAGGGCGGCGGCGCGGGCCGGATCGGGCTGCCAGCGGATGTGGCCCGCGGGGGTGTCGAGCGCGCCGGACATCGGGGCGATGACGTCGAGCGCGCCGGCGTGGGCGCTCAGCGAGGCCGTCGAGGCGGCGTCCCACGGCAGGTAGAAGCCGACGGTGAGCGGCCGCGCGCCGGCCGCGCCCGCGGACAGCAGGGTCACGGCGGCGGCCAGGAACGCGACGAAAAAACGGGCCATGGCCCGTCCTAGGACGCGGCCGTCCGCTGCGAAACGAAAAAAGCGGCGTGGCTGTCGGAACGCGACGACGCGGCGGCCGGTGGGGAGGGCAGGGGCGCCAGCAGATGGCGGTTCTTCTCCCGAAGAACCTCGCCCGCCTCGTCATAGAGGAAGGGCAGGAAGGCATAGCGGACGCCGCGGGTGACCGGCGTCGCCTCGTGCAGCAGAGAGCAGGAAAACACCACCGCCCCGCCGGTCGGCGGGCGATAGGTGCGCATGCCGTACTCGGGGAACCGCAGGTCGCCGCCCTCGAAGTCCTCGGCGTTGAGGTTGATCGAGACGGCGAACTGGCGGTGCGCCGTGCCGGCGGTGAGATTGTCGCGGTGCGGGAGGAAGTAGCCGCCGTCCTCCGCCGCGTAGCAGGCGACGATGTAGCGCTCGAGGCGGGTCGCGCGGAACCGGAACGCGCGCAGGACCTCGGGCGACAGCCGCCTGTCCAGGGTCACGCGGGTTTCTTCGCAAAGGGCGGCGTCCTCGATGGTCGCGTCACGACGCTTCTTGGATTCGTTGAGCACCCCGACCGTGACGCCGTCCTGCTGGAACATGACGCCCGAGGGCGAGCCGCCGTCGGCCTCGTAATAGGCGATCAGCCGGCGGCACAGGTCCCGATCGAACACCCGCGGCACGATCAGCACCGGGGCGTGCAGCGGCGTGTCGGCATGTTCGTCGGGCGGCGGCAGGGCGCGCATGCGGGCGAAGACCTGCTCGCTCTCGTCCATGGGCGCGACGAAGAGAATCCGCAGGGACGGGTCGATCAGCACCCAGATCGGATGTTCGACGCCCGCCTCGTCGAGCGCGCCATAGAGCCGGCTGACGGCGCCCTGCGGGTCGGAAAACCAGCGCAGCCCGTCGCGGTCGCGGGCGTTGGCGAACAGCGCCGGGTCCCTCAGGACGGTGAAGCAGGCGATGTGGCTGTCGGTCAGCAGGTCGATATTGGCCTGCATGATTCCAAAGACCTGCTGGCGCTTCTCCGGATCCGAGGGCGGAAAACCCAGCAGCAGATAGCGGCCGGCGGTGCTGCTGAAGTTGAAAGTCGGGTTCGAGGCGCTGGGCGCGATGAACCACGGCGTAGGCTCGCCGGGTCGCAGTTCGGCCATGGCGTTTGCCCTCGCAATCAAGCCTCTGGCCACGGCACGAATCGCGGCCCCGGCGGGCGTAAGCCCGCTCTAGGCATGGGACGTTGTCACCGAGCCATCACCTCAGCCGAGGCGGGCGCGACCCCGTTCGCAAGACCCGGATCTGCGCGCAAGTACTTATAAAAATTACATAAAGCAGATTGCGGCAATGCGCCGCGCTAGCGCTGTTTTGCTGAGGTAGCGCGGCCTTCGGGGCGTCGTTTCTCCGTAGGGGGAGCAAATGGCCAGACTGTCCGCCACACCTTGCGTTCATAGTGAAGGGCGTCGCCTGGCGCGCGTTCCGCAAGCTCAGGACGTCGCGCGCCGGCCCCGGCCCGCCGGCGGCCCTGGGGGAGGAGCGGCCGAATGAACAACCTTCCGCTCTGGCTGGAGCTGCGGCGTTGGCGGGCGGCCGGCCGCACGGCCCGCCTGTGGTGGCGCGACGACGACGCCAGCGGTTCGGCCTCGACGATCGACCGGCTGCTGCTGGACCGTTTGCTGCAGCTTTCGGCGGCGACGCACAAGCCGCTGACCCTGGCGGTGACGCCGGTGGGCGAGATGTCGGGCCTGGCCGCGCGGCTGGACGGGGTGGAGTTGGTCAACCTGGCCCAGGGGGGCGGCGCGCCCGAGACCCGGCGCGAAGATCCCGAGGCGGGCGAGTTCGCGCCGGACTGGGACCAGAAGCAGGTCCAGGCGGCGCTGGCGGCCGGCTGGAGCCGCATCGAGAACCTGCCGCGGGTCCTGAAGGTGTTCGTGTCGCCGTGGAGCGACATCCATCCGCGCCTGGAGCGGGCGCTCAGCGCCAACGGCTACGCCGGCTGGTCGGCCAGGGGGCTGGCGGCGGCGAGCGGGACCTGTCCGCGCCTGGATATCCACCTGGACCTGATGCCCTGGCGCGACGGGCCGCGCTTCCGCGGGCGGAGCGCACTGCTGGCCGCCCTGGCCGGAGAGCTGCGCCGGCGGCGCCGGGCGGGCCTGTGGGAGGCGCCGATCGGCCTGCTGAGCCACCACCGCGCGCACGACACCGCCGCCTGGACCTTCCTGGGCGAGTTCCTGCGCTGGACCAGCGCCCAGCCGGAGTTCGGCTGGGTGTCGCTTCCCGACCTGCTGGGCGAGACCAAGGCCCGGCGGGCGCTGGCCCTGCGGCGCTCGGCGACCCGCCTGGTGAGCGACATGGCGCTCCCCCATCCCGCGTGACCTCCGGGGGTGCAAATGCGCTTGCTGCAAGCGTCGCCATTGCCTGCTAGGGTTGTGACAGAGTTCCCGTGCCGAGTACCGATGTCGATGCCTTCGCCATCCCAACCCAGCTATGAGGCCCGCCTGGAGGCGGTGTTGGAAAGCGTCAGCGACGCCTTCTATGCGCTGGATACGGACTGGCGTTTCGTGGTCTTCAACCGCGCGGCGGAAGTCTATTTCGGGGTCGACCGCCAGGCGGTGCTGGGCCGCGATCTGTGGGAGGTTTTCCCGCAGGGCCTGGGCACGCCCTTCGAGGGCTACTGCCGCGCGGCGATGAAGGACGGGGTCCCGGCGAGCATCGAGACCACCTCGCGGCTGCGGCCCGACCGGGTGGTGGAGCTGCGGATCGTGCCCATGCGCGGCGGCGGGGTGGCGCTGACACTGACCGACATCACCGAGCGCAAGAGCGCCGACGCCCGCCAGCGGCTCTTGTCCAACGAGCTCAATCACAGGGTGAAGAACAGCCTGGCCACGGTCCAGGCGATCGCCGCCCAGAGCCTGCGCGGCCCCGACGTCTCGACCGAGGCGCGCGAGCGGTTCATGGCGCGGCTCGTGGCGCTGGCGCGGGCCAACGACGTGCTGGTGGCGGAAACCTGGTCCGGGGCGAGCCTGGCCTCGGTGGCCGAGCAGATGGCCCATCCGCACGGCAACGGCGAGCGCTTCACCATCGGCGGGCCGGAGGTGCACCTGGCGCCGCAGACGGCGACGGCCATGGCCCTGGGGCTGCACGAGTTGGCGACCAATGCGGCCAAGTACGGCGCGCTGTCGACGGCGGAGGGCCGGGTTTCGCTGACCTGGGTGTTGGAAGGCGAGGGCGACGCGCGGCGGCTCAAGCTGACCTGGCGCGAGACGGGCGGCCCGCCCGTGGGGGCGCCCGGGATGCCCGGCTTCGGCAGCCGGCTGATCGAGCGCGGCCTGGCCTCGGAGCTGAAGGCCAATGTACGCCTGCTCTATGCGCCCTCGGGCGTGGTGTTCAGCCTGACCGCGCCGTTGGGCGAAAACGTCTCCGAGGCCTAGTCGCTGTCCCGGCTGACTTGAATCGAGTCAGGCGGGATCAACAGGGTCGTCGGCGCGCCCCTCACTTGGCGGGCGCGGGGGCCTCGCGATAGGCCGGTCCGCGGGACAGCGACCTGATCAGCGGCAGCCGCAGCAGCAGGTCGCCGCCAAGCGCTGCGGCGGCCGGGCCGAAGTCGCCGCACAGGTGCTGGCGCACCGCCTCGGAGATGGAGCCCTCCGGGGCCACGGGATCGCGGGCGGCGAGCTCGATGAACCGGCTGTCGTCGGTCGCGAGGTCGCCGCTCAGGTCCTCCACGCGCTCCAGCAGCATCGGATAGGCCGCCGGCGTGCGCCCGACGTCGAGCGAGGGGGCCAGGACCAGGCCGTCGACCACATCGGCCTTCGGCGAGGCGACGCCGTAGAAGATCCCGAACAGCACCGCGCCGCTGATCACGTCGACGGTCACGACGAAGAGCTGGTTGCCGGCCGGCAGGACCCAGCCGTCGGCGATGGTGCCGCCGGCGCCGATCCGCAGGCGCATGAGGCCGTTGGGGTCGATGCGCACCATGGCGTGGTCATGGATGAACCGGCCCGGCGCCAGGATGTAGGGCCGGGTGGTGCGATAGAAGCCCTCGTAGGCCGCGCCCCGCAGGGAGGTCGTGGCGAGGAACTGGTCCATCCCGACGATCGGCACGCCGGCCATGGCGCTGTCCGGCGGCGGGGCGTGGCCCGCGACCGTGTCCAGGTCGGCGCCGATGAACTCGGCGAAGGCCGCCAGGGTGCGGTCCCAGTCCAGGGTGCTGAAGCCGACGATCCGCTGGGCGATCAGAGCCGACAACAACGAAAGGTTGTGAGCAGAGGGTTGGACGGCGCCCGAAACCCACCTCCCGACCACCGACTTGTCGACGCCCAGGTCCGCAGCCAGCCGGGCGCGGCTCATCGAGAGCACCTTGAGGACGAGCTCGAGTTTCTTGGCGAAAGGTTCGCTCATTGCGTCCTGTCTTGCCGGCGCGGGCGGCGGTTGGCCGTAGCTTCGCGAGAGCGGGTTTCGCCTCTCACGAGAACCGTTGTCAATCCAGTAGCAGAGCTTGTCGAACCTTGTTTGGCTCCGCGAGGGATAAGCGCTCGTTAACTGGGCCCCTCAGGTTCGGTTTGACGCGCGCACGGCGAACGCTGCAACTGGGAGTTATGAGACCGCCCGCCGCCAAGTCGCCGCGTCCCCTCGCCCTCGTCACCGGCGCCTCGGCCGGGATCGGGGCGGCGTTCGCCCGGGCTTATGCGGCGCGGGGGTTCGACCTGGCGCTGGTGGCGCGGCGCGCCGACCGGCTGGAGGCCCTGGCGGCGGAGCTGTCGGCCGCCCACGCGATCGAGGCCTTCGCAATTCCCGCCGACCTGGCGGCGTTCGACGCCTGCGCGAGCGTGCTGGCCGCGGTGGCGGCGCGTGGGCGGGTGGTCGATGCGCTGGTCAACAACGCCGGCTTCTCCATCGCCCAGAGCTTTACGGGCGTGCCCTGGAGCCGGCAGCGGGATTTCCTGATGACCCTGGTGGTCAACGCCTGCGGCCTGGCGCACGGAGCGATCCCGGGCATGGTGGCGCGCGGGCGCGGGTCGATCGTCAACGTGGGTTCCATGGCGGCGTTCGCGCCCGGGGTGGCCGGCCACAGCCTCTATCCGGGCGCCAAGAGCCTGATGGTGAGCTGGAGCCAGTCGCTGGCCGCGGAGCTGAAGGGCAGCGGGGTGAAGGTGACCGTCACCTGCCCGGGCTTCACCCTCACCGAGTTCGCCGAGGCCAACGGCACCAAGGCGGTGATGGACGCGGCTCCCCGGCGGTTCTTCCAGACCGCCGAGCAGGTGGTGGCGACGACACTGGCCGCCAACGATCGCGGCCAGGTGGTGGTCGTGCCCGGCCTGCATAACAAGATCGCCGCGGCCGTCTTGCGCTACGCGCCGCAACCGCTGTTGATCGCCATCCTGAGCCGCGCGTCGGCCAAGTACCATCTGGAGAGCTAGGCCCATGGCGCATTTCGACGTGGTGATCATCGGCTCGGGCGCGGGGGGCGGCACGATCGCCCAGCGGCTGGCGGCCAGCGGCAAGACCATCCTGATCCTGGAGCGCGGCGAGCAGTTGCCGCGCGAGGCGGAGAACTGGAGCCCCAAGGCGGTCTTCGTGGAGCGCCGCTATCGCACCCAGGAGAAGTGGTACGACAAGCACGAAAAGCCCTTCCAGCCGAACACCCACTATTGGGTCGGCGGCAACACCACCTTCTACGGCGCGGCCCTGATGCGGCTGCGCGGGCGTGACTTCGAGGAGGTGCGGCACGCCGGCGGGGTCTCGCCCGCCTGGCCGATCAGCCTGACGGACCTCAAGCCCTACTACCTGGAGGCCGAGACCCTGTGGCGGGTGCATGGGGCCCGCGGCGACGATCCCACGGAGGAGGGCGACGAGCCGCCGTATGCCTATGCGCCGGTGCACGACGACCCCGGCATCTCGCAACTGCGCGGGCACTGGGTGGCGCAGGGCTGGAAGCCCTTCACCCTGCCGCTGGGGATCAACCTGGACCAGGCCCATCCGGTGACCTCGCCCTGCATCCGCTGCAAGACCTGCGGCGGCTACCCCTGCCTGGTGAAGGCCAAGTCGGACGCGCGGACCATCGCCATCGAGCCGATCATGGGCCTGCCGAACATCACCCTGCTCACCGGCCGCAAGGTGATGCGGCTGGAGACCGATCCTACCGGCAAGACGGTGACCGAGGTGGTCTGCCAGACCGAGCAGGGCGAGGAGCGCTGGAGCGGCGACATCGTGGTGCTGGCGGCCGGGGCGGCCAATTCGGCGGCGGTGCTGCTGGCCTCGGCCAACGCCGCGCATCCCAACGGCCTGGCCAACCGCTCCGACCAGGTGGGGCGCAACTACATGTTCCACACGCTGACGGCGATGGTCTCGCTGACCGCCGCGCACGTGGACATCACCTTCCCCAAGACCCTGGCGTGCAACGACTTCTACTGGGGCGACCCGGACGGCTCCTACAACCTGCCCATGGGGCACATCCAGCTCCTGGAATATATGAGCGGCCAGACCCTCGAGGGGCAGGTCTCCGACTGGCTGCCGCCGGGTCTGATGCCCGACTTCCTCTCCGAGGGCGTCGCCGAGCGGATGCTGTCGATGCTGGTGATTTCCGAGGATCTGCCGCTGCCGGACAACCGGGTGCATCTGACGTCGGACGGGCGGATCTGCCTGGACTACACCTACAACAACCTCGAGGGGCACGAGCGGCTGGTGAAGAAGCTGCACGCCTCGCTGGACGGTTTCGTCGATCACGCCCATCCGGTCAGCCAGCACCATTTCGAGTTCGGCAGCCTGCTGCCGCTCTACGGCACCGCGCACCAGGCGGGGACCGTGCGGTTCGGGGCCGACCCGAAGAGTTCGGTGCTCGACATCTGGTGCAAGGCCCACGAGCTGGACAACCTCTATGTGACCGACACCAGCTTCTTCCCCTCGATCGCCTCGGTGAACCCGACACTGACCACCGTGGCCAACGCCATGCGGGTGGGCGACCACCTGCTGGAGCGCCTGGGCGTCTCGACACCGCCGCAGAACTCCGCCCCCGTCCATGGCCCCGGCGCCCACAAGGCGGACGAGGCGCTGGCCTAGAACCGGGATGAACGCGGTCCTGGCTTGAAGTCCGGGGATGCGGTCGGAACCGCGCTTGTCGACAAGCGTTGCAATTGAGGGCAGTGCGGTCTCGGGACGCCGGGAAATGGGCCGCGCGACGGGGACGATCGAATTGGCGGCGTGCAGACGAAATCTGATCCTCGGGATCGTCGTGGCGGCGAGTCTGGCCGGCTCGGCGTGGGCGGAGGACATCGCCGCCGGACCCGGCGACCAGGCGGTGGAGAAGCTCCGGGACTTTTCGCTGGAGGACCTGGGCAACCTGACCGTGATCTCGGTGTCCAAACGGGCGGAGCCGCTCAGCGAGGCGCCGGCCTCGGTCTTCGTGATCACCGCCGAGGACATCCGCCGCGCGGGTGCGACCAGCCTGCCGGAGGCGCTGCGGCTCGCGCCCAACCTTGAAGTCGCCCGGCTCAACGCCGCCCAGTACGCGATCACCGCACGCGGCGGGAATTCCGCGGAGAGCTCCAACAAGCTTCTGGTTCTGATCAACGGGCGCAGCGTCTATGAGCCGATCGGCTCCGGGATCCTGTGGCAGCAGGTCGACGTGGCGATGGACACCGTCGAGCGGATCGAGGTGGTCAGCGGCCCGGGCGGCACGCTTTGGGGCGCCAACGCGGTCAACGGGGTGATCAACGTCATCACCAAGTCCGACATCGAGGGGCTGAATCTGGACGTCGGCGGCGGCAACCTCGACCGCAACACCACAGTCACCTACGGCGGCAGGCTGGGCGGCCTGTTGGCGAACGGCACGGTCTCGGCGTTCGACCGCGGAGGTTTCGACCGCGCGCCCGGGATCCTGGCCAAGGACGGCTTCCGCGGGCTGATGGGCGCCTTCCGCCTCGACGGCGGGGACAAGGGCCTCACCTACAGCCTGTCGACGAACATCTACAACAACCACCAGGACGAGGCCGACGGCCGGCTATGGGGCGGCAGCGTGATCGGGCATGCCAACCGGACGCTGGCGAACGGCTCGACGCTCGACGTCCAGGCCTATGTGGCGCGCGACGACCGCTCGGCGGTGGACACGCACGAGCGGCGCGACACCTACAACATCCAGGCCCAGGACTCGATGACGCTCGGGGCCCACGACCTGGTGGTCGGCGGCGAGGCCCGGGTGTGGCGCGAGTATTTCCTGTCCACCAACATCTTCCATTTCGCCGATCCGCGCGCGACCATCAGCGTGGGCGCGATCTTCGTGCAGGACGTGGTGGCGCTGCGGCCCGACCTCAAGCTGACGGCCGGGCTGAAGCTGGAGGACAACAGCTATTCGGGGCTCGACTGGATGCCGAACCTACGGCTCGCCTGGACGCCCGCCGACAACGCCCTGGTCTGGGCCGCGGCGTCGCGCGCGGTGCGCACGCCCAACCGGATCGAGCGCGAGCTGACCGCCACCGGCATCCTGCTGCCGTCGCCCCGCTTCCAGTCGGAATCCCTGTGGGCCTATGAAGCGGGCTACCGCGTGCAGCCGACCTCGCGGATCTCGCTCTCGGTCACCGCCTTCTACGACGTCTACGACGACCTGAGGACGGACCAGTTCCCGGCGACCATCCTGCCCATCGTGCTGCGAAACGGGGGCGCAGGCCAGAGCTACGGGCTGGAGGCTTGGGGGACGTTCACGCTGACCGACTGGTGGCGGCTGCGGGCGGGCGCCAACACCCTGCATCGCGACTACCATACCAAGGCCGGGTTCGACGACTTCACCCAGCTTCAGAGCGTCGGCTATGACCCGAAGTATCAGGCGCAACTGCGCTCCGACATGCAGATCGGCCCGGCGCTGAGCCTTGAGGCGGCGCTGCGCCGGGTCGGGACGGTGAGCGGCGTCAACGGCGTGACCTACGCGCCGGCCTACACCGAGGCGGACGTGACCCTGGCCCTGCAGGTGCGGCCCGGCCTTGACCTGACGCTGAGCGGGTTCAACCTCCTGAACGACCACCATCTGGAACTGGACGACGCCTCGACCACGCCGGTGCGGGCCATCCCGCGCAGCATCTACCTTGGCCTGAGATGGGGCTTTTGATGAGCGAACGGCGGGCGCGATCGGCCCGCTGCCGGGCGGGCGCGGCGATGGTGCTGGCGGGTGCGCTCTGCGCCGCGCCGCGGGCGTTCGCGGACAACCTGGAGCTGGCCGTCAAGGCGACCTACCTCTACAAGCTCGCGCCCTTCGTGAGCTGGCCGGCGAACGCCTACGCAGGGCCCAACGCGCCGCTGACGATCTGCGTCCAGGGCGCCGATCCCTTCGGCCCGATGCTGGAACGGGCGACCAGCGGCCAGGCGGTGGGCGGCCATCCCCTGGAAGTGCGCCGGCTCGCCCGCCTCGACGCGAACTCCGGCTGCCACATCGCCTATGTGGCCGGAGGCGCGGCGCAGTCGCAGGCCCAGGCCCTGTCGGCGGTGGAGGGGGCTCCCGTGCTGACGGTGACCGACGAGGGCCGCGGCGGTCCGGCCAAGGGGATCGTCAACCTGCTGATCGAAGCCGGAAAGGTGCGGTTCAGCATCGACGCCGGCCAGGCCGACCGGAACGGCGTGGCGATCAGCTCCAAGCTCCTGGCGCTGGCCGTGACGGTGAAGCGATGAGCCGGCGCGACCCCTCCCTGTCCGATGGCCGCCTGGCCGACCGGCGGCTGGTCAACGTGGCGTGGGCCGGGGTCGCGGCCCTGCTGGCGATCGGCGTCCTGCTGGCCGCGCGCAGCGAACTCGACGACCGCAGCCGCGCCACCCGCGCCGCGGAGGTGCAGGCCGACATCCTGGCCGCCAGCGTCAGCGCGGCCCTGAGCTTCGACGATCGTGCGGCCATGCGCGAGTACCTCGGCGCGCTGCAGGTCAACAGGGCGGTGGCCGCGGCCGCGGTCTATGACGCGCGCGGGCAGGCGGTGGTGGTGTTTCACCGCCCGGATGCGCCGTCGCCGCCGGCGCGCGCGCCGGCCCCGGGCGCCCGGTTCGTCGAGCGGCACGTGGCGGTCACCCGCGGGGTCGCCGAGCAGGGCGCGCGCCTGGGCGCCGTCTACCTGGAGACCCGCCCGGAATCCTGGGCCTCGATCCTGGGCCGTCATTCGAACCTCGGCGTGATGACCATCCTGGCCTTCCTGCTGCTGGGCGTGGTGACGGCGGCCGCCTCGCAGCTACAGCACCGCGCACGCCTGCTGAGCGCGGCCAATGCACGGCTGCTGGAGGAGATGGCGGCGCGCGGCGAGGCGGAGGAGGCCCTGCGCCAGAGCCAGAAAATGGAGGCCCTGGGCCAGCTCACCGGCGGCATCGCGCACGACTTCAACAACCTGTTGCAGGTGGTGCACGGCGCCTTCGAGCTGATCCGCCGCCGGCCCGACGACACCGACAAGGTGGCGGCCTGGTCGGAGAACGGGATCGCCGCGGCGGAGCGCGGCGCCAGCCTGACCCGGCAGCTTCTGGCCTTTTCGCGCAGTCAGAAGCTGGAGCTGCGGCCGTTCGTGGTGGCCGACCTGATCGCCGAGATGCACGACCTGCTGGTGCGGACCCTGGGGCCCGACATCGTGCTGGCCGTGGCGCTGGACGAGACCCGCGCGGCGGTGATGAGCGACCGCACCCAACTGGAATTGGCGGTGCTGAACCTGGCGATCAACGCGCGCGACGCCATGCCCGACGGCGGGCGTCTGACCATTTCGACGACGATCCGCGCCATCGGCCCGGGCGACCCGGTGCTGGAGCCCGGCGACTATGTGGACCTTAGCGTCGCCGACACCGGCGACGGCATGGCGCCGGAGGTGATCGAGCGGGCCTTCGATCCGTTCTTCACCACCAAGGGCGTGGGCAAGGGCACGGGCCTGGGCCTGAGCCAGGTCTATGGGGTGGCGCGCCAGGCGGGCGGCGTGGCGCGGATCGCCAGCACGCCGGGCGGCGGCACGGTGGTGAGCCTGCTGTTGCGTCACTCCACCGCGACGGCCGAGGCGGGGGCGGAGCCGGACGAGTCCTTGCCGATCCTGGCCCCGGAAGGCGGCCATACGGTGCTGGTGGTGGACGACGAGGACGCGGTGCGCACCCTGGCCTGCGAGACGCTGAAGCTGCTGGGCTACCGCGTGCTGGAGGCCGACAGCGGAGCCGCGGCGCTGGAGGTGCTGGCCACCGCATGCCCGGACCTGATGCTGTTCGACTACGCCATGCCGGCGATGAACGGCGCCGAGCTGGCCAGGGTGGCGCGGCTGCGTTGTCCGGGCGTGCCGATCGTCTTCGCCAGCGGCTACGCCGACACCGATCAGGTGGAGGCCGCGGTTGGCGGCGAGGCGACGATCCTGCGCAAGCCGTTCAACATGGAAACCCTGGCGCGCACGGTCTCGACCCTGCTGCGCGACGCCGGCAAGGCCGGGACCTGATCGGGGCGTCGCCGCACGCGGCCAAGAACTCGGGCGATCGGTCGCCGCTTATGTCTGAAGCCCTTCTTGTCCCCTCAGGTTGGTTCAACCTGAGTGGGAAGAGTTCTAGCGGCGGCCGGCGAGGCCGATGCGGGTGGGCTGCAGCGCCGGCTCGGCGGCGATGGCGGCCCGGGCCTTGACGAGGTCGCGGGCTCGGACGCCGGACAGCACGGCGTCAAGGCCGGCCATCAGCGCGATCAGGAAGCCCAGTTCGCCCTCGCGCAGGCCGCGGCGCCAGACATAGCTGGTCCAGAAGCGCGCCGCGCCGCGGGCCACGTCCCCCAGCAAGCCGCCGGTTTCCCCGGCGTCGGCGAGGTCCTGGGCGCGGAGCGCGCTCTGTCGGTTGAGGCGGGCGATCATCTGGCCGACGTCGGCGTCGGCGTGGCGGCGCAACGGGGTCTCCAGCGCGCCGGCGAATTGGCCTTCAAGCATCGCCGCCGGATCGACCCGGCGCGGCTTCCAGCGCTTGACCCGCTGGCGATAGAGGCGCGGCGCCATGACCTCGCCGAGGCCCGCGCCCCAGCCGCGGCGCACCAGGGTCCCGCCCACGTAGTTGTCGACCGGCACGTCGAACCAGTCGCCGCCCGGCCGGCCATGGATGGCGGCCCGCACCTCGTAGGCCAGGGCGGCCTCCACGTGCTCGTCCGGCTCGACCTCGAGGACCCACTCGCCTAGGCAGGCCGCCAGGCCGGCGGCCTTGCGCTGGCTCTCCAGCGGGAAGATCCCGTCGATCACGCGGGCGCCGAATTGCCGGGCGATCTCCTGGCTGCGGTCGGTGCAGCGGTCGGCCACCACCACGATCTCGTCGCAGAATTCGAGACGCCGCAGGCAGTCCGCCAGTCGCGCCTCTTCGTTATGCGCACACACCAGAGCCGATAGCTTCACCGGCGACACCCCGTCCCAAGAGCCCCGCGGCGCTTAACTCGCCGTCAATAATATGACGCCACGGCTTGAGCTTGCCCCCCGCTCGCCGCATTCAGGATTCCTTCGTTTTCGCGGCGATGGGTCAGAATGACGCGGCGAGGCGCACGCCGATCGTGCGCGGCCGCTGGGGGGTGACCTGGCGGACCTGGCCGAAGGTAAAGGGATTGCCGTAGGCGAAGGTGTTGCCGGACGCGTTGGTGGGGTTGGTGACGAAGAGCCCGGCGCTCAGCCGGCGGCGCACCAGTTCGGCGATCAGCTCGGAGTCGATCACCGCGTCGGTGCGCGCCGACAGCGTCGGGTCGAAGGTCAGGCGCGCCGAGCCGACGTAGTTGGCTTGGCCCACCAGCCGCAGCCGGATGTCGCCGCGCAAGGGCCGCTCGTAGCGGGCGAGCAGGCCGCCCGACCAGCGCGGCGCGCCGGGCAGGCCGGACCCCAGCGTCCCGGCGAAGTCGGGGTTCACCCGGGTGAACTTCGGCGCGGAATAGAGCATGTTGCCCTGCAGCGTCAGGCCGAAGTCCCACTCATAGGCGGCTTCCGCCTCCAGGCCCCTGATGCGGGCGTCGCCGACGTTGGCGGTGTAGGCCAGGCCCGAGGTCCGATACTGGTCGGACTGAATGTTGGACCACTGGTCGTAGAAGGCCGTCGCGCGCAGGATCAGGCGCTGGTCGAGGAAATGCCCCTTGGCGCCGAGCTCGAAGTTCCGCAGCCGGTCGGGCTCGAAGGTGGTGCGGGACGGCTTGATGCCCACGAAATTGGTGGTGTTCACCCCGCCGGGCCGGAAGCCCTCGGAATAGAGGGCATAGACGAGGGGGCCCTCGTCGTCGAACTGGTACTGGACGGAGAGCTTGGAGGTGGCGCCGCTGAAGTTGCGGGACTCCGCGACGTTTCGCGACTGGGCGGGCGGCGCGCCGACGATGTCGGCGGCGACCTTCAGCCAGGTGTCGAAGCTTCGCACGCCCGCCGAGGCCGTCCAGCCCTGCGCGAACCGCCAGGTCCCTTCGCCGTAGAGGGCCAGCTCGCGCGTGTGGTCGCGGCGGTTCTCGTTGTAGACGCGGGTCAGCGGCGGGGAGGTAGACCCCGAGCCTCCGCCGTCGGTGGGGGCGAGCGGCGCGCTCGCGGTTCCGACACCGCCGTCCAGGAGGTCGGTGGACGGCCCGTTGCCGACGATGTCCAAGGACGAGGGCGTGCGCTCCACCGACGTGGAGCCGTAGGCCCCGACCAGCCAGGAGATCGGCCCCGCGCCGGTGGAGGTGAGCACAACATCCTGGACGGCGCGCTGGATGCGCGCGCTTTCCGAATAGATCCCCAGCGTCCCCGGGGGCGTGCCGGCGTCGCTGAAGAAGGTGACCTGCGCGGTGGCGTCGTAGAGGCTGGCGTAGGCATGGCGCACATAGGAGGTCGTGGTCGCCAGGTCGGCCCAGCCCAGGTCGCCGTGCAGGGTGAGCGCGAGCTGGGCGAAGTCGTTGTTGGAGGCCTCGCGGACCTGGTGCGGCGGCATGGTCGTGTACTGGGTGTCGCGCGACTCCAGCCGCTGGGCCACCAGGGCGAGGTCGGCGGTCCAGCTATCGCCGAGCTCCAGCCGAAGGGCGGCCCGGCCGCCGGTGCGGACCGTGGAATCGACGTTCGAGAGCCGAAGGGAAACGTTGTCGAGGTACCCGCCCTGGTCGTCGTAGTAGGCCACCAACCGCAGGGCCGCGCGGCCCGCGGCCAGGGGGGCGTTGAGGTAGCCCTCCGCCACGTAGGACCCCGCGCCGCCGGTGGTGGAGGCGCCGGTGACGGCCAGGCCGGCGGCATAGTGGTCGAGGTCGGGCTTGTTGGTGACGATGCGGTAGACCCCGGCCAGGGCGCCGGAGCCGTAGAGCGCGCCTTGCGGCCCGCGCACGGTCTCCACCTGCTCCACGTCCACCAGGCGCAGGTCCGGATCGGGGGCGTTGTAGTTCGTCGGGGCGTCGTCGAGGTAGGTCGAGACCGTGGAGCGCGCCCGGCCGGTGAAGGCGCCGTCGGAGATGCCGCGCATCAGCAGCTTGTCGCGGCCCGGGCCGAGGTTTGTGGTGAGCACGCCGACGAGTTGGCCGGCGGTCTCGCGCGCGTCGTTGGCGTTGGTGACGGCGAGCTGCTCGCCCGAGACCACGCTGACGCCGGCCGGAAGGGCGTCCAGGCGCTCGGGCCGCTTGCGGGCGGTGACCAGCAGCTCGGCCACCGCCGGCGCGGTCGGGGCGGCGGTTCCCGCCGGGGCGACGATGGGCGTGATCCGCACGGTCTGGGCGTCGACGATCCGCCACGCGCAGGGGGCGCCGGCCAGGACACGGGCGAGGGCGTCGCTCAGGCTGTAGCGGCCGGTCAGGGCGGTGGCGCCGCCGCCGCCGCAGGCCGAGGCGCCCAGCAACGAGACATTGGCCTGGACGGCGAGGTCGATCAGCGCCTCGGCGTAGGACTTCGAGGGTATTGCGAAGCGCCGACGCGCCTCGGCGGCCTCAGCCCGGCCGGCGAGCGTGAGGAGGCACAGCCCCGTGAGGGACGCGCGCAAAAAGGCCGCCGGCCTGGATATGGCCCGTTGTCCCCCTCATGGCTTCGCCGCCGGATCGCTGCGAAGCAGAACGCCTTGCTCGGAAGGTAGCGCCTTGATGGGGGCGAGCAAAGCGAGGCGACGAATTACCGCCGATTGATCGTCGAGAACGAGGACGCCGGAGACGCGGACCTGGGCCAGCGCCGGGTCGTCGAGCGTGATCGGCCTGGCGAACTGCTGGTTCAGGTCGGCCACCACGTCGCCCAGCGGCTGATCGCGGTAGATGAGCCGCCCGGCGCGCCAGCTTTCGACCTGCTGCGGGTCGACGGTGCTCAGCGCCACGGCGGTCATGCCTTCGGAGGTGTCGAGCCGCTGGCCGGGATGCAGGCGCCAGACCCGCCCGGCGAGGTCGCCGCCCGGTCGCACCTCGACCACGCCGCGTTCGACCGTGACGGAGAGTTCGGATCCGCGATGGCGGACGTTGAAGCGGGTGCCGACCACGCGGACCGTGCGGTCGCCGGCGTCGATCACGAAGGGGCGCGCCTTGTCGGCGGCGACGTCGAACACCGCCTCGCCCTGCGGCATGGCCACGTGGCGTTCATGGCGGTCCAGGGTGACGCTGAGGGTGGAGCCGGCGTTCAGTTCGAGGGTCGAGCCGTCGGCCAGCTTGACCGTGCGCTGCTCGCCCTTGGCGGTGGCGTAGGTCTGGGATGGCGCGGGCGCGATCGCGCCGTAGGGCATGACGGCAAAGGCTATGGCGGCGGCCGCAGCCAGACCGCCGGCGACCAGCCAGCCGCGCTGGGCCGGGCGGCGCGGCGCCGGCGTGTCGCGCAGGCCCTCGGCGATCGCCTCGGCCGAGGCCTGCAGTTCCAGCGTGACGGCGAGGGTGGCGTCAAAGGCCGCGGCGTTGCCGGGATGGACCGACAGCCAGGCGTCGAAATCGCAGGCCTGGGCCTCGGTGGAGTCCGGGGCCTGCAGGCGCGCGAGCCAGTCGGCCGCTTGCGCGCGCCTGGCGTCGTCTCCCCTGATCCAGGCCTCGCTCATCAGCGGAATCCAACCCGGGCGGCATAATGCGCCCATATGAAGGTAGACGGCGCCGAGGGGGCCTGCCCCCCTGTCGCGTGCTTAAAGAGTTTGGACAATTTCCGGTTGTTCACGCGTCGGACCTCGGCGCGAGCTTGGCGGTGAGGGCCTTCAGGGCGGCGCTGACATGCTTCTCCACGGCCTTGACCGACAGGCCCATGGCCCGCGCAGTCTCCGCGTGGCTGAGGCCCTCGAGCTTGTGGAGGCGGAAGGCGCGGCCCGCCTGCGGGGGCAGGTCGGCCACGGCGGCGATAAGCTGGCGAAGGCGCTGGGCGGAGGCGGCGGCCTCGTCGGCTGGCGGCTCGTCGGCGATCTCGACGCCGCCGACCTCGGTGCGGGCCACCTGGCGCCAAGCCGTGTCGCGGGCGGCCGCGCGGGCCTCTCCCCGGGCGCGGTCGAGCATCAGGTTGAAGGCCATGCGGTAGAGCATGGCGGCCGGGTTGGTCACCGGCTCGGCGCGGTCGCGGCCCGCGAGGCGCAGGTAGAGCTCCTGGGCCAGGTCTTCGGCCACGGCCAGGGAGCCCGCCCGCACGGCCAGGAAGCGCACCAGGTTGGCGCGCCGCTCCAGATAGACGGCCAGCAACGGATCGTCGGTCAGCGAAGGGGCGGGTTCATCGGCCACGCCGCCACCTGTGCCGCATTTCGCGCAGGGGCGCCAAGACCGCGGACTTTATACCAGGTTCGCAAAGAACCCCGCGGCGGCTGCAACATGCGCGAAGGGCTTCACGCGATCAGCCCCGCCTCCCGCAGGAAGGCCAGCAGGGCGGCGTTGAAGGCGGCGGGCTGGTCGATGTTGGCGCTGTGGCCCGCGCCGGGGATGACGACCTTCTTCGCGCCCGGGATCTTGGCGGCCATGTAGTCGGAGGCGGCGAGGAAGGGCGTGTCGTTGGCGCCCACGATCACCACCGCCGGGACCGCGATCTCCGGCAGGCTTTCGATAACCCGGGCGTCGCGCTGGGTGAGCATGCCGCGCGCGGCGCGCGCCAGGCCGGTGGCGTCGCGGTGGCGGGCCAGCCGCACCTCGGCGCCGGCGCGGGCGAGGTCGGGCAGGCCTTCGGCCTCGTAGCGTTCGGCGCGCTTGATGGCGTTGGCGTTCCAACCCTCGCGGGCCTGGTCGTTCTTGTAGCCGGGGCCGGTGTCGACGATCAGCAGAGCGCGCGTGCGCTGCGGATGGGCGCGGTGGAAGGCCAGGCTCATGTAGCCGCCGAGCGACAGGCCGCCGACGACCGCATCCCTCGCGCCGACGGCGTCCAGCAGGGCGGCCATGTCGGCGACGGTGGCTGCTTCCGAATATTGCGCCGGGTCGGCGGGATAGTCCGAGCGGCCGTGGCCGCGCATGTCCCAGGTGACGACCGTGAAATGCTCGGCGAGCGGGGCGATCTGACCGTCCCACATCCGGCCCGTCGAGGAATAGCCGTGGGTGAGAATGAGGGCCGGGCCGGCGCCGGCGACGTCGTAGTGGATCTTGACCCCGTCGCGGTCGAGCGTGGGCATGGGCGTCTCCCGTCCCGGCTCCTGGAGCGGCCGGCGGCGAAGCCTAGCGCGGCGCGAGCGCTCGAGCCTAGAGCGCGTCAGGATGAAATGGAGGCCGGTTCACCGCCTGACCCGAGGACCTACGCGGCGTTGGCGGCGGAGCGCTTGCCTCCGGGCGGTTCGGCCGCGCGCTTGATCGCGTCGAGCAGGCCAGAGACCAGGATCGGCTTGGAAACGAAATCGGTGAAGCCCAGCGCGCGGTACTCCTCCGCGCGGCGGGTGAAGACGTCGGCGGTCAGCGCGATGACCGGCGTGTCGCGCTCGGGCCCCCGGCTGGCGCGCAGCCGCTCCACGGCCTCGACGCCGCTCATGCCGGGCATGTGGATGTCCATAAGCACGACGTCGAAGGTCTGGGCGGCGAGCAGGGCCAGGGCCTCGGCCCCGGAGGTGGTCTTGACCGCGGTGTGGTGAAAGGCGCCCAGGATTTCCTCGACGACGCGCAGGTTCATAGGGTCGTCATCCACATGCAGGATGACGAGCGGGCGCTCGAACTTGGGATAGGCCTGAGACACGGAAACACCGCCCCATTGAGGCGCGGAGGGTGCCCGGCGAAGGTTTCGGTAAGACTGACGTTCGCGGTTAATTCAGCTTAACCATGATTTTTCATCCACAGGCTGTGGACGCTTCGGGCGGCGTCTTCAGGGCTGGAAGGTCGCCAGCAGCACCATCAGCTCCGGCTCTTCGACGCAGCGCGCGGCCTCAGGCGGCGGCAGCCAGAGCTTCTCGCGCTGGCCGAGCTCGAGGTAGGCGTCGGCCTCGCTGTCGACCTGCAGGGGAAAGACGGCGACGCGCACATGCTGCAGGCGGCCGTTCTTCAGGCGCTTGTCGTAGGCGTAGGTTCCCATCGGGCGCTTGGCGATCTTGCCCTGCACGCCGGCCTCCTCGAAGGCCTCGCGCGCGGCGGACTTGGCGGCGGACTTGCCGGCCATCGGCCAGCCCTTGGGGATCACCCAGCGCCGGGTGTCGCGGCTGGTGATCAGAAGCACCTCCACGCCTCCGCCGCCGTTGCGGCGCCAGGGCAGGGCGGCGAACTGGACGCGCGGCTCGCGGTCGGGTTCGCGGCTCGAGGGCTTCTCCGGCTTTCTCATCGCACTGACATAAACCCAAGCGCGGGCGCAGCAACGCGGCTTGGCGCGGACGCAAGGTCGCAGGGGGCGGATGGCGGACGTATGGCGGTGTCTCCGAGGTCGGAATCAGCTCCGAAGGGCGACCAAAGTGATCCGAGGCCGGAGCATTGCAAGCGCAATTGGCGCGTGTGTCGCGGGCCCTTAGACGTCCTTGCGGTAGACCAGGAAGCCGGACTTGTCGGCCACTTGGTCGTAGAGGCGCATGGCGGTCTGGTTGGTCTCGTGGGTCAGCCAATAGACGCGGACCGAGCCGGCGGCGCGAGCGGCCTCGTAGACCGCCTCGATCAGCGCGCGGCCCACCCCGCTGCGGCGCGCCTGGGCCGAGGTGAACAGGTCCTGCAGGTAGCAGGTCGGCGAGGCGGCCGTGGTCGAGCGGTGGAAGATGTAGTGGACAAGGCCGATCAGGCGGCCGTCCCGTTCGGCCACGAAGGCGTGTACCGGCTCGGCCGGGTCGAAGAAGCGGCCCCACGTCAGGTGGGTGATCTCCTCGGGGAGGGCCGTCTCGGCGGCGCGGCCGTAGAAGGCGTTGTAGCCGTCCCACAGGGGGCGCCAGGCCTCATAGTCCTCGCGCGCGATCGGCCGGACGGTGAGGCCCGCAGCCATGCTCAAAGGTCTGCCACGCCGCCGGACTTCACGTAGCCGTCGACCACCTCGCCCAGGACGGTGAGCGGCACGGCGCCGGTCTTGACCAGCAGGTCGTCGAAGGCCCGCAGATCGTACTTGCCGCCGAGGGCCGTCTTGGCGCGGTCGCGCAGGCGGTTGATCTCGGTGTGGCCCACCTTGTAGCCGCAGGCCTGGCCCGGGGTGCCGCAATAGCGGTCGATCTCGCTGGTCATGGCGGCCCGCGTGCGGCCGGAGTTGTCCACCGCCCACTGCACCGCCTGCTCGCGGCTCCAGCGCTTGGCGTGCAGGCCCGTGTCGACCACCAGGCGCACGGCCCGGAATTTCTGGGCCTGCAGGTAGCCCAGGCGGCCCGCCCAGTCGTCGTCGTACATGCCCATCTCGTCGGCCAGTTGCTCGGCGTAGAGGGCGTAACCTTCGACATAGGCGTTGAAGCCCGAGATCAGGATGCGCACCAGCGGCAGCTTGCCGGTCTCGGTCAGATAGGCGCCCTGCCAGGCGTGGCCGGGGATGGTCTCGTGATAGGTCAGGGAGGGCAGGCTGAACTTCGGCCAGTTCTCGGTCGATTTCAGGTTGATGTAGTAGGTCGAGGGCCGCGAGCCGTCGAGGGAGCCGGAGTTCATGTAGCCCTGGCCGGCGCCGTCCTGGATGTCGACAGGCACGCGCTTGACGATCACCGGGGCCTTGAGCTTCAGGTTGAAGGCCTTCGGCAGCTTCGGCCGCACCCCGGCGATCAGGCCGTTCAGATAGGCGATCAACTGCTCGCGCCCGGCGTCGGTGTCGGGGAACAGGTGCTTGGGGTCCTTGCCGAGCGCGGTCATCCGCTCGCCGACCGAACCTTGGCTGAGGCCCTGGGCGCGCAGCAGGCCGTCCATGCGCGCTTCGATGGCCTTGTTCTGCTCCAGGCCCATGTTGTGGACCTCGTCCGGCGTCAGGGTGGTCGTGGTGCCCTGGCGCAGGAGCCAGCGGTAGTAGGCGTCGCCCTTGGGCAGGCGCCAGACGCCGGCGTCATGGCCGGCCTTGGGCTGCAGACCCTTGAGCGTGGCGAGCTGGGCGGCGAGCGCGGGGTAGACCTCCTTCTCGACGATGGCCGCGCAACGGGCTTCGTAGTCGCCCGCGAGGCCCGCCTCGGTGACTTTGCGGCCGAGGGCGGTGGCCAGGCGCGCCTTGTCGGCGGGGATGGCCAGCAGGCCCTCCTGCTGTCCGACCGCGTTGGCGAGGATGAAGTCCGGGGCGACGACGCCGAGGCCGGCGTCCTTGCGCACCCGCTCGGTCTCCTGGCGCAGGTTGCGGGCCATGGCGTGGACGCGGGCGAGGTAGGCTTCGGCGTCGGCCTTGGTGTGGACCTGATGCTGGCTGTCGAGGAACTCCGGGACCGCGGAATAGGCGCCCGACTGCTGGCTGACCACATAGGGGCCGGCGCTCTCGCTGAGCGCGGAGAGCATGGTGTTCTCGCCGTAGCCGAAGGGCGCGGCGTCGCGGCCGAGTTCGAAGGCGTATTTGACGACGGCCTTGTTCAGCCGGGCGCCGGGCGAGAGGGTCGCGTCCGGGAAGGTCGCCAGCTTCGCCAGGCCGGCGCGGCACCATTCGCGGTCGTGGACGACGTGGGCCATCGAAGCGTCGGAGAGCTGTGACTTCAGCGTCGCACGCTTGCCTTTGTCGAGCCCTAGGCTCGTGGCGGTCTCCGGCGAGGCGGCCAGATACTGCTCGCTGACCATGTCGAAATACCGGTTGATCGCCGCGTCGCCCGGGGCCGCCGCATGCGGAGCGCCCGTGGGCCTGGCGGCGGCGGTGAGGGCGCTGGCGCCGGCGACGGCGAGCAGGTGGCGGCGGTCGAGGGTCATGAGCGATCCCGAGGTGAAGGCAGGGGCGGACCCTAGGGGGCTTCCGGCCGCCGCCGCAAGGCCTGTGCGACGGGCGGGACTCAGCGCTTTCCGGCCGCGGCCGGGGCCAGGTAGGTGACCAGGTCCCAGGCGTTGCGGATCGTGAGCAGGAGCAGGGCCAGCAACGCGGCGGCCAGGGCCTGCGGCGCCCAGGAAACGCCCATTCCGAGCGCGCCGGCGGCGGCGAGCTCGGCCGCGTAGAGCACCGCCGGACCCACGCCATAGCACCAGAAGTCGGTCCAGTGCGGTTCCCCGAGCGTGTCGCGCCGGGCCACCATGCGCGCGATGTTGGCGGCGTAGATGAGGCCCCAGAGGCCCGCGGCCGCCAGCAGGCCCGCGGCGGTGCGGATGTCGAGCTGGGGCACGGCGGTGATCGCGCTCGCCACCAGGACCACCGCGAAATGGAAGACCGTGGGCGTCAGGTAGACGGTCGAGCCGCGCTGCGCCTGCTCGCGCCCGAGATTGCCGGTCAGGGTGGCCACGACGAACAGAAGCCCGATCAGGGCGCCCGCCGCCGATCCGATCATCAGGTAGAAGTTGGCCCAGCCTTCGAACATCGCCGGAGCTTAGCGGGCGGACAAGGTCAACGGAACTTCATCCTATTCCTGAACGGGGAGTTAAAGCTGCCGCGGGTATTTGACGGCCAAGCTTCATGAAAGGACCGTCTCCCATGTCCGACCTGAACCTGACCACCGTGACCGCGCCGCCGCCGGTCCAGGCCCCGCGCCCGGCGGAGCCGCCGAAGCCCCCGAAGTCGCAGTCGGACCACAAGCCGGTCAACACCACGACCGCCGCGCACGGCCCCGCCGTGGTGCTGAGCGGAGCGCTGGCCAAGCCGACGGACAAGGGCGCCAAGAGCCCGCCGCAGGGCTCGCCGCCGACGCCGACGCCATCGCCGACCTCCGGCCAGCCTGCCCAGACCAACAGCGTTTCGCTGGGCCTGCACGCCAACTACGTGGTCTGAAGGCCGGCGCCCCTCCGACTGGCCCGGGCCTAGGGCGCCGGGGTGGAGAAGTTCTTTTCCAGATAGGCCTGGATCTGGTCGGCCTCCGCGTCCGAGACATCGGCGCCGCGGCCGATCATCTGGTTGATCAGGTCGCGCCAGTCCCCCTTTGGGCGGCGGACCTGGGTGATGAAGCCTGCCTCGTGGCAGGCGACGCACTTGACCTGCATGATGGCGAGGCCCGGATCGACGGGCGCCTTGTCGGCGTCGGGCGCCGCGGCGGGCGGCGCCGCCGGTTGGCCGGGCGCGGCGCCCGCCAGGGCCAAGGCTCCGGCCGCGGTCAGGCCCGCCAGGGCGAGCAGGGGCAGGCTTCTTCGCATCTAGGCTCCTTTGCCGTCGGCGTGACGTCGTTGATGGCTTCCCCGCAGCCGCGGGAGTCAGCGCACCGTCCGTTCCGATGACCCCGTTTGTTTGCGGCCGAATTTCGGCGTCTAGAACAGGCCCAGCGCCTTGAGCCTCACGACCCGCACCCGGTCGCCATCCGCGGCCGGAGACCGAGCGCCGTTCGGCGAACATTTACACGCATCGGTATATGATCGTACCGTACACCCCTCAGGATTGTATGGGGGCAAGCGCTATGACCGTCTACCCGATCGCCATATACGCCAACGGCCTGTTCCAGGACGGCTTTCCCACTCCTTCAGTGCCCTACACCAACCAGGCGGCGCAGTTGGCCCAGGGGATCACCACGGTCATCCTTTGGTCGATCCATGTCTATCCGAACGGGGACCTCTACCTGAACGACACCAAGTTCGTCAGCGGCGGCCAGATCCAGTTCGCCGCCGACGGCAAGAGCGGGGTCAATCCAGAATTCCCGGAGCTGATCGGTCAGCTCTTCGAATCGACAAGCAGCGTGCGGGAGTTGCACATCTCGGTGGGCGGCTGGAATGCGACCAAAGACTTCACCGACTGGTACGCGGCGATGGA
>Ga0210400_10000323_pt1 | contig 55780 bp, 50 predicted proteins | sample IncBWH26MmetaG_FD_155456 | JGI IMG/M metagenome (GOLD analysis project Ga0210400, IMG submission 155456) | Forest soil microbial communities from Barre Woods Harvard Forest LTER site, Petersham, Massachusetts, United States - Inc-BW-H-26-M | ecosystem: Environmental > Terrestrial > Soil >...
CGCAATCTCGCACTCGCTCCCTGGACCGACTACTACAACTTCGTCCGGCCCCATGGTAGCCTTCACTACCAGCCGCCCATCAGCCGCTCGGATCCTGGTACAACGTCTTGATCATCTACAGGCACCCGGCGATTCTTTCTGTTGTCAGGAAATTCATGGACAGGTCAAAGACCGTCGAAAGATGAGCACGCACGATGTAGCGGCTCGGCGGCTGAGGGCAGGGAATCTGCCTGTGGTTGCCGGCAAGATGCCGGCGCTACTCTGCAAAATGTTCCACGTGGAACATTGTATATTATCTTATAGCTATAAACATTCAAGCAAGTTGCTGTCGGGCAACTAGTTATAGGTGTGCCGAAATATCAGCAGCAACTACTTCGTTAAAACCACCGGCAGCGGCTGATCGTAGGGCTGGATCTCCACGCTGAGGGACTGCCGCTTGTTGAAGTCGTCCTGGTTCACGGGAAAGCTGACAATGACGGTACCGTGTGCTTCGTTGCCGGGGAGAATTTTTGTTTCCGGCATGAGCGCTGACTGCGCGTTTTGCTTCAGGGCAGGGAAGGCTTGAAAGTAGCGGTCGAAATCGACTGCTGATGCGGCGTCGTCGGAGTATTCCTGCGAAGCAGTCTTCAGCTTGCCCTTGATGGTGTGAACCCAGAGCGGCTTCTCGCCGCTGTTGTGCAGCGTGACCGTGATGGCGACCAGCATCGAGTTCTGGCCCGGCACTTCGACCGCGACCATGGTATCGACCGAGCCGGCGCCCTGCGGTTTGGCGCGTCCGACAAATCCATAAATCGCGAGAATGACCAGGAGCACCGCAAGGACGATGAGTACGACTTTTGCGGGCGGCAGCTTGCGTTCGGGCGTGGCCATGTCCTGGGTGACGTTGACGCCGACCCCGGGGCCGAGGTCAAGACCAGGCCGCTTGGCCGTCGGAGTGGAGGGCGGTTGCGGTGTAGGGCTTGGATCGGCCGGAGGAGACGCGGGTTTGGGAGTTTCGTCGGGCATGCTGAGTCTCGTTCGCGATTCTACTCGTGTCCCGGGGAAAAACTCCAACGGCCCCGACACTCTAGCCCGTCCGGTCGGGCGGGGACGCCCGACTCTCCAACGAGTGATGTTGATCACGGACTTGCGTGTCCATAATCACTGCGATTAAAAGCAAGGTTTTGTACAAGCAGAGCAGCGCGGCAGCCAGTCCCCCCAGGGCCCCCTGTCGGATGCAGCGCGAGCCAGGGCCCAGTTACACGCATCATCAGCAGAAGCAGTGCGGCATGCACGGGGAGATGCCTGTCCGTTTTCACTTCTGCCGAAACAGGGTTGCGGAACAAGTCCGCGCGGAGCGAGCAGTCTCTGGCCAAGCAATGGATCCTGCTGGAGCCGTAGCGGAAACAAAGTGCTTCAGGAGCGCCACTTCGTCGTGCCCTCCGAATTGCACTGGACAGCATTGGCTCACCGGCCACGACACTCGCATGGCGAGGCGGCGGGAGAGGCCTGTTGGAAGATTGCGCACTTCGGAGGATACATGGCTAGCAACAGGCGAGATTTTCTGAAGAGGGCCGCGCTGGCGGGCGCAGGAGCTGCGCTTTACCAGACGCTAGGAAAAGGACGCGCCTGGGCATTTGCCCAGAGCCCAACCAGCATTCGCAAGTTTGTCACCTCGTTGCCTGGACTAGGGCCGTCTGCCAAGAACGAAATCGGCCAGTATCTGCCCCTCGCGACCAAGAGCAGCATTCAGTTTGCCGGCAAATCGACCGACCTCTACAAAATAGCTGTCGGCCAGTTCAGTCAACTGATGCATCCCGACTTGCCGGGCAAGACAGACCTTTTCGGGTACGCTGATCTCGCCACCTTCGATCAGAAATATCTCGCGGGCGCCATTGTCGCGAAGCGCGGCACGCCCGTTCTTCTCAGTGTGACCAACCTGCTGCCGAACCGGCACGTCCTGCCAGTGGATCCCACTATCATGGCCGGTCCCGGAGGACTTACGGTGGGCGATCTGCCCGTCAACAGGATTGCGACGCACCTGCATGGTGGCCTCACTCCCTGGTTCAGTGACGGCACTCCGTTTCAGTGGTTCACGCCCAATGGAAAACATGGTGAGAGTTTCATGAACGTCCCCGGATTCCCGGCACTTCCGGGGACCGGAACGTATTACTACCCCAATGAGCAAAGTGCACGATTCGTCTGGTATCACGACCACGCGATTGGAATCACGCGCCTGAATGCGTACGCCGGAATTGCGTCGGCATACATTATTACCGACGACTTCGAAGCAGGACTGGTGAGTTCCGGCCTGCTTCCTGACCTGGTGGGGATTCCGCTGGTCATCCAAGACAAAGGCTTCGTGCCCACCAACATCCTGAAAATGGATCCGACGTGGCGTTGGGGAGACCCGGGGGACTTGTGGTATCCGCACGACTATGAAGTAAATGTTTTTGAGGGCGGAGCCGAGAATCAGGAGGGAAGATGGGATTGGGGACCGACCGCCGATCAACCTTCCGTGGGAACCATGCCGCTGCCGCGGGTTTCAGCGATTCCAGAAGCGTTCTTCGACACCATCGTAATTAATGGCGGCGTGTATCCGAAGGTGAGTGTTCCACCGAAGCGAGTGCGGTTCCGATTGCTCAACGGATCGCAGGCGCGCTTCTACCACCTGAACCTGTATCACGAAGATCGGACCAATCCAGGCGAAGCTAAAGTGGGCAAACCCGGACCCGTCATGTACCAGGTGGGCAGCGAAGGCGGCTTCCTGCCGCGGGTCGCGGTACACCACAACGGGACCCCGATTCCTCTGGACCGGAGCGATCCGTCCGGGAACACGGCGTTGGCAGATGGTCCGTTCAACCTGCTGCTGTCTCCGGCGGAGCGCGCGGACGTGGTTATCGACTTCAATGACGTATCCGCGGGCTCGACTTTTATTCTCTACAACGATGCGCCGGCACCGTTCCCAGGTGGAGACGCCAGAAATGACTACTTCACTGGAGATTCCGACCAGACCCAGTTTGGCGGTGCGCCGACCACGAACCTGGGCCACGGACCCAATACCCGGACACTTCTGAAAATCGAAGTCATTGCAGGAAGTGGCGACAGTGTCTCGACCCACGAATGGCATCGGGAGATCGATGCGCAACTGAAGGCGAACTTCCTGACAGGAAATCAGCCGGGGCTGTTGTTCAACGACGGAGACCCATCGGAGCCGGCATTCCCATTCCTGGGAGTGCCAACCCGCATGCTGACCCTGAACGAAGACTTCGACGAGTTCGGGCGCCTGATCCAGACCGTGGGCACGTTCGCTCAGAATGGACTCAACAACCAGGGGCTGCCGACCTGGGGCTTGCCATACCTGGCGAATCCCACTGAGAGACCAAAGGCAGGTGCGGTCGAGATCTGGCAGGTCATGAACCTGACTGGAGACACCCACCCCATTCACTTCCACCTGGTCAATGTGCAGCTCATCCAGCGGCAGGCGTTCAAAGGCGATCCCGGCAACTGGACTTACGCGGGCGATCCGATTCCGCCGGATCCGAACGAACTCGGGTGGAAGGAGACCGTGCGCATGAATCCGGGCGAAGTTACCACCATCATCATGCAATTCAACTTGCCGAGCTTGCCCACGGCGGCCATGCGTAATGCGGTGAGTCCGCGGACGGGCGGCAAAGAGTATGTGTGGCACTGCCACATTCTTGAGCACGAAGAGCATGACATGATGCGGCCACTGATAGTCGAGTAGCAGCAGAGACGAGGCCTCGCCCGTGACCCGGGCGAGGCTTTTGTAGCTTGCTTTCCGCTACCGATCGAGAAGGGATCTCAGAAAGCGTATAGCCATGAGGATCGCCCAGGTTAGCGTCCAAAGAACGGACGCGAAGCTGGGGCACCGGGCGCTATCGAGTGTTGGTCTGGGAAAATCCCCATCCTAACCTCGCAAAGAACGCGAGGTTAGGATGGGGCACCCGCGGGTTTTTTCTCCCATCTTCCATCTTTATCTTGGGCGGGCGGGGACGCCCGCCTCTCCATTTCCTTTTGTTACGGATCAGTTCTTAGGCGGCGGAGCCTACCTGCCAGGCGTGTTTCATTGCCTGGGCGAACTGGTCGGCCGGGAGAGTGTTGAGAACATCTTGCTTCGTGAGCCATGCTCGGCGGGCCTGCAGGACTCCGTAGTGAATCTTGACGAGATGAGAGGTGTGATGAGAGTCGGTGTTAATGACGATCTTCACGCCATGTTCCCGTGCTTGCCGCAGGTGAATGTCATTCAAATCGAGGCGGTCGGGATACGCGTTTAATTCCATGGCGACTTTGTGTTTGGCCGCTGACTTGAGGATGGCGTCCATGTCAAAAGCGTACGCGTCACGGCGAAGGAGCTGCCGGCCCGTGGGGTGGCCGATGATCGAGGTGTTCGGGTTCTCGATCGCCTTCAACAGGCGCTCGGTCATCTTGACCGGGTCCAGATTGAACTGCGAGTGAATGCTGGCGATCACGATGTCCATCTGGCTGAGCACGTCGTCGGAGAGATCGAGGTTGCCTTCTCCCAAAATATCGACCTCAATGCCCGCAAAAATCTGGATGCCCTCGATGCGTTCGTTGGCGGCGCGGATGCGCGCGATGTGGGCAAGGGCCCGTTGATCATCGAGCCCGTTGGCGAAGGCAAGGTTCTTGGAATGATCGGTGATGGCCATGTATTTGTAGCCATGCGCCCGGGCCGCCTCCGCCATCTCCTCGATGGTGTTTCGTCCATCGGTCTCGACGGTGTGCATGTGCACGTCGCCTTGAAGATCGGCGGCAGTGATGAGTTGCGGAAGCTTGTGTGCGGCAGCAAGATCGATCTCGCCGAGGTTCTCGCGCATCTCGGGCGGGATGTAGTCCAGGTTTAACTTCGCGTAAATTTCCTCTTCGGATTTTCCCGCGACCGGGTTGTTCGTCTTCAGATCGGCGAGGCTGTATTCGCTCAGCGTATAGCCCATCTTCAAGGCACGCTGGCGCAAGGCGACATTGTGCGCCTTCGAGCCGGTGAAGTACTGCATCGCTGCGCCAAAAGAGTCGGGGGGCAGTAGCCGGACGTCGACCTGCATGCCACTGCGCAGCCGGAAGCTGATTTTGTTGTCTCCGCTGGCAATCACGTCCATGAGCGGCGGATACTTAGCCACGTGCTGGATCGCCTCCGCCCGCTGGGCATCGTCTACGCAGCAACTCCCGGTGACGAGGATGTCGAGATCGCCGACGGTTTCGCGTCCGCGGCGGAGGGAGCCGGCGGGCGTGATCTTGTCGATGCCCGGAACGGTGGAGAGATATTGCGTGAGTTTCGCGGCCTCGACTTCGGCGTGGTCGATCAGATATCGTCCGCCAATACGGCGATAATCTTCGATCGCCTTGATCAATTTCAGTTCGTGCTTCTCGCCCATGCGCGGCAGAGTGCGGATCTTTCCTTCACGCGCCAGCTTCTCGACTCCATCCACATCCGAGACCTGGTAGGCGCTCCAGATAAGGGCTATGGTCTTCGGGCCCAATCCCTGAATTTTCAGAAGCTGCAGCATGGAGGGATGGTATTTCTTCAGCAGCTCGACATGAGTAGCAAGCCGGCCCTCCTTGAAGAGTTCTTGCAGGTTGTTGAGCATGCCTTTGCCAATACCGGGAATCTCGAGAATCTTCTTCGGGTCCGAGATCAGATCGCTGATCCGCTGCGGCAGGTTTTCGATGGCCTGCGCGGCGTTGCGATAGGAGCGAATGCGGAACGAATCCTGCCCATCGATTTCGAGCAAGTCGGCGGTTTCGTACAGCAAGTTGGCGATGGCCTTGTTATCCATGCAGGAGACCAACACCAGATTAAATAAGTTGGGGCAGGAGCGAAAGTAGGACGGACAGGGATCAGCAAAGACGCGATGGGTGCAGTAACCGGCCCGGACTACGTACTAACGTCAACAGGCCGATGGGGTGAGACTGGACGCGATCCGCTCTTCAGGATGCTTTGCTAACGTTGGCCGCCTGGGGACCTTTTTGTCCCTGAGTAATTTCAAACTCGACGGTATCTCCTTCTTGCAAGCTCTTGTAACCTTCAGTCGTAATCGCGCTGTAGTGCACAAAGACGTCGGGCCCATCGTCGCGACCGATGAAGCCGTACCCTTTGGCATTGTTAAACCATTTAACCGTACCTTTCATACGTTCCACGTGCGCCCCCTCAGGCAGGCATCCCCTTCTTGCCGTTCGGCCAGGGACTCCAGGGCCCGCCTGCCGATTCTGCGTCACATTGTGCGGCGGGGGTAGGGGGCTGTCAAGGATTCAGGTCACAAGCAAAGGCGTTATTTCCGGGGCTTTGGACTGTTCTGGTGAAGTGCCAGCCAGAGAACGCCGGAGATGGTTTTGGCGTCGCGGATGGTGCCACGCAAGACCATCTGTAGGGCTTCTGACAGAGGGACTAGATGTTGTTCGATGACTTCGTCGGCCTCCGGCTGAGCCGGTCCCGGCTTCAGACCGCGTGCCCAGAACAGGGTCATGGGTTCTGCCACGAAGCCCGGACTCGCATAGAACTTCAGGATCTGCTTCCATTTCTTCGCGGTGTAGCCGGTTTCTTCCAGGAGTTCGCGTTTGGCGGCGGGCAAGGCTTTTTCGCCTTTATCGATGCGTCCCGCGGGTAGCTCCAAAAGATAGCTGTCAGCCGCGTGTCGATACTGGCATTCCAGTAGAAGGTGCGGTTCGCGGGGACCGTCGGTGGTCGCCAGGATTACGACCGACCCGGTATGGCGCACGATTTCCCGGAGCACGCGCACGCCCGAAGGCTCAATAACGCGCTCCGAGGTAATCCAGAAAATGGGACCGCGGTAGACAAGCCGGTGGGAAAGAACGCGGGCGGGGGAGCCTTTTTTCGTCTTCTTAAGACAAGGAGATTTTTGCATGCAAAGAATATAAGCGACGGCAGCGAATAAATGCAGGGTTAGGACTATGCATCGACGTCGGGAATTCGGGGACGTTTTCTATAAACCTCTGCAGGTTGCCTTATTGCAGCGGCAGCATCGGGAACATCTCATCTGTGCGAGTTCCCAGCCGAATATCTTAAACCGCAGAGGACGCGGAGAACGGCCGCAGAGTGCGTGGAGAACGGCGCAGAGTGCGCGGAGAACGGCCGCAGAGTGCGTGGAGAGTTTTTGATTGCGGGTACCAGACTGGTATGCTGCCGACGATGAGCGCCACTCAAGTGCGGCGACCGATGATCGCCATTGCCGGGCCGGGGAGCCTGGGCAAGGCTCTGGCAATTTCGCTGCACGCAGCGGGTTATCGGATCAGCGAAATCTTGTCTCGCCCGGGGGAAGCCTCGCGGCTGCGGGCGCGTGCGCTGGCGCGCAAGGTAGGAGCACGCGCTGCCGTGATTGGCAAAGAACCGTGCAATGCAGATGTCCTGTGGTTGTGCGTTCCTGACCGGGAGATTCGAAATTGCGCGGAATACCTCGCGGGTTCGGGTGGGTGGTCGAAGCGAGTCGTATTGCACTCGAGCGGTGCGCTGACCAGTGATGAATTGGCGGCATTGCGCAGTCGCGGAGCATCCGTCGCCTCAGTGCACCCGCTGATGACCTTTGTGCCGGGCGAAATTCCCTCGCTTGCAGGTGTTCCATTCGCGATCGAAGGAGATTGGACGGCGACACGAGTAGCGCGCCGGATAGCACGCCATCTCGGAGGCGAACCATTCCAAATCAGCAAGGCGGATAAAACCGCCTATCATGCCTGGGGAGCTTTCACTTCGCCGCTCCTCACCGCCTTGCTGGTGACCGCGGAGCAGGTCGCTGCCGCTGCGCGGATTCCGCGCCGACGGGCTCGGAAAATGATGCTGCCGATTCTTCGCCAGACGCTCGCAAATTATGCTTCCTTCGGCGGACCGAACGGCTTTAGCGGACCCATCGTGCGGGGCGATATCGATACGGTCCAACGGCATCTGCGCGCGCTCGAATCCACTCCGGTGGCTCGAAAGGTCTATGCCGCGCTGGCTCAGGCTGCCATCGAGTACTTGCCGACAAAGAACAAGGCCGGTCTACGGCATGTGATCGAACGAGCGCTCCGGAGATAGTTTGCCAATGGAGAGTTCGATTGAGGCGTCAGACGCTAGTCGTGATTGCGAGTAGCTAGTAGCGAGTAGCTGATGGTCGTTGGCTGATAGCAAAAGACTTCGGGAGAAAATTCCCCTCGCTCAACAACTGATACCCGGTTAATCAATCGCAGGCTTCGTGAGCTACCAGCCATGAGCCAGCAGCCATCAGCTACCAGCCATGAGCCCTTGCTGACGACTGGCCCGGTACGCCAGGGCAAGCAGCGCGAGCACGATAAAGGGCAGTCCGGCGGCCATGCGCAAGGGGAGCGCAAGGATTGCCATGGAGTAGAACTCGGGTCGAGCCAGAAGCGAGTGAATTGGAATCAGGAGGATGGACGCGAGCCATTGCCATAGGAGCGTTCCAACCGCAGTGATCAGCATGGCTTTCATCGCCCAGTTCTCAGGCAACCTTCGCCAGGTGATAGCGAGCAGAAAAATTCCGGGCATGAGGATCAAGTGGTCGTAAACCGCGTGTCCGGGAAGCAACACGACGACCGTGATACTCAGCAGAATGCTGAGGGTGAACCAGAAGTCTGGAGAGTCAAGCGAAGCCGCCCTGTTATGCCAGGAGAGCACGACCGCGACGCCAAGCAATGTGGCCATGGCGAGGAGGGCAGCGGGTCGTGCTGCAGGACCAGCCAAGGTAGTGAGCATCTGGATGGTCAGTGACGGCGGCGTGTAGCCGTGGTACCGAAATACCACGTTCACCCATGACTGAATCCAGTGGGGCCAGACGATGAGGGCGCTTCCGACCAGCAAAGCTTCAGTCGAGAACAAGCCCACGAAGAACATGCGCCGTCTGCGCCAGTCGTAGAGACTCCACAATCCGAGATAGAGAATCGGAAGCAGCATAACGTGAGGCTTGATCGTCCCAAGAGCCATCAGGGCCCCGGCGAGCAACATTCTGCCCCTTTGCAGTGCAACGATGGAAGCCGCCAGCACAAAGCTGACAAATACTCCGACTTGTCCGGCGTAAAGGGCCTCGAGAGCCGAATAACTGGTCAGCACCAGCAGAAACAAAACAGCGGTGGAGGGCCAGCCGGGGTGCCACGACAGCGCCCTCATCCAGAGGACGGTGGTTACGATAATTAGAGGGATCTCAATAAAAAGAAAGACGAGGCGGGCAAGCTCAAAAGAAAACAGGCTGACCGGCCAGAACAACAGCTCGGTGAAGGCGGGATATCCGAAGACCCGCAGGTCCTTGGGATCACCAGCCCGGGAGGGATCGATGGACCTGCCGTAAAGGCCCATCTGGATTTCGTGTGTTATTGCCGGGCAGTAAAGGTCACCGTACCTTTGCGATGCTGCTTGCGCGCCGTACCAGACTGTGTAGAGATCGTCGCCGAAGGAGTATCCCACAAGGCCCTTAGCAGCCTTTACCTCGCGCGCGCGCGGTAGAAACCAGTTCAGGTAATAGTTCAGCATAGCCGCCGAGCCGATTAGCGCGAGGGCTAACGCAATCACACTGAGTCTGGAGGATGGACGAGTCGGCAAGGAAGCTCCAGCCATGGGCAAATGGAATCAGGATTAGAGCACGGCGGAATTCGAGCCGCAAGACAGGACGCCGCGGCTATCGTCAGCGCGACGTGAACAGGTGCCCGAGCTTCTCCTTCTTGGTCTTCAAATAATCTTCCGCGTGGGGGCTGGGATCAACCTCGCAGGGTACACGTTCGACCACCTCGACACCCGCCTGTTCGAGTGCGGACACCTTGTCGGGATTATTGGACAGCAGGCGCACCTTGCTGACGCCCAGCGCCTTCAGCATTTCTCCCGGAAGCGTGAAATCGCGGTGGTCCGCCTTGAAGCCCAAGCGCTCGTTGGCTTCCACGGTATCGAGTCCGGCATCCTGCAGTTCGTAGGCCTGCAGCTTCGCCATCAAGCCGATGCCGCGCCCTTCCTGCTGCTCGTAAATCAGCACACCGGCGCCCTGTTCGGCGATCATCGAAAACGCCATCTCGAGTTGCTGCCGGCAATCGCAGCGCAAAGACGCGAAAACGTCGCCGGTGAGGCACTGGGAATGAATGCGCACCAGGGGCGGGGAAGAGAGCACGTCTCCCATCACCAGGGCGACGGCCTCTTCTTTCGGGCGATCACTGCCATTTCCGAAGGTGGCTTCGAAGCCGTAGATCCGAAAGCGTCCCCAGCGGGTAGGAAAATCAGCCGAGGCGAGTTGTCGAACGGAGCCTGAAGAGGTCACACCAACATTATAGACGGGGGCATGATCGACAGCGGGCTCAACGGGAAGGGAATGGCATTTGCGAAGAGCGCAGCACGCGCGCGGAGATTACCATGGTGGGCACGCTGGGTTGGTCTATCTCGGCAACGCTGTTAAAATTGAACGGCACTCCGACAAGTGGGGCTGTAGCTCAGCTGGGAGAGCGCCTCGTTCGCAACGAGGAGGCCACCGGTTCGATCCCGGTCAGCTCCACCAAGTTTTCAATCACTTGCGGCTGTCCCAAACTTCAACCTTGCCCCAATCTGTCCCAAACTCTTGAGAAGCGCGCTGCGGAGTTTGCCTCACAAGTCTCGTCGCCTAAGTTGACAATCTGCTCACCTTGTCAGGGCGTCCCCAACTGATATAAATTCGCCCCGCACTTAAAGAGTTTTCCCGGCCCAACGGTGCTCAAATCTTGATCTCACGCACTCCTGCCCGGGAAATGAACGGCGCCGGCGTGAGTGTCGGGATAGTAGAGCTGTTACAGAGGTGAAGCATGAAAACTGCCATGAAAATCACTCTGAGCCTGATCAGCTCGGCCTTATTGGTCCTCGCCGCATCGTGGATTTACCTAGGGCATTTCCTGGGGTCAAAAATCACCGAGCAGAATGTCGGCCTGGTCATGTGGTCAGCCACCGGAATCGGGGCCGTGATGACTCTGGCTCTGACCGTAACTTTCTATCGCATGGTGCGCTGATTAGGAGCGCAGCAAGTTTAAAACCTTGCTTCTGAAAGGGTAGCCGTGAAAAAAGACCCTGAGATGGAATATCAGGAATCTCTAACCGTTCAATTTCGAAACAAGGAAACGGGGGAAACGTATTCGGGCAACAAAATGCATGATGATTCCCCCTGTGCGATCTGCGAAAAGAAGTTCTCGGAGCACAGTGTGGAGATGCACAAAGCACTACGCGCAGATCGTGCCGCTGGCGCTGCGGCGTGCGGTGCTGATTTCGTCGTTCGCAACGAGGAGGCCACCGTTTCGATCCCGGTCAGCTCCCCCAAGCCGAAATCGACAAATGCAGCTACTGCTTCGCCGTGATCTCATTCAGCGCGGCAAGAAACGATTGCGCCGAACCGGGTGCCGCCACGTGGCCGCCAAGAATCGTCTGCAAAGTGGCGTTCGGTCCATAAAGGTCCCGGATGGTCTGGTCGTCGGTGCTGATCTTGGACCCTTCGAGGTTGGCACCCGCATAAGCACCACTCGCTGAGCTGTAGATCAGCACCGGCGTCTTCCAATTGCTGTTATCCAAACCTCCGTGCTCTGCTTGGTTCAGCCCAATCGCAACCGCCTCGGATCCTAGCGTCCAATGCCCGGAATCTGCTGCGTCGCCTGGCCAAGCGCTCTTGAGATGACAACTGTTCTGTCCAGGGTTGGTTGGGTGTTGTGCGATCCCGCGGCTGGAATTGGGTTCTGCGCCGCTGTGTTCTAAATTTTGCTTACTTAAGCGCTTAGTGGAGGAACTCCGATGGCAATGCCGATCTCACTACTTTGTGGAGAGGCGGGCGTCCCGCCCGCCCCGACGGGCGGGGACGCCCGTCGTTCCATCGTTTAGTGTGTTACAAGGAGAGGACTCCAGGAGATTCCAAATCATGGCCGATCGCGTTCCGCAGACGTATGGAAATCACACTCGATTTGACCCGCTGTTTCACTTTTTTGCGCTGCCAGTGATCATGCTGTCGGTGATCGTAACCCTGGTGCACTGCCTGCATCGACGAAACTGGTTTTCTATATGGTTAGTGATTTTTTCGATTGCTATCCTGGTCGTGACCATGAAAGCACGGCTGTATGTGACCAAGCTGCAAGACCGCATTATCCGCATGGAAGAGCGGCAGCGCCTGTATGCGCTGTTGCCGGAAACGTTGCGGGCGAGGATTGGCGAGCTGAGCGAAGCGCAATTGGTGGGACTGCGGTTTGCATCGGACGCCGAGCTTCCTGGGCTCGTGGAAGAAACATTGGCGAAGAAGCTTTCCAGAGCTCAAATCAAGAAGTCGATCAAGGTCTGGCGACCGGACTACTTCCGGGTCTGACACAATGTGCATGCTCGCGGGTGCTCGCCCATATTTCCGCCATCCACCTGAGAAGATGCTCGCGCCTGATGCCAGAAGTTTTTGCGTCGCGGGTCAGGAACGTAACGGAAAGAGGATGTTCTAAATGGTGAGGGCAGGCAGGTGGGTGGCGATTCTTTTTGGAATGTTTGCCATATCAGGGGCCGCCTGGGCGCAAACTCAGGCGACTCGTCCCGAGAGATACCTGTTCGAAGCCGCAAACCGCGAGCGGAGGGCGGTCGGCCTTCCTCCTCTGAAATGGAATGAGCCGCTCGCCATGGCCGCTCGCGCTCACGCGAAGGAAATGGCGCACCAAAACACGGTTTCGCACCGGCTGCCCGGCGAAGCCGCTCTGCCTGGACGCGCCGCCAAAGCGGGCGCACACTTCAGCTGGCTCTCGGAGAATATTGTGCAATCGCGCGATGCCGCGGGAGCGCATTCCCAATTCATGAAATCGGCCGCACACAAGGCCAATCTCCTGGATGCCGACATGAACGCGGTTGGCATCGGGGTGGTCGAGCGACATGGACAGCTGTTTGTCGTCGAAGATTTTGCGCAGCGAAAGTGAAATGCCGCGCACAATGCGGGTGAAACCGGTTTCCTGCGTCAATAATAGTTTTTCGGGCAACTTGCTGTCGGGATTAATATTGCGCGGCAAGCCGACGACTTCACATCAGATGGTGGGCATTCAAAACTCATTCGACGGAAAGAAGAGAACAATGAAGATCGCTCTGCGATGTATCGCACTTTTTTGGATGGCTGGTCTGTGTGCGGTTGGTGCAAACGCGGGTGAAGGCCAACCGATTGCCATCGTTCATGCCCGGTTGATCGATGGAATGGGAGGAAGCCCGGTTGAAAACGCCGCAGTGGTGGTTCGCGGCAAAACAATCGAGTATGCCGGACCGGCAAATGTCGTAAGCGTCCCAAAGGATGCACAAGTCATCGACGCCACAGGAAAGACCGTGATGCCGGGGCTTGCGGACTTGCATGTGCATCTGCAGGGCAGCTGGGACGGAATTTCGGTTGACCTGTTGGGCTACCAGCGCTACCTGAAGGCCATGCTGTACGCGGGTGTGACCACATTGATGGATACGGGTAATTACCAGCCCTGGGTTTTGCAGTTGAGGCAGGAGCAAGCGGCGGGGCGGCTGCAAGGGCCCCGTATTTATTGCGTGGGCGCGATGATCGATTCTGCGGACCCAGCATGGCCAGACTTGGCATACGCGGTAACCAGCCGTTACCAGATTCCCGAAATCGTGCGGCGAGATAAAGCGGCCAAGGTCGACATGATCAAGGGTTATTCGAACCTGTCAGAGCACATGCTGCACTGGCTATCAGAAGAAGCGGGGAAGGAAGGCATTCGGGTGGTGATTGACCAGTGGGAGCGGAATGGATCCCCTGACCTGGTGGCAACGGGAATTTCCGGGTTTGCGCATTTGCCGACGCGCAAGATGAACGAGGCGGATATCCAGTTCGCGAAGGAACACAACATCTTTTTCATTACGACGCTGACCGTGACGGAAGCGTTTGCGAGAACGCGGCTGAATGACATTGGCTTTTTGAAGGAACCGTACATTGCAGATACAACGCCACCATGGTTTTTGACGGAACTGACGGAGTTCGCGAAGAAGCCGCAGACACAGCCGGAAAAGAAAGAAACGCAAGAGAGCATCGTGGCGCATCAGGAAGCCATGCGCAACGTCAAGAAATTGCATGACGCTGGATTTTTGATCGCTACGGGCACCGATGCGCCATATCCGGGAGTGTTCCAGGGTGAAGGGCTGCATCATGAACTGGAATTGATGGTCGAGGCAGGATGGAAGCCGCTGGAGGCGATTCGCGCATCAACATACGATGCCGCGAGACTCATGAAGGCAGAGAATGAGTGGGGCAGCCTGCAGGCCGGCCGGCGGGCGACGCTGCTGATCATCGCGGGCAATCCCGCAGAGCGCATCAGCGATACCCGGAAAATTGAGACTGTGATCCAGGACGGAAAGATCGTGGACCGGACGGCATTGAAATATGACACGAAAACCGATGCTGGCTACCGCGCGGTTCCCGGTTTGTTTAATCCGTGAGCAGGCCGAACCCAACCGATAGTGCGTTGCTGTGAGGCCGGCATGACAAAGCTTATCTTCGGCCTGTTGCTCTTGGCGGGAGCAACAGCAGTCGGGCAAAGCCCTTTCGACGGGACTTGGGTACGCATGGCGTGACCGGCAACGGGATCGATTCCGTCACCGTACGTCGCCGAAGACGGCAACGTCGAACTTTGAATAGTACTTCTTCACGTCGCCGGCGCCGTACTTATGTCGGAATTTCTCAACCACAGCGGACACCTGTTTGCCATCCGTGATAGGGACAGCCTTGAGTTCAGCCTCGGCGCCGCGCGCATCGATGTGAATCTTCGGGTTCTTGAGCACGTTCTTGTACCACTGGGTATCAGAACCCTGTACCGGCAGCAGATAAAGTTTCTCGTCGTCCAACACGAACCAGACCGGGTTCGAGATCGTCCGTCCTGACTTTCTGCCGATCACACTGACTTTTATTTGCCGATAACGGGAGAGGTGGTCTTTGAGAGCATCTTTCTGCGTTGGCATGTGCGCTCCTTGCGGATAAGCTCTTTGATTTCCACGTTCGGAACTCCGCCGATTCCAATTCGGTGCTTTGTTCTCCGAGTAGCACGTTTCCTTCGAGGGCGCGCCAGTTCTGTCGAGCCACGGGAACGTTGGCTGCTCAGCGGCCCACCAGTTTTTGCAGCTCTTCGGGGTATCGAGCACCCTGGACTGCAATCTTTGAGGCTGCGATATCCAGTTCGCGGAGATCATCGGGGGAAAGTTCGATGTTGACGGCACCAATGTTTTCGTCCAGACGCTGCAGCTTGGTCGTGCCGGGTATCGGAACGATCCAGGGCTTCTGCGCCAGTAACCAGGCAAGCGCGATCTGCGCAGGGGTCGCTTTCTTCCGTTCCGCGACGTTGGTGAGCAAATCCACCAAAGCCTGATTCGCTTTTCGATTCTCGGGCGTGAAGCGAGGGACGATGTTGCGGAAATCGCTTTTGTCGAACTTCGTATCCTCGCTGATCTTGCCGGTGAGGAAGCCCTTGCCAAGTGGACTGAATGGAACGAATCCGATCCCGAGTTCCGCCAGAGTGGGGATCACCTCTGCTTCAGGCTCTCGCCACCAAAGCGAATATTCGCTCTGGACCGCCGTGACCGGCAGAACTGCGTTGGCACGGCGGATGGTTTGCACGCCTGCTTCCGAAAGTCCGAAGTGCTTCACCTTGCCTTGCCGGATCAGGTCCTTTACGGCTCCGGCGACGTCTTCGATGGGTACGTTCGGATCAACGCGGTGCTGGTAGAAGAGATCGATGACGTCGGTTTTCAGCCGCTTGAGCGAGGCCTCGGCGACTTCCTTGATGTGTTCGGGCCGGCTGTCGAGGCCGGCCTGCTTGCCGGTGATCGGATCAATTTTGAAACCGAACTTGGTGGCGATCACCACTTGCTTACGGAAGGGAGCGAGAGCTTCGCCCACGAGTTCTTCGTTCGTGAATGGACCGTACACTTCAGCCGTGTCAAAGAACGTGATCCCGCGTTCGACTGCCGCCCGAATCAGCGAGATCCCCTGCTGCTTCTCGACTGCTGGTCCGAGGCCAAAGCTCAGTCCCATGCAGCCCAGTCCGATCGCGGATACTTCCAGATTGCTTTTTCCAAGTTTGCGCTTTTGCATTACTTTTCCTCCTCAATGGATCCCGATTTAAGACGCGCCCATGCAACCTGCATCTCATGCCAGCGAGCGGGCGTGGGCATCAGTGGCACGAAAAATGATCACGTTGCGCGGAAGCCCGCAGATGACAGGGCAGGCGAGTGGCACTCTTAATCTAGATGCTCGCCGGGCGCTGCGATGTGCAAAAAACGCCATTGTGCATGCAAATTACGCCAACGGCTGCGCGGTCATGCTTGCATGGCGAAGATTCGATACCGCTTTTCGCGCGACGTGGCGTCGCAGATTCCTCCGCCGCGTTCGGCGTCGGAATGACAAGAATGATAAAGCAGGGTTGAGGTTGCGTGCGCGCGGGGTGCGGCTGAAAATCCTGAAGTGGAGGCAGGGGTGACGAACGCACGCTTTCGCGCGCGATCACTCCATTACCCAACTATTTTTTCGGTAGCGGATGACCGGGGCGCGCTGGATACCGGGTAATTTCGGCAGAGTTCCCAAAACCAGCTTGCGCCAGGGTTTTTCCAGGCTTGGAATGCTCATCACGCGCGAACTGAGCGCGCGAAAACTCCTGAGTACGGGCGCCTGCGGAATCGTGGCCAGTTCTTGCTGGATAATTTCCTCGTGTATGCGATGGCATTCGGCGAGATTCTGCAGACCAAGGGAATCCGGATGCGAGCGAAAGCCGCCGATCAGCGCGTCGACGGAATAAAGCTTCGCATGCCGAAAAAAACGTACCCACAATTCGAAATCGCTGCCATTGCGGCGGGAATCGTCCACCCGGCCGCCGGCGCGCTCCCACAAGCTGCGGCGCCAAAACGTGGATTCCTGCTGGATGTAACGATTCGCTCCCGCGAGGAAAGGTATGCGCGACCAGCGGCGCAGTTTCAGGATCTCCACTGCCATGCCATCATCGCTGAAGCCGGTGGGACGCCCCGTGATCCACTCCACCTCGGGGAATTTCGCGAACACGCTGCCGACCGCGAACAGGGAACCGGCGTGCAGCATGTCGGTGGCGCTGATCCATCCCATCAATTCTCCGGACGCGTGCGCGAAGCCTTTGTTGATCGCATCATACATGCCGCGATCGGGTTCGCTGACCCAGCCCTGCAGGTAAGACTCGTAGCGCTGGATAATATCGACGCTGCCGTCGGTCGATCCGCCGTCCACAATGATGTACTCGAGATTCGGATAGCCCTGGTTCAGCACGGATCGAATGGCCGCGTCCAGGTAACGCGCCGAATTCCACACGGGCGTGACCAGGCTGATCTTCGGCCAGGCAGGTGGGTTTGAACCTATATTCGTGTTTGTGCTCATCGGACTCATGCTTCGCCGTGTGGAAGTCCGCGCGAGTTGGGCGGCGTAAGCAGCATCAAAAGCAACCACGAAGGACACCAAGGAATCACGAAGGCTCTGTCAGCAAGTCCTTCGTGGAATCTTAGTGCCGCTTCATGGTTAAGTTTTTGTTCTCTGCGCCAGCTGTGTCTTTCTCGCAAATAGGCCGCGAGCCTTCAACTTGGTAGTGAATCCGCCTGGAGGGCAGAGCCATCAGTCCCGTACCAGCGACACCAGCGCAGGATTCTTCAACTCGCTGCGCGACGCGACGAATATACAACGTAAATTGTGGCCGTCGCGCGCGGTGTCCAGGTTATTGCGCCATGCAAAGCGGAAATCTTCATGCTTGGGGGGCGTCACCGGCGCGTACACATGCCGGAAGCCAACGCGATTCAGCGCGAGCACGACGTAGTGCGGAGTGGGACGGCCCGCGATCCCGCCCAATGCCTGGTTCACGTCGGTACTTTCGTCTTCCATGCGCACCAGCGCCAGTTCGTGATCGCAAATAATGGTCTCCAGCAGCAACATCTCGTCGCAGACCGACTCCATGTTGCGCAGCGACTGCAGGGGGTTCTCGAGGTGATAGAGCAGGCCGTACGAAAAGACAATGTGAAAGCGGCCGAAACGCGATAGCGGCTCGGTCTCGACGTTGCCGACGTGGGCCTCGAGATGCGGATAGCGGGTGCGCAAGCTGGCAATGTTCGACTCGCGGCCATCCACGCAAACGACGGTCGCGCCCATCTGCACGAGCTTTGTGCCAAGGTGACCCACGCCGCAGCCGACGTCGAGCACGCGTTTTCCCGCAAGCGGCAAGCTCATCGCCTCCAGATTCGCCATGCGAGCATGATTGATGGCAAGCGCGTTGGGAGCGTCGAAGACTTCGAGCCCGCCATGGCGCCGGACGCCCTCGCTCTGGTAATTGCGCCGCCTGATGTCGACCGGATACGGCAACTGCTCAGGCAGCGGGGCCGGTGGTTCGCGTCTCAGTTTTGTGAATAGGCTTTTCACGTTTTATTGAAGGCTGCGAGCTTCGAGCTGCGAGCTAGTTCACTCCTCGAAGCATTTCATTGCTGATCATAGTTCAAAGCTCGAGGCTCATAGCTCGCAGCTCTTTCACGCCCTCCGAATCAGATCGAACCAGTTGAAATCGTACTTGTGAAAGTCCAGGGTGAACACCACATCAAATTGCGCGGGGGCAAGAAAATCGCGAATCTTCTTCAGATCGTGCCATTCCACCCAGGGGGCGCCGCCGTCGGTTTTCCTGCCCCACTTGTCCGCGGGCATGCGCCCGTCATGAATCCATCGGCGTTTGGGATAGGCCAACTCGATCCAGCGTCCCCCGACGGGCAAGTGTTTCAGCAAAGCTTGCGCTTCTACTCGCGTGGCCTCGAGCGGCAGATTGATGAGCGAGCCTTGCCCATAGATCGCCGCGTAATCTTCGGGCAGAGTCGCCAACGAGCGCAGATCCTCCATGTAGCAGAAGCGCACATTGGTCAGGCCCTTGAGTTTGCAGAGCCGCCGAACGACTTCGAGATTCGTCTGCACAATATCAACGAACGTCCAGTCGGCGCCATTGGCCGCGAAGGTGATGCCATCGAAGCCAAGCCCCGAGCCTACCTCTAAAACCTTCTTGCCGCGGAAGACGTCGCTGTACAGAGTGTGATACCAGCCGCGCACAGAATACGCGTCTCCGGCGGCAGAGTCTGCGAACGCGGCAGACCAGAGGCGCAGCAGTTCCTGATCGGACAGCTTTAACAAATGTTCGGAGCGCACCCGCGTTTGCTCGCCGCCCGGAACCTCTCCCCACTTGGTGCGGAGAATACGAAACGTCTCGCCCAGGTGTTCGTCGGCGCCCGCGCCGGGCGGAAAAGGCCAGCGCGCTTGCCTGCCCAGCCTTAGCATCATCGCCGGCTCTCCGCCACGATTTTCTCTGCCTTTGGCTGGGGATGAACGAACCGGCGCCGGATCAGCTTGGCCATGCCCAGCGGACGCGAACTGTAGCGCTTGAACTGCTTCCACAGGCGGCGTGGATTTTTCTCGATTCCTGCGCTGGTCAGCCGGTGGGTAGCATCATCGATGGTATATGCGTAGCGCCAGAAGAAACCCTGCTCGTAGTCGCCCGGGTTCACTTCGCACGTGAGGCGCGCATTCAGGATGCATTCCTCGCTTGCCATCATTTCTTCTTTGCTGGGGCCGTAGGTGGTGTGCGAGTAGTCATGATTCTGATGGATAACCAGTACCGCCCGGGTTGCATCGACCACCTGAGCGTGCAGCGAGCGCGCTTTCCAGAGCAGCCAGTTGTCCCACCAGAAGCGGCCGATGGCCAGCGCCGGGATGGAAGGGTAAAGGCCCCGCGAAAACGCGAAGTAATCAATGCTGCGGGCAATCTGCAGCTTGCCCTCGCGGCGGGCGCGACTGCGGACCTCCGTCACCCAGTCTGACTCGAAGTCGATCGTGTCTTTGATATCCAGATCGGTGCGGCGGCCGACCATCAGAAAGTGGTTACTCCATTCCGCCACGCGCGTTAAGGCTTGGGCGAAATCGTTCAACAGAATGATGTCAGAATTCACATAACTGAGAACCTGGCCCTGACCCAATTTCTCAGCCTGACCAAAGAGATCGCTGATCAGCGGCGTGCCCCACTGATTGCACTTCACGTTGGCGATATGGCGAAAGCCAAATTCGGCAGCAATCTCAGCAGTCCCGGGTTCGTGGCCGAAGAGAATGATGTCCGGGCGGGGGCTCATGCGGGCCCAACTTTGAATTGCGTTGCGCTGGATCACGCCAATGTGGCCGTCGAACCTCTTGGGTGTCGCGAAGAGGGTCAGGGTAGCGCACGATTCGCCCGCTTTGGCAGCGATCATACGAAGCCCTCTCCCAAGCCCAGCGCGAGATAGTGCACACCGGGCTCTTCGCGTAGGAACTTCACCGCTCGCCAGCAGTCGATGACGGTGCGTTTGGGATTGCCGTTGCGCACCCATTGTTGCGGCTTGAGCGCGCTGAACTCCGGCCAGGCCGTCGCCAGAACCACGACATCCGATTTCTGCACGCATTCGAGCGCACTGGGCGCAAAACAGAGCTTCTCGAGAGCTGGACCGCGCGAGTTCTGACCATATGCCGGATCGAACGCCAGCACACGAACGCCGCGCGCAATAAGCTCTTTTGCCAGCAGGAAGCCGGCGGCTTCTTCAACCACGTCCGTTCCCGCCTTGTATGTGAGTCCAAGAATTCCAGTGGTGCCGTTCGTCTGGTGCTGCACCAGGTCCGCGAGCCAGGAGATCTGCGCGCGATTGAATCGGTCGACCGTCTGCGCGAGATCGGGCGGAACGTTCAATTGCCGCGCCAGTTGAGCGAGGGCAAGATTGTCGCGCGGGAAACAGGGCCCGCCGTAGCTGAGCGCCCCTTTCAGATACTTGGGGCCAATGCGGGTGTCGAGGCCCAAGGCGGATGTAATTACATCCACGTTCGCTCCGGGGAGTTGCTCGCAGATGCGCGCCAGCATGTTGGCGTAGCTGATCTTCGTGGTCACGTAGGTGTTCACCGCGAGCTTGGTAATTTCCGCGTTCACGAACGCCATACGCGCGATCGCAGGTTTGTTCTCGCACACCTGAGCGTAGAGCGACTGCAGAAAATCTCCGGCGTGCGAATCGCTTTCCCCGATCAACAGCATATCGGGATTCAGGAAATCGCGGATCACGCTGCCGAGCGCGATGAACTCCGGACTGTAGCAGAGACCGAAATCGGCGCCCACGCGCTTGCCGCTGGCCTTCTCCAGCATCTCGCGGACCGGTCCACCCGTGGTCCCGGGCATCACCGTACTGGTGAGGCAAACCACGTGATATGAATTTTTTGCCGCGAGTGCCCGCCCGATGGCATGGCATACCGGGTCCACGTAACGCAGCGAGAATCCACCGGCTGGATCGCTCGGGGTCGAGACCACGATGAAACTGATGTCAGTCTGGCGAATGGCAGCCTCGACATCGTCGATGGCGCTCAAGCGGCCCTGCGTCTGAGTGAGCAGTTCGTCCAGACCGGGCTCGTGCACAGGCGCCTGGCCTTGATTGATGGCCTCGATTTTTCGCGGATCGTTGTCGACCCCGATCACCGTCAACCCCTTGGCCGCGAGACACGCCGCCAGTGGAGAGCCCAGCTTTCCCAGGCCAATCACGCACGCTCTTATGCTCATGCGCCCGCCTTGGCGGTCAGGCACAGGTGCCACCCGAAATGCTGTTCCATCGAGCGCGCCCAACGGGAGGGAAGCCAGTTCCAGGGCCAGCTTTTCACGTATTCGTATTTCACGTATTCGGGTATGCGGTAGGGGAAGATGTGGTCAACAAAGGCATCGGTCAAACGGAAGCCGGACGATTCAATCAGCCGCCCGCCTTCCTCGCGCGTGTAGGTGTAGGTCACCGGGCAGCCGGTTTGCGCTTCGGAGTGCTCGGCGACGAGTTCCTTCAGGCGCCAGAAGCGTCCTTTGCCGTAGCCCATGAGAATCCAGAAAACTTTCCAGGAATGCCGGTAGTACACCATGAGCTTGATGGTGGTGCCTGGCTTCGCATAATGGCGCATCTGCTCGACTACGCGCTCCGGATGCGGCGTGTGGTGAATGACGCCAAACGAGTAGATCAGGTCGTATGGTTCGACGGGAACGAACTGTGTCAACTCTTCAGCGCTGCCCGAATAAAAACGCACCTGATCGTGCAGTCCATAAACCTCAACCCTCTTGCGCGCTAACTCGAGCGACTGCGGTGAAAGATCGACTGCGGTGACGGTAGCGCCATGGCGCGCAAAATTCGTGGTGTCGGTGCCGATCCCGCATCCGATCTCGAGCACCTTCTTGCCACGCCAGCGCTCGAATTCGGCAAATTGCGGAATATGCGGCTCGACGAAATACTTGCGCGCCTCGACTTCATCGAAGTAGGCGCGCGTTCCCACCGGCTTGGGTGAGTGTCGAACATTGCAAGGACGCTGATCCCAGTATCTGCGGACCTCATCGACCGTGATTTGTGAAAAATCAGGCATTCGTCAGTTTTAGTCAGTCAGCCCGGAATGTGACCGGCGCGAACTGGAATAACGCGGACGTGCTGGTTCGGAGCGGCCGGGCACGGTCGGGTAATCTTCAAGGCTGGCCGCAACGCGGTGTGGGCACTCTGATCTAGGTTGCCGCTTGTCCCGCGGCGATGGTCTGAATCCGTCCCGCCTTCCGCAACTCCTCTTCAATCCATCGGTACGTTGTCGTCAAGCCCTGTTCCAGAGTGATCGCAGGCTCCCATCCCAAAACTCGATTCAGCAGCGTGTTGTCGCTGTTGCGTCCGCGGACACCCTGGGGCTTCGACAGATCGTGCCGCTTCTTCAAACGCTTTCCGGCCACACTTGAAACCAGGTCGATTAATTGATTGATGGTGACCAGCCGATCCGTGCCCAGATTCAGCGGTTCGGAGTAATTGCTTGCCATCAATCGGACCAAGCCCTCGACGCAATCGTCGACGTACATGAACGAGCGCGTCTGTTGACCATCACCCCAGACTTCAATCTCGCCGCCATGCTCCGCGAGGGCAACCTTCCGCGAGATTGCCGCCGGAGCTTTCTCCTTGCCCCCTTCGTAGGTTCCCAGCGGCCCGTACACGTTGTGGAAGCGCACAATGCGCGTCTCAAGACCGTAATCTTTCTTGTAGTAGCGGCAGAGCTCCTCGGCAAACAACTTCTCCCATCCGTAGCCTGGCTCAGGATCAGCTGGAATCGCGTCGGCTTCCTTCAGGGGCGTTACGTCCGGGTGATTTTGCTTGTACTGCGGATAGACACAGGCGGAGGAGGAAAACAGGAAACGGCGCGCGCCATTGACCCGGGCCGCTTCCAGCATGTGCGTGTTAATCAGAATGTTATTACGGGAAATGTCAGCATGATTGGCGGTGATGTAACCGATGCCACCCATGTCTGCGGCCAGGTTGTAAACCTGGTCGATATTCCGAGTCGCTGCCAGGCAGTCGTCCCAGCGGCGGAGGTCGAGGACGGCGAACTCATCCGCCGTGCTGGGCTCAAAATCCGGCCCCTTGAGATCGGCGCCTCGCACCCAAAACCCATCATTTTTCAGCCGCCGCACCAGGTGGTGCCCAATAAACCCACCCGCGCCGGTTACCAGGATCCGGGGTTTTCCGGTCACGCTCCACTCCCAGTTGTCAGATTGAAAAGAGAAACCTCTATTTTATCGGACGCCAAAGATAAGCGGCAAGGTGAGTACAGGTGTCAGAGAAGGTATCAGGTTTTCGCCCGAGAATGTGCCCTTATAGTGTGCAACTTGCTTCATGGTTGTGTTAGGGTGTTCCCCACCAAAGAGCCATTCTCCAGTGTTGTCAGCGTCAGATACTCTGTCGCGAGTGGAATGGTATTTGCTGGTATGGGGTTGGCGCTCCCCCCAAAGCTCGACCCACGACCCTGGTAGGTAGGAGTAGTTGTGAACGACCCTAATGGACCGGGCGTTCGGGTGCGCCGTCGCCGCACTCGTCGCCATCGCCGGAACCGCCTCATCCGGCGCTCGTTGTTGGCGGTGGTGTTCCTGCTGGGCGGATTGACGGGAGCGGCTCTCTTACCGATCGATTTCGGCTCTTTTTTGACGTCTTCTTTCTCCTCTCATCCGGCTCCGGAATGGAGCAACAGTAGCGATGTGCGGCGTGATTTAGCCCTCTCGGCTGCGGCATCGGACGCACCCTCGAAGGATGACCGTCCGGTCTATCCCTATTCAATCGTCCCTGGCGGAATCCATGATCCCAAGGAACTGGAGCGCGTCTTCGAGCGGGATCCCGTGGTGGCCGCGCATTATCACGGATTTGATTTCCGGCGTGCGCGCGTGATGCAGCTCACAGAGGATCGCACCGTGTATGTCTCCTACCGGATTGCAGGCAAGGTTTACTGGACCACGAAGAAGGTTCGTCTGCACCGCGGAGAAAAAGTCATCACCGATGGAAATATGACCCTGCGGACGCGCTGCGGGAACCAGGTTTCCGAAAACGCGCGCAAAGAGGTTTCGCCCAACGAACCCGCCATTGCCAAGATGGAGCAGCCTATCAAGGTCGATCCCGGTACAGCGATGATGATTCCGACCGATTTTGGGTCCGCGCTGACGCGGCCGAGTATGCCCGAGTTCGTTGCCGGGATGCCTCCATACTCACTGATCATGAACAATAGTGGTCCGCTAATGTTGTATGCTCCACCGCTGCCCAGCTGTGGACCGAAGAAAACGAAAAAGGGTGGAGCTCCGGTCGTGACCACCGGCGGAAAGAAGGGCAAAGGCGGTGATTGCAGCAGCACGCCGGTTGGAGAAGTTCCGGAACCGGGAACGCTCGTTCTGCTCTCCACCGGACTTGCGGGTGCCTATCTGCGCTATCGCCAGCGAGCGCGGGCGTAGCTGAGGCAAACGGTTCGGATCGTTTATGCGATAGGTGATGCGGCAGATTCCTCCGCCGTTCGGCGTCGGAATGACAAGGTTTTAGGAATGCGTGTGGAATCAGTTGTGATCCGTTGACCTCAATTGACCTCAGTTGACCTCCCGGCGGCGTGACTCCCAGCGCGGCGCGCCACCTCGGTCCTTCTTCATTTGTCATTCCGATGCCGAACGGCGGAGGAATCTGCTGACGCCACGGCGCCTGAGAAGCGGTATTTCGGCTTTACCAGGGCACGCCTCGCCGGGTTCACACGCGCTTGCTCCTGCCGCCTTTCTCCTTTACTCTCTCGCCTATCTTTCTCGCGGAGTCACCGCACGTGCGCCGATTCTTGTTTGTTGCGCTGCTGATCAGCGTGTCCGTCTCCTGCTTCGCAGCCAGGCCTATCTCGAGCTCATCGGTTCGAGTCGCGGTCGATCTCACTGACGCTCCGAGAAACATCTTTCATTCTTCAATTACACTGCCTGCCATTCCGGGAGAACTCACGCTGGTCTATCCCAAGTGGATTCCCGGCAACCATCGCCCCAGCGGCCCCATCGCGAATATCGCCGGGTTGCACTTCAGGGCAGGGAATCAGGAACTCGCGTGGCACCGCGATCCCATCGAGATGTATTCGTTTCACGTGACGGTGCCGCCAGGCGCAAAGGAGATACAGGCGACTTTCGATCTCATCTCCGCCGACAGCGCCGGTGGCGGCGGCCCGGCGGCCTCGACCAATCTCCTCGACCTTAACTGGAACCAGGTAGTCCTGTATCCGGATGGGGTTGCCTCGGACGCGGTCGAATGCGTGCCTTCGGTGCGGCTCCCGGCCGGCTGGAAATATGGAACGGCCCTCACCACCGCCAGCGCCACAGGAGATGAGGTCACCTTTAGTCCAGTGTCACTGACCACGCTGGTCGATTCGCCGTTGATTGCCGGCGCGCATTATAGTCAAGTGGAACTCATGCCCGCGGGGGAAATTCCCGTGCACGTGATGGACATGGTGGCAGAGAGCGATGCTGATCTGGAGATCACGCCCGCCGACACCGCCGCGTATCGCAAGCTGGTCGTGGAAGCGGATGCGCTGTTCGGCGCGCATCATTACCTGCAGTATCACTTCCTCTACACATTGAGCGATTCGGTCGGCCATCATGGGTTGGAGCACCACCAGTCCAGCGACAACAGCGCGCCCGGCCGAACCCTGCTCGATCCCCACAAGCATCTGCTCGAAGCCGATCTGCTTCCCCACGAATTCGTGCACTCCTGGAACGGCAAGTATCGAAGGCCAGCAGACCTGGCGACGAAGAATTACCAGGAACCGATGATTGGCGACCTGCTCTGGGTCTACGAAGGCCTGACGGATTACCTGGGAAACGTTCTGACGGCCCGCTCAGGGTTGTGGAGCCCAGAGCAATACCGGGAAGAACTGGCGATGACCGCGGCTATGCTCGATCACCGTGCGGGCCGCACCTGGCGCCCTCTCGAAGACACCGCCGTGTCCGCGCAAACGCTCAGGATGCTCGGTCCGCAATGGGAGAACTGGCGACGCGGGCTCGACTACTACCCCGAAGGCGATCTCATCTGGCTGGAGGTTGATACCATCATTCGCAAGCAGAGCGGCGGCCGGCATTCTCTTGACGATTTCTGCCGGCGCTTTCATGGCGGGGAAAGCGGTCCTCCGAAAGTGGTCACTTACACGTTCGACGACCTGGTTCGCGAGTTGAATGCGATTGCCCCTTATGATTGGGCCGGATTGCTGAAGGAGCGTGTCCGCGCGACCAGCGCGCATGCGCCGTTAGGCGGTATCGAAGGCAGCGGCTGGCGCGTGGTGTACAACGACAAGCCGAACGCCTTTCGTACCGCACGCGCCGAAGAATCCAAGATGACCAGCGCTGCCTACTCTCTGGGTTTCACACTCGGCAAAGAAGGGCAATTCGTCGACGTGATTCCCACTTCGCCCGCGTACCAGGCCGGGCTCGGGCCCGGAATGAAGCTGATCGCAGTGGGTGGCCGCGCCTGGACTCCGACCGTGTTGACTCAGGCGCTGCGCAGCGCGCAAATCAATCATCAGCCGATTGAAGTCATTGTCCAGAACGGCGAATTCTTCAAGACGTACTCGATTCCCTATTTCGAAGGAGAGAAGATTCCACATCTGGAGAAAGTGGAAGGGGAACCCGATTTGTTGATGGAAATTTTGAAGGGTAAGACCGGTCCCGCAGCCAAGCCCTGATGCTCCTTCCTTGCTGGGCCCCTTGTACCTTTTCACCACAGAGACACAGAGGCACAGAGAAAGCAAAAGATTGAACCACCAAGGGCACGAAGGTACGCGAAGGACTTCGGTGAAACGGACGTTCGGATTGCTTCGCGTCTTGTGGTGAACGCTTTTTGTTTGTTTCGGGAACGCTGTTGATTCTGCTACCATGGCGCATCCAGATCAGCCGCCACGCGCCACAAGCAAGGGTTCTACGACTAACGTGTAATTCACAGGTTCCACAGACTGCTAGAATCCACAGCATAAAGGTGTTTAGGTCATGACCCACCTCCCCAAGATCGCCTGGATCTCTTTCCTGGCTGCTGCCTTCGTTTTTCCGTTGTCTCCCACAGCTACGGCTCAGAACGCGGAAATCCGCCATGTCTCCGTCGTGAAGTCCGGGGGCACGGTGCAAATCCAGATTGAAACCAGCAAGCGTGTAGTGCCGCTCACAGAGGTGGTCACCGATCCCGATCGCCTGGTCATCGACTTTGCCGATGCCGTCCCCGGACCCGAGCTTCGCACCGTCCCGGTGAATCAGGGCGAAGTGAAGGCCGTTCGCGTAGGCCGTGTGACATCCAATCCTCCGGTAACGCGCGTGGTGGTGGACCTGAAGTCGGCCCAGCCTTTCCGTCTGTTTCCTTCGAGCAAGTCGGTGATGGTGAAGATTGGGGAAGGGGGTATTTCCTCGGTGGCGGCCGCCCCGGCCGCACCAGCTTCGCCCAAAGTGGCCGAGCCGGCCCCTCAGCCGCCTGCTCCCCCCACGCCAACTCCTGCCGTGACCGCCGCTGCGTCGAAAGCGGTGGCTCCTGCTCCAGCCCCGGTCGGAATGCCGGCTAGAGTTCCTACTGTACGGGTCACGCCAGCAGTGATGAATACAGCGCCCATCGAGTTGGACACCCCGGCGCGAGCAGGCTCCGGACCCACCGCGCAGATTCGCCATGTGGCGGTGCTGAAAGTGGGCGGAGCGACCGAAATCGAGATTGAAACCAGCCAGCGCGTCGCCCCGGCCGTGCAGGCTGTTACCGGGCCTGATCGGCTGGTGGTGGACTTTCCGGAATCTTTGCCGGGTCCACAGCTGCGCGCCATTCCAGTGAACCAGGGCGAGGTGAAGGGCGTACGGGTCGGACTGCTGACCGCGAAGCCTCCAGTGACGCGGGTGGTGCTCGATCTGAAATCGCCGCAAGCCTACCAGATCTTTCCGTCGGCAAAATCGGTGATCGTGAAGCTGCCGGGTTCTGGCGCGAGCGCCATGGCGGCATTGCCGCCCGGGAACGCAAGCACACCCGAGCCGCCGCATGTGCCTCCGGCTTCGAAGAAAGTGGAGATTACGTTTCAGGATGGACGGCTGCGCCTGGTCTCGAACAAGGCTTCTCTGGCGGAAGTACTGAACGAAATTCGTGCGCAGTTGAATGCGGATATCGTTGTGCCCGCGGGCGCGGAACAGGAGGTGGTCGCAGTTGCGCTGGGCCCCTCGACGCCGCGTGACGTGATCTCGAAGCTTCTCGACGGTTCCCGGTACAACTTCATCATCGTGGGCACCGACGCGGACGCCAACCAGGTGGAGCGCGTCGTCCTGAGTCCAAAAACCGTGATAGCTGAGTCCGCCATCGCGCCGCCGACTCCAGTCGCGGATACGGACGGTGGGGGCCCCAGTGCCGGTGCACCGCCGTTCATTCCTCCTCCTCCGCCGACTGAAGACGTGCAGCCGCAGGGAGATTCGAATCCTCCTCCTGACACCACACCGCAGCCAGGCGATCCTCAGCCTGCGCCAAACTAGATTCTCAGTGGCATTATGGCGCGGACGGGCGGGACGCCCGTCCCTCCACATTATTTGACAGTTACTGCTGGATAAGCCGGACCGGCACGGCTGAGCTGGCCATCACCGGTGTGCCTGTGGCAGAGTTGCCGCAGCCGGAAACGTTGACTACGGTCACGTGAAACGATCCTGCCTTAGGTCCGCCTCCGGGAAAAGCCTGGTCGATGAAGACCTGCAGAAACCCGACGATATTCACAGCCGCGGCATTCGTCGGCGTGTTCGGCGCGACCGTTTGGTCGTACACCGGGATTGTCACCAAAGAATCGCTGGTCGTCACCAGATCATTCGACGACAACACGGAACCCGCCAGCGGGTGGTTATTGCCAACCTGGATCTGCGGCGGATAGGGGATCGGAGGACCGGAATTGAGGGAATCCATCCCGCTTCCGCCCGATTGATGAATCAGGCACTTGACGCCGCTCTGGGCGGGCCCTCCCATACCGTCGGGGAACATCGTATCGTCCAGCAAAAGCGAGTTCACGGTTGGAGGGGTCACGGTGGTGCCGCACGAGATCGGGGTTGGATTACAACACTCGATGTCTTGCTCGAAATTGGTGCCGCCTGTGCACGCTGCCGGGCAAGCGTTGGTGGCTGCGGGAATCTGTGCCGGGTAATAGTACAGGGTGGGACCCGCTCCCACCGTCGGTGTGCCGGGCGCGCAGCTGCTTGGACCAGCTCCGCAGTTAGACATCAAGTCGAAGCCTTCACCAATAATGCCTGCTGGAGCCGCGCCCGGATTGGTCATTGCGCCGGTGGTGGTGTTGAAAAAGGTGGCTGCCGTCCCACAGCCGGTTCCACCACCATGCACGGGATCACAGTTGGGCACAATGAACGGCTTCACACAGCGCGGAACAATCGGCACCGCCGTGCCTCCCACGCTCGACGAATTCGAAGGATTAAATCCCTCCGCGGTCGCCGAAGCCCGCACGGTCAGCGCGGCACGGCTCCAGATGCGCGAAAAGAAGGTCGGCAGATTTGCGTTCTGCACCGTGACCGTGACTTTCGGATTTACGCTGAACGCTGCTGTTCCGCTGCCGGGAAATAACAAGGAAACATCGGTCGTTTGTACCTGGCGCGCTGCAATACTGAGATTAATGGCGACACTCTGAGCCGCCTTGGTCGCGGCATCGATTTGCGCCGCGGTGGGCACGGTTGCCGTGGGATCGGTGGTCACTCCCATATCGACGAGCATCTTGGCTGCGGCCAGGGCAGCGGAATCTGCGGCGCGCTGGGTCTCGCTACGAGCGGAATATAGCGTAATCACATCGATAGCCAACGCGATGATCCCCAGCATGCTCAGCATAGCCAGCACGACCAGGATCATCGTCACACCGCGCTCGTTATTCTTTAAGGGAAGCTGGGTTCGGCGTCGGATCATGCTCATTCCTTCAACTCTGATTCGCTATCACGGAGGTAACGGAGATCTGCGTGGTGCCGGGATAAATGTAGGTTGGGGCCAGCAACGTGATCACGCGATCGAACTGCCACTTATAGGGATAGAGCAGGGTTACGTTGGTCGAAATCATCTTCACGGGCGTGCCACCCGCCGTAACCGAGCTGGTGAAGACGTAACCGCGATCGACCGTCAGCACAAGATTTCCCGCGGCTCCGCAGGAAACGGTGAACGACCACTTCCATGGAGTAGCGGCGCCTGCCGGCGTAGCCGCCGCCGTACCAAGTCCGCAGTCATTGACCTTGCTGGATTGCAGAGAGTTCGAAACCAGGTCGCGAATAGCCCGTATCGATGCCGGCGGTGCATCGGAAAGATCGTTGGTCGGTTGACTGGCTCCCAGGCGCGCCGCTTCGCGCGCGGTATTGGTAACTTTCTGCTTGAGGTTGTAAGCGTTTCCGAAATCGAAAATTCCTACCACCATCACCAGCAATAATGGCAGGGCGACCGCAAATTCGGCGATCTGGGTGGCGCGCGTATCCGCCAGCGCCGCACAGAAGGCTTTCATCCTAAGTACTCGAGTTCGGGTCTCGGCAGGCACTAGTTCTCGCCTCGCATCTGCGCCGTCGCTTTCATGTTCAAGGTAAATGACTGGAACGGCAAGTTGAAACCGTAGGGATATTGAAATGCTACCGAGGTTCCGCATTGTTGCTGGCCGGCAGTCGCGGTGAGGTTTACGTTCTGCTGAACGCAAATCGAGGGAGTCGCGGAGACGCCCGCCGGATCGCAAGCGACCGGGGTTCCGCAGGCCACCGATCCGCACGGACAGGCCGCCGGTTGGAGCGACTGCACCGCACCCGTATCGAGATGTGAGGCCTGCAACACGGGAGCGACCACGTTCGTGGCAATCTGGGCGGCCGTAAGCGTTCCACTTCCGCAGGTAGCACACGCGGGGGCGACTGCGGCCCGCGCGCCCTGCATCGCCGCCTGCGTGATGGTTCCGTAGATATTATAGGCGCGTCCGAAGAAAAAGATGCCCAGCAGAATGCTGAACAGAATTGGAAGAACTACCGCCGTTTCGGCGATCTCAGAGCCGGTGGTTCCCAAGAGTCGTCTTATCGTTCCCATGTGTACCTCAGACCACACCCAGCGCACGCCGCACGCCAAACAGGATCACCGTAAGCGCCACCGCTACTCCGAACGGGATCTTCACCGAATCGGGATTATCCAACGAAACTTCCGGCCCGGGCAGGTGCATGGTCAGGAACGCGCGCAGCATGTGACCGATGTTGACCAACGCCTGGCGCGCGCGACCCTTGTAGATGATGAGCCCTATCGCCATCACTCCCGCAACCAGCATGGAACCAATCAGCACCGCGATCAGACGAGTCGTTCCCAGACATGCGCCAATGGCGCCGATCAGTTTCCAGTCGCCGGCTCCGAGCGCCTTGATCACGACAAAAGGCAGCAGCAGCAACAAACCTAATCCTGCACCGAGCAGGGAACCCTTGGCACCGGGCCAACCATTGGTCACCGTGTTGACGGCGATTCCTGCCAGCAACCCCGGCACCGTGAGCCAGTTCGGGATCCGGCGATAGCGCCAGTCCAGCACACCCGCCCAAAGCGCCAAAAAAACAGCGAGTAACCAGCCGCTCTCCTGAATCATGCCTGGCGGACCATAGGTTGTCGCATTTTCAGAGGAGACCTCACGAAGATCCTGCAGGGCGCCAAGGCTGAACCATCGCCGGCCGAAAGGCCCGCTAATGGGTGGATGTTCACATACTTAGCGGGGCAAGTCAATGAGGAGGAAGGACAATGTTCGCGCCTGGATTACCCTTCTGAACGAAGGCGCAGCGATGGGGCAGCGGCCGCGGCGAAAGAGATTCCTCCGCCGCGTTCGTCTTCGGAACGACAAGAGGGCGTTCGGCGTCGGAATGACAAGAGGGCGTTCGGCGTCGGAATGACAAGAGGGCGGGAGCAGGGGGCCAGCTTCGGTGTGTGCAACGGCAGATTCCTCGTCGCTGGTGCTCCTCGGAATGACAAGATGGGGAAGAGCAGCGCGACTTGTGGAAGAGAATAGGCCCGGAACTTGTCCGGGCCCGGTTCAGAAATCCAAGCTGTCGCGAATTATTGAGTAATCGCGCGCGCGTTGTTGTGCTGGGCGATCACTTCTTTGGCATGATCGGCAAGGGCACGCGCCTTGGGCAAAAGTTCCAGCGCTTTGATGATCTGGGGATCATTTTCGGCGCGGATCTTCAAGCCTTCATCCTGTCCGAACTGGTCGACGAAGATTTCACTCTTGATGCTGTAGCGGATCCAGTCGTTGTTGTCGACGAGGTCTTGCTGGGTGTAAGGAATCTTCTCCTCGTCGAGGAACTTGTGAAATTCCTGCACGATGGCGTCGTCGACCGTGAAGCCCTTGGTTACGGTGTTCTTTACCACGTAGCGCTTGGCGAAGTTGAAGAAGGCATAATGCTGCAGCAGCGTGTCCTGGAAGTGATTGCTCTTTACCGGGGGTACGACCTCGTCAGGAGTGATGCCGCCGCCACCATAGACCGTGCGCCCACCGTCGGTAAGCTTCACTTCCTTGTTGGCGCCGTTCGAATCGATGTCGCGGTTGTAGTAGTAGTCGTAGAGCGACACGTTGGAATAATCACGCTGGATCAGGCGTCCGCTCGGGGTGTAGTACCGGGCTGTCGTGAGCGCCAATCCAGTGTTTTCCGCGAGCGGATATACCGTCTGCACAAGTCCCTTGCCGAAGGTGGTTTCGCCGACGATGAGGCCGCGATCATGATCCTGGATCGCGCCGGCCACGATCTCCGCCGCTGAAGCCGTGCCCTTATTCACCAGCACGACCATTGGATAATCCTTGCCGCCGCTGCCATGAGTCGCGGTGTAACGCTTTTCAGGGGAAGAGCGCCCATGGTGCGAAACGATCAGTTGGCCCTTTTTCAGGAACTTGTCGGCAACGCCCACGCCTTCACTGAGCAAGCCACCGGGATTCTGGCGCAGATCCAGCACCAGCCCCTTCAGGTCGCCGAACTTGTCGAGCGCCTCGCTGACTTCGCGTTCCGTGGTCTCCTGGAAGCCCGTAATGTGGATGTAGCCAAGGCCGGGCTTGATCAAAAACGCGAGGTCGACACTGTTGCGCGGAATCTCGTCGCGCACCAGACTGAATTCCATCGGCTTCTCGACGCCCTCGCGCAGGATAGTGATGTGAACCGTCGTTCCCTTGGGCCCCTTGAGCAGATCGGCAACGTCGGAAGTGCTCATGTTGTCGGTGGCCTTGCCGTCGACGGCAATGATCACGTCGCCCGGATGGATTCCCGCCTTGTAGGCGGGCGTTCCGACGAATGGGAAGATGACGATGACTTTATTGTTGCGCGGGCCGACCGTCATTCCAACGCCGTAGTACTTGCCGCGCTGTTCCTCGCGGAGCAGCGAGTACGACTTGGGATCGAAGAAGTTGGAGTGCGGGTCGAGCGCGTGCAGCATGCCCGGAATGGCGCCGTTGTATATGGCTTTGTCGGCGTTGACCGGCTCGGCGTAGTTGTCCTCGACAACCTGGTACACCTGTGTGAACTGCTTCAGGCTGTCTTTGACGTCGGAATCGCTACTGGGCGGAGTCATGGGACTGCGCTGCGCGAACAGCATGCCCAAAAAGCCACAGGTTATGAGGATCACGACGATCAGCAGGAGAGAGCGACGAGAACTACCAGCCATCTTCAGGTCCTTAGTTTGAGGCATAAAGCCCCGAAATACCGCACAATTCCACGCAGTATACCATGCGCAACCGTGTCGTTATGAGACGGATTCTGCCCTGAGAGGTTACCAAAGCGAGTATCCGGCACCGTAACTGTTGAGATGACAAAGTACGACCATGAGATGCGGCGAAAGAACAGAAAAAGCTACGTTTAGGGACGGGGTGGGGCTTGGATGGTGGTTGCCAATCAGGAGGACCACATTCCCCGGGAATTTTACCCTTGAGGCAGCCGGTTAATGTAACGAGGAAAGATTGTGTGCGCAAGAGACTGGCACAGAATGGTTTAGTTTAAATTGCCCTGCGCGATTATGGGATTGACTGTGATTCCGCACCCCTGGACTGCGATGCGGAGCTTAGTTCGGTGAGCGACCGCGAGTATCGGAAGCCAGGTCGCTCGGGCGAGCGTCTGAGGCGTTTCCATTCTCAACTCGAAACGGCCAGACTCGTCCGGGTATTTGGTGAGGACCCTTAGCGGCCCCTAGGTGAGAACCGAGGTGAGAATCTATTACCTCGAATTCGACCGTCGCATTCTTCATCTCAGCGGGAGTTATGTTTTCAACCCGCAAGTGCAGCCAGCCCTGAAGGGTCGCACCGACTTCCAGCGGTTCGTCTGTGCGTAGCTCGACCAGCGACTCCTGCGCGGCTTGAAGATAGCGCACACCCCACGAATCCAGTTCGTCGCGCAGCCTGCCCAGGCGCCAGTTCTGCAGATCGGAGGGCACCCTCTCCAAAACACTGGTCGTCCCATCGGGTTTGGTGAGGGACACCTGCAGGGTAATGACTCGGAGACGCTCGTCTGCGTCATTCACGAGCCAGCAGTGAGCGAAGATTTCGAACTGCAGGTCGGTTTGATGAGGTTCGCGGATTTCCTGAAACTTGCCAGCCCGTTGCGGGCGCGCATGGACTTCTTTTACGAGGACGAGAATTTGTGTTCGTGGTTGGCTTAGACCCTTGGCGGGAGTCGATCTGGTTCCCGTTCCAGACGCTCTCAGGGCTACAAACAGGACAAGCCCCACTACCAAAGACACTGCGGCGAGCGCTAGCCCGAATGCACCACCCCAGACGAAACCAAAGAGGGCCCCGCACCCCAGAATAACTAACCCAATCAACTCCGGCTTGGACATCACGACCCCGAACACAAATGAACGATAGAATCCGCGTGGCTTTTGCGTACAACGGTTTGGAGCAGCTCGCGATTCAAGGGGATGCGATCTGCCATCTTGTATCGGGCATTGTACGAAGATTCTCGAACCGAGTGTCAGTTTTTCTTTGTGAACATTAACTTGGTCCGTGCCTGGGTCCTGCGCTCTCGAGCGTGGGGCGCACGGTTTACGGCGACGTGAAAGTAACCGTGGCTTGTGTTCGTCCGTATTGGTTGGTAGCTTAGAATTTCGACACAGCGGCGCCGAATAGTATAGGCTCAGAGATGCGTAGGTGGCTCCGGCAGGGGGGTGATTAAACTGGCAGAAGTCCGATTGCAAGAGGGCGAATCGATCGAGAACGCCCTGCGGCGATTTAAGCGCAAGGTTCAGACGGAAGACATCATTAAAGAAGTGAAGCGTCACTCCTTCTACCTGAAGCCGGGTGCGAAGCGCCGCGTGAAGCAAGCGCTGGCGCGCAAGCGTGCCCGCAAGAAGTTTCGCAAAGAGCAGGATTAGTTGGGATTAACCGGGGTCGCTGCCGCAAGCAGCGACCCTTAAGTTTTTTGCCCATCGCGCACGAGTTGATTTTCATGAGGCGGTACCCTCACGAGGGCTGAGCTGAATTTCGTCTAATACGAGTACTGGTGGCCTCGCTCGAGCAGAGGCTTTTCGAAGTATTTATACGAGAGCGCGGCGACGGCGAGGGTCAATGCAATTCCGAAAATTCCTCCCACGAGCCAGGCCGCTACTGGAAATTCGGGGAAGTGTGCCTTCAGGGGATGGCGCAGGGCGTTCATGATCGCGACGTGGACCAGGTAGCTGCAATAGGCGAGTGTTCCCAGGCGCATGAGGGATGGGTTCTGCAGGATGCGCGACGTCAGTCCGCGTGAGCTGGAAACGGCAATCAGCAGAATGCAAGTGTAGAAGGTGGCCAGCCAGGAGAAGCCCCAGGTGGTCATTGCGAAGGACAGGGCGTCGTAACCCTGCCAGGTCATGTAGGCGACTCCTAGAAAGAACACGCCCGTGATGGACCACAGGGTGCGGCGGTTGGATTGGAGCCAGTTCCAAAAAACCTCATTCCTCACCAGTAATGCGGCCAGGACGCCCAGGCAGAGGGCGTCGGCACGGGTGGGCATCAGGACGTAGCTGGCTAGCCCAGGGTAGGTCATGCTCGAGTGGAGCAGGACGCGCAGCCAGGGCGCGCAGGCGATCACCATCAGCAGGACAATCACGAGATTGCGCGGGCGAACGTTACGGATGAGCAGCGGAATCGAGAGGTAAAACTGTTCTTCGATGGCGAGCGACCAGGTGATGCCTATGCCGCTGGGTCCGAAGACTCCAAGGCACGCCATCCAGAAATTCTGTGTAAATGTGGCGTAGGACCACCAGGGAAGCGGAAGTGGGGTGGTATGGGCGGCGCGAGCGGCGGAAAACTGTGCGAGCAGGTGCGGAAGCAGTGAGAGGCCAATCACCAGGAAATACAGCGGCAGGATGCGATAGGCGCGGCGGATGTAAAAAGTCTGGAAATAACGCGGAGAGGACCTCGCGTCGAGCAGGATGCCTCCGATCAGAAATCCGGAGAGAACGAAGAACAGGTCGACGCCGCTCCAGCTAAGTTGGCCGCAGGCGATCACGAAGGAAGCGAAGCGGGAATGCGCTTCGATTCCCTGGACGGACGTCACGCCAAAAATGGCGTGCCGCAGCAGGACCAGCAGAATGGCGATGCCGCGCAGGCCATCAAGGCCCGGAATGCGGACAGACCAGTCCGGTATGGGACGATGGGCAGCGGAGGTAAGCGCGGTAGCCATTCAGAGCTTCGGAAACGTCAGCCAGAATATCGTCTCTTCGGGGGGACGCGTCCACGGGAAAATGGGATAAGGGTCGCAGGGCTGGCGACGCGTTGCTGCCGGTCTCAGTCCGGCAGTATGATGTCGATATGAATCTCGGCTTCTCAGAAATGCTGTTTCTCTTCCTGCTGGCCCTGATTATCTTTGGACCGAAGAAGATGCCCGAGATTGGCCGGCAAATTGGCAAGGCTTTAAACGATTTCAAGCGGGCGTCGAACGAGTTCAAGGCGCAGATTGAATCGGAGATCGCCAACATCGAGCGGGAGACGACGCTACCGCAGATTCTGCCTCCGAGTGAGCCGCCCAGGAGCACCGTCGCCAGCGGGACGCTGGTGGACCTGCCCGCCGTGGAGCATGTGCCCGCGCAATTGACGCCGCCCAGCGATTCCAGCCACAAGGCTCCCGATGCCTGAGACGCTTGCCGAAGCACCTGAAAAAGAGAAAGACAGTCTACCTGCGATGGGATTCCTCGATCATCTCGAGGAACTGCGGCGGAGGATTATTTATTCGCTGATCGCGATGGCGGTAGGATTTTTTGCGTGCTGGGGCTACGCGGAGAAGATCTACGACATCATGCAGCGTCCCATCATGGTGGCGCTGCAGCACAACCACATGGAGGAGAGGCTCGTCTACCTGAATCCCACTGAGCCCTTCAACATGTATCTGAAAGTGGCGTTTCTGGCGGGGCTGTTCGTGACCTCGCCGTTCGTGCTCTACCAGGTGTGGGCCTTCATTTCGCCGGGTCTCTACCGCAACGAGAAGCGCTACGTCATGCCCTTCATGTTCTCGACGGTGGGCCTGTTTATCGCCGGTGGGTATTTCGGGTACAAGCTGGTGTATCCGCAAGCGCTCGAATTCCTGATCGGATATGGCAAACAATTCCAGCCGATGATCACGATCGGGGAGTACACCGACCTGTTCCTGACCATCATTATCGGCATGGGCGTGATATTCGAAATGCCCATCCTGGTGTTTTTCCTGTCGCTGATGGGGATTGTCACGGCCGGGTGGATGTGGCGGAATCTCCGATACTCGATCCTGGTGATCTTCATTATTGCGGCGATCATTACCCCCACCACCGACATCATGAACATGTGCATTTTTGCCGCGCCCATGGTGGCCTTGTACGTTTTATCGATCGCGATCGCCTGGCTGGTGCATCCCACCCAGCGCAGGGCCCGGAGAGAGAAACAAGCGAAATGAGAAGGCTGAAAAATAGGGTGGACGGCCTGGCCGTTCTGGCGGGTGGAGTGTTGTCGCTAGGGATGATCGCCTGCACGCAGGGGAAGAGCAATGCGGCGACCCCAGCGGAGACGGCAAAGGAAATGGCCGCCGCCGCAAGTAAGGGGGTAGGTGCCGCGGAAGATTCCTCCGCCGCGGCCGGCTTCGGAATGACAAGGGCCGCAGAATCAGCCGGGGCTGCGCCGAAAATCAATGCGGCGCGAGCGATGCAGTATACGAAGGAAGTCACCGCTTTTGGCGCACGTCCGATCGGCAGCGCGAATCACAAGAAGCTCGAGGATTACATCGTCTCTCATCTCAAGGGGGACGAGGTCGATTTCGACGCCTTCACGGCGGACACCGTCGAGGGGAAGTTTCCGGTGCGGAACATCATCGCGAAATTTCCGGGAACGAAGGATGGCATCATCGTAATCGCCGGACACTACGACACGAACTATCCGCTGCGGAATACGGCGTATGTTGGAGCGAATGATGGGGGCTCGTCGACCGCGATTCTATTGGAGATTGCGAACCAATTGCGCGGCAAGAAGCGCGAGGGCTACAGCGTGTGGTTGCTGTGGACCGATGCCGAAGAGGCAGTGAGGAAATGGTCGGAAACGGATAGCTTGTACGGGACCCGGCACCTGGCTGAGCGCTGGCAAAGGGATGGGACCGCGAAGAAGATCAGGGCGTTCCTGCTGGCGGATATGATTGGCGACGCGGATCTGAACATCGACCGCGATGGCAACTCAACACCCTGGCTGGAGGACCTGGTCTACGAGGCGGCGACTAAATTGGGGTACCAGTCACATTTCTTTGAGCGCTCGACCGCGGTGGAAGATGACCACCTGCCCTTCATGAAAATTGGCGTGCCGTGCGCGGACATCATCGACCTCGATTATGGCTACGGGAACGTGTTCCACCATTCGCCACAGGACACTCTGGACAAGCTGAGCCCGAAGAGTTTGCAAATTGTCGGGGACGTGATTCTACAGACGGTGTGGATGGTGGACTCCCGCTGAAATTTCAGATTTTAGATTTCAGATTGCAGATTGGGTGAGAATCGTTGACGTTACCTTTCTTGATTGGTTGATTTGCTTTCTCTTTCCGTTTTCCCCCGTTTGATTTCTAATGGCGGCTCATATGAACGAGCGCTGGAAACTGACTGTCTTCACGGCGGCGTGTCTGCTGGTTGTTCCGGATGTCGCAGGCGCACAAGCGAAGTCGGATGCGGATCGCTTGATCACCGAGGCGCTGAAACCCTCACCGATCGAGCATAACTTGCGGCATTTGACTGACGAGATCGGCGGGCGCGTGCCGGGAACCCTGGCGATGGAGCAGGCAGTCGCGTGGGGCATGGCTGATTTCAAGGAAGCCGGTGCGGACCGTGTCTACACAGAAACGTTCAAGCTGCCGAATTCATGGGCAGAGGGTGCGACTGTGGTGACGGTTTCGTCGATCGGGACTTCGACCGATCCGAAGTTGAGTTCGATTCCTCCCGTGGTGTTCAAAGCGCGCGCGGTCTCGGTCGCGCTGGGACCGCCATTGATGGCGCAGCACATACCGGTGGTCGATGTGGGCATGGGGACGCCGGCCGATTTCAAGAAGGCGGGAGATATTTCCGGCAAGGTGATCCTGGTGCACTCCGACGTGCTCAAGAAATGGGCAGACCTGTTCAACGAGTACCTGCGGCCGCCGGCGATCATTGACGCCGCCGTGAAGGGAAGAGCGAAGGCCATCGCATTTATTGCGACGCGCGAGCACGAAATTCTTTATCGGCACACCGACGCGATGGCGGGAGAGATTGCGCGGCTTCCGATGATCGTCGTGGCTCGCGAAGATGGGGAGCGCATGGGGCGTCTGGTTACCTCCGGGCACCCGGTGTGGGTGGACTTGTCGATTCCGAACAAGATTGGCGGTCCGATCACGGCTGCCAACGTGATTGCCGAGATCCGCGGCAGCGAGAAGCCGGACGAGTTCGTGATCCTGGGGGCGCACCTGGATTCGTGGGAACTGGGCACGGGCGCGCTCGACAACGGATGCAATGCGGCGCTGGTGATTGATGCGCTGCGCACGATCAAGGCAGCGGGACTGAAGCCGCGGCGGACGATCCGATTCATCCTGTTCTCGGGCGAGGAAGAGGGCATGATGGGTTCGCGGGCGTATGCGGTGGCGCATCGGAACGAATTGGACAAGGCGGTGGGAGTGGCCGTGATCGACGGCGGCGTGGGCCGTATCACGGGGTTTGATTTGGGCGGGCGCAAGGACATGACGGACAAAGTGGCGGCGATTGTGGCGCCTCTAAAACAGTTCGACGCGACGGAGCTCAAAACCGACGATGTCGAGTGGGGTACCGACCATTACGACTTCCTGCTGGAAGGCGTGCCCACGCTGGTGGCCGAGCAGGAGGAAGGGAATTACCTGCCGAACTATCATGCGACCTCAGACACGTACGATAAGGTTGATATTGGGCAATTGAAGAAACACGTTGCCGAGATGACGGTCGTGACGTTCGGGATCGCCAACGCGAATGATCGGTTGGGCCCGCGGCTGACGCACGCGGAGATTGACAAGATTTTGCGCGACACGCACTCCGACGAGCAGATGAAACCGCTGGGCATCTGGGCGGAGTGGACCAGCGGGAAGCGGGGCCGGGCGAAGTAGGCGAGGTTCGATGGAGTGACGGGCGTCCCCGCCCGTCTTGAGGATGTATTGCTGGTGGGAATTCCACGCTGAGGGCGGGCCGCCCTCGCGATAGCCGTCGAGACGACGGCGCTACGTGTAGGGCCGAGTTGTCGAGCTTCGCTCGACCGGGCAGACGAGGCGTCTGCCCCTACGTGGGTTATGGTTGTCCCCGGGGTAACGAGTGCTTCTTTTCTGGGTCCTCTTCAACTTATTTGTGCTCGCGATGCTGGCGCTCGATCTGGGCGTATTCAATCGCCGGGCACACACAGTCAGCTTTCGCGAAGCTCTGGGCTGGAGCGCGATGTGGGTGGGCCTGGCCGCGGGGTTTGCGGTGCTGGTGTATTTCTGGCACGGGCGCGCAGCCAGTCTGGAGTTCGCGACCGGGTACCTCATCGAGCTTTCTCTCAGCATCGACAATCTCTTTGTCTTTCTGGTGATCTTCCGGTACTTCCGCGTGCCCGGAGAACTGCAGCACCGGGTGTTGTTCTGGGGAATCGTCGGAGCGCTGATCACGCGCGGCGCATTCATTCTCGCGGGCGTAAGCCTGATTCAGCGTTTTCACTGGCTCATCTATGTTTTCGGCGGTCTCCTGGTGTACAGCGGGATCGGTTTGCTGAGGCAGGGGGAGGAGGAGATTCATCCGGAGAAGAATCTGGTACTGAAATTATTTCGGCAATGGATACCCGTGACCGAAGATTATGTCGGCAACAACTTCTGGGTGCGGCAGCCGGGCCTGTATGCCACACCGCTGGTGGTGGTGCTGCTGGTGGTGGAGACGACCGACATCGTGTTCGCGGTGGACTCGATTCCGGCCGTGCTGGCAATCACGCTGAACGCGTTCATCGTGTACACGTCGAATGTGTTTGCGATTGTCGGACTGCGATCCATGTATTTTGCGGTCGCGGGCTTGATGGCGTGGTTCGAGTATCTGCACTATGGGCTGTCGATGGTACTGATTTTGATTGGCGCGAAGATGCTGGTGTCGCATTACTACGTGGTGCCGACGGCAGTGGCGCTAGGGACGGTGGCGGGGGTGATCGCGATTTCGGTGGTGGTTTCGGTGGTGTGGCCGCGGAGAGGGCGACGAGTTGACGAAGGCTAGCGGCTGGGTATGTTAGGTTGAACGTTGAACCTCAGAATCCGGATCTCGGTGTGAGTGTTCGCTCGATGCGGGGCTTGGTAGACGTGGGATTGCGATTGCTTGCGAAGCCGACTGCAATCCCGTCCCTAAGCTATGATGAAAAATCAATGATCACGATTCCAGTTGAGGTAAAGCCGCGTCCTTATGCGGCTCTGATTGAGAACGGGCTGGTGGCGAAGGCTGGGGCGCTGCTGCGAGAGCTTTTGCCTGCGAGGAGCCGGCTGTTCGTGATCACCGTAGCTCCCGTACGGCGCAAGTGGGGGAAAGTTCTAATGGGTTCGCTGGCGGCTGCGGGCTTTGACGCGAAGAGCATCGAAATGCCGGAGGGTGAGCGCTTCAAGCGGCTGGGTACCGTGGAGACGCTGGCCGAGAAGCTAACAGCGCTGGGCGCGGATCGGAACGCGGTTGTGGTGGCTTTTGGCGGCGGAGTGGCGGGGGATGTGGGCGGGCTGCTGGCTTCGCTGTATATGCGCGGCGTTGAACTAGTGCAGATTCCGACTACCGTACTCGCGCAGGTGGATGCTTCGGTGGGCGGGAAGACCGGGGTCAATCTCAAAGCGGGGAAGAATCTGGTGGGAACGTTCCATCAGCCGCGCGTGGTGCTGATCGATCCGCAGGTGCTGTCGTCGTTGCCGGAACGCGAGTATCGGGCGGGACTTTATGAGGCTCTGAAGTGCGGAGTGATCGGCAACCCGGAATTGTTTCGCGAGTTTGAGGTTAATCGCGAGCGAATTCTGAAGCGGGACCTGGCAACGGTGGAGCGGTTGATTGCGGAGTCGGTTCGCTTGAAAGCGCATGTCGTTTCCGTCGACGAGAAGGAGAATGGTCTGCGGCGGGTGCTGAATTTCGGGCACACCATTGGGCACGCGCTGGAGGCGGAAACCGGGTACCGGACGCTGTTACACGGCGAGGCGGTGGCTTGGGGAATGGTGGCGGCGGCGAGAATCGCGGCGGGCGTGGGGAAGTTGGGCGAGCGGGATGCCGAGCGCATCAGCCGGGCAACGCGCGAGATTGGGCCTCTGCCGAAGCTGAATGTTCGCGGGACCAGCATCGCGCGGCGTTTGCATTCGGACAAGAAGACCCGCAACGGCAAGGTGCATTTCGTTTTGCCAACGGAGATCGGGAAGGTCGAAGTCGTGAATGATGTCCCGGAGGAAGTGGTGCGGGCGGCGGTGGAGGAGATTCGGGAGTTGTCGCGAGAAAAATCCTAAACCGCAGAGAACGTGGAGGCGTGCCGCAGAGGGCGCAGAGACGAAGGTCGGGTCCGTGGTACAACGAGATTCCTCGCTGTGCTCGGAATGACAAGTCTTGAAATGGCTGCTCATTGACAAGTCTTGAAGTGCTTGATGACTGACCACAACAACTCGACGGTAATTGGAGCGGCGCCCGAAGGGACCGGGGATCGCGCGTCGGCGGCGCGCGCGGTGCAGGAGATGTTTTCGGCGATTGCGCCCCGCTATGATCTGCTCAATCACGTCTTGTCGTTCAATATCGATAGAGTCTGGTGGCGGAGGGCAGCGCGGACGTTCGCGGGAATTCTTGCGCGGCGCGATGCTCGAGCTTTGGATCTATGTTGCGGCACCGGGGATATGGCTTTTGCCTTGCGGCGGCTGGCGGGAGAGTCGGGTGCCGCCATTGTGGGAGCGGATTTTGCGCATCCCATGCTGGTGCGCGCGGTGCGCAAATCGAATGGGAGTTCTCTACGCTGGGTTGAGGCGGATGCGCTGAATCTGCCCTTTCCGGATGAGTCGTTCGACCTGGTGACGTCGGCTTTCGGATTTCGCAATCTGGCGGATTACGATGCGGGCTTGCGCGAGATTGTACGCGTGCTGCGGCCGGGAGGGGAATTGGGAATTCTCGAGTGCAGCGAGCCGGGCGGGTTGATCGGGAAATTTTATGGCGTTTATTTCCGGCGTGTGTTACCGGCAGTCGGCACGGCAATTTCCGGCGTCAAAGGGCCTTATGAGTATTTACCGGCATCGGTGGGAAGATTTCCGGCTCCGACGGAGATGATAGCGAGAATGCGGGATGCGGGTTTTGGGGAAGCGACTTGGACTCCTTATACGTTTGGGACGGCGGGCTTGTATCGCGGGAAGAAGTAAAAACCCAGCTGCCAGCGGGAATGTGATTATCTTCGCGCGGCGCTACAGAAAATGCGACTGTCGTAGACAGCGCCTAAGAGCGAATCAGCGAACGGCCACCTTTTGCGCCTCCGCAGCGGACGCCGGTGCTTTGAAAGAGTCCAGGAAAGCATCGGCCACGGTGTAACGGATGATCTTCTCATAGTCGTCTCCCAGAAATTTCTTCAGGCGATCGGTATTCATGGTGTATTGCCCGCTCATGTAGGGTACGGCCTCGGGCGGAATGGCGGAGATGCCCGTCTTCCACAAAAACTCCAGAACGATGCGCATGGCCCACTGGCCGGGGACGCGTACCAGCTTGGCATGCGCCATTTCAATGCAGCGGGCGAAGGTGAGCGGCTCGCCTCGGCCGGCGATATTGAGAATGGTCAGACGGCGCGCTTCCGGTTCGCGCTGGAGGATCCAGGCGAGCAGGCGCGCCATGTCGTCGACGTGGACAAATTGCAGCTGGTTTTCGAGGTAGCGCTGTCCATAGGGCAACATGCAGGGAAGGCGCTTGCCTTCTTTGCGCATCTGCGCGGCGCGTTTGCCTTTGCCGTTGGGCGAGCCACGGAAGGCGCCCATCAGGTAGTTCTCAACGGTGGCTCCCGCAAAAATATGTGGGCGAAGAATGTAGGCGCTGCAGCCGCGCAGCGCAGGCGCGCGCTGTTGCACTACCAAGTCAGATTCTTTCTTGTGAATCGCGTATGGAAGGGTGTGGGCTTCGAGGGCAGATTCCTCCGTCACGGGACCGGGCAGATCGGAGCCGTACGCGGAAACGCTGCTGGGAAAAATGAACTGGCGGATACCGCTGTCTTCGTTGCGGTTCGCCTCCGTGATGGCCTCCATGACGCGAGCAGTGCCGGCCACATTGATGTGCCACATGCGATCGACGTCGAGCACGCCGGTACGCTGCGGGTCGATGACGAAGGCGAGGTGCACCACGGAGAAAGGCCGCGTCTCCTTGAACAGGTTGTAGAGGCTGCGGCAGGAGTCCTCCAGCCCAAGGTCCATGCGCACAAAACGGATGGGCGCCTCGGTTTTGGGGGGAACCATGTCGATGCCAATCACGGAGAAATCGCTGAGATGCGGCAGGAGGCGCAATCCGAGATTGCCGGAGACGCCAGTCACGACGACGGTTGGTTTCCCTTGAGTCATTGTTGGGGTTGGCTGAAATCGTAGCACACCGAAAGTCGGGAACCCGGTGACGTGAACCTCGGGAGTTCACGGAATTCGGTTGGACGCGAACCGACAGGAGCGGTGATAATCACCGCATGTCGGAATCGCCGATGCCGTATTCGACCGCGACCATGCAGGCGGAAAAGCGCTTGGTCGCCGGGAATTCCGTATTAGCGGCGATTGCGATCACCGCGCTGAAGATCGTGGTGGGTATCACCACGGGCAGCTTGGGAATTCTTTCCGAAGCAGCGCATTCCGGGTTGGACCTGATCGCCGCCATCATTACGTTCTTCTCGGTGCGAGTATCGGACAAGCCCGCCGACGCCGACCACCAGTACGGACATGGAAAGGTAGAGAACTTCTCGGCGTTTATCGAGACCGGCCTGCTGCTTTTGACCTGCGTCTGGATTATTTACGAGGCGATCAAGCGGCTCTTCTTCAGGCATGTTGAGATTGAGCCGTCGGCCTGGGCGTTCGTGGTGATGGTGTTGTCGATCGGGGTCGACATCTGGCGCTCGCGGGCCCTGGGCAGGATTGCCGAGAAATACGACAGCCAGGCATTGGAGGCCGACGCCCTGCACTTCTCGACCGACGTGTGGTCGAGCAGCGTGGTGATTCTGGGCTTGCTGCTGGTATTGATGGGCCGTGCTCTTCATGTCGACTGGCTGCGTGACGCGGATCCAGTTGCGGCGCTGGTGGTTGCCGGCATCGTGGTGCATGTGAGCTGGCGGCTGGCGCGTAAGACCATTGACGCGCTGCTTGACGCGGCTCCGGCCGGCGTGCGCAGCAAAATCATCGATGCGGTACGGCGGGTGCAGGGCGTGATCGAGGTCGACCGGGTGCGTATTCGCCGAGCAGGCAACCGCTACTTTGCGGATGTTTCGGTTGGATTGGCGCGCACGGTGACGTTTCAGCACTCCGGTCAGGTGGCGGCTGCGGTTACGGATGCTGTGCACCGGGTATTGCCGGATGCGGACGTAACCGTCAATTCGATTCCGTGGGCCGATCGTACCGAAAACATCTTCGATCAGATTCGGGCGGTGGCGACGCGCCATAATCTCAACGTGCATGATGTGAGCGTTCAGGATTTGCACGGAAGGTTGCACGTGGAGCAGCATCTGGAACTCGACGAGCGTCTGTCACTGAAAGAAGCGCACGACCGGGTGACTGCGCTTGAAGCGGAAATGCGTGAAGAGGTGCCGGAAATTTCATCGATCCTGACACATATCGAGAGCGAGCCGGCGACGATCGAGCCGGGAGATGAGATTGTCCGCGATGCAGCGCTGGAACGCCGGCTGAAGGCGATTGCGGCGGAGTTTCCGGAAGTGCTCGACATGCATGAGATCGAGATCAAGCGGGTGCGCGGACGGTTGTACGTTTCCTGTCATTGCACCCTGGCCGACGATCTGCCGCTGTCGCGGGTGCACGATATTCAGACGGATCTGGAGATCCGCTTTAAGCAGGATGCGCCCGAGCTTTTTCGCGTGCTCATCCATCCGGAGCCGATGACGGATAATCGGAGATAGTACCGAGTACCTGGTACCGAGTTTCGAGTTTCGAGTTTCGAGTTTCGAAGCTTGGATGTGCTTTGAGGCGGTTGTTTACCCATCAAACGCGGGGGCTTTATGACGCACGGCAAGGCAGTTTGGATCGACAATCATTCTTTTGTGGCCGAGTCGGATAGCTCGCATGCGCTGGTGGTGGACGGCGACAAGAAGACTGGAAACAGCCCGATGGAACTCGTGCTGATTGGGTTATGCGGGTGCACGGGCTATGATGTCGCGAGCATTCTGCAGAAGAAGCGGGAGCCTTTCACGAGCCTGGAGGTGCGGGCCGAGGCGGAGCGAGCCAAAGAGCCGCCCATGGTTTACACGGCGATCAAGTTGGTCTACAAGGTGAGCGGCAAGGTTTCGCGCAAGGCGGTGGAGGACGCCGTGAGATTGTCGAAAGAGAAATACTGTTCCGTTTCTGCCATGTTGGAAAAGACGGCTAAGATCACCGCCGAAATCGAGATTCACGAGGGCTAGCAGTTCGTTGGCAGTTTTTGGAAGTGGCGCATTCATTCACGAACATGAAACCCAGGGTAATCCTTTTTACTCAACCCGATTGCCCGCCGTGCCACATCGTCAAACTGTTTCTGACGGAGAGAGGCGTAGCTTTCGAAGAGCGGGACATTACCCGGAACGCTACCGCCATGCGCGAGCTGACCGAAAAATACAACAGCCATTCGACCCCGACACTGGTGATCGGGGATGAAGTCATGGTCGGGTTCAACCCTGAACGGCTCGACGAAATCCTTGGCGAATAAGCCGCACCCCATCCGCGGCTATGCGTACATCGCGGCCGCGACCTTCATGTGGGGGATTGCGGCTACGCTGGGGAGGGCAGCGTTTACCGGGCGATTGCTTCCCTCGGGCAAGGCGCTGCAGCCGATCGATCCCCTGATTCTCTCGCAAAGCCGCACGACGATTTCTTTCCTGGTGTTGCTGCCGATTCTCTGGGCGCGCCGAGGCTCAGCCAATCTGAGGCTTCCGGCCGTGGATTTCGGACGTATCGTGCTGCTGGGTGTGCTGGGCGTGGCCGCGTCGAATTATTTTTATTACCTCTCGATCCAAAGAACGAATGTAGCGACAGCGATCATTCTGCAATACACCGCGCCTGTGCTGGTATTGCTGTACATGGTGGCGCGGGGTTTCCAGCGGCCAACCCTGCAGCGGATCGCGGCGGTGGGGCTGGCCGGGGTTGGAAGCGCCTTGGCGATTGGGATCGCCGGGCCAGGCGGATTTCGGCTTGATGCGCTGGGAGTTGGGGCAGCGATTCTCGCGGCGGTTTCGTTTGCGTTCTACAACGTTGCCGGGCACCAGATTCTGGCACGCTACGACCGTTGGATCGTGCTGCTCTATACGACATTCAGCGCAGGCGTGTTCTGGCTCATTGTGAATCCTCCGTGGAAGCTGGTGGCGGCACACTATTCGGGATTGCAATGGGAGTTCTTGCTGGTGTTTGCGGTGGTGTCAGTGCTCGCTCCATTCTCGTTTTACTTCGCTGGCTTGCAGCACCTGGAGCCGACACGCGCGATCGTGGCGAGCTGCATGGAGCCGGTGTTCTCGATTGTGCTGGCGGCGCTTTTGCTGGGCGAGAGTTTGCGGCCGATTCAGGCGCTCGGGATTGTGATCGTGCTGGTGGCGATTGTGATCGTGCAGTTGCCGGAGCGGGCGGGCGGTGAGGCGACGGTGGTCGAGCCGATCGAGTGAGTTACGGGTTTTGAGGAAGTCGGCACGATCCAAATGGCCGCAATTCACCACAAAGGACACGAAGCGCGCCACTAAGGGCGTGGACCAGGATTTTCCTGAAACTCGAAACCTGACACTTGAAACTCGAACTCGGATAATGCGAGTCGAGCTCCGCTCGACCGGGCAGACGAGGGCGTCTGCCCCTACGTTTATTCGAGCACTTTCCCCCTGGTCTCAGGCAACTGGGTTGCCGCCAGCATCGATAAGAAGAATCCCGCCGCGCAGAGGTAGAAGGCCCAGCTCAGGCCTTTGGTTTGGGCGACTCGGCCGATCACGTAAGGCGCGATAGAACTCATGGTGCGTGCGCCGTTGTAGGTGAATCCGAGGGCGCGCGCTCGCAGCCGGGTGGGGAAGATTTCGCTACCGATAATGCCGGAGCCGGAGAAGAAGCCTGTCCCAAAGAACGCGGTCAGGGCGCCCAGCACCATGATCAGCCAGGGATTGCGGGCGGCGGCATAGAGCGGAACGAGGATGGCCGCGGTCAGAGTGTAGAGCATGTAGGAACGCCTGCGGCCGAGGCGATCCGCGATCCATCCGAAGCTGGCGTATCCGGGGAACATTCCCAACAAATTCAGCGACACGAGCAGCGTGGTCACACCCATTACCCCGAAGCCGCGTCCTCCTTGGCTTACCGGGAGCGAGAGATATGGCGGCAGCCACGTGAACAGACCCCACCAGGCAAACATGCCGAAGAAGTTGGCGAACAACAGCGCAAACGTGTGCCGCACAAAGGGGGGCTGGAAGATCCGCGCAAAACTGGAGTGGTCGTAAGCTGCCTGGGCTTCCGCAACGCGCTTAGATTCCTGTGCGAGGCGATGGTGTTCCTGCCACATCGCAGATTCGGGGACGCGACTCTGGATCCAGAGCGTGATGGCTGCGGGCAGAATCCCGACGAAGAACACCATGCGCCAATCGGCGTAGTGCAACACGATGCCCGCGACCAGGGCCGCCAGCGCGTAGCCGATGGCCCAGGAACTCTGCACCACCGAGATCGCTTTGGCGCGCAGTTCGGTGGGCCAGGTTTCGGCGACCAGCGTAGCTCCGGTGTTCCACTCTCCGCCCATACCGAGGCCAAGGATGAAGCGGAAGATCGCGAGCATGAGAATGGAAGTCGACAAGCCCGAGGCGAAAGAGCACAGGGAATAGGTCAGGATGCTGAGCATCAGGGCGCGCTTGCGTCCGATGCGATCCGCGATGATGCCGAAGAACACACCGCCGATGCCGGAAGCGAGCAGGGTCAGGGTGGCGAGGAAGCCCGAAGTGGCCTTGCTCATGCCGAGGTCGCGCATGATGTGGGTCAGCACCAACGCGTAGAGCATGGCGTCGAAGGCATCGAGCATCCAGCCGAGCGAGGCAGCCAGCAGAGTTCTGCGCTGCGCGACAGTCGTATCGGAGAAGGTGGCGGTGGGCATTCGGGAGATTCTCAATTTCAAGTGTGCGGTTGGCAACAGAAAACGTTGAACTCCGGCGAGCAGGGGGCGAGGCCATTAGAATGGCAACCGGGGATTCGCCATGACTCTCATGCCTGCCCTGTTTTTCGGACACGGAAATCCGATGAATGCGCTCCTGCGGAATGGCTATACGGAGAGTTGGAGGGCCATCGGAACGAGGCTGCCCAGACCTAAAGCGATCCTCTGTGTTTCCGCGCACTGGTATGTTCCTGGGGCCGCTGTCACAGTAAACACGGCGCCGCGAACGATTCATGATTTTGGCGGATTCCCCCGCGAGTTGTACGAAGTTCAGTATCCTGCGCCGGGCGATCCGGACCTTGCCCGCCGGGTGCAGAAACTACTGGCGCCTCTCGCGGTCGAGCTGGATGAACGGTGGGGACTGGACCATGGGACGTGGTCGGTGCTGTGTCATGTCTATCCGAAGGCCGACATTCCGATTGTTCAGTTAAGCATCGACGAGACCAAGCCTGCATCTTTTCACTACGAAATTGGTCAGCGGGTGGCGCCCTTGCGGGAAGAAGGCATTCTGATTGTCGGCAGCGGGAATCTGGTGCACAACCTGCACACCTACGCCTGGGGACAGCACGCAGTCGATCCGTTTGAATGGGCCGTGCGCTTTGAGCAGCAGGCGCGCGGGTTGCTGCTTTCGGGTGACCACAAGCCGCTTATTCACTACGAGCGCCTGGGGAGCGATGCAACTTTATCGGTACCCACTCCGGACCACTTCTTGCCATTGCTATACGTGATCGGGTCAGGAGCTGCGCAGGAACGGCTTACGTTTCCGGTGGAAGGAGCGGATGGAGGGTCGATTTCGATGCTGACCGTGCAATTGGGATGAGCCGGAGCCTACCTGAGAACTGCATCTTAAGAGAACGAGCTCAGGCGGCGAGAACGCAGCGGATTTTGGCTTTCATCTCGGCATGTTCCCACTTGCAGATCGTGCCGTTCGAGGTGGGCCGCCCTTTCCGGGTGTGCATGAGAAGTTGGCAGGCAGCGGGCTGCCTCAACGCCAGGCCCTTGCGGAGTGCATCGAAATCCACGTCTCCTACGTGTTCATCGACGAGCATTAAGTCAAAGCGAGCTTTTTCTGAGAGCGCCAATGCCTCACGTCCGCCCCAGGCGGTGGCGGTGCTGTAACCCTCGCCCTCCAACAAGCGCTCCAGCGCGATGAGAACCTGTTCATCGTCATCCACAATCAATATTTTGATAGGATCACTGGCCATACTAGTACCCCCGGTTTCGTTTTCGGCACGTTCACGGTGTAATCGGGCCAACGACGAAGCACGCTCCTAATAAAGTGCTCGGCCTTCCGAATGAGGGGTGATCGGTATAAGAACCGCGTTACACCGGGTGGAGGGCCGAGGTGAATCCATCTTGGCGGGTAGTTTGACGAGCGTCTGTGACGGTGGTCACATGGAAGCAAGAATTGTCGACACTTAGGTATTAGGGTATCCCACTTCGAATGGATCGGGCCGACCGTGTGTTCATCCAGTGAATGGCCCGTTGGGAAGTGAATTTGAACGTGAGCGCGAGCGAAGGGAGCAATCCGATGAAACCACGTCCGGACGACGACGTGCCTGCCCTGCGCTATGGGAGCATGAGCCTCGAGGAAATTCAGGAAGGCGTGAGCGCCGAGGCGGTCGGTTATGCCGCGGGGTTGCTGGTGGAAGCCCTTCGCCATTATGAATCGAGCGCGTTTAGCGCGCGCCAGCAGAACCTTACTTTAACCGAAGCACAGATGATTGCGGCGAATTTGATCGCGAAAGTATCGGCTCACCTGAATGACAAGACGATGGAGGAACAAATGGCGCGAGTGCGCCGTGCGATTCGAGAGGTTAAGTCGTGACGCGCATCACGAGCGGCCGTGGGCGATGAACTCTCTCATGGCAAATTCAGGCCAGCGAGCGTGAGCACAAGCCTACTTCGTCGGGGGTAGCTGAAACACAACGCCTCGATCCGAATTCGCCGTCTTGGTGGCGGCGACGTCTAAATCCGCAAGCGGCACTTTCTTTGAATCATCCGCTGTGTAAATCCAAAGACTCTGGCCGACGATTGCGTAGTTGCGGGCTTCGATGCGATGTCCATCGTGGAAAACGAGCACGGTCGTGGGAGTGACTTCGTCCGGTTCGACAGCAACTGGTGGCGTAGTGGTTGCCGTGGCAGCGGCCGTAGTTTTCTTGGAGGCTGCTGGAGGAGTGCGCTTGGTTCGGGGCGGAGTCGCCACCTTTGCGGCCTGATTGGCCTGCAACTGTTCGAGGATGGAATTCACCTGCGCCATTTGATTTTTCAGCTGGTCCAGTTCGGCGCGAAGCTGCTGAACCTCAGTGACGAGATCGGAATCGGGTGCCTGCTGGACGGCGGGCGTGTCGGTCGCTTGCGGCGGAGCTGCAGCCGGAACTTCGGCAGGTTCCTGGGCACGCAACATGGAGACGCTCCCTACTCGCGCCACAAATACTAGAATCGCAAGAAATCGATAAAAACGCGACATGAATTCCACCCGTTTGGCCTTGGTTAGGCAGCCCATCCGATTGGTCCTATTGTTGGACTCTATTCATACTCAATTTTAAGGTCAAGGTGGAATGGCCCTTCCGGGCGGGTTTGGACAAGGAAGCTCCGGAGTTACCTTGAGCCGAAACCGCCTCTTGTGGGATCAATCTAAAATCGAACGCGCCTGAAAAGGCGGTGCAAATGCGGATGGTTCAGTTTCGCGACGACGATGAAGGCGATGCGCAACTAGGCGCTGCGGAGGCGCGGAGCCTGAGAGAACGAAAGCCGGATTCTTAGTCCGGCTTTCTTGCGTCAGGTTGGAGTTGTTTAGTTAGGCATCACGACGGTGTCGATGACGTGAATCACGCCATTTGACTGGAACACATTGGCGATCGTCACCAGTGCCGTGCCGCCCTTTTCGTCCTTCAGCATAATGTGCTTCCCATCGTGCAGCATGACCCAGAGCTTGCCGCCTTCCACGGTGGTGAGCTCTGCGGTACCGTTGCCGTCCCGGATCTTTTTCAACAGATCCGAGGAACTCAAACGTCCCGTTACCACGTGATAAGTGAGAACCTTGGTGAGCAGGGATTTGTTCTCCGGCTTCAACAGGCTATCGACCGTCCCGGCTGGAAGCTTGTCGAAAGCTTGGTTGGTGGGAGCAAACACTGTGAACGGTCCTGGACCTTCGAGGGTATCGACCAGTCCGGCAGCTTTCACTGCCGCTACAAGGGTGGTATGGTCCGCGGAATTGACGGCATTCTGGATGATGTTCTTGGCTGGGAACATTTCTTTGCCCCCAACTACCGGATTGTTCATAGCTGCGACGGCGGAACTGATCGCCATAGCCGCGAGTACCGCAATAATCGTGAGTTTCACACGCATGCTCTTTGAATCCTTTTCTGGATGAATTTTGCGACTGCAGCTTAAGTACGAAGAATGAGCGCGAGCGGATTGGTGCTGGCGGAAGAATTCTGCGTGAGGTTTTGTACCGTGTTTTGCGGATAAGACGAACCTAACGTGGATTAATTCCTCAACATAAGGGAGCGTGAAAGCCGGATAGACATACCCTCCGAGACGACACGATTTCGCATTGCAAAGCTATGCACTGTTCTGGGCAGTAATCCCACGCACGGTGAGAGCAGAACCCGCGATGCGGATGGTACTCTGGCCCGAAGTCACGTACGAAATAATTTTGTCGATGATATATGTGACAGCGCGATTCTATTTGCTAGAATCGTTCACCAGGGGGTTACATGCCTAACTTGGACAAAGTAGTCAGGTCGTTGGTTTCAGAGCAACGAACGTTACAGAGTAAGTTAAATCAAGTGGAGTCTGCGATTTCCGCTCTGCGTGGAATGAGTCAAAACGGACGAAGCGCCGTGACTCGCCCCAAGCGGGTTTTGTCAGTTGCCGCGCGTCAGCGAATCGCAGCTGCACAGAGAGCTCGTTGGGCGAAGTACAAACAGCAGAAAAAAGCTGCTGCTTAGTTTGAACGAGCGAAGCGAGTAGATTACATTTTGGCCTAGATAGAAATCGTCGGTTCCTGATGCTTTTTCCGCGCCGTTCGGAGGCCTCAGGAACCGACGATTTTGCTTTTGCTCAAAAAGACGAGGGCAGAGTGATCTTCTTCGTGTTGGCAGCGGCCTGTCGAGGGGATCGAGAGAGTGCTTGTAGCCTTCTGGCAGCAAGTCGTTCGGGGTGACCGGGTACGGAGTCTTCGGCTTGACCGGCCAGAGCAGGCGCTCGATGGTCCATAGGCTGTCATAGCCGAGACCTTCGGCGCATTGTCAAGCGACCAAGGCCGCCGGGACGGCGGCGCTACAGTAGCGCCGGCATGCTGCCGGCAATCGCGATCTTTGCGGTTCAAAGCTTTTGCCATGCATAGTTGCTTCACTCCAACTGCAACCTATATTCTTCCCCGTTATGTCTACGCTGGTGGAATGCGTTCCGAATTTTTCTGAGGGCCGCGACAAAGCACGCGTTGACGCTATTGTCGAGGCCATGAAGGTCAGCGGCGTCTACCTGCTCGACCGCGAGATGGATGCCGATCATAACCGCTGCGTCATTACGCTGGTCGGTGAGCGCGAGGCCATTCAGGAAGCTGCGATCCGCGGTGTCGGCAAGGCGGCGGAGTTGATCGATCTCACCAAGCATCAGGGCGCTCATCCGAGAATGGGCGCGGCGGATGTGGTGCCGTTTATTCCGATTGACGGCGTCACCATTGAAGATTGCGTCGCCATGGCCCGGCATGTGGGAGCGGAAATCTGGAAACGCTACCAGATTCCGGTGTACTTGTACGAGGCCGCGGCCACTTCGCCGGAACGAACGAACCTCGAGAATATTCGCCGCGGTCAGTTTGAAGGAATTCGCGATGAGATTGCGACTAATCCGGCGCGGCGCCCGGATTTTGGCGAACCGCGCGTGCATCCGACAGCCGGCGCCACGGTGGTGGGAGCGCGCAAATTTCTGATCGCCTACAACGTGTTCCTGAACACTCCCGATGTCGACATCGCAAAGAAGATTGCGAAAGCCGTGCGCTTTTCGAGCGGGGGCATGCGCTTCGTGAAAGGCGCGGGCTTTCTGGTGCGGGGACTTGCGCAGGTGTCGATGAACCTGACCGACTTCGAGCAGACCCCGGTGCACCGCGTCTTTGAGTTGGTGAAGCGGGAAGCTGCGCGCTACGGGGTCATGCCGGTCTCCTCCGAAATCGTCGGACTGATTCCGAAAAAAGCGCTGGAGCAAGCGGCGGAGTGGTTTCTTCAGGTGGAGAGTTTTGATTCGTCGCTGATCCTCGAAAACCGGCTCGCGGCTGTGATGGGCGGCAAAATGGCTATCGGCGGACTTCGCGCGGGGGTCGAGCCCTTCGTGGAACAACTGGCCGCGCCCACGGCCACTCCGGGCGGAGGCAGTGCAGCGGCCGCAGCCGGAGCGATGGCCGCCGGGCTCGCCCACATGGTCGCGGCCATGTCCCGGGGCAAGAAGGCGTATTTGCAGTATGAGAACGAGCTCAGCGCGGCGATCGCTCGCTTGGCGCAGCTGCGCGAGGACTTGAAAGCGGCGGTGGATGCCGACGCCGCGTCCTACAACGCCGTGATGAAGGCCTACAAGCAGGCGCGAGAAGCGGCGGATGGCGACGCGATCATCATGGCCACGTTGAAGGAGGCGACCCGCGTGCCCTTCGGAGTGGCTGAGCGCTCGCGG
>Ga0210400_10000325_pt1 | contig 55531 bp, 53 predicted proteins | sample IncBWH26MmetaG_FD_155456 | JGI IMG/M metagenome (GOLD analysis project Ga0210400, IMG submission 155456) | Forest soil microbial communities from Barre Woods Harvard Forest LTER site, Petersham, Massachusetts, United States - Inc-BW-H-26-M | ecosystem: Environmental > Terrestrial > Soil >...
CCATTGAAAATGGAGTTCGTTTGAGCGGCATGCCAGCCTTCCACGGAACGCACACTGACCCGCAAACCTGGCGCCTGGTTTTGTTCATCCGGCACTTGCCTCAGATCACGCCCGAGGAACTCAATGAGATGAAGGGTTGGGACCCGAAGAGTGAGGCGGTTCCAGCGCATTTCTGAAGGGCGGGGAATCGCCCCAGAATCCTGGGGGAGAAACACACCACCACTAGAAACAAGAAACACCATGAAATCTGTCCTGGCTCGGGATGAGTAATGGGAAGTCGGCTTGTAGGAAGTTAAGGCCACTCTCGAATGACAGGCCACGCGACAACAATCCACTCTGTTGCAAACGGTGTTCACGAAACTTAGGACTCACTGCAATCGGTTCTGCCTCTTTGAACATCCCCTTCGGATTATGATGTAATGCCTACGTAACACGGCCGCCGTACCATCTGCGGCAACGATGCGAGAAAATGACTTGATAGAAACGCCGGAAGCGTCAAAACAGCTACGCTCTGAACCGCCAAAATCTACGCTGCCCCAGCCAGGCCGGCCCGTTCCAAGTCGGGCCTATCCTGGTGCGCTCATCGTGGTCGAAGGCACGGACGGCTCCGGCAAAAGCACGCAGCTCTATCTTCTAAAACGCTGGCTCGAAATTGGCGGCTATCGTCTTCACTTTACGGAATGGAACTCTTCGCCGCTCGTCAAAGCCGCTACGCGCCGTGGCAAACAGCGCCGCTTGCTTACGCCAACAACTTTCTCTTTGCTTCATGCCGCAGATTTTGCCGACCGTTGCGAGCGCCAAATCATGCCGCTCCTGCAAGGCGATTATCTCGTCCTCGCCGACCGCTACGTCTATACAGCGTTTGCCCGCGACGGCGCCCGTGGCTGCCCGCAAAAATGGCTCCGTAATCTCTACCGTTTCGCTCCCGTTCCAGACATCACGTTCTATTTCCGCGCACCGCTGGATGTAGCTGTCCATCGCATCCTCAGCGGCCGCCCGAAACTCAAGTATTACGAAGCCGGGATGGATCTTGGTCTCTCCTACGACCGCGCCGAAAGTTTTCGCCTTTTCCAGGCACGCATCCTCGAAGGCTACGACAACATGGTCGAAAGCGACAATTTTGTCGTGCTTGACGGCACACTCCCCGTGAACAAACTGCAAAAACAAATGCGCGACATCGTAGCTTCCAAAATTGATCTCAAGCGCTTTGCTCCGCGCGCAGCCGAGGCCGAATAGAAATGCCTGAGCCAGAAAAGCCGGAAAGAGAAAAACCGGAAAAAGAAAAAACGCCGGTAATGACGGACCCGCAACAACCTGCAGCTTCTGCAGGCGCAAAACCGCCTGTTTCTCCGCCGGAAGAAGACTCTTTGCCGTCCTTTTTCGGCGAACCGCTCGTTGGCTTTGATCCCACCGAAATCACGGGCAGTCTCATCGTCATCGAAGGCATGGACGGCTCCGGTCGCTCCACCCAAATTTCTCTGCTCCAGGAATGGCTCGAATCCGAAGGCTTCTCCGTGCAGACAAGCGGCCTCCGCCGTTCCAATCTCGTCGGCCGAGATATTGACCAACTCCTCGCCAAAAACGCCGTCACGCGACTCACCCTTGCGCTCATGTACTCCACCGATTTCTTCGATCAAATCGAACATCGCATCGTCCCTGCTCTAAAATCCGGCGCCGTCGTTCTCGCGGATCGTTACGTCTTCACTCTGATTGCGCGCGGCGTCGTTCGCGGCATCAATCGCGATTATCTCGGCGGCCTCTATGCTATGGCGCTTCGCCCTCATCTGACTTTCTGGCTCAACGTTCGCCCCGAAACCGCCTTCGGCCGCGAATTTCGCAAAGCGCAGGCTATCAGTTACTGGGAAGCTGGCCGCGATATGTCGCTCTCTCACGATTTGTACTGGTCTTTCATCCGCTATCAGACGATGATTAAGCGCGAATTTGAAGCCATGGCAAAAAGACATAGCTTCATCGAACTCGACGGCGAGGCGAATGTGCCCACAGTCAACAAACTCTTGCGCCAGCGCATTGCCGATCACCTCGGAATCCGTGGAACAAAGTACACGCCTTCTTCTGCGCTCGCGCATCTCTGGCGCTGAAATTTCACATGTCGGAGCCGGTTCACATCGCCGCGATTGACGCCGGTTCCAACGCAGTCCGCCTCTCCGTTGTCCGTGCCCATTCCGCAATTGACCTCGAACCTCTTCACGATGAACGCTATCCGCTGCGTCTTGGCGAAAGCGTTTTCGTCCGCCACCGCTTTAGTGAAGAAATTCTCAAAAAGGGAATCAAGGCATTCAGTCATTTTCAGGAAGTGATGAAAGAGTTCGGCGTCACACGCTATCGCGCAGTAGCTACCAGCGCGTCGCGCGAAGCAAAAAATCGCGACACTTTCGTCCACCGCATCCGCCAGCAATCCAAAATTCGCCTCGAAGTGATTAGCGCCTCGGAAGAATCGCGCCTCGGCAGGGAAGCAGTTTTCGCCGCGCTTGGACCCGAATCCCCTCTGAGTTGTGTGGTTGATCTTGGCGGCGGCAGTCTCGAGCTCAGCATTCTCCGCGACCATACCGTCACGCAATCCGCGCAATTGCCCGCCGGCACCGTCCGCCTGATGACCACGCTCGGCATCACTGGACCTGTTTCACCTGCTCAGTCCGATCAGGTCCGCAAATATCTTCGCGCTCTTCTCGAATCAAAACTCGCGCCGCGCCCCAATCTCGGCGGTGAACTCGCCGTCGCCCTCGGCGGCAATGCGGAGTCCCTCGCTGACATTGCTCCCGGTCCGCGCGAACATGGCCTCTCCACACTCGAACTTTCTCTGCTTCGCGAACGTCTCCCCGATCTTTTGCGCCGCGACATCGAATCGCGCATGAAAACTTTCGGAATCCGCCGCGACCGCGCCGATGTCATCGGCATTGCCGGGCTGATTTTCCTCACGCTCGGCCGTTATTTAAATCTCCGCACGCTTGCAATTCCGCGCGTCGGCATTCGCGAAGGACTCCTCCGCGAAATTGCTCGCGAAGCCTTCTCGCGCAAGGAGCCGCATCGCTACGACGCGGATTCACGCCAGCTTCTTTCCGGCACTCGCGTCTTCGCGCGCCGCCTCGACAGCGATCGCCGCCACGCCGAACACATTCGCGAACTGAGTCTGCAACTATTCGATCAGCTTCAGCCGGTGCATCATCTTCCCGCGGAAGCGCGCGTTCTTCTCGAGTCCGCTGCTTTACTTCACGATGTCGGCCACACCATCAGCAACAAAGGACATCACAAGCACGGTGAATACCTCACGCTCAACGGCGACATCGCTGGACTCAATGGCCGCGATCGCAATCTCGTCGCCGCCGTCGTTCGTTATCACAATCGAAAAGCAGAACCTTCGAGTAATCATCCCGCGTACAGCGCGCTCAGCAGTTCCGACAAACGTCTCGCTTGCCGGCTCGCCTCCATCCTTCGCATCGCGGAAGGACTCGACCATTCTCATCGCCAGCGAGTCGGCTCCGTTCAGGCAAAATTCCAGCGCGGCGCCGTCGGCTTGCAAATCTCCGCGCGCGGCGACGCTGCCGAAGACATTCGCGACGCGACGCGGAGCGCCGAACTCTTTGAACACGAATTTCATGTTCGTTTATATTTTCGTCCGGTTGGCGCGGCGCATTCGTCGTAAAATTATTCGACACGAAATTCTGGAGAACTCATGCAGCTTTATCTGGTACGCCACGGAATCGCAATCGATCGCGAAGATCCAAAATGTCCTGCGGAAGCGGAGCGCTATTTAACGGAAGAGGGAATCAAGAAAACGCGTGACGTCGCGCGGAGCGTTGCTGCGCTTGTCGAAAAGCCGAGTGTGTTGCTTAGTTCGCCTTATGTCCGGGCGATGCAGACGGCTCATCTTTTTGCCGCGGCGCTGAAATATCCAAAACAAAAAATCAGAAAAACGAATTTACTTCTTCCCGGCGCCGATGTTGCTGCGCTTTTTCGCGAGCTGGCCAAGGACAAAAACCTGGAGTCGGCTTTCTGTTTCGGCCATGCGCCGCATCTGGATGAAGTGATTGCGGCTGTTCTCGGCTGCAAGCGCGACGCAACGGGTTTGAAAAAAGCGGGCGTCGCGTGTTTCGATTTGCGGCGATTCACGCCGCCTGCCGGAAGTCTCGTGTGGCTTGCAACACCAAAACTTCTAAAAAAGATCGGCCGCTGATTCAGGAATTTCTTCCCGCCGGGGTTTTTAAACTGTTCCGACCGCCTGCGCTTTTTCTTCCGCGGGCGGAAATTCCAACGGCAAACTCGGCTCGAGTTTTTCAAACGCTCGGAACGCAATCGTTTTTCCGATCGCGCTTTCGACTAAATTTTTCGCGACAACAAGCGCTTTGGAAGCGGGCAAAGCTTCGGGATAGTCTTCCGCAAATATTGAAATCGAGTCCGGCTTTACTTCGACACGAACTTTCGCGCCGGCTTCCACTCCCGCTTTTCGCCACGCCCGCGCGATTCGCAAAATTCCTGCGATCAGGAGCAATCTGCCTTGTTGCGCTGCATCGAGCTTCGCGAAGCGTCCTTTTTCCGCTGAAGGCGCGGGCCCGCGATGGTAGCGAATCGCAAGAGCAAGCAGTTGCCACTCCTCAACATTCCATCCTGGAGGAGGCGGCAGCTCCGCCAAAAATTTCCTGGCGTGTTTGTTGGCTTGTTTGTGCGTATTCTCCGGTTCGATTCCGTGGAGCATTTCCGCGGCTTGCATTACGGCGTCAACTTCCTGCCCCCGCAAAAGCGAAGACGCAGCAGCGTGGCGCAGTTCTTTGAAAAGTTTCTTTGCCAATCGCGCGGTGCTCGACGTTTTCGCATGGTTTGGATCCGCGGCCCGCGCCGTCGCTCGCAGCCGCGCCTGCGTTGCGACCGCCATTTGCCCGTTCGTCGGCAAGCCCAGGCGCCATTGGTTCCAGAGACTCGTCGAACCCAGAGTCAATTGTCGGTAAGTTTCAATCCGTTCCTTCCGCTCTCGCGCAATTTTTTCTTCCCATTTCCCAATCGAATTTGCTTCGCTGACCGTTCCGCGAATCGTTTCAAGAAGTACATCCAGATCGTGCACATCGCCGAGCAGATCCTGCACACGCTTCAGATCCGCGGCCCACGAAGCATGCTGTTTCGACAAAAGATTCTCGATCGTATATCGAAAATGTTTGATCCCGATTCGCAGCGCGTGCCACGGTTTGGGTTTTTCCGTCCGCAGCGCAACCCGGTGAAGTTCCACGGCTTCTTCAAGCCGCTCCAGAGCCAGACATTGCGCCGCCGGTCCATCCGTCGCAAGCAGCTTCAACCGCGGCCGCAACTCGCGCGCAAGCTCGGCCCAATGCTTTTCATCGAATTTCGCGGCGCTTTTCTTCGCGTCTCTCTCTTGCCGGTCGCGATCCGCTTTCAGCGCATAGAGAATTTGTCCGCGCAGGGGATCGTCATCGCTCCCGAGCTTGAGCGCCCATGCTTCCTGCACTTGCGCGTCACGAATCACGCCGAGGCTTCTGAAAAGTTTTCTGCTTGTTTTGCGCAGCTCGTGCCACGCGGGATGAGGGTCTACCTCTGCAAACACGGATGCGAGGGAGCGACAGCGCCTGAGGGCCACGCGCAAATCGTGTATGGAGTCTTCGTCGGGCGACACCGTTACGTGGCCACGCTCTTTCAGCGCGCGCTCCATCCACACCAGCAGTCCTTTGGACTCGGTCCTTTTTTCAGGAAGCGGAATTACCGCTGCCATAGTGATCGACCTCGACTTCGACTGTCCGCTCCGAAGCCGTAGGACGGCTCCCCTGTGGAGCGGAGGAGCAGATAGGGTAGTCCTGCAGGAAAACATTGTCCATATGGGGGTCCATAGGGGCAGAAAAGGCTGTGGAAAACGGCGTGGAAAGAGGCTGACGGGTGAGCGAGTTCCAGAATGGGAATAATTGGGGTACACCCCGGCTGTTTTCGTAAGAGTGGCAAATGCAGGACTTAGGGGTGAAAAATTGAAAGAAAAGAGAGAAAGCTTTTGGTTAGAGATACCAATACTACCCCCACCCCGGGCGTTTTGTATGACTATCAAAGGAAAGGGGATGCGGGAAGAGGGTTTTGCATGAGTATCAAAACAAAGGGGATAGGGAAGTGCGGTCAGGGAGGGGAAATCGGGATGGTGCTCGTAAAACACAGAAAAGGGTAGCACGAAAAAGTTATTAAGTCAATATATTATATATTCAGTTAATTCGAACGGATTTTGGGAAAAGTTCGATCGGAAAGAAAAGTCAAAACCCGCACTTTTTTAGCTCAGGGTTTGTAAGTACAAACCCTGAAACCCGACCCCGAAGGGTGCGGCACCCAAATTCGTTAAGAGTGGCCAATTTCTGGGCCACCGCCCTCCGCGTTTCTGTGAGTTGGGTGGATCAATAAAAATTGCGTTCCCATCGTGACCGGTGCAGTAAGGACGGAAAGATTTCGTCCGGGAGCAAACGACGCGCAAAATACAGAAGCGCAAAGGTAGGCCACCCAGGAGTTTTCTAGGATTGCGAGTGTGCCACGGGCCGCGATGCACAGCGACTCCTTTTTTTATTTACTGGCTTACTTACTGGTCGTCGTGATCCTCCGACCGATCCCTCGATCCAAGCGCGACTCGGATGGGAGAGAATGCCAATCCGTGCACACCCTTGAATCCTGTCGCAATGGGTGTGACGACACCAGTGTTGAGATCGACGAGGCCAACCTGATTTACGACATTCGCGGCAGTGTAGATCTCATTCGACGGAAAATATGGCTTGGTCAGCACATAAATCACATTGGCCGAGGTGTCCGTGATGAATATCGTGCCGGTCGTGGAGGAGGCAGCATTCGTCTGCGAGGTGGTGAATATCGTGTCGTTGACCTCGACGGGAGCCCCCCCGATCGTCAGCGGAACCCTCAGTACCGGATTCTGCGCTTTTGGATCACGCACGATGTAGAGTGAATCATCGCTTCGGTTATCAAGCACTAACTCGCCCGCTGGATCGAGCGTCATCGAGTCGGGATCGCCAACCATGTCGGTCGTCTCCTCCTGATTCGTGACGACGTTCCACACGCTCAGGGGAGCGCCAGGCAGCGTCGGTGTGACCTGTGTGTCGGTCGCCCGCAGCTGGCCGGAAATTCGAACTATCACCGGTGTCGTGGTGTCGACCTGGGAGGAAGTGACTATGAATACGTTCTGTGCAGAGTCTTCATCGTGCGAGTCTCCCCGTGACGTTGGAACAAAGACCAGGTCGTCGAACCCGCCGGTAACCAGAGCTGGGGAGAACCTGTAGATCTTGAAAGCGCCGGATTCGTGCTCGACGACCGCCAGGGTTGGATTTCCGTCCTCGTTTTCGGTTGCCCAGACATCGCCAGTGGCTGGATTGATCTTCAGTCCGTCAAGATGCCCCGGAATGCTGATGTTCTTCAAGACTTTGCCGGTCGCGATATCGTACTCGACCAAACTGCTGGGGCCACCCTTGCCGGTCGTATCAACGCCGTTACCATATCCCACCCAGAGGCGTTTCCCGTCGGCGGAGACCGCAAGATCATCCGGTGCCGTCGCGCCCGCTGGCGGCGTGCCCGGAAACACACTAAGTGTATAAGGTGGCATCGCTGTCGCTGACTGCGCCTGAGCACCTGTGGCGCCGACCAGAGCGGCCGCCGTCATTGCAGTACCGCCCGCCAAGAGAGCGAGGAACCGGAACGATTTCATTTTGGTTCTCCTTTGCGAAAGAACAGGGAGGGACGTGCAACGATACTTGCGGGGATGGCCGCAAACATTAATGGGAAATTACCGGCCAATTAATTCGTCGCGTCCAGGCGAGCGGAAGAAAGGTCAGCCGCAAGACCCACCCTCATAAACCGAGGATGGGGCACCCTCCGCGTTTTTGTGAGTTGGGGTGGATCAATAGGAATTGCGTTCCCATCGTGACCGGTGCAGTAAGGACGGGAAAATTTGTCCGGGCCACCCGGCAAGACCCAGGTTCAGACTACGCACCTGGTGCACCCGGCAAAATACAAAAGCGCAAGGATAGGCGACCCAGGAGATTTTCTGGATATTGAGTGCGCCACCCGCCTATTTTGGGGAAGTATGCGGGCTTACGATCACGAATTCCACCGGGATTTCAGACTCTCCTAGCTTGACGTTTTCAGCTTTGATGTATCGACCTCGAGACTCGACTAAGAAGTGCGAAATGACTGCGGTGGGGAGGACGGTAATTTGGTATTTGATATCAAAAATTATTTCAACAATTTCTTCGTTGTTGACCACCAATTCCATTCTGGGCAAAGGAAGCGTCGCACGTTTTTCAAATTTGTGGATTCCCTCGTTGGGAGTCGTCTTGAGAAATTTCCCGATGTCCTCCATGCAAACCTGTTGAGCGACGCCGATTAGCATCTGTTTTAGTGGAATGGACCAGCTCCGGTAGTAAGTTTCCGGCCCGGGCATGGAGCTGTAATCTACCGGCGCACCGCCAAGAAGGCGGCGGAGTATCACGTTTAGACCTGTCAACTGCGGAAAATGCACGAATAAAGCAATGGGTTCAAAGATTTCTTCTGCCACTAGCAGCCGAACTCTCGAATCCTTTTCGGCTTCCGCGCGTGCGGTCTTGGCGAATTTCTTCGCCACAAAACAACCCCATGTTGCGGACGTAACTTCAATCTTCCGGCGAAATGCAGCGATATCTTCCCAGTTGGCTGGCTTCTTCCTGTTTCTGCATTCGTAGATGAAAATCGACTCGTAACCGTGAGCAGCTTTGTGCGTCACGTAGATATCTATCTCGCGTTGCCCGCCATCAACCATCACCCGCTTCTTGGTCTCGAATTTGAAATCCTGCTCGCGAAGTTCGGGCGTGATTCTCAGCAAGTACTGCTCGACCGCTGCCGCTCGCGCTGGACCGCTCATCAAATGCTGCTCTATGTGGGTCACAGCGTTTTCGAGGGCGTCACCCTTCTTTTGGTGGGGAGTTCGTTGCTTTGGTTTCGAAGTTCGTTTGCCCACAGTTGGGTTTATTATGAACCAGCCGCCAGAAAAAATCTTGTCACACGCTCGTCCGGTTGATGCCGGCCTTGAACCCAGCACTCACCGAAACTAACTCCGAACCGCAAACCTTTGGGTGTGGGATTGCCGGCCGCATCGATCGAAGAGAGGTCCCTCCACTGCGCGGCCCGGCGTGCAAAGAACGCACGCAGGAAAAAGCCGGGCCGCTCCGGTCGGGATGACAGAAAGAGGAAACTTGCCGTTTTGGAACAGTTGGTTGAAATGGGTGTGCGGCGATAGATTCGTGGATTTATTCTGATTTGGACGCTTTAGTCAGACCGAAGGCCCGCTTCAGAAAGCGGGCCCTACAACGGCTCACAACTCTCCCCTTGGTGTTTGCTGCTTGTCTGAACGAAGGCTGACGGAATTCATTCTGTATGAACAAAATTAGAGAATTCTTGGGTTCAGTATGGTCGCGGCCGGACCCGGTGCTTGCAGAAGCAGGCGTTGCGGGCGAACTGCTCGTGGCGAAGGTGCGATTGGGTTTGGCCACGCTGCTGTTACTCATCCCGGTGATCAACTCCATATTTTTTGCGGTGGACCCGAAGGAAGGACTGGTCGGCATCAGCCTTGCTTCCGGGACATTTTTTCTTTCCGTGGTCGTTTATCAGCTGCTCTCGCGGAACTACAATCCGGCGTGGCTGGGATTCGTCAGCAGCAGTTTTGACGTGACGCTTATCAGCAGCGCGCTGGCGCTGTTTCTATTGGTGAATCAGCCGCACACGGCGGTGAACAGCAAAGTGGTGTTTGAAGGCTATTTTCTGGCCATCGGCAGCACCAGCCTGCGCTACGACAAACGGATTTGCGTGACCGCCGGATTGCTGGCGTTTGCGCAATATCTTGCGATTGTCTATTACGCGACGAGCCATTGGGACCTGAATAGCGCAAGCTTCGCGCCGTATCCCTATGGGCTATTCAGCTGGTCCGCGCAAATATCGAGATTGATCATGATGCTGACGGCTTCGGGGCTGAGCTTGGCGCTGGTATCGCGCAGCCAGAGACTTTTGCAACTGGCGACACGGGATCACCTGACGGGTTTGTTCAATCGAGCGTACGTGGACGACCGGCTGGCGATGGAACTAGGCCGGGCGAGCCGGTATGGCAAAGCGCTGACGGTGGCAGTAATCGACGCGGACCGGTTCAAGTCACTGAACGACACGCACGGGCATCCTGTGGGCGACCTTGTGCTGAAGAAAATCGGCGAGCTGATCCTGAGGTCGTTCCGGCAAAGCGACACGGCGGGACGCTATGGCGGCGAGGAATTTGTGCTGATTTTGCCGGAGACGGACATTGAAACAGCGTGGCGCAAGCTGGAGTTGCTGAAGGAACTGGTAGCCACAACATTTATTGCGATTGGTCCGCGCGGCGAGAATGTTCAAGTGACGATTAGCGCCGGACTGGCGAGCTTCCCCGAAGATGGAGAAGATGCGGCGACGCTGTTCGCCACGGCGGACGAACGAATGTTCGAAGCCAAAAGGGAAGGGCGGAATCGCGTGGTTGCGGGGCAAATTGTGGCTGTGGCGTGAGGCTGAGAAACGATTGGAGTAAGTCAAAACCCGCACCCTTAGCACCGAAGGGTGCGGCACCCAGATTCTTTAACATCTTTGAACCTATTCGCCTCCCGCCGTGGTCCGTGCATTAACGAAAAGCTAAAGTCCACTGTTGTTCTTTTACCTATCCTCTAAAATAAATCTTTAGGTAATAAGCGCAAAGAGTCGGTAAGGTGGAGTTGTTTGCAAGATTAGAAGCTTCTCAGAAAGAAGCCAGGCGGCACCAGGCCAGGCAATGAGAAAAGATTGTAGTTTCGGCGCAGCCTTACTGACTGGTTTCGTTCTGGTCTGGTCTTACCGCGCAGATATCTGCTACTTATTTTCAAAACTACATGAATCTTCACGCTATCACTGGCGCAACAATCGTAGCGAATGGCGTAGCGAAGCGCGCACTGAGGAGCGCAGCGATGAGCTTGAAGATGGGGTCTTGGGCAATCCCAACGATACCTGTTGATTAGGGAACGGAGCACTATGCCAGCGGACAACACCAAATGGAGGCCCAATAAGATTGGTAGCGCCGTGGAAGAAAGAGGCCGGCGCAGAAGCGAGCGCGTCGTGCTCCGCGTGCCCCTTCAACTGTCGGCCAAAATGCCGGACGGGAAACGAATCAACATTGGCGCTCACAGCCTCGTCGTGAACGCTCACGGCGGGCTGCTGGACGTTGGCATGGAATTGCTTCGAGGACAGCACATAATTCTGAACAATTCGGGAACCGGGAAAGCTGCGACGGGCACGATCTTGCGCGTAGAGGGATTGCAAGATGGACGCTTTTCCGTTGCTTTTGAATTTGAGTTTCCGTCTCCCAGCTTCTGGCCGGTCGTCTTCCCGCCCTCGGATTGGACCTCCAGCACGGAGGCAGTTTGAAGCAGACGCCCGCAGATACTCTCTCTAGCCTTGTGAGCGCCACATGAAGGCTGCCGGAGGGTCGATCAAGGTTTTGGTGGCGGACGATTCAGCGGTGTCCCGAAAACTCGTTGAGCACACGCTGCATGAGAATCGCTATTCGCTGATTTTCGCCAAGAGCGGGCGCGAGACGCTCGAACTTTTCACAGAGCATCGTCCCGATCTTGTGATTGTCGATTGGATAATGCCCGACCTGACGGGCCTCGAAATCTGCCAGCACATTCGGTCGAAACCACACTCATCCTACACTTACGTCATTCTTCTGACCGGCAAGTCAGAGAAGAAGAGTGTAGTGGAGGGATTGGCAGCAGGGGCCGACGACTACCTTACAAAACCGTTTCACGATGAAGAACTCTTGGCACGTGTAGGAGTGGGGTTCAGAATTATTGAGCTTCATCGGGAGATCGAAGCCAAAAATCTGCTCCTGAAAGAACTCGCACTCACCGACCCACTGACGGGCCTCCCCAATCGGCGCGCTATTGATGACTGGGCTGCGAGGCAACTGAGCGGAGCGGCCAGGCACGGTTTTTCTTTCTGGGTGGCGCTGGCGGATATAGACCACTTCAAGACTGTGAATGACACCTATGGACACGAGGCCGGCGATACGGTTCTAAAGACATTTTCCGAAATTTTGAAGAGCCACTCGAGAAAAAGCGACATTTGCGGCCGCATCGGAGGCGAGGAATTCCTTATCGTTCTCACGCATACATCCGAGGAGAACGCTAAACTCGTGATCGACCGCGTACGGGCGGCATTTGAGGCAACGCAATTCAATTTTGATGGCAACAGCCTCAAGGTGACCGCAAGCTTCGGTCTTGCAGGTTTCGCCGGAACGCGCGCCCCGGATTTCAGCCGGCTGGTCGCACAGGCGGATGCGGCTCTTTATTTGGCGAAGCGCCAGGGGCGAAATCGGCTTGAATTGTCAGAGATTCGGACGTTGTGAAGAGAGTTGTTCACTGAATCTCTTTGATACGCGCCTGTGAGCAGCGGCGAAAGCGATTTGGAGTTGCCGGAAGCTTCTGCACCGTGCTAGCTTCGGGCCATGACACTATCAGCGCGCAACAAACTTTCTGGAAAAATCGAAGAGATTCAATTAGGCGGGGTGATGGCCCACGTTGTTATCCGTGTGGGAGACGCTTTAATTGATAGCGTGATTACAAGGCGCAGTGCCGACGAGATGCAACTCAAAGTCGGGGACATCGTCAAGGCCGTTATCAAGTCCACCGAAGTAATGCTGGAAAAGGATTAGCTCCGCGCGAAGCTTCCGGCGGCGTCGGCCTTGAATGGATAGATGATTGTGTACTGGGCGCCCAAAACTGTTTTTCGGAATTAAGGTTCTGCCCCCGCCCCTTGGAGGGAATTGTGACGGCCCCGTTTTTCTTCTCCCTTGTTTTGAGTGCCGTTTTTGCGTTTCCTTCGCAGCAAGAGCCGACGCAAGCGACGCCCACGGTGGCTGATGCAGCGCGCGCGGCGCGTGAACGCCAGAAATCTTCTTCCGCGAAGCGTGTGGTGACCGATGATGACGTGCTGCATTCCGGCGGATTCGACAATTCGCAAATAAGCGAAGACCGTGTTCGCGCAGAATTGGAGAAGGGGATGCCTGCGAATCCCACTCTTCCTATGTTGCAACTGGCCATCAGCCAGATTGGCGATGTCGTTAAGAATCCCGCCGATCAAATCGCTGCCAGATATAAGAGCATTCCGTTGGGTTCAAACCCTAACATCAGTTTTCCTGGCAAGAAGGAATGGGATGCGGAGATGGACGACGCCGTATTCCGCATGGTCGAAGAAGCCGGAAAGACGACAGTTCAGCTGCAGGCGCTTTTGACCAAGAGCAAGGAAGCTTTTTCAGGCCAGGACCCGGAGGCTCTCCGGAAGCTGCGCACGCAATGGATCGAAGCTGAAGTTCCCTACGTGACCTGGCAGAAGCGCGCCTTTCAGTTGAGCTTGGAAGGCGAGGCGCGAGCCAAAGCTGCAAACGCCGCGAAACAACCGCAGAAGTAAGCCAAAAACTTAAAGAGTGCAAATTCCCATCGCCATCAACACAGAGCTCGGAGAATGGCATCGGCGGCGTGTGCCACGTGTACTACGCCGTAGATAGATTGTGGCTATACTGGCGCGCCGATTTGGCGCAAGAGCGTAGCAAAATCAAAATAAATTCGGCCCGCCGGAATTTTTCTCGTTGCGAGATCGTATTCGTAGAACGAGCAACCAGGGACTTGAACCTTTTTGCCCGTAGCTTCGATGTTGGCAAAGGCACCCTTGTGCACGGCTTCAAAATTCCATTCCACCGCGACCAGGTTCCTGGCATGAGCCAAGTTCCGAATAGAATGTACATTACCGGGGAACGCGACGATGAACGGTCGCACAAAATTGTCCCGCACGGCTGTTTTCCCTTCGAGTGTTCCCGTTGGAAGGTGAATTACGACATCATCCGAATAGTAGGCGAGAATTTTGTCTTCATCGATGCCTTTCCAGGCGTCGAAATATTCTTGAATAAATGCGTGGACATTTTCTGGCGCTGCCAGGGCCGTTGCGGCTTGCATGATTGCCCTCCCTCTCGACGCTGTTAGTGCGTCGCCGTCGGGGCGATTGTATACCTGTTGGCGGGCCCAGTAGGACGATTAACGGAAGGGCGGCCCATCCTTTGTCCCGCAGATTCGTTCGGGACGCAAACGACGCGCAAAATACAAAAGCGCAAAGGGAAGGCCGCCCAAGAGATATTTTGGAAGTGGAGTGCGCCACCGGCCAAGACCAGCGCGAGAAGCCGCTTTGATCCAATTTGAAACGCAATCGGTGCCAAGCACACTACCTGCTGGTGGCATGAGGAACAGAAATCAACCGTGAATCCAGACGAAGCCATAGACAGAATTCTTGACCTTTCAGCAGAGGCTCATGTGAAGAGGCGCGGAGCCGCCAAGAACTCCCCAACATTTCACAAATTAACGGGAGCGGTACTAGCGTACGGCCAAGCACTGGACCTTCTTACAAAACTTCGGAAGGAGCGCAACTGGAGCAAAGAAGCCCGGGAGCCCCGATGGTTGCAGTTCGATTATTCCCGTCTCGCTCCAAGTTCATAAGCGCCACGCCTAGAGTACTCGCCTGGTATTGACCCGCCTAAGCGCTCAACAAAAACCGCACCCTGAAAACCGTAGGGTGCGGCACCCAAAATCGTTCGTGCGCTTTAAGGAGGAATTTCAAATTGGAAATTTGAGATTTGAAAGGGGAAGACGCAAAGGCCGCGAGCCACGGCGGGCGCGCGGACGGCTCCGCGTAAATGACGAGCGGGATGGGGGCTAGGTGCCGAAGACGACGCGCGTGCCTGTGGAAGGCATGATTAGCTTCTCGGGCATCTCGCGCTGGATTGTCATTATGGTGCGCAAGCCGGTGCAATGCATGGGGATCAAGTAGTCCGGGTTGATTTCCTTCATAGCTGCCACGGTCTTGGCGATGAGTTCATCGGGAGAAGGCCCCAAGTGCCACCCGCCGACCACGGCGTGCACCTTCTCGATCCTGGTGGACTTCTGGATCTGGCGGACGGAGTTGATGATGCCGGCGTGGCCGCAGGATGAGATCACGACGAGTCCCCGGTCTTTCACGTTGTAAGCGGTGGCGTGCTCGCCCCAGAAGATGTCTTTCACCAACTCGCCCGGCTTGGCTTCCATCTTGACTGTGCCGGGAGGGAAGTGGAACGTAGCGTCGCAGGCGGAGCCGGGCGCGCCGGCTTCGAGACGAGCTGCCGGAAGAGGCATCTCGAAATCCGTGACTCGCGCGATGTGGCCGGAGGTGAAGGCATGGCCCGCGACTACGGTGGGCTCTTCCGCGATCACGACCTTCAACCCTCGCGCTTCGAGCTCATCCCGCTTGAGCTCACCGTAATCCAGTTTAGTGCCGTCGGGTTGCACCACCCAGCGATGGCAGAACGTATCGCGTCCTCCGGCATAGAGAGTGAGCCCTGGTTTGGCTTTTCCCTGGAGAGCCTGTGCCAAGTCGGGCAGGCCACCGTAATGATCGTCGTGCCCGTGGCTGATGATCAAGGCGTCGGACGTGGCGGGATCGACTTTCAGGCCTTTGAAATTGTTTGTGAGCGTGCGGGGCGTGAGCGCGAAGTCCAGCAGGATCTGCTTTTCCTCTGCGCCTCGGAAGGACTCCAAATGAAAGGCCAACCCATGTTCCGACAACAACGAGACTTCTGAGCCGTACGGACGGGGCAAAGTATTCCGAGTGATCGCCAGGTTGCCGATTTTCCCGCCCTTGGCGAAGATGTCGTAAATGTTGTCCACCAGGTTGGTGACAACGAGGCGGTCAGTGGTGGGGATTTCCTTGGGAGTATCGAGGAAACTTCCGAAGCGGCCCGTGCCGCCCACTAGGAATGTTCCGCCTGCTACGGCTCCCAGCTTCAGGAATTCGCGCCGGTGCATGCTTGACCCCCTTCCTCTGACCCGAGATCTTCTTTCTTGGCTTCGAAAACGGAAACATTGTAACCCCAAAGGACTTAGAGATGAGGTGATGTGGCAGGGCGATTGAATTTAAGCCTGTGCCACGGGCCTGACGGCGAAGCATTGAAAACACCACTGTGCAAAATTTCCCCCGCCTCGAAATGAGTTAGGGTTCCGGGCGATGGCCGGTCGAATGTCCAATCGTGGGCCGAATTTTGTATTTGAGGAGGCGATCGACGGAGCCTGCGGCTTTGAGCTGCTCGAAGCTCCATTCGAGAAGGACTTCGCCGACGTTTCCGAGCTTGCGCTTTTCGCGAGCGGCAAATTCTTCGAGTTCGGTGCGCAATAGCTGGCGGACTCTCAGGCCGATTTGTGTTTTCCACTCACCCATGGCTCGCCTTAATTCGTGACGCAAAAGAGGCGATGTTCCCAGTGACCCCAGTGAAGGACAAGGGTTGCCACGATCCCTCGCTTCGCTCGCTCACAAACCGAGGATGGGGCACCCTCCGTGTTTTTGGAAGTTGAGTGGATAAGTAAAGATTGCGTCGCGATTGTGACTGGCTTCGAAAATATCCTGAGGCGCGGTCCGGGCCACCCGCCCGGCCGCGCGCGATTCTCGGTGAGTATTTCCGGTGAGTGTAAGAACGCAAATTACCGCTGCGGCTCTTCTTTTTTGATTAGAGGATCTGCTTGCGTGATGCTGCCCTTCACCAGTTCCGTCTTGATGGTGAATGTTTGTTTTGGCAACAGATTGATCTCTGTCTCGAACGTCCGGTACCCGGGCAAGGCTATCTTGACGCGATGCTTCCCCGGGCTAACCAGCATGGCCCGGGCAAACCCGCGAAACTCTTGAACATGGCCGACAAACAGGTCGTCAAGGAAAACCGCTGCGCGGTCGGGTATGACATCCAGTTTTACCTTAGCGGTGACTTTTGGATACTGCGCCAGCGGATCCTTTTGCATTGCGACCTGCAGAATTAGCTCCTTTCCTGGTTCCACAACCACTGTTTGCTTGAAGTCCTGGTAGCCGGCCTGACGCACCGCGATTTCATGTTCCCCCGGCAGAAGTGAGACGGTATTGTTCTCTTTGAGTTCCCCCAAGTAACCCACGTATCCCCCGTCAATCCACACTCCCGAAGTTTTCTCCACTTTGCTGGCGCCGAGGAACCGGATTTTCCCCATCACCTGGCTTTGCGCACTGGCGCTAGCGGCGAATAACAGAAGGAAGCAAATGACCGTAAAGCCCCTTAGTTTGGATCCGGTATCCATAGCCATTGTCGTTCTCCTCGTACCCTTTCAGCCAAATTGAGGCTGCTGGCGCTCGGCCAGTGCCATTCCAAGTTGTTGCTGCGATTCTTTGTGCTTTTGGCTGGGAGCGTTCTGGAAAAAATGCTCTCCTGCGCACTCATTCTCTGGCAGGAACGGCACCAGCTGCGCAATGGGGAGGGGTTCTTAGCCGGAGTTTTCGTTTCATTTTCCGGCCCAATGGCTAACGTACACCGGGGCGCCTCTGACTGCAAGGTTCAGTCGTGATTAACTCGCTTACCGGAAACTTGGGCGAGTGTGATGCGCTTCGATAAACGAGTTGGGGTTTGCTCCGTCTAAGCGGGGCGGGAAGGAATTGAAGAGAGGAGACTCGAATGAAACGACGCTTCTTGTTATCGGCAGCGCTCATTTTTGCCGTGGGTGCTTTGGGACAACTCACACAAGGCGGCTTGCCGAGCGCTGCGGCCGCGAATGCGCCTCAGGCACAACAAACGCAGGGGGCACAGGTGGCGCAGCAGGCTTTGCCAACTGTGGCTTCCGTCGTGGACCGGGAGATCAGCGCCATCGAAAAGCTGGTGGTGGACGCTGCGGAAGCCATGCCGGAAGATAAGTACAACTTCTCTCCGGAGGGCTTGAACATTCCAGGCGGCGACTATAAAGGTGTGCGCACGTTTGCCGCGCAGGTGAAGCATATCGCTGTTTCGAATTATTTCATTTGGTCGCCGCTTACGGGAGATAAGGTGCCGGAAAATATCAAGGACGGAAACGGTCCCGTGGAGCTGAAGAGCAAAGTGGACATCATCAAGTTCCTGAAGGATTCTTTTGCCCTGTGCCACAAAGCCGCGGCTACATTGACGGTGGAGAACATGTTGGAGAACCCTGGGAAAAGCAAGTCGACCAGGTTGCGCTTGGCTACTTTCGGCGTAGCCCACGCCTATGATCACTACGGACAGATGATCGAGTACTTGCGCATGAACGGGATTGTGCCGCCGGCGAGCCGAGCGAGTGGCGCATCCTGATGACGAGCCACGGCTCTATTGAATGAAACCGATCAGAGTTAGCCCGCCAGAAAATCGAATACCACGTGAGCGTTGTCGCTGCGAATTCCCACTGGCCCTTTGAATTGCAGCACCACGGGGACAAGTGTTCCTTGCCAAACTATTTTGTCGTCTGCTTTCACAGTCAGTTCTGTTCCTTCGAGTTCCGCATAGAGAGTGTGGGGCTCATCCACGTGCAGAGCGGGTGGTGGCGCGGCGATACGCGGCTTGATGTTATTGATGTATCCATGGTCCAGACATTCTTGATGCGTGCGTTGGCCGGGGTTTAGTTTTACGGAAACGGCAATTTTCTGCGTGTCGAAGTTCCACATTACGTAAACCAGGTTACAAGTGTCCTGCGCTTTGAGCTTTATTCCAAACTGGTGACGTACTTCGCCACTACCGAGGTGCGACACTTCGCTCGATGGGCCAAGGTAAGTGAATTTGAGCGTGACTTTTTGCGATGGGCTGATCTTCTTCAGTGTCGCGCGCATCTCTTTCGAGGCCACCATCAGCCGGTCGCTTGCCGCTTTTTCAATCTTTCCGTCGGAAACGTCGAAGTCGCCCAACTGCGTTTTGGTTTGTGCTTTGGCGCTGGGAAAAGTTGCCAGCGCAATCAGGCCTAACGTCAAAATAAACCGGGTCATCTGCAATCCTCCTGACGGCAAAGTCAGAATCAATCCATCGGAATGAATAACCAGTGAGGAGTCTACCGGATAGACGACGAAGGCTTTCGAAATGTTTCCCTACGCGTGTGGGTCGAGACCAATCTGGCGCAATAATCGGGCAGTGGGTGTTTCTTTCTCGATGAATCGAACTCCAACGGGAGGAACAAAGTGCCCCCGGGGCACACCAACTAATTTGAAAGAGGAGACGATTCATGGTTCGAGGATGGAATATGGCTTTGGCAGTTGCGGGATTAGCGGTTTTGAGCGCGGTCCCTTCGGCGACGCTTGCGCAGGACAAGATGCAAAGCGACTCAATGAAGAAAGACGACGCGATGCAGGACAGCATGAAACAAGACAGCATGAAGCACGAAGACATGGCGCCCGACAAGAATGCGAAAGCGCTGCTTACGGGGACATTTCACGGCAAGGTGCACAGCACAAGCGGGCGGGCGACGGTTTATCAGGGCGCGGACGGCAAGAAGATTTTGAGACTGACTCATTTCAAGACGTCGAATGGTCCCGACGTTCACGTAATTTTGGTCGCGACGAAAGACGCGAAAGATGACGCGAACTTTATCAGCGGCAACGTAGAACGCATCGAGTTGGGAAAATTGAAAGGAAACGAAGGCGATCAAAACTACGAATTGCCGGAAAACATTGATTTGGGCAAATTTCAGACGGTTTCCATCTACTGCGAGCGGTTCAATGCGAATTTTGGAGCCGCTCCGCTGGCTAAATTCTAGGAAAGAGCAGGCGACGGGCTGCCTGGCAATGAGCGAGGCAGCCCCTGCCGAGAGACGACAATGAATACAAATCAACGAGGTTGGATTAGCAGAAATAGATGGATTTTGGTTTTGATTGCGATTCCGGTGCTGGCGGTAACGTGGTGGGAATTTCGTCCAGAAAAGCTGTTCATCAATCAGAAGGTGAACGAGGCGGCTCCGTTTGCTGCGAGCGGAGAACCACAACCGATTTACACTGGAGTGCTGGAAGGGAAGGCTCATCCGACGAGCGGCAGGGCAACGGTCTACCAGTCACCGGACGGAAAGAACTTTTTGAGACTGTCCGATTTTGCGACTTCTAACGGGCCGGATGTGCACGTGGTCCTCTTGAAGCCGGATGAGAAAGCGCTGGGCGGAGTTGCGATTGCCGGTGAGATGGATATGGTGGAACTTGGTTCGCTGAAGGGCAATCAAGGAGACCAGAATTACGATTTGCCCGCAACGGCCGACTTGAACAAATATCAGACCGTGGCGATTTATTGCGAGCGATTCCATGTGATTTTCGGAATATCGCAGCTCGAGAAGTTCTAAGCCAGGTGAACTAAGTTGGGAGAGATACGGGGTGCGGAGATTCAGCCGCACCAATTTGCTGCGATGACGACAGGGAAACAGAGCGAAGCCGAAACGATTGGGCGAATCCTGGCCGGAGAGAAAGAGCTATTTCACGACCTTATCCGGCCGTACGAGAGAATGGTTTATTTGACGGTCTTTTCCGTGCTGAGGAATGAAACGGAAGCGGAAGATGCAGCGCAGATAGCGATCATCAATGCGTACCGGCATTTGGGAGCATTTCGGGCGGACGCGAAGTTTAGCACCTGGCTCGTAACGATCGCGATGAACGAGGCGCGGCAGAAGTTGCGGCGCGAAAAAAGGGCCGTCCTGGAGTCCATTGAAGAAACAGTAGAAGAGAGCACCGGTGATTACACGCCGGCATTTCTGACGGACTGGCGAGAGATTCCGCTGGAGGCGCTGGAGCGGAAGGAGTTAAGAGAAGCCTTGCAGAAGGCAGTGACGGAGCTGCCGGACCATTACCGGCAAGTGTTTTCGCTCCGAGATCTACAGGAACTAAGCATACAGGAGACCGCGGAAGCGCTAAGCATGACGCCGGGGCTTGTGAAGGTACGACTGCGGCGCGCGAGAATCATGCTACAGAAGAAGCTTGTGCCATTCTTGAAGAAGACACCTCCTGCTAACAGAGGGTGGTTTGGGAGGGCGCGATGAAGCTGGAATGCAAGCACGTGTGGGGCTACATTTCGGATTATATTGACGATTCCGTTGATCCGGCCGTCCGAGAGGATATTGAGCGGCATCTGGAACACTGCGAAATCTGTTCGGCAATTCTGGATTCCACGCGAAACATTCTGATTTTGACAGCGGATAAGCGAACGTTTGAAGTGCCGGTGGGATTCAGCGAAAAATTGCACCGGCGGTTGGAAGAAGAAATGAAGAAAGAACCAAAGCTGGACGAGAAATAGGCGTGTTTATTGAAATAGTGGAACGCGATGGATCAGGGGATGGGTGATCCATTCCGCGGCAAGAAGAATGAGTGTCAGGATAGACAAAACGATCTGCAGCTGCTCGGAGCGTTTCTTTTTTGAGCTGAGCGGTTTCTGACGCCATTGAGCAGATTGGCGACTGCGCAGTCGCCGAACTCTCCAAATCACGTAAAGATTCAAAACAGAACCGATCAAAGCGACGGCCATCATAGGAACACGGATGACGTCTGCATGGAATCCATGCGCGGGCGTGTGGAGACCCGCGGCTGCGGTGAGCGCCGTAAGGCCGATGGCTACTCGAATGCCGCTGATGGCGATGACGGCGGTACAGGCGCTTTGCAAAACGGCAATTACGAAACCGGACCAATTGAGCCAGCGCGTGTTTGTAGCGGACACTTCCGCGTCCGGAGAAGCGCGTAAGTTGGATTGCTCCAGGGATTCGGTCAAATCCACACCTCTTGCGGCAAAAGCTGTTTCTGGAAAGTCAGAGCGAAGGAAAAGTTTGCAGGCATTTCCGTGCAGAAACAAGTGGCCTGAGGAAAGGCGCGCTTTGAAGGTTTTTAAAGGCAAGATGAGATAAGTTGTGGGAGGAATGATGTTTTGGAATTGCGTGGTGATTGCACCTAAGTAGCGTCCGGCGCTGGCGGCTTGGCGCCTCTGATGGTGAGCCAGAGCATGAGGGCGATCTCGCCGAAGAAGGGGAGTTGCGCGTAGGAATAGACGTTGTTCTCGTATTGCGGTTGGAGTACGGCGGTAAGACTTAGGATGACCCAAGCGATGCCGGCGACGGCGAGCCAGACGCCGAGGAAGCTCGGCAGGAATCGCGACCGATAGACAAGCAGTGCAAGCGGAAAAAGCCAGAGACCCCAGAAGAGTTCGGCGACAACCAATCCTTGATGATGCAGATTGAGGAACAGCATCGCGAGAGCTTCGCGCTGAGGTTTTTCGAAAATAGATAGAAAGTCTGCTCCCCGGGCGAGGACGATGGCGGCGATGGAGTTTACTTCGTTCAAGAACGCGATTGGGACGGAGACCACAATCAGCGTGACCATGAGCGAGGCGTGGCGCCGGTTGACTCCTTTGAGCAAGTCGTACAGAGCAGCGGCCACAAAGATGAAACCGGCCATGCCGATGAGTTGAGCAGCGATGCCAAGGCGGAAGAGTGTTTCGTGAGCGGCGATGTTGGCGGCCGTCGCCGCTGTGTTTCCGTGGACTATAATCTTGCCGGGAACATAGCCCATGGCGAAGAAGCCTACTAGCGACGTGACTAGATATAGCAAGCCCGCGGATCGGCCTGGGTTCTTGGTGGAACTCATGGTGTCCTCCTGCGTTGTAAGGGGCCTGGCGTGAAGGTCTATCTGAAGATACGCCGGAGGGGATCAAAACATTTCGCCACAACATTCCGCGACAACATTCCGCGACAATATTTCGTGACCCCATCCTAACTTCCGAATGGCCGGCGATACGCCTGGAATCACACTTCCTATTAACTTTGTGACCGCACTTGTACCTTCGAGCTATAGCGCGCCAGTTTTTCGAGGTGATAGTGTCGAGACAACCAGGCCTGCCGAATCTGTGCAAGGAGAATAAGCATATGGGTCTTCTCGACGCCGTCGTAAGCAAGTATTTTAGAGATGAAAAAGTGGGCCGGGTCGTCGTTTTTGCCGGAGATCGCCGCAACCGAGGCTACCTTGTGGACTCCGGCGCTGAGGAAGCGAGAATCAGATCCTTCCTAAAAATGTTTCATTTTGCCGAGTATTCGATCGTTCTGTTCGGTTCCTCCCTCGCCTTCGCCTGGTCGACATTTTTCAGTAATCTCCAGTCCCTCGGCAGGCCTGAGGAGCATGTTATTCGGACGACGTGCATTTACCTCGCGATAAACGGTCTTCTAGTTGGCATCCCAGCCGGGCTGCTGTGGAGAGCCTATAAGAAGTCGTTCTTGAGTTTTGTCTCTTCAGAGCATGAGGTCGCAGTATCGGGGAAGAGCGCCGGCCAACAAGGTTGGATCGCATATGCTACGTTTGCTGTCGCTTTGGCAATTCTCGCGTTTATTTTTTTCTACTTAGTTCGGGCGAAATAGCCAAATTGCAGTGAGCGGCAATCCCGAAACACACAGCTACACGTTCATCCGCCAAGAAAAAACACACTGCTCAATAACCAAAAACACGGCGTTCTCGATGAGAATCTAAAGCGCCAAAATCGGCTCCGAGTTGAGCGAGCGTTGCGTGCGTGCTATGTTGGTAGAAGCAAGCCCGGAGTGGCGGAACTGGCAGACGCGCTGGACTCAAAATCCAGTGGTACTTAGTACCGTGTGGGTTCGACCCCCTCCTCCGGGACCACTTTTATCCGTGCCCCGCGTAACCTTCTAGATTCCTCGAATACAGTGACGTATGGTTTTTGTTACAGGCGGGCGAAATCGAGCCTACCAGGTATGCCGTATTGCGAGATAGGCTTTCCCCTTTATCCTTAATTGTTTAGAGAGCGTGGAGGCCTTACGGAATCATCGGCTACTACACGGATCCGGTCGGATTCCGGAATCAGCACTTCGGAGAGTAGCGATCTTTTTCGGCTGCTCGTAAATAGCGTTCGGGATTTCGCAATCTTTGTTCTCGATCCCGATGGCCACGTCCTCACGTGGAATCTTGGCGCTCAGGCTTTGAAGGGCTACGCTAAGGAAGAAATCATCGGCAAACACTTTTCGCAGTTCTACCTTCCAGAAGCCGTTCAAAGCGGTTGGCCGCAACGGGAATTGGGCATCGCCAAGAAGGAAGGGCGCTTCGCGGACGAGGGTTGGCGCATACGAAAGGACGGCAGCTCCTTTTGGGCTTCGGTCATTATCACTGCGCTTAGGGAGAGCGACGGAAAACTCTGCGGCTTCGCCAAAGTGACGCAAGACATGACGGATAGAAGGCAGAACGAAGAGCGTATTCAGTCGCTGAACCGTGAGCTTCGTCTTCGCATATCTCAACTGGATGAAATTCAGCGCGTGGTGCAACTGCGAACCATAGAACTTCAAAAATTGTCCGGCCGGTTGCTGCAAGTCCAGGACGAAGAACGCCGCCGGCTCGCTCGCGAGCTCCATGACGAGCTAGGACAACAGCTCGCAGGGCTCAAGATGATGCTCAAAAAAGCTACGAGCCAAGAAGCAGAGCAAATGGTGGATACTGCGATAGCTTCGGTCCGCAACCTATCCTACATTTTGCATCCGCCTCTTCTGGATGAAACTGGGTTGCAGTCTGCACTGCATTGGTATGTTGATGGTCTTGCGAAACGCAGCGGGATTGAAATCTCCCTACTTTTGAAGCCGCAAAATTTTCCCCGTCTCTCGAGTGAAATTGAGGCAACTATCTTCCGGATCGTTCAGGAAGCGCTGACGAATGTTTATAAACATTCGGGAACGGAAAAGGCGCGCGTAGAAGTAGAAATTGATAAATACGGCGAAATGATTTTCATCAAAATTCGCGACTACGGCAAGGGTTTCCCCCTGGAGAACATGGGAAGTATTCCGATGCCTTCTATGGGTATCGGTATCGGTGGTATGCGGGAACGCGTTCGACAGTTCGGAGGGGAACTTTTGGTTACGCGAGCCGAGCCCGGAGCGTTAGTCGAGGTCAAAATTCCGCTATTTGGCGGAGCTGTCCAAGAGCTCTAGCTCTTCAATTACCGTCCCATTCTGCCCCGCGTACTCGAAACCTCTTTTTCGGGCCACACACCGTTGCTCAAACGTCGAGGACCTCAGGGGAGTTCGCTGCTCCTGCTATGACTGATCTTGATTTGCGCATGCCAGGGGCTGTTTGCTTCGCCTTGCGCGATGTCTGGAAAGGGAATAGCTTTGACCCGATTGTGTAGGGAACGAAGGAGATGGCGATGAAACCTGCCGAAACGCAGTTAGAACGCCTGGAACGACTTGAGCGATTCGTTCGAACTGTGAAGCTATTGGTCCTCTTGAGTCTAGTCGCGGGAGTGGCCGCTATCGTCTTCGGCAAATATGCTTTTGCGTCAACCCCGGATGACAAGATTCTGCGTGTGCATGGAATTGTGATTGAAGATGCAACGGGCCATCCCCGGCTGCTTATAGGTGCGCCAGTTTCGAACCAGGGTAGAAAACGTCAGGACGAACTCACCGGATTCGTTTTGTTGGGGGACGACGGCACCGATCGACTCACAATCGGAACCGCTGACTACGATCAGAAAAACGGGACTCTACAACATCGCGTCGCAAACGGCGTCGGCGTGCTCCTGAACGACGCGCACGGAAACGAACGCGGCGGTTTCGGGATTCTTGACAATGGTCGCGTCACTCTCGGTTTGGACCGCGCAAGCGGCGAGGAAGGCGCATTTCTCACTGTGGAAGATGAAGACGATTTTGCCGGCTTGCTTATCAAAAACGCTCACACCTGCAATGTCGCTTCATTCGGAAATAGCAAAGACGCTGAAACTCGATTGCTCTTGCGGGACCGCGCTTGCAACGACCGGGTTTCTCTTGCCATAAAAGACTCCGCCGCGCCGAAACTCGAAGTTCGGGACCACCAGGAAAGGCTGGTCTTCGATGCTTTTGCGGCACCGCATAAGTAGGCAAGAACAACTTCTCTCTTGCACCTTCATTGAAACGGTTTAAGATTGAAATATTCGAAGGTTTGTAATTTACAAAGAGGGAATACATGCAACGCACCCGCGCGATCGCACTTCTTTGCTTGACGGCTTTCTTACTTCTATCTGGCGTTAGTGCATTTGCCGGTGAACCTGTTACCCAGACGCCCGCAACAATCTATTTGAATGCAAACTGGCAAATTCAATCTTCTTGCGAAACAAAAGCCACGGGCGAACAGATCTCTGCGCCGGGTTTTGCGGCCACTGGCTGGCACAAAACGACGGTTCCAAATACTGTCGTAGGCTCGCTTGTTGACGACAAGACTTATCCCGACCCTACATACGGAACAAATCTCAAGAATCTACCGGGCATGAACTATTCGAGCGCTTCGTTTTTTGCGCTGCAGGATATGCCGGAAGGAAGCCCCTTCAAATGTTCGTGGTGGTGGCGCATGGGATTTGCCATCCCCACGTCGGCGACAGGAAAGCATCTGGCACTGCATTTCCCAGGGATCAACTATCGCGCCAATGTCTGGGTGAACGGGAAAAAGATCGCGGACGCGAAAGATGTCGTGGGAACTTACCGGATTTTTGAATTTGATATCACGAACGTTGCGAAGGTTGGCACGGCAAACGCCGTCGCGCTAGAAATCTTTGCTCCGGAGAAAAACGATCTTGGTATTACTTGGGTTGATTGGAACCCCACGCCTGCCGACAAGGACATGGGCATCTGGAAAGAAGTTTCGCTGACGATTAGCGGCCCGGTTGCGATTCGCCATCCCTTTGTAAATTCCAAGCTGGATTCCGCGTACAAGTCCGCCGAACTTACGGTTAGTACGGAACTCCGCAACGATTCCGGCAAACCCGCCAAAGGTACGCTTATTGCCGATGTGGATGGAAAGCAACTCAAACAGGAAGTCGAACTTGCCATAGGCGAGTCGAAGACGGTTCGCTTTGCGGCGGCAAACTATCCGCAACTGAAACTTGCTGATGCAAAACTCTGGTGGCCGTTCACCGTTGGTACACCGAATCTTTACACGGCAAAACTTTCGTTTGAGTCTGAAGGCGCCGTTTCCGATTCGGCCATAGTCAAATTCGGGATTCGCGAAGTTACCAGCGAACTTACGGACAAAGGGCACCGGCTTTTCAAGATTAACGGGCGGCGTATTTTAATTCGTGGAGCAGCCTGGGCGCCGGACATGTTTTTGCGGCCGATGTCGAAGAAGCTGGATGCCGATTTGCGGTATGTGAAGGATATGGGGTTGAATACGATCCGTCTGGAAGGGCGCATAGACCGCGACGAATTGTTCAACAAGACGGACGAGCTTGGGATTCTGGTGATGCCCGGCTGGACTTGCTGCGACGCTTGGGAAAAATGGGAAGATTGGACGGACGAGACGCGAAAAGTTGCAGGTGCTTCGATGAAGGATCAGGCACAGCGTCTGCGGAATCATCCTAGCGTTTACGTGTGGCTCTACGGCAGCGACAATCCTCCACCCGCGGATGTTGAGCGCATGTATCTCGGCATTTTGAAAGATGCGGAATGGCCGAATCCTTCGGTTTCGAGTGCGAGCGAGCAGCCCACGCCTGTAACGGGAGGTTCCGGCGTCAAAATGACTGGCCCGTACGAATATGTTCCGCCTGTCTATTGGTACGCGGACAAGGAAGCTGGCGGCGCACACGGCTACAACACGGAAACGAGCCCCGGTCCCGCAATCCCGACACTTGAAAGCGTCAAGCGCTTCATTCCCAAGGAACATCTCTGGCCAATGGACGACGTATGGAACTACCACGCGGGCGGGGAGCGTTTTACTACCGTGAATGTTTTTACCGACGGGTTGACTCGTCGTTATGGCGCTCCGAAGTCGCTTGAGGACTACGAACGCAAAGCGCAGGCGATGACGTATGACGGGCAGCGCGCGATGTTCGAAGCGTATGGGCGCAACAAATACGTTGCGACGGGCGTCATTCAGTGGATGCTGAACAACGCGTGGCCATCTTTGATCTGGCATCTCTACGACTACTATCTCGTTCCTGGCGGCGGCTATTTCGGAACAAAGAAAGCCATGGAGCCTCTGCACGTTCAGTACGACTATGCGGATCATTCGGTTGCGGTTGTGAATGATACTTACGAAGCGCATCCGAACATGAAAGTCGTCGCTAAGGTCTACAACCTTCAAGGGAAAGAACTCGCCTCGCATGAAGAAAAAATGAACGTGCCAGCTGACGCCAGCGTGAAGGCTTTTGATTTGCCGAAGGCCGAAGGTCTGGCCATGACTTTCTTCACGAAGCTGCAGATGTTCGATGCGGCAGGGAAGTTGGTGAGTGACAATTTTTACTGGCTGTCGGCGAAGGAAGATACGCTCGACTGGAAGCACCGCCAGGACACCGTCTATACCCCGCAAGGCGAGTTCGGCGATTTGACGGGGCTGGAATCACTGCCGGATGTTTATGTCACGCGGATGACGAGTTACAAACAAGAGGCCGGAAAAGTGAAAGTGAACGTCACGCTTAAGAACACCGGTAATGCCGTGGCTTTCATGGTGCGCGCTCGGTTGGTGGACTCAAAAGGGGACGACCTTGTACCGGTGTTCTGGAGTGACAACTATGTTTCGCTATTGCCGGGCGAATCGAGAACGATTTCCGGAGAGTATAGCGGCACGGTGCCTGCTGACAAGGAGCCAGCAGATCGGATTGATGGATGGAACGTGACGGCCGCGCCGAGTCACACCGATTCGAAAACACCGAAGCACTAAATGGCGTTGTATCTCGCGCTGAATATTTACTGCAATTCGGGAGACTTTTTGTGTGCTGCGACAAGGTTCTTCGTCGTTTGCTCGTTTGCGCGCTCTTTGTGAACGCGACAGCGTACGCGCAGAATGCAAAACTCGACGCCGCAGAGAAATCGGTTCTTGCGCGCGTTGAGAAATCGGGCGCGGAGGTGGGAATCGCGTTTCGGATGTTGAATGAGAATGACGAATGGTATTCCCGTGCCGACGAATCCTTCCACGCTGCGAGCACGATGAAAGTCCCTGTTCTCATCGAACTCTTTCATCAGGTGAAGGAAGGGAAGTTAAAGCTCGGCGACACGCTCGTCGTCAAAAACGAATTTCACAGCATCGTGGACGGCTCTCCTTACTCCTTAGACGCGGAAGACGATTCCGAAACCGATCTCTACAAAGCCGAAGGCCAGACGCGCTCTCTCGCTCAACTCGCCGAACTAATGATCACTGTCAGCAGCAACTTCGCCACGAATCTGCTCATCGAAAAACTCAGCGTTGAAAATATTCGGGCCACCGTTCATTCGCTCGGCGCTGATGGCATGAATGTTCTCCGGGGTGTAGAAGACGGCAAAGCTTTCGAAAAGGGTCTGAACAATACGGCGACGGCGCGCGGGCTTGCGATTTTGTTAACGGCGATTGGAGAGGGCAGAGCGGTGGATTCCGAGTCTTCAGAGCAGATGGCGGCGATTCTGAAGCGGCAGAAATTCAATGAGGCGATTCCGGCGGGGCTGCCAGCGGGCACGCCGGTCGCCCACAAGACCGGAGATATCACGAAGATTCATCACGATGCGGCAATCGTCTATGCGAAGCGGCCGTTTGTGCTGGTCATTCTTGTGCGTGGCATCGCTGAGGACAAAGAAGCGTACCGCTTGATGGCCGACATCACGCGGGATCTTTACAACGCAACGAATTGACACCGGCGCCCCTGCACAGGACACTAAAAGCACAACCTCAGGCGGCGATACATCATCCAAGCTGTTGACGGTGCATTGTGGGGTTCGGAACAAGAATGCGAGGATTCTATTTATGAAGACATGGGCAAAATTCTTCTCCGCAGCGCTCCTGGCCGTGGCGCTTGCCGCGGCGGCCTCTGCCGACACGCTCGAATTGAAAGACGGCCGCGTGTTGCAGGGCAAATATCTTGGCGGCACGCAGGCCATCCTCCGCTTCGAATTGAACGGAGAGGTGCAGACCTTCTCGACGAACGATGTCGTCGCACTCACCTTCACGCGCGGCTCGAGTCAGCCGCAGGCGGCTTCGGCACCCCCTCAACCACAATCGGCTCCTGCGCCGGCAAGCAACATGGCGCCAGCTCCGGTGGCGCCCGCTTCCGCCCAGGCCAGTTCTGATTCCGGTTCGGTCACTCTTCCCGCAGGCCAATCGCTCCTCGTCCGCATGATTGATGGCGTTGACTCTTCCAAGAATCACGTGGGTGATATTTTTCATGCCAGCTTGGAGACGGATTTGACGATGAATGGCCAGCTCATTGCGCGCAAAGGTTCGGATGTTTACGGCCGGCTTGCGACGGCGGAAGCACAGGGCAAGTTTGCCGGGAAATCGGAACTGCAACTGGAGCTGACGCGTCTGGTAATAGACGGACGCGATTATTCGCTGGTCAGCAGCGACTACAACGTGCAAGGCAAAGGGCGTGGCGGCGACACGGCGAAGAAAGTCGGCGGGGGCGCCGTGCTGGGCGCGATTATCGGCGGAATTGCCGGGGGCGGAAAAGGCGCGGCGATCGGTGCGGCGGCAGGTGGCGGCGCAGGAGCCGGCGTGCAGATTATTACAAAGGGCGATCAGGTGAAGGTGCCGAGCGAGGCATTGCTTGAGTTCCGCTTGCAACAGCCGCTGACCGTGGTGCCCACCGGCCAGCAGTAATTTTAGTGCTTTCGGCGTTTCCATAAGGCCCGGCGAGATCCTTCCTGCCGGGCCCTGTTGCTTTTTTTGTAAGCACAGTACCCAAAAATCTTCCTTGCCTCTTCTACTGTTAGTCACTAAGCTAACACCGATGTGGGGAGACCTCTCGTGCCAAAAGAAAAACCAAGAGTAAACATCGGCGAAGTTATCAAAACCTATCGCAGCCAGCGCGGCTTGTCGCAAGGCGACATTGAACGCCGCACCGGGCTATTGCGCTGCTATTTGTCGCGCGTGGAGAACGGCCACACCGTTCCTTCGCTCGAAACCCTTGCCAAAATTGCCGAAGCGATGGACATTTCGCTCGCCGATTTCTTTCCGGGAACGGAAACGCCGCGTGACCGCGAAACGCAGAAGATGCTCGGCGAACTTTCCCAGGACGAAATTCGCTTTCTCGTCGAAATCAAGCGTTACAGCAGCACGCTTTCCGACGGCGACAAGCGCCTCGTTCTTGCCATGATCCGCAAAATGGCCACCATGCTTCCGCCACCCGTACGAAAACCGATAGTCCGCCGCCCCATGGCGTAGTTCAAGTTTTTGTCAGGAATTTTACGAGAAAGGACAGGCGGAGCGCCTGTCCTTTTTTCTTTTCAGCGCACCCTGCGCAGCACCAAACAGCTAGAAATTAAATCATGCAATGCCTGCTTCTGTTTTGTGAATCCCGCCAGCGCGTAGCCAATTCCGAGCGGAATCATATTGCTGACAATGCGGCTAAAGAAGCGTCCAGAGGCTCGCCAAAAATCCACCTTCGCTCCATTCAAGTCCGTCACTACGATACCAAGAGCCCTCTTTCCAATTGTTCCTTGCCACGCAGAACTTTCCATTGCCGCGTGATAAAGCCAACTGATTCCGACGAAAGCGGCAAAAAAGAAAACAACCGCACCCAATCCCAATACGTCATACCAATCGTCCATATTATCCAGGGGCTCAAAACTGCGGAAAATGCTTCCGACGCGCGCAAGAGAAACCAGCCTTCCCAGCACGACAAAGCCGATGCCGACGAGCATTGCCTCGTCAATCATCCATGCCAAAAACCGTAGCCAGAATCCTGCGTAGCTCACGCGAATTGCGGGAACGACTGAATTTCTTGGAAGGGAATTTGACGGAGTGTGCGCAACTGGCCGAACGCCGGTTGCTCTGCCGCAAGCAGGGCACACTTGAGTCGTTGCGTCGAGAGCGTGTCCGCACTGGGAACAGAACAAGAAGCCTCCCCGGTGAGCCAATCGTTAAGTGGCAATCGTAAGGTGCCAATCGTAGCCACGCGGAATAGACTTGGCAATAGCCGATTGGTTGGTTCGGCGTTGCCCGCCGATTTGCAGAATATCCTAGCGTCTCAGCACTAGCGTACTGGCAATCATGTCGTGAAGGGCCTGCTTTCGCTCGGTCAACCCAGCCAGAATGTATCCAATTCCCAGGGGGATCAGCTGCGACACGAACTTCGCAAAGTAGCGTCCCGTCGCGCGCGCAAATGTTACCGGCGCGCCCGTGATATCAGTAACGAAAATATTCAGCACTTTTTTCCCAGGTGTTGCCTGCCACGATGAGCTTTCGAACGCAGCGTAATAAAGCCAGCTGCCAATGAACATCACGAGTATAAAAACGCCGACGCCGACAAAAAACGCAGCTCCCAGCGCCTCTCCGACGGCCTCGCCTGGATCCGGAGGATTCGGCAGATTTTTCAGGAACGAACCCAAGCCTGAACTCAGTACAACAATCATGAATACGATCATGACGGGCACGCCAATAATGAAGCCATCCAGCAAATGCGCGACAAGCCGCAGCCAGAATCCCGCGTACGCCACGACCGGAGCCGGCTGCCAATGTGGAGTAACCTCAGCAGGTCCCACTGGCTGCAATATCGGCGGGGCCACGGGAGCAAGTGCTGCTCCCTGCGGCTGCCCGCATACGGGGCAAACTGCAACCGTCTCCGCGATCGCACTTCCGCATTTTGAACAGTACACGCTGTCTCCTTCAGCCATTCACATTTAGATACGCTTTGCCCAAGCAATTTGTTCCGAACTAGCCCGGCGCCTCAATCAGCTTCTCAAGCAACCGCACCTTTCGTCCAAAATAGATTCCCGTCAGCAATTTCCACGGCAAGATCAGGATGTATGCAAATCCTGCGTCGGCGGCGTAGTTGGCGGGAAGAATCAATCCCAACACGCAAGAAAACAAACCCACTCCGGCGATTCCCACCGAGTCAACGACCGTCGCCATCGTAATCAGCCGTTCGATTCCGCTCAGTTCCAGCTTTTCGCGCTGCCGCCACGCGTTTACGTGCATTGCTGCGATTAATAGAAACGCAGCGGCAAATCCGACGCCATAAAGCAGTACGAGTTCCGGGATTTCGCTGGCCGAATGAAACTGCGCAGCAAACCCACCGTTCGCCTCGCCGATCAGAGCGCCGAACAAAAATTTGAGTGGATACACATAAAAAAGCACAACAAAGAGAAGGACGGAATTGAGCGCGAGCGTCGTGCGGTCCTGCATCGCGTAGCGGCGGAAGAATTGATAATGGGCATGCCAGAGAAGGCTGAAGAGGCCGAAGCAAATTGCGAAGGGCACGAAACCGCGGATTGAAACACGCAGCTCGCCAAAATTTTTCGGCACTTGCAGAGAAACCACAAGCAGTGTGAGAGCAAGGCCGAAAATTACATCACTGAAAACCTCGAGGCGGGAAATTCCCAATCCGCGGAGGCGGAAGCCGTTTTCGGTGCGCTGCTCAGGATGCGAGAGGGGCATCGTTGCTTCGAAACTTCTCCGTCGCTACCTTACCGGCACGTCGCCGGTTCTGGTCTTTGTGCCCGCGCTTGCTTCCAGATTCAGCACCGACGACACAAATTCGCTCAGCGTCATTCCCATGTGTCCCCACAAGCGTTCTTTCAGGCTCGTATAGTCTTGCGTTCCGCTGAAAATATCCGCCATCAATTGGCGAAACACCGGGCTGCGCCGCAGGAACTGCACCATGCGTGTAGTGACAGCCGTCCCCAAAAATGTTCCGCGATAAAACCGTCGCACAATTCTCGCCGCAAATTCCAGTTCCGAAGCAAACGCAGCGCCAACCCAATCGGTGTAAACTTCCGGCTTTCCTTCAGCCAGCGCTTTGCCGAGCAATTCGCCGGAGCGCATCGCGTAAAACAATCCTTCGCCAGTCAATGGATCCACCCATGCCGCAGCGTCGCCGACCAGCGCCCAGTTTTTTCCGACGACGGTTCGCTGTTGAAGCGTGCGCTCCTGCGGAGAAGGCAGCACGTGCGAATAAAACTGGCCGTTTTCGACAGGAATATTGTGCTTCTGAATGAATGTCTGCAAGTGCGCGCGAAGTTCGCTGCTAATGTGCGAAGCCATGCTTCCGCAAATTCCGACAGATAAATGATCGCAGCGAGGAAAGGACCAGATGTAGCCGTCAAAGTGGGGAAGGAATTTTATGGTAATCGAGTCCGCGACCGCTGGAATGAAATAGCCCTGCGTTATTTCGAGTTCATCGCGCTGGAGCGGACGAGTTTCCGGCAGCAGGTGATTGCGAGCTCCCGCGGCGAGGACGAGAAAATCTGAGGATTGCCATTCGCCGTCGACACAATAGCGCGGCTTCGCACCGTTGGTATCTACGGATGTCACATGCGACTGCTGCACTTTACAGCCGGCGTTTTGCGCCCGCTCGAGCAACATGCCATTCAGCACCTTGCGCGAATAAATGACGATCGGATTCGGCATGTCTAGCGTGGCGCGTTGATCGTTGCTCGCGATTAGCTCGACGGAGTGAATGAATTTTTTTGGATAGGAATTATCGGCCAGGAAGGGATATTTCAAAATTGCTTTGTGCGTCAGCCCGCCGCCGCAAGGCTTTTCCCAGGCGAGATGCTCGTCAAATATCACTACTTCGTGCCCGGCGCGCGCCAATTCCGTGCCGCACATCGCACCCGACGGCCCTCCGCCGACAATCGCTATCTTGGACATGGGTCGACCTCTGTTGTTCCTCGAAGCCAGTGGAAAAAGGCGCGAATCCCTAGGCGAGCGGGAAGATCGCAAGGGCAAAACCGGCGCTCAGTATAGCACCGAAGAGTGCCGTGGCCGCTGGACTGTGTGTCTCACGGCGCACTACGTCCATTGCCAGCCGCTGCAATAGCGAAACTAGAACGAAATACAAAACCAGCAGCACCATCAGCACTTCTCCGGTGTGCAAAAGGAACATCGCCGCTACAATCATCGCCCATGCGATCGACCGAAATGCCAGCGTCAAAATGGCTCTTCGCACCCGCGACATTGTTGCATGCGCGCCCAGGAAAATCTCCTCCGCCATCAGCCACGGGAAAAATGCAACCATCATCGGCGCCATTCGCGCCCATTTGGGCCCCGTCAACCACGCCTCATAGAAGCTGTATTCAAACCAGAGTCCGAACAGCAGCACCAGTATGATTGCTGCAATCGCTGCCGCCGCGATACCACACCAGGTAAAACGCCACGTTGTAGTTACCGCGCTCCAATTCCACGCCAGCAGCACAACTCCAAGGATCAATGCAAAACTCGCCAAATAATCCCCCTGAAACAAGCCAACAATTTTCAGCGGCACCCAAAACCTCAGCACACCCACTGCAATTGCCGAAGCCACAATCAATTGCCCTAGAATTCGCGTCGTTGGAATTGGCGCCGCTCCATCGTTCAATTCTTTTCCCGTTCCGCCGACAGTCTCCCCAACAAACGGCACACAAAGCAAAATCAGCCCAATCATCCCGCACAAATACCCAATCAGCGGATAGTGCGACGCGCGCACAACTTCCGGATCCGCGCCCAGCAATTTATTCGTCCATTTCCGCATCTCTCCCAACACATCGCTATCGAACAGCAGACTCACGTGAGTCGCATGCGGTATCTCTATGTATTTGCTCGTTCCATCCGTCGTTTCCTTCACCTTTACCAGAGAAATCCTGCGCAACTCTGCGGGCTCGTGCGAGCCGGTGATGATTAGCGTATTTTTCGCGAGCGGTGGATCATCCGGAAAGAAAACCAGTTCCTTCGAAAGCAATTTTGTCGTCCGCATCGGCGCCGGAGAAATCGCGATCACTCCCGCCACTGGCACGCGCGCGCTCGCACGAATCGCAATCGCTCCTCCCATCGAGTGGCCCGCCAGGATCGTCTGCTCCGGGACAATCGCCCGTCGCTCAATTAGCTCGCGAACTAACGCTTCGCCGCAATCGCTGGCTCGCAACGGCGTAAAGGGCCCCGGCGTTTTTCCATGCCCGGGCGAATCCGGCACAAACACACGCAGATTTTGGTTCGCCAAATCCTGAGCAAGATACGACATGATCCGCCGGTTCGCGGCGACGCCATGGAACAGCACGGCATAGCCTTGCGCGGTGCCGCTGATTGGTTCGACCACATCAACGGCCATGCGACAACTGGCCTCACTTGAAATCACTCTTAGAGGTCGATACGGGTCCAGATTCTGAAAAAAGAAACCCAGCCCCAAGAGCAGCAATCCCGACAGGGCGAACCAGAGTTTTTTCTGCTTCATGGAGCGAGCGCCCTCTCAACCGGTCCCTTATGAGACCAAATTCCCGCGCGTGTTAAAATACTGGTTTAGTTGCCTGTCACGCAAATTTGCCTTCGATCCTCAGGAGAGATCTTGCACCCTGGCATTCTCAGCTTGGAAGAAGCGGTGTTGCGATTCGGACCCGCGAATCGCAATGGACGTCGCGTTGTTTTTACTAACGGCTGCTTCGATCTCCTTCATCCTGGACATATTCAGAGCCTCGAACAAGCTCACACCCTCGGTGACGCTCTTGTCGTCGGCATCAATAGCGACGCTAGTGTCCGCGAGCTGAAAGGCGCTGGCCGTCCCATCCTCCCTGAACTCGAACGTGCGGAAATCCTTGCCGCGCTCGAGTGCGTCGATGCAGTCGTCATTTTCAACGAGCTCACGCCGCGCGAGATTATTTCCGCGCTACTGCCCGATGTCCTCGTTAAAGGCGGTGACTGGCCTGGCGATCAAATCATCGGCAGGGAAGAGGTCGAAGCTGCCGGTGGCAGAGTCGTTTCCATTCCCGTCGTCGCCGGATATTCCACGACCGCAATCCTTGCCAAAATGCGCGCTGCAGGCTCCTCCGTGCGCAAGGATTCGTAGAGCCCGATGCTGCTTCCCGTTGTTCGCGAACGATTAGAGAAGCTTCTGCGCCTCCCCACTGTGGAAAGCGCGCTAGCTGCGATCCATTCCGGCGAATCCGTTGTTCAGCTTTCCGGCCTCCAGCGCGCCGCAAAAGCTCTTCTTGCCACATTTTTCGCTGGAGAACTTCGCCGACCGGCTTTTTTTCTTACAGCTTCCAACAAACAGGCCGAAGCAATAGCGGAAACGCTCCGCTTCTTCGCTTCTGTTTTTTCCACTGGGAACGTCGCCGTGCTCCCTGCATTCGATACCCTTCCATGGGACGCGCGCAGTCCGCACGCGGACATTCTTGAGCGTCGAGCTGCCACTCTCTTTCGTATCGCCTCAGGTCAGGCGCAGTTTCTTGTCACGCCAATTGCAGCGGCACTCTGGCGCTATCGCCCTTATTACAACTACGAGCTGCTTACGCGCACTCTTCAGCGTGACGACGAAGTAAGTCTTGAGGGCTTCATTTCGTATCTTGGGGCCGTCGGTTACGCGCGCACCGAAATGGTCGAAATGCCCGGTCAGTTCGCGCAGCGAGGCGGCATCGTGGATCTCTTTTCGCCCGAAGCTCCGCGCCCCGTCCGCATTGAGCTTCTCGGCGATACCGTCGAATCGGTCCGCGAATTTGACGCGCGTACCCAGCGTTCCATCGCGCCCGTCGTACGCACTACAGTTCTTCCGCTCACGGAATGGGCCATTGCAACAAACAATGCTGAATCCTGGGATCTTCCTTCTTATTGGGGCCCAAAAGAAGAGTCTGCCCAACACAGTTTGCTGGAACTTTCTTCCAGCGCTCTCAAGCCGATCGTCTTTCTCGACGAGCCGGCCGCAATGCTTGAAACCGCGCGGCAATTTCTCGCCGACGCTACGGAAACCTACGAACGCCACGGCCACGCTAACTCGCCGACACCCGATCATTTCTTCTGGCGTGAAGAGAATTTGCAATCGTTTCTTGTCGGCGCTTCGCAGGTGCGACTCGAAGAGCTGGCGCTCGAAAGCGGCGATGTAAAGTCATTTTCCATCTCATCGCGCCCCAGCAGCCGCTTTCATGGCGATGTCGTTGCCTGCGTGGGCGCAATCAAATCGCAACTCGCCGGCGGCGGCATCGTCTACCTTTCTGCCGCCAGCACCGGCGAACTCGAACGACTTGCGGACATTGCCCGCGAGTACGAAGTCCCCTACGTGCTTGGCGAATCGGAAGACGCTGCAGCGGGCTTCACAGCGGAAGGAGCTCTCGAGTCTGCCGCACTCGTCCTGATCCGCGCTCCCTTCGCCGAAGGCATCGCCTTTCCCGACGCCTCCCTCACTCTCTATGGCAACTCGGACCTGTTTGACGTTACTCCCTCGGTCGAGCGCCCCAGTAAAAAGATTCGCACGTCTGGATTCTTCAGTGATTTCGCCGACCTCAAACCGGGCGACTTTGTAGTGCACGTCGATCATGGCATCGGCCAGTTCGAAGGGTTGCGACAAATCGAATCAGACGGACGGCGTGGAGAATTCATGCTGCTGCGCTACGCGGAGGATGCACGGCTTTACGTTCCGCTGGAGCGCATGGATTTGGTGCAGAACTATCGAGTTGTCGAAGGAGCGGAACCGCCGCTCGACAAACTTGGCGGCACAGCATGGACGACTCGCAAGGCGCGAGTAAAGAAATCCCTTGAAGATATGGCGGATCAGCTTCTCGCGCTTTACGCTTCGCGAAAGACTGCGAAGGGATTTACGTTTTCTCCAGACGGGAATTGGCAGCGCGAATTTGAAGACGCATTCGAATTCGAAGAGACCAACGACCAGAATGTGGCTATCGCCGACATCAAACGCGACATGGAGCGCGAAACGCCGATGGACCGGCTCCTCTGCGGCGACGTCGGTTACGGCAAAACCGAAGTCGCCATGCGCGCCGCGTTCAAGGCGATTAATGACGGAAAACAGGTTGCCGTTCTCGCACCCACTACAGTGCTCGCTTTCCAGCACTTCGAATCGTTCAAGCGTCGCTTCGCCGCGTTTCCCGCGCGCATCGAAATGATGAGCCGGTTCCGCACTGCCGCCGAGCAAAAGAAAATTCTCGCCGAACTTGAAGCGGGGAAAGTGGATATCGTCATCGGTACGCACCGATTGCTTTCCAAAGACATCGTCTTTCCTGATCTTGGCTTGCTCGTCGTTGACGAAGAACAGCGCTTCGGAGTAGCCCACAAAGAGCGCCTCAAAGAAATGCGCAAAAACGTGGATGCGCTCGCGCTCTCTGCAACCCCAATCCCCCGCACGCTGCATATGTCTCTCGTCGGCTTGCGCGATATGTCCCTCATTGAAACTCCGCCGCGCGACCGCCTCGCCATTCAAACCACAGTGGCGTCTTTTAACGAAGAGCTCATCCGCAAATCCATTCAAACGGAGCTGGATCGCGACGGTCAGGTCTACTTCATTCACAATCGCGTCGAATCCATCTATTCGCTCGCCGAACTCGTCGGCAAACTCGTACCGAAAGCGCGCATCGTCGTTGGCCACGGCCAAATGGCGGAAAAAGAGCTCGAATCCGTCATGCTCAAATTTATTCGTGACGAAGCCGACGTCCTAGTCGCAACTACCATTGTCGAAAACGGTCTCGACATTCCGCGGGCCAACACCATTCTCATCAATCGAGCTGATCGCCTCGGCCTTGCCGAGCTTTATCAGCTTCGCGGTCGTGTGGGACGTTCCAACCAACGCGCTTATGCGTACCTGCTCGTTCCGCCCGAAACAACGCTCAGCGAAATTGCGCGCAAACGACTTTCGGCCATGAAGGAGTTCAGCGAGTTGGGAGCCGGCTTTCGCATCGCCGCACTCGATCTCGAACTTCGTGGTGCTGGAAATCTTCTTGGGCGCCAGCAGCACGGCCATATCGAAGCCGTCGGCTTTGATATGTACACGCAAATGCTCGAGCGCGCAGTGAGCAAGCTCAAAGGTGAAGAAGCTGCTCCGGATCTTCGCACGACGCTCAACCTCGGGCTCGATCTCCGCATTCCGCAGGAATTTATACCCACGGAAAACCTTCGCCTGCGCACGTACAAGCGTGTTTCTTCGATTCGTTCCGAAGAAGAACGCAACGACGTCGCCCGCGAACTTGCCGACCGCTTCGGCAAACTCCCCGCATCTTTAGAAAACCTTTTGGACTATGCCGTCCTCAAATCCATCTGTGAACGCCTTCGCATTTCCACCGTCGAACGCCAGGGCAATCGATTGGCTATCCGCTTTCATCCCGAAACGACGCTCGATCCCGCCACGCTTGTCAAAGTCGTTCGTTCGCGGGAAGGCATTAAGCTTGACCCCAGCGGCGTCCTCTGGATGGAAACGACGCGCGGAGAGGCCGCTCCCGTGGCCCTCAGAAACGTATTGCTCGCCCTCGAGGGGCGGGGCTAAACTGGTAGGGAAAGGGAATTCATGCGAAATCTTGCACTGACAGCGGCTCTATTTGCCGCCCTGCCTCTTGCTGCGCAACAGCCACCTCCGCCAGCTCCTGCACCGGCTGGTGATCAGCAGCCAAAATTGGAAGCGCCTGGAATGGCTGCACCGGAACCGGAAGCCGCCAAACCGAAAACCGCGCCGCCTCCCGTTGCAAAGCCAAAAGCCGCCACGGAAGAAAACGGCCGCGTTGTCGAGGAAATCATCGCCCGCGTGAACAACGAAATCATCACGAAGTCTGAATACGACAAATCACTTGCCTCGGCAGAAGAAGACGCGAAGCAGGAATGTGAAAACCACTGCACACCTCAGCAGCTTCAGGAAGCTACGGAAGACCGCAAGAAAAATGCGTTGCGCGATTTGATCGATCAATCTCTTCTTGTTCAGCGCGGCAAAGACATGAGCATCAGCGTCGAAACCGACGTCATCAAGCAGCTCGATCAGATTCGGATCGGCAACAAATTGCCTGACATGGAAGCACTTGAAAAGGCCGTCACTTCACAAGGGCTGAACTGGGAAGACTTTAAGAACAACATTCGAAATCATCTCATCACGCAAAAAGTGATTGGGCAGGAAGTCGGTTCGCACATCACGATTGCCGAATCCGACTCCAAAAAATTCTACGAAGAGCACAAGGGAGAATTCATCGGCCCGGAAAGTGTCGCGCTCGCGGAAATCGTCGTCAGCACAGAAGGAAAAAAAGATTCTGAACTTCCCGACTTGAAGAAAAAAGCGGAAACCGCGCTAAAGCGCGTGAACGACGGCGAAAATTTCGGCGAAATCGCCAAGCGCATGTCCGACGGCAGTACCAAAGATCAGGGCGGCTACCTCGGCACGTACAAGCGCGGAGAACTCGCCAAACAGATCGAAGACAAGGTTTTTTCCATGAAACGCAACCAGCTCACTGATGTCCTGGAAACGAAACAAGGCTATTTAGTCCTTCAGGTTCTTGAACACTATGACGAAGGCCAGCAGGCTTACGAAAAAGTGAAAGACAAAATCATGAACCAGCTTTACGAAGAGCGCATGCAGCCTGCTCTTCGCAACTATTTGAAAACCTTGCGCGAACAGAGTTACGTCGTCATCAAGCCTGCCTACGTTACTGCGGCCGGCGGTGGCGGAAATTCGGAAATCCAGGAAGTCAGCGCAACACCGGAACAAACCAAGGATAAGAAGGATAAAGGCTCGCGAAAGTGGTACTTTCCGCTGAAGCACTCTAAGCCTTCATGAAGCAGTCTTTCGTCAGTGAACTGACCACGGAACAAAGCGTCACCACATTTCTCCTCGTATGCGAAAAAGAGGTCCGCAGTACGAAGGAAGGGAAGCCGTATCTTCGCCTGGAGCTAGGCGACCGCAGCGGCACCATCGAAGCGCGCATGTGGGACCAGTTCGAAATTGCCACCCGTGAGGTTGAACGCGAAGATATCGTAAAAGTTCAGGGCCGCGTGGAAATCTACCGCGGCAAACCGCAATTTTCCGTGCAGCAGATGCGGAAAGCCAAGCCGGATGAAGTTGACCTGGCCGATTTCTTGCCTTCGACCAAGGAAGACGTCGAAAAACTTTTCAAACAACTTCTCGCCGAAGCGGATTCCATCAAAAATCCGTGGCTAAAAAAACTGAATACAGGAATTTTGAACGATCCCGCAATTTCTTCTCGCTACAAGCGCGCGCCAGCCGCAAAGGTGATGCACCACGCCTACCTCGGCGGCTTGCTCGAACACGTTGTCGGACTTTGCGGTCTCGCTCATCAAATCGCCGTGCACTATCCCGAGCTCGATCTCGATCTGCTTTTGACTGCCGCGATTTTGCACGACGTTGGGAAGCTCGATGAACTCTGCTACGACCGCACCATCGGCTATACGACGGAAGGCCAGTTGCTCGGTCACATCGTAATGGAAATTGAGACCGTGGCGAACGCGATGGAAAAAATTGAAGGCTTTCCGCCCGCGCTAAAAACTGTAGTGCAACATCTTTTGATCAGTCATCACGGTCAGTACGAATTCGGCTCGCCGAAATTGCCAATGATTCGTGAGGCTCTGGTTTTTCATTACATGGACGACCTCGATTCCAAGCTCGCCGCTGCCCGCGCCGCGCTTGCCGTCGAATCTGGCGATGAAATGTGGTCGGCCTATTCCGGGGCGCTGCAGCGCAAGTTCCTGAAGCTCGACGCCTTTCTCAAATCCTCCGCAGCCTCCGCCGCCGCGAAGGACTGAATTCCCTGTCCCCATGCATCCAGGATATTCTGCGCACGAACGGCTTAGACGGGCCTTGTTCCAAACTTAATGCACCTTCCCATTCTTTTCAAACGTAAGCACCACGACAATCCTATTCACCAACTTGCCGTGCACCATGCGCGGGTGATACTTCCATTGCTCCACGGCCGCGGTCGCCGCATCGGCCAATAAAGGATCGCCCTCGATGACTTTCACTTCTTGCACCGTACCGTCGTCATTGAGCGTTACATCCATCGCTACCTCGCCGTGAACGTGCTGGCTGGCGGCTTCCGGGGGATAGGCAGGAAGGATCTTTGTCTCCAGCTTTGGCTCGGGTTGGAACAGCGAAGGGATGGTGAGGGACAATCCATAGCCGAGCTTGCTGAGTTGGGGGTAGCCGTCCAACACATCCCGATTCGCTTCATAAATCCTTACCCACATGTTTCGATCGCCATAGACTAGCTTGGCGATCCCTCTGAGTGTGCCGCCGTCTTCCGCTTCACCCACGGTATAATTGAACGGCTTCATTTTCGCGACGTAATCGTCTTGCGCTTTCATGGGCGCGGCGGCGTATTCGCAGCATCCGCCCCAGTTGCCAATTTCCAGCCGAATATCCAACCGCGCAGCCTTGCCCGCGCTAACTTCCACCCCTTTCACGATCGTCGTCTTGAACCCGTTCGCCTCTGCCTTAACGTCGTATTTGCCGCCTGCCAGATCTTTTGCCGTGTACTGCCCAGCCTCGTCGACTTTCAGAGTGACGGCATGATTCGTGGCAATATTCGTAATCGTAATCGCCGCGTTCGTCACCACCGCTCCGGACGCATCCGTCACCGTTCCAGCGAGCGTGCAGCATTTCTCTTGATCTCCTGCCGCCTGTTGCATCGGAGCAGATGTTGGCCCAGCCACCGCCTGGCCGGCCGGTAATGTGGCTTGAACTCCTATCGCCAGTACGGCTGCCGCAACCTGGCGACCCAATCGGAATCGCGAAGTGCTTCCTGCGGAATTGGTCCGACTTGGCAAACGGAATTCGTCGAGCTCGGTTTTCAATCGCAGCCCCTGCAATAGAAACTGATTCCGCGTGCGCAACTCGCGCTCCTTCAGGGCAGCGACCTTTCGCAGGCCAGCGGCATCCATCTTTCCCAACCCCGACGCGCTCAATTCGATGACTTCCTCCAGAAGATCAAGCGTGTCGAGATTCACCGCCCGCACCCAAGCATGTGCCCGCTCACACAAGTCGTCACGGCCGTTAAACCGCTTCCGTACTGCGATCATGTGATCGAGCCCAATCGTCTTCTGCATCAGGCTGCCGTCGCCCCAGCTGCGGTCGTAGAAAAGATCAAGCGAGATCGTGCATGCCAGGTCGGCAACCGGGTCGTACATGCTGTATTCCCTCGCGCGATAGTCGCCTCGCGCTCGTCCTAGCGCGATCATCCGTTTCTCCAGAGGAGTACCTGCATAGATTTCGGCACGGCAAAAGTTCAGTGGATTCCCCGCAAACCTCCGCATGAAGGCAAGGTCGGCGCGCAGTGTATTCAAATTCGCATCGGGATTGAATGTCATGATTGTGAACTGGGCCGAGACGTCCAGTTCCCCGCAGATATCGAGAGCGCGGATCGATTGCCCCACGGTCTGATGCCGATCCAATGTGAGAAGGCCCATCTCCGTGGCCGATTCGATCCCCATGAAAATGCGCACCAGGCCCATTTCCTTCAACCTGCTCAATACGTCCCGATTTGCATCCGCCGGGCGGCACTTAATCAGCAGTGCGATATCTTCCATGCCGCGGCTCTTGAACGCCTTGTCGAATCCCTCGATTCGCGCCTGGTTATGCGCCACCGACGGCACTAGAAAATTGTCGTCGTGAAATACGAACTGCCGTGTCCCCCGTTCGCGATAAAGCTCCGCCATTTCATCGGCGATCAATTCCACGCTGCGTTGGCGGAATTTTTTGCCCGGTGCCAGATTGTGCAGGGTTGTGATGCAGCAGTACGCGCAGTTCTCGTAGCATCCGCGGCTTCCCATCAGAAAGCTGGTGGGCACTCCGGCAATCGTGTGGATCCGCCCGGCCCGCTCGGGGAACGGCAAAGTGTCCAAGTTGTCCAGCGTTCGGCGTTGCGGCGTGAATCGAACCTGACCATCTTCCCGGTACGCGATTCCAGTAATCTTCGGCAGGCAGTCCTTCGGATTCGCAGCAGCCCTCACGATTTCCAACAGTGTCTGCTCTGCCTCATGAATCGCGATGATATCGAGTTCGGGATGATGCTCTAACAGTGGTTGCGCTGCGCAAGAGGCGTAGTGTCCGCCAGCCACAATGAGTTTTTCAGGGTGCAATTCTTTGATCCGGCGTGCCAAGACGAGAAATTCTTGAGCTCGTGATTGAAAACAAACTGACAGGCCGACGATATCCGCCTCTTCCGCCTGTTCCGCGACCGCCTCCACATCTTGCCCCGAATTAAATACCGCCAGTAAAGACTCATGCCCCTCAGCCTGCAGAGAGGATGCCAGATATCGGATGGAGAGATTCTCCTCAAAGTCCGGACCCGCCAGAAGAACGCGCATGTGCCCTCCCGCTCGTCACAGTTAGAACGCCACAACTGTATATTCTTGTATCGCCTCGTTTTCAATGCCGATGACTATCCACGACGACCTATGGCTTCAGTGATGCTTAAACTGTCCGATGCGGTTGTGTGCAGGAATCCGACGGATGAGACGATGACCCGTCTAAAAGACCCGAAAGCGCGTTACGGCGCCGAGTCTTGTTCGACGCGCCAGGGCGAACGCCCCGGCCACGTTCGCAACGCATCTTTCGCCCATTGCGTCGTCTTGTCCTTGTGACATTGCGTGCACGGATTTGGAATTGCGTACTTCTCCGTGTCCGACGGATTGATGAAGGCAAACGTGTGCGCGCGAACCATCGTCGTTCCAAGCGTCGTTTCGATCTTCGGCATGTGGCATGCGATACATTCGCTTCCCGCCGATCCTTCTTTGTGATGGGTGTGCTCGGTCAGCGTCGCTTCGCGCGGCCCGTTCGGCGATTTCGGGCCATGGCATTCGAGGCAGAGCATTTCAGACGGTTCGCGCAATTGCGCGTAATTGTCGGTGCCGTGTACATCGTGGCAGTCGAAGCAAGTCACCCCGTGGCGATACATCACGCTCTGCACGTAGTCATTCCCTTGCATTCGGTTCTTGTGCGAAGTGCCCTGCGGAAAATAAGAAAAAGATAGTTCGCCTAGTTTGTTGTCTTCCAGCTTCCAAAAATCGCGCAGCTTCAATCCAACTTGGTAACCGACCGGCCAGTCGTAATATTTCCCTTCGAGGGGTTTTTGCAGCGGTTGGCCCTGCGAATGACACTGAATGCAGGTGTCGCTGGCATCGACGTAATTCATGTGCGCGGGATTCACGATGTTCGATCGCGTCGGATGCGCCGCGTGTTCGCTCCCGGGGCCATGGCAGCGTTCGCAGCCGACATTCCACTCGGCCACTTGTTTGGTCTTGATGTCGTAGCCGACGGAGTGACAGCCGTCGCATAGCGGTCCCGTCGGCCGTTGCTTATTGTCCGCCGGATAGAAGGGCACCCACCAATCCGCCCCATTCGGCACAAAATATGGCTTCCACGCTTTGTTGACGATGTCCCATTGCGCGCCAAGAGGGAAGTAGTCGTCGCCGACTTTCTCAAAATACCGCTGCTTCCAGATGCTGCCGTAAACGAATGCCACCTGCTCTTTCTTGAACGGCGCGATCTTGTTGGTCGTTAAATCCGGGAAAATCGCCTCAGGGTGCTCGCGCGGATCGCGAACAACGTTTGCCATCGGTGTCTTCGACCAGTGCGCGTAGAGTTCCGCGTGGCATTTTTCGCAGGCTTTAGAGCCAACGTAGTGCCCGTTTGCCGCGGCTTGCACCGCTTCCGCCTGCTGCGCGGCGTTTCGTTGGCCCAGGCTTCGTACGTACATCGTCAGCTTCCACGCGTCGGCGTCCGAAGTTTCATGCGGTACGCTCCACGCCGGCATTCCGCTCAAACGAATGCCATACGCGATAATGTAGTGAATCTCGCCGTCGGAAAGATTTTGCGTTTGCGCGGAGGAAAGGTCGGGCGGCTTCGGGTAGAGCGCGCGGGATTGCGTCGTTTGCCCTTTGCCGTCAAAGCCATGACAGCTGGCGCACCGGGAGTGAAAATCTTCACGGCCGTCTTCGAGATTCGCCGAAGTCGTCTGCAGCGGATTAGCTTTCTTTTTTTCAGTGGAAGGAATAGACAAATTCCGAATGCCACGCGCAATAAATTTTTCCAGCCGCGAAGGTTCGTCCGTAGCGCGGAAGCCCCGGTGAATCTTCCACCCGCCGTAACCACCGCCAATCGCGAGCAGCACGAGCAAGAAAAGGGAAAACGTCTTTGCTTTCGAAGCCATCGGCGTAAGTTAGTTTGAAGCCCTTAAAATAAACGCTTGATTAATACCGCCTGGCCGAAACGGGAGTATGATAGCGAACTAGGGGTACTCTCCATGAGAACTCTCGGTCAATATACAAAGGCATTTATTGCTCCCCCCGCCCCGAGCGCCGACGAATTGCATCCGAAGGATGTCGTTCCATTTGGAAAGTATGGTGCTGGACGTTTTACCGGTCATCCTGTCGGCTTTTTCATCGCTCTCGGCATAGTCTTGATGGCCCTGATTGGCCTGCCGGAATCGAGGATTTTTCTTGCTGCGGCTCTGCCCCTCGGCGGCTTGTTCGGATTCGTCCTTTGGAAGCTGCATCAGTCGAAGCCGAGCCCCCTCCGGCGGCCATAACATAGTGATGCGTCGGCATCCTTTCTGCGCGATGCCCCTGCCCTTACGCTAAGATAGTTAGTGACATTGTTATGGTTCCCTCTGTCTACAAACTGCGCGATTTGGAGATTCGGCCCGCGGCGATTCTTGCGCCGATGGCTGGAGTCACCGATACGCTTTTCCGGCGCGTGATTCGCGGACTTGGCGGCTGCGGCCTGCTGATGACGGAATTCACTTCGTCCGAAGGAATTACGCGGAGCGCAAAAAAAACGCTGCGGTATTTGTATTTTCAGGAAGACGAACATCCGATTGCGGCGCAGCTTTTCGGCGCGAATCCGGCAGTGATGGCGGACGCGGCGAAGATGGTGGAAGACTTGGGCTTCGACGCCGTGGACATCAATCTTGGCTGCCCGGCGAAAAAAGTGGTGAAGTGCGGAGGCTCGGGATTGCTGCGCGATATGCCGCTGCTTGAGGAGATTTTTCGCGCGGTGCGCGCGGCCGTGAAAATTCCTCTGACAATTAAATTGCGCTCCGGATGGGATGAAAATTCGATTGTCGCTGTGGACGTTGCGAAAATGGCGGAGTCGTTGGGTGTGGAGGCAGTTGCGGTGCATCCGCGGACGCGCGTGCAGGGATATTCGGGCGCTGCGGACTGGGGTATTATCGCGGCGGTGAAGCGGGCGGTGAAAATTCCGGTGATCGGCAACGGCGACATCAACTCTCCCGAGGATGCGGCGCGCATGGTGCATGAAACGAATTGCGACGCCGTAATGATTGGGCGAGCCGCGGCGACTAACCCGTGGATTTTTTCCCAGATGCTGCAATATCAGCAAAAAGGGGCGTATGATACGCCAAGTGAACAGGATCGGCATCGTTTACTCTCCGGCTACTACAGAGAGATAAATGCAGCAAGTCAGCCCGATGCTGTGGGAAAAATGAAGCAGTTCGCATGCTGGTTTACGCATGGTGTGGGGAACGGCAGCGAACTTCGCAGATCGGTACATGCGGCCAGAACGCCGAACGAAGTGCTGGAAGCGGTCGAAAGATTCTTCGAGCATTCCGTAGCGAAAACTGCCGCCGAGGAAGCAGCCCACCCAGGGGATGCTTCTGGAAAGGACCCGGCCCATGGTCCAAGTGAGCACGCTTGCTTCGAGGCAACGCTCGGAGCGTAGGATTGCAGTAAGACTGCCGATGCAGGTGAGTGGACGCGACAGCCGCGGCGTTATCTTCACCGAAGATACTTCCTGCGAAAATTTGTGCCGGAGTGGAGCCGCGTTTTTGACGCGGTTTGAAGTTGCGGTTGGCTCCGACCTGGAGATCCGGATTCCGCGGTCGCAGCAGGTGGCGCGGCGCGTGGAAGGCGATTTTTCGACGCGTGGACGAGTGGTGCATGTGGCAGAGCAGTCCGCTTCCGGTGGACGGCTGGTCGGCGTGCAGTTTACGGGCCCGAGATTCCAGAGGATGTTCCGGTCAGAGTCTGCAGCGTAACAGTTCCTTCCTAAGCTATTCATTCAGTATTTTAGCAGGGCTTCCGATGCGCCGATTGTGAGCCGCATAAGCGCCCTTATTTTTGTGCGCGAATGTCGATTGAACAGAAGGCGTCAGCAACTGGTTCCAATCCTTCAAAAAAGATTGAATCAATCCATGGCAGTACTCTTTGGCCTGCGCAAGAAAAAGAGGGCGCGTCCGCGGAATTTCAATCTTCGCCGGTTTTGTTTTTGGCCGCTCGATCGAAACAACGGAGCCGGCCTCCTTGCGGGCGGGAATCTCGGCGGCGCGTTCTGCGGAAATTAGAGGGGTTTTGGACGAATTCGTTTCGGCCAGAGGCATCGGCTTGAGTTCCGGTTGAGGTCGCAATACTGAAGCACGATCCGCGGCAAGCTTTGCAGGAATCTCTGCGCGGAACGGGATCGAAGAGAGTTCACTGGGGAGATTGGAAGTCTCGAAATCAAAATCCGCGGCGACGCTCCGCACCATTTCCACGGATACAGCGGCTTCTCCTTCCGCATAAGCTGAGATCAGCGCGTTTTCGCACAGCAGATTCACGACACGCGGGATACCTCCGGAACAGATGTGAATAGCGCGTATAGTTTCGGCCGGAAACGCATCCTGCGTTTTCTTTCCCGCAACGGCAAGGCGGACACCAATGTAGTCCGCGCACTGCTCCAGGCTGAATAGCGGCAATTTCTTTCGTATGGCGATTCGTTGCCGCAGTTGAAGGAGTTGCGGCCGCCGCAGCTTTTCATCCAGTTCCGGCTGGCCTGCGAGGACAATCTGCAAAAGCTTGCCATGGGAGTTCTCGAGGTTGAGGAGAAGCCGCAATTCATCGAGCGCGCGAAGTGACAGCGCCTGCGCTTCATCAACAATGATAACTGGGAAATCTCCAGCCGCAGTTCGATGATTGAGCCATGTGGTAAGCGCGCTCATCAATTCGCTTTTCGATTGGCCGGGCTGGACAATTCCGAATCCGTGAAAGATGCTCCGCAACAAATCATCCGGCTCCAGGTGACAATGAAACACATAGGACGTGGATCTGTTTTTCTCGCGCAGCCACTGGAGCAAGCGATGCAAAAGAGTCGTCTTGCCGGTGCCGGGTTCGCCCGTCAATACCATCAAGCCTTTTCGCATTTCGATTCCGTAACAGAGCTCAGTGAAGGCGGCTTGTGTTGCGTCCGTCATCATGTAATAGCGCAGATCGGGAGACACATGAAACGGGCTTTCACGGAGCCCAAAAAATTGAAAAGGCATGAGGTAGATCGGGTTTGTAGTCACAAAACACCTGTAGAGAAGAAGGCGGGCAAATGGATTTTATGGAATGTACGGAAAGAGTAGCAATCAAATTTTGACCCTACAGTGAAGACAGTATGGGGGTTTTCGATTGGACGTCTGCGCAAGTGGGATAAGCATACAGTTCTGGATAGAAAGCAGGCATACGGACGGGCGCCAGCACTGTTAACTCCGAAGGACGCTCCAAGCGAAATTGTCAGAATCGTAAAATCGATAAGGCTGAGCCGGCCGCCACGATTCCCATTGTGGGAATAGTTTGGGTACACCCCGGTTGTTTTTGTAAGAGTGGCAAATACAGGACTTAGGGGCGCGGAATTCAGGTGATATGTGCTTTGTTGATGGGAGCTGGAGGCAGGCCACCCCCACCCCCGGTGGTTTTGTATAGTTATCAAAACAAAAGAGATGTGGGAAGAGCGTTTTGCAAGGAACTCAAAACAAAGGGGATAGGAACGGAGGGTTGACGAAGGTTCGCAGAGAGGCGAGCAAAACACGGGAAATGGTAGCAGACAAAGATTATTAAGTCAATAGATATTTAACAGGTAATTCGAATCGGCTGTGGAAAAGAGTTCGAACGGAAAGAAAAATCAAAGTCAAAACCAAACCCAAGCATGCGAATCCGGTGGTAGAAGAGCTTGTAGCGCATTCGATTTAGCTCAGGGTTTGTAAGTACAAACCCTGAAACCCGGCGACTGGCCGTGAAGTAGTTGGAGTTTCTATTATCGCGGCGAGGGACTATTGAAGATTGATCCGTGGTTTTGAGTGAATGTGGGGAAAGAAAAAAACAAGAGAAGAGGGGCCCACCCTTTGTCCCGCAGATTCGCCCGGGACGCAAAAGACGCGCAAAATACAAAGGCGCAAAGGGTAGGCCACACAGGAGGTTTTTCAGATTTTAAGGTGCGCCACCCGCCCCTCAGCGGTTCCCGCCTCTCGATACAAATTCCAATTCTTCGTCGATATCGCTTTTTCCGAGAAACACGCTGCCGAAGCCCTTGGCGTTGATCATGAAACCCCCACCAGGGAACTGCTCGACATACCAATCCATTGCAGGGTTGCCTGTTAATCTAGCAACTACAAACTCGACCTCTCCAGGCTCACCGTGGTAGGTTATGTGGTCTCCGTTCTTTACCTCTTCACCGGATTTGTAAACAAAAGCCATCGTTTGTCTGATCCTCAAGACGGTCCGCCTCCTCCAGCTGGTCCTATAGGAACAGCGCCGGTAGGGCGAGGACTTGGCGGGTGGCGCAGGCTTTTGCTTCCTTAGATTATTGTGCAGGACGAAGTGCTCTTATCGAAGGCCACCCAAGAGGTTTTTCGATTTTAGGGTGCGCCACCCGCCGATGTCAAAGCGACTTGATTCGACTAATGTAGAAATAAGTTAGTCCTCTTGAGGAGAACCGCGCCTCAACTGTCACCAATATGTCTACGGTATTGTCGCTCCCCCCAGGAGGGGATTGAGCTGCCCTTTGTAGTTTCTCAGTTCGTAGCCATTTATAAGTCCAGATCCCATTTCCGCTTGTTTTCTGCGCGCGACCAAAGATTTTAGTAAATTCTCCACGCGTCATCCCGACACGGACCCCTCCGTCCGTTTTTAGGACCAAATTGCCGTTTATCGGAGTGGAAAGCTCGCATAGCGGTCGCTCCCGAGATTCACGCAAAACTAGGCCCGTGATATCGCCGCCGCCAATATCGCTGGATTCGAAGATCAGAGTTTCGTTGCCCACTTTGTAGCCAAGCGTTGTGAGGTGTTCAGAAACAACGCAAGGTTTGGAGGGACCCAGTTTTTCTTGCACCGTCTTTAAAGTATCCATACCTATTGAGATTCCAAAAATCGTGAACTGAGACTCGCCGGGATCGGTCACAACACTGTGTACTGCACTGGGAACTAATAGTGAAAAGACCGCAAAAGAAATCACCCATTTTGTGGGCATCTTGTATCTCCCCTAATCGAATTTCAAATTAGTACGTAACGGTCAGGGTGCCAGTTCCCCCGCATTGCTCGGCAATATTTTTGCGTGCGTTCTTGGGCACTACAATGCAACCGTTAGAGGAATCGTTAGGATGTGCTGGATTTGCTCCATGAATACGCATCATATCCGGGCTGCGGGTTAGAGGCGGGTGGCGCAGGCTTTTGCTTCCTTAGATTATTGTGCAGGACGAAGTAACCACTTTGAAATAGTACCGTGGGGATAAGAACGGCCACCCAGGAGGTTTCAGATTTTCGAGTGCGCCACCCGCCTGCCAATCAGCCACCCGCCGCCCTGACACAATCGCGGGTAACAGTTATTTGCAGCCAGCTTTCGTACGCTTTGCTTGTACCTCGTTCAGTCTTCTTGCGTTTTCTTCCCGCAATGGAGCAAGTGGGAATGTTTTGCCATCAAGAACCAAGTGATCGCCCTGCAAGAGAGGTGTACGGCCTTCAAGGAGTTTTTTTGCTCTGTCGTAGTAGATACAGCGTGAATCCATCGAGAGGTCTGCAATTGTTTCGAAGCTTCGCGCGTCCTGCAAGACATGGACACCAGCAGCGTCTCTATCTTTGGAGTTTAGCGAAAGCGATTTTTCAATATAGAAGACAGCCTTCGATAACCATTGCTGTCTCTGACCTGCGTCTTTTCCGGCTCGAATCAAATAGACATCGGCTATTTGCTGATACACGATCTCGTCATCTGGTTGATTTTGGAGGGACTGCAGTCCTACTTGGACAGCCTCATCAAAGCGGCCTTCTTTGACGTATTTCACCATCTTTGATCCGAAATCATGGTCTTCGACTTGAGCCGAAGTACGGATACTTCGAATAGCCAAAGCCGCGATGACAGCTATAACGATCACAACTGCAGTCGCTCGCCAAAGCAAACTTACTATTCTTTTTGTCATGGCAGGTGGCGCGGGCTTTTGCTTCCTTGATTATTATGTAGGATGAAGTAACTATTTTAAATAGTACCGCGGAGTGATAACAACGGCCATCCTGGGTGCCTTCACTCTTATCGAAGGCCACCCAAGAGATTTTTCGATTTTAGGGTGCGCCACCCGCCGACGCTAACCTTGCTTCCAGATGTAATACGAAATGACGATGAGCGAAACGATAAGCGTTAGCCAAGCATAAAGGAACTGTCTGCCCCACTTCCATGCGGGAACAGCGTCAGCATCAGTTGGACAGGGCCCTGTCAGCAACTGCGTTGAACCAAGGTGAGATACCCTTCGGTAGTTCTTGATCCATTGCCACGTTGAGACGAAAGAGTATACTGCCGCGAGGGCGAGCAAGGTCATGAATATTCTTTCTGGAGCAGGATAAGGCTTCGACCATGCCAGCTTGATCAACATTATGGCGACGAACGAAGACAAAATAATTCCCACGATCTGAATTCCTTGGATAAAGAATTTCACTGGTTAGTCTCCTTTGTCTCGTCCCGTTATTTTTTCTGCGGGCATCCCTTACACTTCTTTCCTCCAAGGACAAGTTTGCAACTCCCGCCCAGTATGGCCGCCCCCCCCGCCACCGCCAGCTGCGGGACCCAATGAAACCGAAATTGTTGCCGTTTTGAGAGCCAGGCGAGTGGCGCAGCCTTTTGCTTTCTTGATTATCGTGCAGGACGAAGTAACCACTTTTAAATAGTACCGTGGAGTAATAAGAACGGCTACCCTGGAGGTTTTTCGATTTTAGGGCGCGCCACCCGCCCGCCAACTATTGGCTCATTACCGAGTTAAGCTCGTCTAGGAGCGTGCCGCGGGGATGCGTTTTCGCGAATCGGCCTAGAATACGACGTGCCGTAGTTCCTCCGATCTCAGAAATAGCGTAAATGCACCATTTTCTCAAAATCAACTTTTGGTCAGACATCAGGATTTTGCGCAATGCGGGGAGCGCACGCTCTCTTCCTAGATTTCCAAGGGCTTCGGCCGCGTGTGCCCTCAGTTCGATACTCTCGCTAGGATCCTGTAGAATTCGCACCAGAATTCGGACGCTTGGTTCGTGGTTAAGCAAGCCCAACGCGTAAACAGCGGCAATTCTCGACCATGGTCGATAACAAGTTTTCGCCGCAATATCGATGAGTAGACTAGCTGAAATGCTATCTCGACGAGACCGCACCATGCGCTTCGCCGATTCTATCGCCTGCACAGGATCTGCACCTGAGATGGCTAGAAGCAAACGGGCTGAGTTCAAAGAGAGTCTTTTGTCCTTCATCATCGCTTTTCACACCTGCACTTTAAGTGTCTCGGATAGGTGCCGCGCGGTGACTTTTGAGTCGCATCACGCTTCGCGTTGCTGCAAGCTTCGTCTTCACTACTGCCCCAACCCTCACCAGTAACCCTCTCTCTGCCCCGAGGAACAGGGTTACCTCGGATCCCTTGAACATTGCCAGACGCCTTGCAGTGCCATTTCCCGTCTCTGCAACGCGGATTGTCGTTAGGCGAAGGCGACCGGTCCCAGTCGACGGGAGGAGAAGGCGGTCGGGGGACCGCGGGCGGACCAGGAGAATTCGCGTAATCCGGGAAGTCGTCGGGCCCCCAGCCCATATCAGGCGCATCGTGTGGCTGGGGTAGGAAGGGAAATCCAGGCCACATCCACGGCAAGCCCGGGATTGGGTTAGAGACAGGTGTACCACCAGGACTTGATACAGGAGCTGCGGTTGGAGCCCCCACGGGAACTGGCTCTTGCAAGCCAGTCCAGTCATTGAAGTTTGCTGGGCTATTGTGAACATAGCGAAAGAAGTCAACGCCTCCGCCGAATGTGATTGGGTCTTCGCTAATAAAACGACCTGCTGTCGCGTCGTAATATCTGGAACGATAATAATATAGGCCGGTCTCGGTGTCCGATTCGCGTGCCGTGTATTGGAACGCATTCACGACCGACCCGCTGGATGCGGTCTGCTTGCCGAACGAATCGAAAGTATAGGTTTGAGCGAGAGCGCCAGAGGTGTTCGCGAGGGAGGTAATGCTGCCCAAACCGTCCGCGTCGTAGTAGCTCGTAGTGCTGCTGCGCAACATCACAAGTGGTTCATCAACGTTGAGACCCTGTGAGTAGCGAGCAACCACTGCCCCCGATGCGTTGGTTTCCTCAATGAGGTTGTCGCCGTCGTAGGCGTAAATGCTGGTCGTCGCAGACGAGGATTTGTAGATGCGGCGACCGAGGGGATCGTATTTGAAGTAAACAGTTCCCCCCGTTCCTGGGAGTGCCACGCTCGTTAAGCGGTTTTCGTAGTCCCAAGCATATGTAGTAATGCCCGCTGAATCGTTTTTTGTGACGGTGTTGCCGTTGTTGTCGTAACCGTAGGAAGCGGTGGGTGTGGCGGTGAGTTGGTTGGAAGAGTTTGTCGTGTAAGAAGAAACGCCCAAGGAAGAAGTGCGGTTTCCAACTGCGTCGTACGCGTAACTTTCTGTTGTGGTGGAACCTTGCGTTGCGCTGGTGAGTTGGTAGATGGCGTCATAGCCGTAGTTTGTGGTGACGTTGGTTTGTTTGTCGGTTTTTGCGGTGCGGTTGCCGACGTTGTCCACGGTGTAGGTAGCTCCGTCGATAGTGGTTGTGCCTACTTGGTGCAGGACGCTGAGAAGGCGGGAGAGATTGTCGTAGGTGTAGTTTGTCGTCACACCGTTGGGGCGTGTCATTTGGGTGCGGCGGGAAAGGGCGTCGTAGCTGAAACCGAAATTGCCGGTGCTAGAAAATGCGGATGGCTGGGTGAGAGTCTGCAGGCGATTCAGGGAGTCGTAGGCGTAGGTCGTGACACCTCCTTCGGGATCCGTGA